>Ga0209287_10000006_pt1 | contig 169835 bp, 118 predicted proteins | sample PPLLak3cmMay2015_2_FD_187255 | JGI IMG/M metagenome (GOLD analysis project Ga0209287, IMG submission 187255) | Freshwater sediment microbial communities from Prairie Pothole Lake near Jamestown, North Dakota, USA - PPLs Lake P8 Core (1) Depth... | ecosystem: Environmental > Aquatic >... | reverse complement strand
AGTTGTATGAACTCATTATCAGGTACATGCAATTATTAGGTTGACGGCTATGCCCCGCAAGGGCAAAACCACCGCTGTATTCAACCCCGACAAGGAGTACGGAACGGTTACCGACATTGACGGCAACGAGTACAAGACCATTACCATTGGGTCCCAAACCTGGATGGCGGAGAACCTACGAACCACCCACTACCAGAACGGTGACCCCATACCCAATGAAAAGGGGGAAATGAATATTTGGCAGTGGGGTAATCTTACCACTGGAGCGTACTGCAGCTACAAGAACACCAACGACGTTGATAGCATTGCCACCAATGGCCTGCTGTACAACGGCTATGCGGCTACCGATAGCCGGGGCATTGCCCCCCCTGGGTGGCATGTACCCACTGATGCAGAATGGGACACCCTAATTGAATTTGTTGCTGCGGGTGATGCCATTATCGATGAATGGGGCGTAAATGCAGTTGCTGGTGGTAGGATGAAAGAGGCGGGGACGCTCCACTGGGGGCGCTCCAACCGCGCAACCAACAGCAGCGGTTTTACTGCAATACCGGGGGGGGAAAGACACTCCTCGGATGGCACTTTTGCTTTCATTAGCTATACTGGTAACTATTGGACTAAAACAGAGGAATACCAAATTCTACTTTATTACTACACTTTAGATCCAGATTTTAATAGCATTGTGAAAGCATTTAGTAATAATAAAGCATTTGGAAATTCCATTCGATGCATTAAGGACTAGATTAGCAAGCATTTAACATCGATAGATTACTTTATTGCACGATTCTAAATATAAAATTAACCATATTATTAACCTTTAAATCTTTATAAGTAATGAATAAAACTACAATGACTTTCTGCTCTTTATTGACGTTACTGATATTGAGTATAACCACGACTGCACAAAACTTTACGGTAACAAGCCCATCCACCGATCCCTACCAAAAACTTTGCAAACCCATTAAAGTTTCTTTCGCCAAAAACAGTTTAGGCTATATTCATTTCCCGGTAACAATTTAAGCCCCTTCCTATTAAACAATCGGTATAATTTAAACAGATACTCTTTATGAATTCAAAAACGTTTACATTTTCTTTCTTAGCCCTTGCTCTCTCTTTAAGCTTGGTAACCTGCTGCAAGGACGATTCCCCGCCCCGCAAGGGCAAAACCACCGCTATATTCAACCCCGACAAGGAGTACGGCACCGTTACCGACATTGACGGCAACGAGTACAAGACCATTACCATTGGGTCCCAAACCTGGATGGCGGAGAACCTGCGGGTTACCCACTACCGCAATGGAGACCCAATACTCCATGTGAAGGGCGACAAAGATGTTACTCTTTGGGGCAAACAAACTCAGGGTGCTTTCTGCTACTATAGGAATACGGCTAAACCCGATAGCATTGCCACATATGGTTACTTATACAACGGCTACTGTTTTCTTGACCCTAGGGGACTTGCACCCGAAGGGTGGCATATTCCTACCAGCGAGGAATGGTACACCCTTGTGCAATTTGTAGATGGTGGTGATGGAGTACTCAATGAGTACAGCAGCAGCATTGCTGGTGGTAGAATGAAGGAAACAGGGATTCTACACTGGGGTTTCCCTAACCGATTCGCCGATAATAGTAGCGGATTTACAGCGATATCAGGAGGTTGGAGAGAAACTTACCTGGGACAATTCCGATTTAAGGGTTATGGCGCTGAATACTGGACAACAACCGAATATAGCCCAAGATTTTTTAATACCTGGGGTATGGGTACAGATTTTGCAAGTATTGGTAGAGGCGGACTTCAAGTTACAGACGGCATTTCTGTTAGATGCATAAAAGACTAACAATTCAATTAAAGCACAATTTTTTTAACCCAACCAAAAGTTTACCAATCTTTATTTAACCCAATTATTAACTTAATCATTCTACTATGAGAAAAATTAACCAAATGCTTTGCGTTATCTATTTCGCTATAGCAAGTATAGCCGCAAACGCCCAGAGCGATTTTACCGTGACCTGCTCCTCCCCCAATATAAGCAATGGGCTTATCAAACCCATGAAAGCAGGGGGTAGCTTTCAGATGCAGATCAAGGTGTATTAGTAGTGGTAGCCTTCCTATGCGATAAGCCTACATTAGAGGTAGTTAAAGTAACAATTTAAAGCCCCTTCCTATTAAACGAGCGGTATAATTTAAACAGATACTCTTTATGAATTCAAAAACGTTTATATTTTCTTTCTTAGCCCTTGCGCTCTCTTTAAGCTTGGCAACCTGTTGCAAGGACGATTCCCCGGCCCGCAAGGGCAAAACCACCGCTGTATTCAACCCCGACAAGGAGTACGGAACGGTTACCGACATTGACGGCAACGAGTACAAGACCATTACCATTGGGACCCAAACATGGATGGCGGAGAACCTTAGGGTTACCCACTACCAGAACGGTGACCCCATACCCAATGAAAAGGGGGAAATGAATATTTGGCAGTGGGGCAATCTTACCACTGGAGCGTACTGCAGCTACAAGAACACCAACGACGTTGATAGCATTGCCACCAATGGACTACTGTACAACGGCTATGCGGCTACCGATAGCCGAGGCATTGCCCCCCCTGGGTGGCATGTACCCACTGACGCAGAATGGAACTCCCTGATTGAATTTGTTGCCGCTGGTGATGCCATAACCAATGAATATGGTGGAAACCCTATTGCTGGCGGCAGGCTCAAGGAGGCGGGGACTTTACACTGGGGGCGCTCTAACCGCGCAACCAACAGCAGCGGTTTTACAGCGGTGCCAGGGGGTATCAGATACTCCTCGGATGGCACTTTTGCTTTCATCAGCTATGTTGGAGACTACTGGACCAAATCAGAGAGAAATCCAATTCAAATCTGGTACTACAGCTTAGATCCAGATTTTAATAGCATTATTAAACAGGCTGATACTAAGGCAACTGGAAGATCCATCCGATGCATTAAAGACTAGAGTAACAAGTATTTAAACCTTTATGCACTCTATTACTAAATACAAATTACACTTTAACCTTACTATTAACCCCTTAAAACTTTTAAAATGAATAAGTATTTATCTACGATCCTCTCCGTAATTGTGCTGGGAATGTCATTAGCATCATCCGCACAAAATTTTACGGTAACAAGCCCATCCACCGATCCCTTCAAAAAACTGTGCAAACCCATTAAAGCAGGGGGTAGCTTTCAGATGCAGATCAAGGTAAAAAGTAACATCAACGAAACGTTAACCATTTCTATCGACAAGGACCTCTCTTTTTCTACTTGGGCTGATTGGTTTACCATTGATGTTAACAGCTACGCCATCGTTAAGGACCAAACGGTAGTTTTTCTACTAACAGTCAATGTCCCTGCGAATACCGATGAAAACAAATATTATTTTAACCCTTATTTCAACGCAAGAAAGGGTACTACCAATTCCCCTTTTCAAGGAGGAGATTTTAATATTATCGTTGACAACACCCCGCCCCAAACCCCGAGCGTGAACATTTCGAGCAAGACGAGCAGCTCCATTGCCATAAACTTCAACAGCTACGATGATCGCTCGGTCGAGTACACCAATGCGAACGCCGGTGCCGGTGTGAATGGCATAAAGAGCTACACCCTTGTGCTGAAAAATCCGGATGGTACACCTAAAGAGACCAAATCCGCCGATGCCAAGGATATTAGCACCTCCTACACGTTTAGCAACCTCGCAGGCTATACCGAATACACCGCAACGGTAACCGCAACCGATGTGGCCACCAACTCCAAAACATCACCGGGGTTAGCCACCAGAACCAAGGTTTCGGCTCCAACCAACCTTACTGCTGCGAGCATCAGCTACTGCAGCGCTACCCTAACCTGGGCCTCTACACCCGGGGCAACCCGGTATATCGTTTCCCGATCTGAGAATGGGGAGAATCCAACATACACTTCATCTACCTCACTCCCTGTTTCCGGGCTAGCAGCAAATACCAGCTATACCTACTACATCTCGGCTGAGGGGGCTGAGGGGGAATCGCCCCGGAGCAAGCTAATTATTAAAACGCTTACGATTCCATCCCCCAGCATCTCTGGTCCCACCGCTGTTTGCACCTCCAGCGCAACCTATACCGTTACCAACCTACCCTCGGGGTGTACGGTTTTATGGGGTCAAAGCAGCAATCTAAGCCTGCTATCGGCATCGGGTAATTCTGCTACTTTTATATCCAACGGGGATAATGGGTACGGTTGGGTAAAGGCAACTTTTGATTCGGGTTGCGGGACTGCATTTAACTCTTCTAGTGTTACCACCGGCTTACTTATACCAGAGCCTATTACCGTTGCATTTGATTTTCCGCCAGGTAGGATCACAGCATACATCGATGGGGTACCCAATGCTACCGCCTACAAATGGTACCTAGATGGTGCCCTGAAATTTAATAATACACCAAATACCAAAGTTGTCTTCCGGCGGTATCAGAATGACTACGACCATGTTTACTACATCGATGTTGCAGCCGTAAACGCATGCGGGGTATCTTATATTAGACGTGCCGAGGTCTCCGCTCCATCTGGTTCTGGCTATAATGCCTTTACCATTTATCCCAATCCAGCTACCGAGAATATCACATTAGCGATTAGCCGCGGGGAAAATACTGCCTCTACATCATTAACAGGTACTGCAACGCAAACAGCGAAATTCATTTCAACGAGCGCTTACACCATCCGTATTCTAGATAGCTCCGGAATGCTAAAGGCTAGCGTAAAGAAATCTGGGGAAACGGCTACCATCCTGGTAAGCAACCTTAGAAATGGTATCTACATCGTTGAGATAAATGATGGGAAAAACGTTTACCAGCAGCAGCTGGTAATAAAACGCTAAAGCAACCCCTATGAGTAGGAAACCCTGCGAATGCAAGGTTTCCTACTTAGTTTTTCGTTAGTTAAACACTCTATTCGCTCATCTCCCCATCCGACACCGTTACCACTTACTCTTTGTAACCATTCTTCGTAAAGGTCACAATATACGTTCCCTCTGGTAGCGCTTAAACCATAAAGCCACCCTTTTCAGCGGTTCTCATTACAATTACTAACTGATTGCGATTGCCTTCTACAGGAGTTTCTGTTAAAGCAAATAACGATTTAACCACTGAGGATTTAAATGAAGGTAATTATTCACCCTATTTAAGCCACAGGTTCACAGATTGTTAATTTTTAACATCAGTAAAAAAATAAAAATATGCGAATAATCTGTGGCATTTATATCAGGTGTTGAATAAATTTTAGTGGCTGAATAGTTACAAATGAAATTCTCCTTGAATTCATTAAGGAATTTTTTGAACCCGCAGGCAAACAATATATTGATGAATTAATTTATCGTTACTTATTGACATTAGGTGGAAGAATGAGAAATTTAGTTGGTTCAATGGCAAATGAGAAACTGACTAGAGTTGTTATTTCACAATTACAGGTGCTTAAATTGAAGTTTAGATATTATAATAAAGTTTCAAAAACTTGGCTAGTTGCAAATGATTACACAATAAACCATGCTCCTGAAATTCGTTCAATTCAATGGTCGCTAAAATCAGACAAAAAGCGTCAAATTATTTACAATTTAACTGTTTCTATTGTAGTTAGATTGATCCCGATTTTGTGATCACTTTAATACCCACTTTTCCTAAATGATTAAAATCATCTTATCGATTACCCTTTTCTAATGTGTATTCTAATCGAGTAGGAGGAAAATAAAATAGTTTTCCTCCTATTTTATTTTCCGACCTCTCACACCACCGTATTCCGCAGAGCGGGACAGGCTGTACCGTTCGGTATACGGCGATTCCTTGCTTTGACACCATGAGATGTATGAGATGTTGTTTTCAGTTATCCCATCGAGAAACATCACTCTTACATATCTTTCGGATACCGTCCTATCTTTTTGTAAGGAGTCTCTTTCAAACATCTGATGACTAAAGGCTCTCAAGGTAACATTCATTTACTTTCTCATTGCAAGGTTCAGACCTTCCCAAAGCATCGCGAACTTCGGTACTATGTCCTCTGCTGACTCCTGGCAGCAATTGTTATCCGTGCTTCATACTGCGTTTCGGCACGTTCGCCAGGCCTCCCGTGGTAAACTCATCCACCTTCATCCCATGTAACCTCTGTATTTACACTCCATTATCCGGGTAGTTATGGGGCTTCGATTTGTATTGCAATCTCGTCCTATTGGATATGCGTGATACAGTTCGTGTTCCTAGGTTCGGGCCTTTGCCTCCAGCTTCCTTCAGATTCCGCTTCGCAGCGGACACCCTTGCTCTCGGCTAATGGTTGGTAACTACCGACCTCCATAAAGGACTTACACCTTCAAGGTAATGTGTATGCACGGCGCACAATAAAAGAGAAAAGGCCTACTTTCGCAGACCCTTTCTTGCTAAACAACTAATTAACCACCGGAGATTTAAGCATTAACTGCTTTTCTCACGCTCAAATTTAACTCTAGTTTACCTTAATTAACCTTTGTTTTGACTAACCTCTTCATTCGCTTGGTAAACGTTTCTTTTTAGAATGTAACCATAATAGTCTTTCGAGTTCTATGTTTTTTGGGCATTGTTAATTTAGTATAGCTATATCTTTGTTCCATTTGGACATTAGCAATAAAACGGAGTATTGTCTTGCACCGCCAAGTTATCGCCCATGCTGGGCGCACATGAACTACCCCGCCGCAAGCGGTCGGGGTATCAAAGAGCCTTCGCACAAGGCTAAAATATGCGCCCAAAGGCGGAGAATTGAACCCCAAAGAGATTAAACTCCATCTGCTTTTGCACGGGAAATCACCATAAAACAGGCTCAGGGTGATTACCAGGTTCAAATGGATCGAAATAGTAAATTCGCTGTTGTTTATATAGTTCAATATGTGGTTTTAACCGGAGAAGAAAGTTATCATAATTTTTGCCTTTAGCAGACGACCAAGATGTTTCAGCCAAAGCAGCAATACGAGGAAACATTAGATAGTCGAGCCGCTGTTCATTAATGATGGTCTCTGTCCAGATATTAGCCTGAACGCCTAATATTTGCAGAAGATATTTAGAATCAATTGAAAGCTTAGATATCGAAAAGTCGTAAACACTTTGAAGATCGTTAAAACCTCCTGCCCATTTTCGACCGAACCTGTGATCATCTTTTTGAACAAAATCGAAATAAAAAGGTAATCGGGGACAGACAACCGTTTGGTATCCATTCTCAAGACTCTTTTTAAGTTGTCCGGGGTTATCGTGTCGCCACCAGAAAATGATGCTCCGGTTTCGAGGAAGGTCGACTTCAGCCATTTCATCCCATGCTAAAACTTTCGCATTTAAATAAATTAGGGAATCCGCCATCCTTTGCATAAAATAATTCTCTACGGCTTTTAAGTCAGCAAGCTTCTTTATTTTCATTAATTGTTGGATGCTAGAATCAGCTTTCCATCTCTCTATCCCAAAGCTTACTTCATCTCCACCCAAATGAATCATTTGGGATGGAAACAAGACGTTAACCTCTTTTAAAATGTTCGTCAGGTATTGGTAAGTACCTTCCTTTGCCGGATTAAAAGTAAATTCAGGGTGTTTCTCAGAACCACCACCACTGAATTCAGGATAAGCCCGATTGGCAGCGGTAGCATGACCAGGCATATCAATCTCAGGGATAATTTCTATTTTTCGTTCCTTAGCATAAGCTACAATCTCTTTTATATCTTCTTGCGTATAATACTGGCTTGGCGAGCTAGCATTAGTAAAAGTTCCAACACCCCCGACTAAAGCCAATTTAGGATATTTCTTAATTTCGATACGCCATCCAGGCTCATCGGTTAAATGCCAATGAAACCAATTAAGCTTATAATACGCCATCCAATCGAGAATTGATTTGACTTTTACCTTACCAAAGAAGTGGCGCGATTCATCAAGCATCAACCCTCTCCATCCCATTTCAGGAAAATCTTTTACCGTAATACATGGGATTTGCAAGCTTTGTTCAACAGTTTTTGCATTATTTACAAGTTGAAGAAGCGAAACAACCCCGTAAAATATTCCCTGATCAGAATTTGATGATATTGTTATTCTATGCTGATTTACTTCGATTTGATAAAGGCAATTTTGACAATCTGCTTTTTTCAGCAGAATGGTTGCTTTTTTATCTTCACAGGAAATTGCGGTTGTAATACCCCTATATCTTAACAATTCCTTTTGCAAGAAATGTAATTCATTTTCAAAAGGCCTATCGGCAAATAATTTATTATTACCGCTAAGGTTGAAATATCCGTCCCCAAGTTTGCAGTTTTGAGGAGCAGGAATAATCGAAACCTCCTGCTGAGCACTGCTTAATAAAGGGATTATTACAAGGAACAATAAGAGTAAATATTTTTTTATCATAATATTAAATTTTTGGGCATTGTTAATTTAGTATAGCTATATCTTTGTTCCATTTGGACATTAGCAATAAAACGGAGTATAGTAACATTTTATGACTTTTGGTATAACACTTTGTTTCCCTTCGAAGCCTAGCTAAAAAATGACGAAATAAGCTATTATACCCTTCAGCCGCATAGGTTCCGGCTTTTGTTGGCACATGCTTTTCTTTGGGAATAAATGTTTCATATGGCTGCCTATAATCTGTTGCTACTATCCCTACCGCCTTGCCTCTTATTTTTTTCCAAAGCTTTTCTCCGACCCTGGTACTCCTTGCGCCAATAACGCAATTGACGAACCTTTGGCCATGTCTATCAACAGCAATCCATATCCAACAGCAATTTTTTTTGAACTAACATATGTATGCATTTCATCCATTTCAACCACCTCTATTCCTTCTGATGACCTTAATTCATCAAGCCTTTCTCCATACTCTTTAATCCAATTATAGACTGCAACGTGGCTTATTTTCAAGTAGCGGCCTATAGACCTGAAACCAAGCCCTTCTAAATATAGAATCAGTGCAGTCCTCTTTAATAATTCTGGCTTCCCTATATGTTCGACAGTAAACCTAAAATTACATCCTTTGCACCTGAATCGTTCCTTATGCTTAGCTATACCATCTTTGCATAACTCCTCTGATTTACATTTTGGACATTGTCTCATAATATGCGCTATAGTTTAACAGTCTCCAAACATACAAAACTATATTAAATTAACGTGAGCTCGACGTAAGAATCAACTTAACTACTTGTTTATTATCATTATATCCTTAATGATTAATTGGAAGAGTGGAAAAATGGAATATTGGAAGAAAAATGTTAGAAGAAACCCCATTATTCCACTGTTCCACCATTCCAATTCCAAATGAAAAATTTGTAACAAATTCCATTTTAGAGCATTACCACTATTTCTTATATCGAACTCACGTTAAATTAACAATGTCGTTTTTTTAATCTCGTCATATTGCTGTATTTTTACATCGTTGATTTATACCGAAAATAGAAAAGATATGGGTAACGAGGTTAAAATAGAAATCAATTCAGAGATTGGCGAATTGGAGGGTGTAATCCTGCACACCCCTGGTGCTGAGGTTGAAAATATGACCCCGCAGAACGCACAACGTGCGCTCTATAGCGATATTCTTAACCTTTCCATTGCAAAAAAGGAATACTCACAGCTAAGCGGAGTGCTATCCAAAGTCTCTAAAACCTATCAGGTACAGGATTTACTCGTGAAGGTTCTTTCAAAGGATAACTCGAAGCAGGAGCTCGTTTCAACCATCTGCAAGCACGAAGATGCCACATACTTAATCGATGAGCTGCTTAGCATTTCCCCGAAAGAACTTGCTAACCTACTCATTGAAGGGGTACCGCTAAAAAGGAATGATCTAACAAGCTTTTTAAGCCACGAAAGATTCTCCTTACCCCCACTTTATAACTTCTACTTCACTAGAGACGCCTCAATTTCGATACGTGATAAGGTTTTAATCTCACGAATGGCTAACAGGGTTAGGGATTTAGAGTGCATTATCATGGAGGCCATATTTAAACACTCTGGCGCTTTTTCTACAACAACCATTAACCCATTGGACTATGGATGCACCAACAGCACAACCATTGAGGGGGGCGATGTTCTAATTGCTCGTGATGATATTCTACTCATTGGCAATAGCGTAAGAACCACAACTCAGGCTATCGATTTTATCCTTAGGCAATTGGTGGCGAAAAACGATAAAGGGAAAAGATATATTATCGTTCAGGAGCTACCTGAATCACCTGAATCTTTCATCCACCTCGACATGGTGTTCACCCTGCTCGATATAGATAAATGTATGGTATTCGAACCCGTTATCCTTAAGCCAAATCGTTACCAAACCGTTCAGATTACCATTCAGAATGGTAAGGTGCTGGAGATTAAAACTGTTGAAAACATGCTTACCGCACTTAAAAGCCTTGGAATGGATATGAAACCCATAATTTGCGGTGGAGCACGCGATCAATGGATACAGGAAAGGGAGCAGTGGCATAGCGGTGCAAACTTCTTTGCCATTGGACCAGGCAAGGTTATTGGCTATGCACGAAATACCTACACCATGGACGAAATGAATAGAAATGGGTTTGATATTATCCGAGCCAAAGATGTACTCGCCGATAAGATAAATCTGAAAGATTACGAAAAATTTGTTCTTACCATCGATGGAAACGAACTCCCCCGTGGAGGAGGCGGCGCCAGGTGTATGACCATGCCTATTAGAAGAAAACCTGTGATTTGGAAATAAACATTCCCCTCTCCCATTTGTTTAACAGTAAACCATAAAGCCAAAACAAATGAAAAAGAATGTTGGAAAAGTTGATATGATTATCAGGGTAATCATAGGAATTATAATCGCATCCATTGGGATTGTCTATCAAAGCTGGTGGGGATTATTAGCCGTCGTTCCGCTAATTACCGCTTTTATTAATTTCTGTCCGCTCTACACCGTTATGGGATGCAATACTTGCTCTACGGAAAAGAAATAAAGCTATTTAAACACAAAGACACAGAGCAATATTATTTAAAACTATGCGGCTCTGTGCCTCTGTGCTTGTTTTTATTAATTTACCGTCTTCTTCACCAAATCGGCTGCTTCCTGCAACGAGATTGCAGAGGATACCTTAAGCCCTGATTGATCGATTAAGTCTTTACCCTCCTTAGCATTTGTACCCTGCAAACGAACGATAACAGGAACAGAGATATTACCAATCTCCTTGTAAGCATCAACAACACCCTGGGCTACCCTATCGCAGCGAACAATTCCACCAAAAATATTAATGAGAATTGCTTTAACATTTGGGTCTTTGAGGATTATGCGGAATCCTGCTGCTACCGTTTTTGCATTCGCACCACCGCCCACATCAAGGAAATTGGCAGGATCGCCACCCGATAGCTTAATAATATCCATGGTAGCCATGGCTAAACCTGCCCCGTTGACCATGCAGCCTACATTCCCATCGAGCTTTACAAAGTTCAGATTATTCTCACCCGCTTCAACCTCTGCCTGATCCTCCTCATCCTTATCACGTAAGAGTTCCAGATTTGGATGGCGATAAAGGGCATTATCTTCAATATTAACCTTGGCATCAACAGCAAAAATATCTTCGTTCGAGGTTTTAACCAATGGATTTATTTCAAGCAATGAGAGATCATTTTTAATGTAGGTATCGTACATGGCTATCACGCATTTCACCATTTGAGAGAATGCCTTATCCTTTAGCCCAAGGTTAAAAGCAATTCTTCTTGCTTGGAAAACCTGAACACCCAGAGGGTGAATCTCCTCTTTGTAAATCAATTCAGGGGTTTGTGCTGCCACCGCTTCAATGTCCATCCCTCCCTGAGGGGAATAAACAATCATGTTTCGCCCAGTTGCACGATTGAGCAGAATACTAACATAGTACTCCTTAACCTCCGAGGTCCCCGGTTTGTATATCCCCTGCTGAACAATAACCTTGCGAACAAATTTACCCGCAGGACCCGTTTGGTGAGTAATTAGAGTCATGCCCAATATCTGTTTAGCATACCTCTCAACCTCATCTAAGTTATGGGCAATCTTAACCCCACCACCCTTGCCTCTACCGCCTGAATGGATTTGAGCCTTAACGGCAATCTCATTCGTGCCGCTCTGTTCGAATATTTTCTTTGCGGCATCTACTGCCTCTTCAGGCGTATAGGCAAGAATGCTCATAGGGACAGGGACTCCAGATTCTTGGAGTAATTGCTTAGCTTGATATTCATGAATATTCATAGAATAAGTTTTTGTTTAAGCAGCCTCTAAATTACAAAAAAAGGTTTATTTACATTTGTAAAAAATCAAAACAATGACCGATAAAAGAAAACTAGAGAACAAAGAGCTGAACCGTAAATCAGTTGAAGAGTTCAAAGGTACTTCAAAGACCCCAATAATAGTAGTTCTTGACAATATTCGAAGCCTTAATAATATTGGTTCAGTATTCAGAACATCCGATGCCCTACTCGTTGAAAGGATTATTCTATGTGGAATTACAGGAACTCCTCCTAACAAGGAGATTCATCGAACAGCGTTAGGGGCAGAAGATTCGGTTGCTTGGGAGTATTTCGAAAAAACAGCGGATGCCATTGTATGGCTCAAGGAGAATGGCTATAAAGTGATTTCGCTTGAGCAAACGGTTGGCAGCACTGATCTGATGAAGTTTAAACCAACCATAAACCGCAAATACGCTTTAGTTTTCGGTAATGAACTCCGGGGCGTAGAGCAAGAGGTAATTAACCTCTCCGATGAGTGCATTGAAATTCCACAATTCGGGACAAAGCACTCGTTCAACGTTGCCGTTTCGGCAGGAATTGTGTTATGGGATTTCTTTTCGAAGCTGAATAAATAGCTGTCAGTATTTTTTTCTCAATGAAACAATATTAGTATTTTGGTAACTATTCAGCAATACTATGAAATGAAATATAAACCACGGAGACACAGACCTGCCTACCCTGCCTACCGGCAGACAGGCGGCAGGCAGGTCTGTGTCTCCGTGGTGAATGGTTACATATTTTTAAAAAGAATAAAATGTTTGTAGAATCATTACATAATACGATTTTTCTGAAAAAAGGGGAGACCTTTTTAGAGTATAGCAATCGATGTACACGGATTGGCAGGCTTACAAAGGGAGTATTACGAGGATTTGTCGTAGATAACGATGGAAATGAGATTACTACTCATTTTTATCAAGAGGGAGACATGGTTATCGGTAGTTATATACCAAACGTGAAAGCCGCAATGACTATACAAGCGTTGGAGAATTGTAGCATTTCAACGGCTGATTACTCAACGGTAATGTCTCTCGTTAATAAAAATCAAGAAATTACAGATATTATCAATTTAGCATTTCAAAAGCTAAACAATCAATTGCAATCACGATTGGTCTCACTTCTGAATTTAGATTCAGTGGAAAAGTATGAGCTTTTCTTGAAAGAGTATCCTAATCTAATAAACCGAATACCACACTACCATATTGCAAATTTCTTAGGAATTACTTCTACGCAGCTAAGTAGAGCACGGAAACGATTTATCGACAAATGTAAATGAAAAAACTGCTTTAGATATTTTACTTTGCAGCACGAGAAAAGTAATTATTTTGTAACTATTCAACACGGAGACACTGACCTGCCCGCCGAGCCTTGGCAGGCGGGGATCACAGAGTTTAATTTCAATAATTGTTTCACAAATCACAGAGAAATAACCTTGAAACAGCTTGGCAAACTGGCTTACGATATGCAATGCCAATATTTTTTATTGAATAATCATCTCTGTGTTTCTCTATTTTCTCTGTGTCTCCGTGGTTTTTTATTTCGCCTAATGCTGAATAGTTACAGTATTTTTAACTTATATCCTTTCTACGAACGGGTGTACAAAACATGTAGTTATGAAAAATGACATTTTCAAAGCAGAAAAAGTATCAAGAACCGAAACATTTGTGGTTAGTGGAAAAATTGAAATAGTTTTCCCGCTATTCGGAGCTTTTGAAGAAAGAAAGTGGGAGCCAACATGGAATCCGATTTTAATTTATCCTTCAGAAGAGGTTATTGAAGAAGGAACTACCTTTAAAACGGATGGACGTGATGATGAAACGGAGTTTTTATGGCGGGTTTCTAAATATGAAAAAGATTTACACCTAATTCAATATTTGGTTTCAACAGAGAATAGGTATTGGACAATAACAGTAAAGTGTAGTAAGTATAATAATGAAGACAAAACTAATGTGACTGTAACTTATACATTTATAGGGCTAAATATAAAAGGAAATGAGTTGAATAAAGTTCATATACAAAGCATGTATGAATACAACCTAAAAGACTGGGCAGACGCGATTAACAAATACCTTAAAACGAAATAGAAATACTGCTAACACATTGTTTTATCTATTGGGATTGATGTGATGTGTTTGAGACTCATCCCTCTTAAAATCCGCTTAGCTGACGACAGATAATAAAGCCATTTTAAACGCCCACGAGTGTTTAGACTTCGGAAACGCTTATCATACGCTTAAAAAAAAGAGGCTGCTTGATAAAGCAACCTCTTCTCATTTAATGATATACTATTTACTCAACAATAGCTTTGAAAGCATCGTTTTGGAAATAATTACGGAATTCAAGGTCATTCTTGGCACGAGCTTTTAGAGCAGCATCTTTACCAATAGCGGTACGTAGGTTGTTAAGAACCATTGACTCATCGGTCATGCGAGCACCAACAACAGCTAATCCGTAGAAACCTTTTGCAGTATCAACCTTTTGGAAGGTATTCTTAGCAGCATCAGTTTTTCCTACCAATAGTAACGATAAGCCTTGGTTGAAAGAATCGGAACCTGCAAGATACTCAACAGCAGCTGGGTATTGGTTTTTGATAACAGCAATGATACCTAGGTTATACTTAACATCTGGACCAGCATTGGTAGCAGAAGCAAATAATTTTTCAGCGCCATCAATATCGCCTTCGAGCAATGTAACACAACCACGGTTATTGATAATTGAAGGCTCGGTTGAAGCGGCTGCTTTCTCAAGAGCAACTTTAGCGTTAGCTAAATCTTTCTTTACCAGGTAAAGGTATGCAACATTGTTGATAGCGCGAATATCATTGTATTTTGCTGCAACTTTATTGTAAACCTCAATCTTTTTATCAGCGTCAGCGATTAAAGTAACTCCGTACATAATCTCTTCAAGTTGAAGACTATCGTAAGTATTACCTTCAATCATGGCTTTTAGCTGCTCATCAGAATAACCCACTAGGTTGATGTTAGCGATCATCTTTGAACGACGTAGCTGAGGAAGAATCTTCTCGGCAAGAACTAAATAAACTTTAGATAGGTTCTTGATCTCTTTCTCACGAACTGCAGGATCTGAGTACATTGAAAGTACACGAAGGATAAGCTCTTTATCCTGAACATCAGAAGCACTAATTAATGATTGGAAACCTTCCCAATCCTCAGAGGTTGATTGAACGGTTACATAGTTTGTAGCTTTGGTATCAACTTTTGCTTTCTTGAAAATGTCATTAACCCATTTCTCGGTGCTCTTTCCGCGTTCCGAGGATAGCTTCTCATTATCAGCTTCTGGTCCATCGGGTGAAGCATAAGCAGAAACGCTAACACCTTTAAACTCTTTTGTAGAATCAACGATTGATTTTGCAATAAAATCTTGAAGCATTTTTACTTCTTCCTTTGTTAGCTCCGATTTACGAACATCTGCTTTTGAGATTACGAAGTTGATTTGACCTTCTTTTTTATCGGGAACTATTCTTTCGAATTTGTTATCCTTTAACATAGTAGGTTTAGGATCGATGTCAACAAGCTTATAGGTAGCTAATACACCTTTTCCTAGTTTATAAGGAGCATCGAAAGGTATTTTCTTATCCTTATAGGATATAACGAAACGAAGTTCAAGCTCAGAGCTGAACATTTCATCTTTATAATCAAATTCAACTTCGTGCTTAAAGCTTCCGCCTGCTTCGTAGTTAATAACTTGATTGTTAGCTTGTACTTCCTCACCTTGTAAAACCTTAACGGTTAGAGGTAGCTCTCCACCTTGATAAATCAATACTGGAGTTACATCAACAATAGCCTTTTTGTTAAAATACTTTGCAGGTATTACACCTTCAATAGTTGCTTTAACCTTATTGCCATGAACCTCTAATGGGTTTGGGGTAAGCTTAAAGCTTACGCCTTCGGGAAGTTGTTTCATCTTTTCAACCCCGCCACAGCCAATTAAAATAAGAGCAGCTACAGCGATGAATGCTAGATGTTGAAACCTGATTCTTTTCATATTCTACGTATTTTTTGTTTGGGTTTTCTGCGTTAATGTGTAATGACTTACAAACATACTACTCTTTTTGCAAAAAAAGAAGGGTTATGTTTTAAAATATTGGAATCATCACTAAAAAGTAACCATATACATACTATTTTTATACTTTTGGTCAAAAAAAGGTTCTTTAAGTTTAAGATAATCAGACTTATTCGAAACAAAACCAATTGTGTTTATAAATACAGCTAAGAAAGTAAATTAAAGAATTGTTGATAAAAATAGATGTTACCTTTCTGGATAATTCCAAGATAATTGGATATTATGGTCTTTTCATATCCCTTCAACATTTTTGTTTTTGAGACTTGGGTATCTCCAATAAAAAAGGAGTTGGTTTCCCAGCTCCTGATTTACAATATGGATTGAATCTATTACTTAAGTTCTTCACCTAAATTATAAAAGGTAAACGAATATATATCAGTAGCCTCACCTATAAGAATTGATGTAGGAGTACCCGCCCCATGACCAGCCCTTGTCTGAATTCTAATCAAGGATGGATTTCGGCTATGGCGCTGCTTATCCTGCACAGCAGCAATGTACTTGTATGAATGTGCAGGTACGACCCTATCGTCCCTATCGGCTGTTGTTACCATGATAGCAGGGTAACGAACCCCTGAGCGTACATTATGCAAAGGGGAGTACTTGTAAAGGTTGATGAATTGTAATGAGTCGGCACTTGAGCCAAAATCGTTAATCCATAAACTACCAATGGTAAACTTGTCGAAGCGAACCATATCCATAACACCAACCTCGGGGATAGCAACTTTAAACAGCTCAGGGCGTTGGTTTACAACCGCTCCTATGAGTAAACCACCATTTGAAGCACCTTCAATGGCTAACTTTCGGGGTGTTGTGTACTTCTCCTTTATGAGGTATTCGGCTGCTGCAATAAAATCGTCGAATACGTTTTGTTTATTCAGCTTTGTTCCCGATTTATACCAATTCTCGCCGTACTCTCCCCCTCCACGAATGTTGGCTTGAGCATAAATCCCACCATTCTCCAACCATAGTAATCGGTCGATGCTGAAATAAGGTAGTAAACTCACGTTGAATCCGCCATAGCCGTATAGCAGGGTTGGGTTTTTACCATCCAATGCTATCCCTTTCTTACAAACAATAAACATTGGCACCGATGTTCCATCTTTGCTGGTGTAGAATACCTGCTTGGTCTCATAATCATCAAAATTAAAGTTGATGGCAGGCTTAAAAAACTCCGAAGATTTATTGGTGATAACATTGTACTTATAAACTATTGTAGGGATTGTGAACGATGAGAACGAGTAGAAGGCAACTGAATCATCAATATTTCCGTTAATCCCGTTAAATCTACCAAGCGTTGGGAAATCAATCTGATTAATCTTCTCGCCATTTAAATCGTAAACTTCGACTTTGCTTTTTGCATCCTGTATGTAGTTGGCAACAACTTTTCCTCCAATTAGGTAACAGCTTTCAAGCACTTCCTTTTTCTCGGGCAGAATATCACGCCAATTACCCACATCAAGCGTATTTACGTTAATCTTAATCAATTTATATTTAGGCGCTTTATAGTTGGTTAAAACAATAATATTGTCATTTATATCATCGAGAACCCTGTATTCAAACTCGTAACCTGTGGTCAACTTCACTATTCCATCGTTACAGGTTAAATTCTTTATGTAAATCGAGTTGCCATAGGTTGATTCCGCTTCATAGATAATTAAATACTTTTCATTACTCGTTACCTGTGAGGTAAAGATTAGCGATGGAACTGTGCTATTACCAAGTATAATCTCATCCTGTTCCTGTGCATCGCCCAATTTGTGGTAGTAAACCTTCTGATACTGGCTAATATCTACAAGCCCTTTGCCATCCTTGGGCGCATCGAAGCGGCTGTAGAAAAATCCATTCTTGAACCATGATATATCGGAAAATTTCACCCAATTGATTTCATCAATAAGATCGCTCCCTGTAGCAATATCCATAACCTTAATCTTTCTCCAATCGGAACCACCATCGGCAATGGCGTAGGCAAGGTATTTTCCATCCTTAGATACGCTTACATCGGAAACAGCAACTGTACCATCAGTGCTCAACTTATTGGGATCGAGAATTAATCGAGGCTCTGATTCTAATGTTTCTTGTATATAGAGTATGCTTTGATTCTGATCGGGTTCTTTTTTATAGAAAAAATATTTGCCCCCCTCTTTAAATGGAGTTGACATGGTGGAGTAGTTCCAAAGTTCGGTTAACCTTTCTTTTATTTTATCTCTAAAAGGTATCCCGCTTAGATATTTATTGGTAACCTCATTCTGCTCCTGAACCCATTCGGCAACCTCATTAGATGAGTTATCTTCGAGCCAACGATAAGGATCGTGCACCTTAACGCCAAAATAGGTATCAACCACGTCAACCTTCTTGCTTTTGGGGTATTTCGCACCATTCCTGTAACACGAAACGGAAATAAGTAGGATTGCAGACAGAAATATGGGAATTAACTTTTTCATAGAAGTTAAATTTTTCAGTTACACTCTTTGATGATTTACAAAAATACAATAATGTTTCAAATATAATAATTTGTAATGATGTTCTTTTATTATTAACACATTGGTGGATATGGATTGCCGTTTTTTGAAGACAAAAAAAGGAGGTTCCCCTCCTTTTCGTATTTACCTTGCTAAATTAACGTGAGTTCGATATAAGATGGCTTGTTATATTGTTATCTGTTAACGCTTTAATGTTAATACTATGGTTTTGGAAGACTGGAATGATGGAATATTGGGAGTTGTTTACAACTTTTTTCTTCCAATATTCCAGTTTTCCCTGTCTGCCGACAGGCAGGCATCATTCCAATAATGATTTTATAGTAAGATATTGCTATTCTAGAACTTAGTTTGTTTTTTACATCGAACTGACGTTAAATTATTAAGCTTTTTTCTCATTATCGGATTGCTGCTCCTTGGCTGGCTTTGGGAGTAGAACTTTACGTGAGAGCTTGTACTTACCTGATTTTTTATCAATCTCAATAAGTTTAACTTCTACCATATCGCCCTCTTTCAGAACATCTTCAACCTTATCAACTCGTTTCCAGTCGATTTCGGAGATGTGAAGTAAGCCATCCTTTCCCGGAAGTATTTCGATAAAAGCACCAAAAGCAAGAATTGACTTCACTTTACCTTTGTAAATTTCACCAACCTCGGGTACTGCAACAATATTTTTAATCCATCGAACGGCCTCATCCCGTGATTCGGCATTGTCGGCAAATACGTTTACGATACCATTATTGTTAACCTCTTCGATATTGATTGTTGCTCCGGTCTCACGCTGAATCTCCTGTATAACCTTACCACCTGGGCCAATTACAGCACCAATCGATTCACGAGGGATAAGGAACTGTTCCATGCGTGGTGCATGTGGTTTAAGATCGGCCCTTGGTTCAGAAAGGGTTTCAAGCATCTTGCCAAGGATATGCAGTCTTCCCTCGTGAGCCTGTTGAAGCGCTTTTGCTAACACCTCGTAGGAAAGACCATCAACCTTAATATCCATCTGAGTAGCGGTGATACCATCCTTCGTTCCGGCAACCTTGAAATCCATATCGCCAAGGTGATCTTCGTCGCCAAGAATATCGGAAAGAACAGCAAACTTGGAGTTATTGCTTGAGGTGATGAGCCCCATGGCGATACCCGAAACGGGTTTCTTCATTTTAATACCCGAATCCATCAAAGCGAGGGTTCCTGCGCAAACGGTAGCCATTGAGGATGAGCCGTTTGATTCAAGGATGTCGCTTACAATACGAACTGCGTAAGGGTTCTCGGGGGGTGTAGGCACCATACTCTTCAAAGCGCGATGAGCAAGATTGCCGTGACCAATCTCACGACGGCTAATGCCACGTGATGCCTTCGCTTCACCGGTTGAAAAAGGAGGAAAATTATAATGCAATGTAAACTTCTCGGTTCCTTTATATAAAACCTCGTCAATTATTTTCTCATCGAGCTTAGTCCCAAGAGTGACCGTGGTAAGCGACTGGGTTTCGCCTCTTGTAAAAAGGGCTGAACCGTGTGCCATAGGAAGAAAATCAACCTCACTGGCAATCTGCCTAATCTCATTGGTTTTACGTCCATCGAGGCGAACGCCCTCATCGAGAATCATATTCCTCATGGCCTCCTTCTCTACATCATGGTAATAACGGTTCACCAAAAATAATTGGGCTTCGCGCTCCGCTTCGGGCATGGTTTCGATAAATTCCTTCTTAATAGCAGAAAAAGCATCTGACCGTTCATGCTTTGGAAGCACTGATTTAGCTACCTTGTAAACTTTATCGTAGCAGAATTTATGGATATCGGTTTTTAAAGCCTCATTGTTGGTTTCGTGGCAGTACGTACGTTTTATAACACCAAGTTCTTTTGCAAGTTCAATCTGAGCAACGCACTGTTTTTTAATGGCTTCGTGAGCAATTTTAATTGCCTCAAGCATTACGGCTTCAGAAACCTCTTTCATCTCACCTTCAACCATTAGTATGTTATCGTAGGTAGCACCTACAAGCATATCGAGGTCGGCATTAGCAAGATCGCAATATTTAGGGTTAATTACAAATTTACCATTTATGCGAGCAACCCGAACTTCTGATATTGGACCATGGAATGGTACGTCAGAAACAGCTAAAGCAGCTGATGCTGCAAGACCTGCAAGAGCATCGGGCATAATATCTTTTTCGGCAGAAATCAGGTTGATGGTAACAAATGTTTCTGCATGAAAATCTTCAGGGAATAGTGGGCGCAAGGCACGGTCTATAAGTCGTGCAACGAGTATTTCAGAATCGGAAGGTCTTGCCTCACGCTTCATAAAGCCACCAGGAAATCGACCGCTGGCAGCATATTTCTCTTTGTATTCAACGCTAAGGGGCATGAAATCGACATCTTCCTTAGTTTCTTTTGCGCTTACCACCGTGGCAAGCAGCATGGTGTTACCCATTCGAAGAACAATTGATCCATCGGCTTGCTTAGCAAGTTTACCGGTTTCGAGGGTGATAACACGTCCATCACCTAGATCAATCGTTTTCTGTACAACTTTAAACATACAATAATTCTTAAGTAAAAATGAATAATAATATAAATCAAAAATTTCCAGTTTAGAGCAGCAAGGATAGCCAATGGAGATAATCGGCTTACCTAAGCTAGCATAATTACAAAAAAGGGCAATCCTCGAATTGCCCTTTTCTTTTTACTTTCTCAAGTTTAGCGCTTTTATAATCGCACGGTATCTTTCGATATCACGTTCCTTAAGATAATCGAGTAGCCTTCTCCGCTTACCCACTAGCTTCAGCAGCGCACGTTGAGTCCCATAATCTTTCCGATGGGTCTTTAGGTGATCTGTGAGGTGGCTAATACGGTATGAAAATAACGCTATCTGACCCTCTGGGGAGCCAGTATCGGTATTAGACTTTCCGTACTCGGTAAATAATTCCAACTTTTTTTCTGCAGTCAAATAGTTCATAACACTGATAATTAGTGGGTATTTAAATGCGTAATTTGAGGCGCAAAGATATAATATTTTTTGGAAATAAAAATGCAAGTTATAGCATATATTATTCGCTACGTTATTAAAAGCTTTACATTTATGGGTGTTTAGGCTATATTAGATTGCATAAAAATTTATTAACAACCGAGGGTGCTAGATTAAAAATCCAATAGTTCCTGCTTTAAATTCTTTAGTGAATCGATAAGTGGAGTGGGTTTGTATCCGATAATATTTTTCGCCTTAGTAATATCGAGACTGGAGTTTAAGGGACGCTTAGCAGGTTCGTCCAGTTCGCTGGCAGAAATGGGAATCAGAAGCGATTCGTTGTACCCAAAAACGGCGGCGATTTGCCTTGCGAAATCGAAAACCGATAGCTTTTGCGCACCGACAATATTGAATACCCCACCGATTTTTTTTTCGGTAAATGTTTTCAAAGCACTGGCTAAATCATTGACATCGGTTGGGGCTCTTAGCTGATCGGTAGGCAATCTGTATGGCTTCCCTTTTTGAAGATTATCAATCACCCTTAAGACTAGATTTTGCCGGGATAGGTTTTCATCATGCCCATAAACAAGTGATGTACGAACAATTGTAGCCCCGGTATTCAATCCGATAATACTATTTTCGGCCTCTATCTTTGATTCGCCATAATACGAAATGGGCGAAGGGGTATCGGTTTCGGTATAATCGCCCTTTAACCCATCGAATACAAAGTCGGTTGAAAGAAAAATCATGTGAACGCCGTAATCCCTACATGCCGATGCCAAACGAGCTGTAACCTCAACGTTAATTTTATTGCAGCTGTACCTGTCCACCTCACAAGCATCAGGGCTAGCCATGGCTGCGCAATGAATTAACACCTCGGGTCTTATGGTATCAATCAGCTGATTTAAATCGGAATAGACCAGATTGACCGTAAAAAAATTGACCTCAGGGGGGAAATTTAATCTTTTCTGCGAAGTAGCAAACAGTTGATGATCTTTACCTTGGCTAAGCAAACGGATTGCCTTACGGCTAATCAAACCATTTGCACCTGTTATCAGAATTTTCAATTAAATGAGATTATAATAATACAATTAGCGTATAAAAATAAGAAAACTTAGAATATAATTTAGTAAATGTTCGAATTTTTTGCTCAAGAATACTTGTGCCATGATTTCTTAAAAAGCGCTATACCTTCTCTCCTTCTTCGAAATGAAAGAGTTTATAAGCTATTTCGAGTTTTGAATCAGCTGATAGGCTATAATTAACGTGAATTCAGCATAGCCAATGATGGAACCGAGCTTGCGAATTCGCCGTAGGCAAAAATGCCTGCCCTACCTACCGGCAGTCAATAATTCGGGTTAAGGTATTTCAATGCTTTTCAATAGCAGCTTTGCACCCAAATGGCAGTAAAGGCATTTCTTGGGGTCGCAGTAGCAGGTTTTTAGCTGGATCAACGCTTGGGTGTCGTAAGCCGACTCGGGCTTAACACCCAAATTTTCAAATCCTTTGGTTATGCTATTGATTTCAGGTTTTAGGCTCTCAAGGAGTTTTGTTGCCTTGCTCTTCAAACTACTATTGCCTTTGTTTATCCCATAGGCAAAAATAAATGGAACTAAAGAGTTGATTGCGATAATGCTAATTGTGTCTTTTCCTATTCTCTTTTCAATTGATGCTGATTTTTTATCAAAGATATAGTGATTCTCCCAATACTCTGAGGTATGAACTTGAAATAGCTTTACAATCTCTTTGTCATCATTAATTTCAATTATCTTTGAGAATAGGGAGGTTGAGCTATGGATAAGCTTGGCGAATTGGGCTATCCGAATGGTCGGGAAAGCGGTTGGTCTCATTCTCAGGAACTTCCATAAATGAGTTTGAATCGGCGTAAGGTTAAACTTGTGCTGAAGGTATTGGTATTCTTTCAGCAATGCCGATGTATAGCTATCGGCAGATTCAACCTCTAGCAATAAGCCCGATTGACCGAAAAGCAATGCTTCAATCTGAAAGAGATTATCCTTATGCTTAGCTAAAACCTTTAAAGGAATAGCCTTGGCCAAGAGTTCGAATGGGAGTGCATTTGCCTTTAAGCCAAAACTTCGGGCTACCGACTGGTAGAATGCCTCCTCCCAGCTGCCCTGTGCGCTATCGACAAGTTCAAATACATACTTAGTTTTTTGCTCCAAACGCTCCACCAAAAGGCATTCGAGCCACATTCTCTGTGTAAAGGAATCGAATGAGGTGAAGCTCTCCTCACAGGGAATCCATTTCCCCGAGCTGGTTAAGCGCATAAGATTCCATTCGAGAGCATCGGGATACTTGATTTTGAGAGTTGGTATTGCTCTACCTTTGCTGTTTTCAACGAGTTTATCGTTGTTAACCACAACGTGTAGAATTACATTATCGTAGGCAGAGTCTGCCTGATGATTATGGTTTAGCCAATCGGATGAATTTATGTGAAACTCTACATTGCCGGCCCAAATGGTATTCCCAATCCGAATTTTTGCATTAAAAAAATCGGGACCCGAATCGCTATTGAATTCTCCTGGGTGTATAACTTCTACCAATTCTCCATCGGTAGTGGTTTGACCGTTGAAGGTGAAATAGCTTGTTTTCCAAATGAAGTAGAGCAAATCCTCTTTCATATATATGAGAATAAATCAAGCCATAAGTTAAAGAAAATTGATAAAGAAATGTACTTTTTGAATGGGAAGATAAAAAAATTGTACTTTTACTAACCTAAGTTTTAGGGCCTAATATCCACCATAGGTTTGATGAAATAGACCCAAGCCCCAAGCTGTTTCTGGCTTTTACGAGGGTTGCTCGCTGCGGGCAAAAACGTTCTTTATCAAAAATTTACTTATCGGGGTGTAGCGCAGCCCGGTTAGCGCGCTACGTTCGGGACGTAGAGGTCGTGAGTTCGAATCTCACCACCCCGACCAATCTATTGTTAATACCCATGCCTTACTATGTGCACTTAGAAGCCTGAAGGACGGAAAGTTCTACATCGACTCCTCTTCCAGCCCTTCCCTACATTTAACGTACCATAGCTCGGGCAGGCAACGTTTGAAAAATAGTTGCTACTGGTGAAAACCTTAAAAACCAGTTTATAAGTAGTTGCCAAAATCAAAAATAGTGGTGATGTAAATCATTGTCCTAAATGCCTAATAATCCTATCTTTTAATTAATTTACAATCCTATTTATGGGTTCATTCTGCCAAGAGGTTTTTCATTCAATAAACGCATTAGTAAACCCCGAGATGGAATACAACAAATTCAATATCTATTACTTGCAAATATTGATTGGATTTACCAAAGAACCGAAAAAGACATAATCATACAATAGAGTACCTCTAAAATTTCATTTTCTCCCTCTACTCATCGAGTAGGGAGGATGGGGTGAGTAATCAAAAAAAGTGTTTAGAGGTGCCCAATAAATTAAACGGAACAATATGATAAACCTAGGTATCGAAGGAGCAAAAAGAAAAGTATGGCTATCGGTACTCCTTGGTATTTTATGCTTTGCCTTCTCGCCTTTCGGCATAACAACAGTACTGGGCGAAGTGCAGGTTGATATTCCATGGTCGATGATACTGCCTATACTCGCTTCAATGGCCTTTGGATTTCGCTATGGTTTAATCGCAGGGCTTTCTGGAGGAGCTTTTTTTCCTTTTCTGCTTTGGGCTAATAATGGGTGGCCAAATCTATTCACATCCATAATCTATTTAGGCATTTACGCTCTGCTTGGTTTGCTGAACGATAAAAACTATTTCAAAAAAATTCAACCTTTTCCTGTTAGGGCTGTTATCGTTTTCGGGATATGTGCCTCTGTTTTTGCCCTTTACCATCAAATTTTATTCAACCCTCTTTTAGCGATCAACCCCCCATTCTGGGTAAGTAAAACAATCATGAATCTTCCGACCGATACGCTAATCGCTTTTACACTAAAGGATACTATAAATATTTTTCTACTCACATTGGCCTCTGAAACCTTGCTAAAGCTACCAGCTGTTGGCAGGCTTTTGGGATTACCTTCTGAACAATCATCTAAAGCAAATAATAAGATTTTTATCATCTCGATTACAATTTTTTTATTGGTTTGGTTAGCATTTGTTGGATTAGGCTATTCCCTTTTTAATAAGAATATAGGTTTTGAGGGGGTTCATGTTTCCCTTGCGTTTCTCATAATACTTTCGAGTGGTTTTTTTGTTTCCCGAATACTCTTCTTCTACAACGAAAAACAGCTCAATGCTCAAGGCGACCTTCATCATAGTGAAGAGAAGTACCGCACTTTAGTTCAGTACTCAAGCGACCCAATATTCAGCTTTAACCCCGATGAGACCTATCGGTTCGTGAACGAAGCTTTTGCGCGTGCTTTTGGAAAAGAACCAAAAGACATTATAGGAAAATCTCCGCATGCCATATTCCCTTTTGATGAAGCTGAAAAACGGCTAATTTTAGTCCGCAAGGTATTTCAGACTGGCAAAAAGGGTGAAATAGAGGTCAAGGTTAACGCCCATGCTGGCGATGTACGCTATTTTTTAACCCTAGCCGACCCAATAAAAGATGAAAGCGGCGATGTGCTATTCGTTACTTGTATTTCGAAAAATATCACCGAACGCAAACTAGCGGAGAATGCGCAAAAGGAGACCGAGGAACGGTATAGAATCTTTATCTCCCAAGTATCGGAAGGGGTCTATCGTTTCGAACTGGATGAACCCATGCCTGTGGAAATGCCCCTTGAAGAGCAAATTGATTTTTTATATAACCATATGCGAATTGCAGAGTGCAACAAGGCGTTTACCGAAATGTATGGTGCTGATTTACAAAACAAGATAATTGGTAAAACCCAGAAAGAATTTCACGGTGGAACCGATGACCCTATAAACCGTGAAGCCTTTAAACAGTTCATAAAAATGGGTTACAGAACCGAGAATGTTGAAACAAAAGAGGTTGATGCCAGTGGGCAGACAAAGTATTACATTAACAACTCCATCGGAATCGTTGAGAATGGCTATCTTATCCGAACATGGGGTACTCAAACCGATATTACGACTCAAAAAGAGACCGAATTTGAGCTGATCCGAGCCAAAGAAAAAGCCGAAGACCTATTGAATAAAACTCAAAAACAGAATTCAGAGATTGAACTACAAAATGAGCGGTTAGAGAGTTTGCTACGCATATCGCAGCACAAACCAAGTTCGAATCAGGATTTACTTGATTACGCTTTAGGAGAAGCCATCTCACTTACTGACAGCAAAATAGGCTATATATACTTTTACAACGAGTCATCCAAGCAATTTACATTGAACACATGGTCTAAAGAGGTAATGAAGGAGTGTTCCGTTTTAAACCCTCAAACGGTGTATGATTTAGATAAAACAGGCTGTTGGGGCGAAGCAGTAAGGCAGCGTAAGCCAATTATTATCAATAATTATACTGATGAAAACCGTTATAAAAAAGGAACGCCCCATGGGCATGTTAAACTATTAAGGTTTCTAACTATTCCTGTAGTTATCGACAATACCATCGTTGCGGTTGTTGGCGTTGCCAACAAGAAGGAGGACTATAACCAATCCGATATTCGACAGCTAACCCTTCTCATGGATACCGTTTGGCGAATTTCAGAAAGAGAAATCATGATCGAAAACCTCAAAAGAGCCAAAGAGAAGGCCGAGGAGAGCGATCGCCTAAAATCGGCTTTTCTTGCCAATATGAGCCATGAGATACGCACTCCAATGAACGGAATACTCGGCTTTACAGAACTACTCAAAGAACCACAGCTAACCGGTGAGAAACAGCAGAAATACATCGATGTAATAGAACAAAGCGGAACAAGGATGCTCAATATCATCAATGATATCATCAATATCTCAAAGGTTGAATCGGGTCAAATGGAGCTATTGATCTCCGACACGAATATTAACCAGCAGATTGAATTCATATATACCTTTTTCAAACCCGAGGTTGAGCAGAAAGGGCTACAGATTTTAATGAAAACCCCTTTAGCGGCAAAAGAAGTTACCATAAAAACAGACCCCGAGAAAGTTTATGCAATCCTCACAAACCTTGTTAAAAATGCCATTAAATTCACCACGCAAGGTTCGATTGAGATTGGGTATGAGAAGAGGGATCGCTACCTCGAATTTTATGTGAAAGACACGGGGTCAGGCATACCTCAGGAGCAAAGAGATATTATTTTCGAGCGGTTTAGGCAGGGCAGCGAATCGCTAAGCAGAACATATGAGGGAGCAGGGCTAGGTCTGTCGATATCGAAAGCCTACGTAGAGATGCTAGGCGGTAGAATCTGGGTAAGCGGTGAGCCTGAAAACGGTTCAACGTTCTATTTCACCTTACCCTTTAACTATATGGAAAAAGAAGAACGTGCTTTAAAAAATGAAATTCCAGCAGGTATAATCGAAAAAGTTTCTAAAGACCTGAAAATAATTGTTGCAGAGGATGATGAGCCATCAAGATTATTAATTTCAAAATCATTGAAAAACAAGGAAATACAGTGCTGTACGCTCAGGATGGCGTTGAAGCGGTTAACCTCTGTCGCAACCATCCCGACATCGACCTAGTGCTAATGGATATTCAAATGCCCGAAATGGGGGGATATGATGCAATAAAGCAAATCCGAAAGTTCAATAAGGATGTTATAATTATTGCCCAAACCGCCTTTGCCCTTTCGGACGACAAAGAAAAGGTAATGGCAGCAGGCTTTAACGATTATATTTCAAAACCGATTAACAAAACGGAGCTATTATCGGTTATTCGATCGCATTTTGAACAGTAAACTATTTTAACGTGAGTTCGATATAAGAAATAGTGGTAATGCTCTAAAATGTAATTTGTTACAAATTTTTTATTTGGAATTGGAATGGAGTCTAAAACACCGAATGGATTATGAACATTGATATCCATACACTAATACTGATAATAGGCATCTCGCACTTGATGCAGGTATTGGTTTTCTTTCATCAATACAAAATCAACCAGTACATTAAAGGACCTGGCTGGTGGCTCACATGGAGCGCAATGGAAACGTTGGGTTTTGCGCTTATCCTTCTAAGAGAAGTCCCAGCCTTTACACAATGGAGCATTATTTTTCAGAATCCAATAATATTCCTAGGTGCAATATTTATATACATAGGTGTGCTGAGATTCTTCAACCAGAAAGTAAATCGGATGCTCATTATCTCCATTATCACCTCGTATGCTGCCCTACACCTAATTTTTATTTTCGTCAGAAACGATATACTTATAAGAACCCTTGTATTTGATGCTTACATCGCCTCGATTGCCTTCATCACCGCCTTTACACTTTTCAAATACAAGACTAAGGCCTTTGTTTCCTCCATAAATTTTAATATAGCCATATTTATTGTCCATGGAGCCATTTTCACCTACCGTACGATAATGATTTTATCAGGCACTCCATTTGATGGGGTATTCAGCCAGTCCCTCTTTAACCTCGTTCAGTACTTCGATGCGCTTATCGTTGCATTGCTCTGGACCTTTGGCTTTATCATCATGCTCAACCAGAGGTTGAACGCTGAAATACTTGAAACCAAAGCGCACTTTGAGGAAATTTTCAATACTAGCCCCGACACTTCGCTGATTACCCGACTCAGCGATGGGTTAATTGTTGATTTAAACGAAAATTTTTCAAAAACATTCGGTTATACAAAAAATGAGCTTTTGGGCAAATCGACCCTTGATATTAGCATGTGGAAGAATCCGAAGGACCGGCTTGCAATGATTCAAAATATAGAAGAGAATGGGTATGTAGAAAACTTTGAAGCGCTATTTCAGCGTAAAAACGGAGAGGTTTTAACCGGGTTAATATCCGCCAAAGGCATATCGCTTAATGGAAATAAGCATATTATAAGCATTACCCGTGATATTACAGATCGTAAAGAAATTGAATTAAATATACTAAAAACCTCAGAAGCGCTTACATTCCTTGCACAATTCACAAAAACGACATCTAATAGCGATTTTTTTGAGAAACTTGCTCTTTACCTCGCCGATGCGCTTGAAGCTAATTTTGTATGTATCGATAAGCTTGAGGGTGATGGCCTTAATGCAACTACAATTGCGGTATGGCATGATGGAAACTTTGAGGATAATGTAACTTATGCCCTTAAAGATACTCCCTGCGGCGATGTTGTTGGAAAAGCGGTTTGCTGCTTTCCTGCAAGCGTTACTAGGCTTTTCCCGAATGACACTGTACTTCAAGATTTGAAAGCCGAGAGCTATGTGGGTGTAACCTTATGGAGCCACTCAGGAACGCCAATAGGTCTTATTGCTGTGATAAAGAAAGCACCACTTAGTAACCAAAAACAAGCTGAGGAATTGCTAAAACTGGTCTCTATTCGCGCTTCGGGTGAACTTGAAAGGATTGAAGCTGAAGAAACACTTAAAGATAGCGAGCAACGATTGCAATTTGTTCTTCAAGGAAGCGAACTTGGTTTCTGGGACTGGGATTTAAAAACCAATGAGGTTAAACGAAACGAGAAATGGGCCGAAATGCTTGGCTACAAACTCGATGAGGTAGAATTTACCGTTAAGCAATGGATTGATTTTATTCATCCCGATGATCAGGCAATTGCGCTAAAGTCAATTCAAGATCACCTCGATGGTTTAACGCCAACACATAAGCTTGAGTATAGGATGCAAGTAAAAACAGGCGAGTACAAATGGATTCTTGATCAGGCTCAAGCGGTGGCTTGGGACTCGAATCGCAAAGTGATTCGTATGAGCGGAACACATACCGATATTACGGAGCGAAAAATGGCTGAAATAGCCTTACAAGAAAACGAAAAAAAGTATCGGCTACTATTTCAAAATCTTTCCGTTGGGTTTGCATTGCATGAGATTATCTTGAATTCCGATGGTAATCCCTGCGACTATAGGTTTCTTGAAATCAACCCCACTTTTGAAATACTTACCGGTCTAAAGGCCAATGATTTAATAGGTAAAACAATTTTAGAGATATTGCCTAATACTGAATCGTACTGGATAGATAATTACGGAAAAGTAGCACTAACAGGAATGCCTGTTAGCTTTGAAAATTATAGCGTTGAATTAAACCGACACTATCATGTTAACGCATACTCTCCCGAATATGGAAAATTTGCCACGATTATTAATGATATCACAGAAAAAAAACAAGTTGAGATTGAAATTCAAAATAAAAACGTTGAACTTACAAAGATAAGCTCCGATAAGGATCGCTTTATTTCAATTCTAGCCCACGACCTAAAAAGCCCATTCAATACCATATTGGGCTACCTCGAACTGCTTACCGAGAATGTTCGCATCTACGATATCAATAAAATTGAAAACCAAATAGAGATAATTAACCAATCCGCACAGAACACCTATAACCTGCTGGAGGATATACTGATGTGGGCACGAACGCAATCGGGTAAAATACCCTTCGAACCAAAAAAAATAATTTGTTCTAGGATATGCGAAGAGGTATTACTTGAAATTAAATTTCTTGCTGATATTAAAAAAATCACAATTAGCCATTCCTCTGTAGAAGATATAGCCATTTTTGCCGATATTGATATGCTCAAAACCATTCTTAGAAACTTAATCTCTAACGCCATTAAGTTCACCAACCCTGGAGGAAAAATCAATATTTCAATTAAACAACAAGCAAACTCTCTGATAATCTCTGTCTCCGACAACGGGATTGGAATCCCCCCCGAAACCATAAATAAACTGTTTGATGCTACGCAAACAACTACAACCAAAGGAACCACATATGAAGGAGGAACAGGTTTAGGATTAATACTTTGCAAGGAATTTGTGGAGAAACACGAAGGAAAGATATGGGTCGAGAGCGAGGTGGGCAAAGGGAGTACATTCTATTTTACACTACAAAAGGAGTAACTATTTAGCATTATACGAAATTAAGAACAAATAAAGGTAACTATACCACGGAGAAACGGAGGGCACAGAGTTTCACAGAGAAAATAATTATGTTTTTCGTGTTAGTGATTCTTTTGCATTTTGATACTCAGTCGTTTTTTATAATTGCCTCTCCCGATAAATCGGGACAAGTTGTGGTTCTCCTTGCTCTCTCCCGATACATCGGGACGGGCTATGTCTCAGTGGTTTTTGTTCAATTCGATTACTGCTGAATAGTTACAAATAAAGAAGTAATTTGAAAAACATTTAATGTTGAAATTGTACCATTCGGCACAGAATATAAACAATAAAACTGAGGTATTATACTGTGCCTTTGGGTACGCAACGCATATACAAAATGGCAAATGTTAAAATCTCCACCATGCCCATTACGGGGCTCTCATGCAGTAACTGCGCAATGAGTGTGGAAACGAATGTACGAAAGTTGAAAGGGGTTACTGAGGCCAACGTTGATTTCGCTAGCGAAAAGCTGAACGTTACCTTTGATCCCACTACGATAAGCGAACTCGATATTATTACCTGTATCCGTAATGTCGGATACGGTGTTGCTATTGGCAAAATAGAACTACCCATTACGGGTTTGCAGGATAATACCGATGCCTTGACCTTAGAAAAAATTCTTATCAAACAGAATGGCGTGCTTGCTTGTACGGTGAGCTATAGCACTGAGCATGCATCGCTAGAGTATATACCCGGTGTAGTAAGCATCGCCGAATTTGCAGAAATAATTCGTAAAGCCGGATTTGATCTGGTTCAAGCAGCCGAAACCGAAGAAATAGAGGATGTAGAGGCTCAGGTACGAGCATCGGAGCTTATTAGGCAATGGCAATTACTTCTGGTTGGCCTTATTTTTACCATTCCTTTGGTCACATACAGCATGCTACGCGACTTTCGAGTTGTAGGATTTGAATATGATCAATTCGCTATGCTATTTGCGGCAACAATAGTACAGTTTATTGTAGGCTGGAAGTTTTACATTGGCGCATTCAAAAGCCTTAGATACGGAAGCGCAAATATGGATGTTTTGATTATGCTCGGTTCATCGGTTGCCTACTTTTCAAGTTTACTGGTTACCATAAAAATAATCGATAGCCCAAACGTTTACTTCGAAACGGGTGCAGCCATAATCACCCTTATCCGACTTGGGAAATACTTAGAGGTACGCGCCAAAGGCAAAACATCGGAGGCGTTGAAAGCGCTCATGGGCTTACGAGCAAAAACAGCATTCGTTATACGCAATGGGGTTGAAATAGAGATAAGCGTTGAGGGGGTTACTGTTGGCGATATAGTTGTGGTCCGCCCTGGCGAGAAAGTACCCGTTGATGGTATTATTAGCGAAGGTCGATCGGCTTTTGAAGAGTCGATGATTACCGGTGAATCAATGCCCGTAAGCAAAGGTCCTGGCGATGAAGTTATCGGAGCAACAATTAACCACGAAGGGTTAATAAAATTCGAAGCAACCAAGGTTGGGAAGAACACCGCTCTGGCTCAGATAGTAAAACTTGTTCAGCAAGCACAAGGAAGTAAAGCGCCTATTCAGAAGCTAGCCGATGAGGTGGGTAAATATTTCGTTCCGATAATTATAGGATTAGCTCTATTCACTTTCTTCGGGTGGGTCTATGTTGCCCAAGTTGACTGGACTGGAGCCATGATAAATGCCATTGCAGTGGTAGTTATCGCCTGCCCATGCGCAATTGGGTTAGCTACCCCAACAGCAATTATGGTGGGTACATCCAAGGGTGCAGAGAACGGAATCCTATTCAAGAATAGCGAGGTGTTGGAGCGAGCCGGGAAAATAAACATTGTTGTACTCGATAAAACGGGAACCATTACCCGAGGTGAGCCCGAAGTTACAGATATCATCGCGCTTAGTAATTTATCAGAAAACGAAATTCTTCGTCTTGCAGCAAGCGCAGAGCGGGGCTCAGAGCACCCCATAGGTCGTTCTATGGTAATATCTGCGCAGGAAAAGGGGTTAACACTTATCGACCCATCGCAATTCCGTGCGCATAGCGGTTTTGGTATTCGGGCAACTGTTGAAAACCAAAACATCATTTTTGGAAATCCACGGATGATGCAGAACGAAGGCATCGACATTGAATCAATCCAAGATGAGGTTACCCGGCTGCAAAGTAGAGGCAGAACGGTTATGGTACTAGCATTAAGTTCTTCAAACAGCAATCACCCTTTCCGATTAGCCGGTTTAATAGCCGTAGCCGACACATTAAAAGCAGGTGCCAAAGAGGCCATTGCCGAACTGCGACAGCTTGGGCTAGAGATTGTAATGATTACAGGCGATAACCAGAGCACCGCCGATGCCATTGCCAAAGAGGTAGGCATTACCCGAGTAATTGCCGAAGTACTACCGAATGGAAAAGCTGATGCAATCAAGCAATTGCAGGCTAGTAAATCGTTAGGGAATTTTGCACACCCTACCGTTGCTATGGTTGGCGATGGCATAAACGATGCCCCTGCCCTAGCGCAAGCCGATGTAGGAATTGCCATTGGCACAGGCACCGATATTGCTATGGCTGCCGCAGGTATTACGCTAATAAGCGGCGACCTATCGGGTGTTGGAAAAGCCATATCGCTTTCGCGGGGTACTTCACAAACTATAGTTCAGAATTTGATTTGGGCGCTATTCTACAATGTAGCCTTAATCCCCATTGCAGCATACGGTTTGCTTAGCCCAATGTTTGCCGCTGGGGCTATGGCGTTCAGCTCCATTTTTGTGGTAACCAATAGCCTCCGATTGAAAGCGTACAAGGTGCAAACTTTCGCACCAAAGAAAAGTATTCTTCGCCAATCGTTGGAGCTTTTACCACGTATTATTGCACCTGCAATAGCTCTAGCCGTACTCATTATTGCGCCAATGCTATTCATGCCAGACAGTAGCATGGAGATCAAGGGCGCAAATCCCGGAAATATGCCACCGTTCCTAATGATGGTTATGGCCCTTTCCAATGCCTTAATTGCAGTGGCTTACGCCTCTATCCCATTCTTCCTAATCGTTTTTGTCAGAAAACGAAAGGATATGCCTTTCACTTGGATAATCTTCCTGTTCGGGCTATTTATTCTTGCCTGTGGGACTACGCATATCATGCACGTTATCGGTCTTTGGTGGGAGGTAAACTGGTGGCAGGCTAGCGTTGATGCTATTTGCGCAATTGTTTCAATAGCAACAGCTGTTGTTGTATGGCCTGTACTACCAAAAATCTTATCAATCCCTAGCCCAAAACAGCTACAGATGGTGAATAGTGCATTACAAGAGGAGAAAAACAAACTTATTTTCACACAAAAAGAGCTACAAAGGGCTTATAATGAAGTAGAAAAACTTATAAAAGAAAGAACCTCCGAGCTAGTTATCGCCAATAAATCCCTAAAGGAAGAGATCGATGAGCGCATAAGAGCTGAAGAAGCCATGCAAAGAAGCGAAGAGTACTTCAGAAATATTTTCGAACATGCTACCGTTGGAAAATCGATTACCCAAATAGGGGGGAATTTAAAAACCAATAGAGCGTTTCGACAGATTCTAGGCTACTCCGAGGATGAACTGGCAACACTTAAATGGTTTGAGATAACCCATCCTGATGATGTGGAAAGAGACAAAAATCAGATCGATTCGCTGATATCTGGCAAATACAGCTCATTGCGCTGGGAGAAGAGGTACATCCACAAAAATGGGCATACCGTTTGGGTTGACCTAAGCACCGTTCTACAACGGGATAGCAATGACAAACCTCAATACTTCATAACTACAATTCAGGATATTACAGAACAAAAACAGACAATAACAGCACTCCTTGAGAGTGAGGAGCGATTCCGTAAAGCATTTTTAATCAACCCCGATTCGATAACCATTACCCGTCAGAATGATGGGAGATACGTTTCGGTGAATGAGGGGTTTACTAATATTTTTGGCTACACCCAGGAGGAGGTTATAGGTAAAACCTCCCTGGAGATAAATATGTGGCAAAACCCCAATGAACGGAATAAATTCGTTGCCGAATTGAAAGCGAAAGGGGTTACTGAAAATTTTGAGGCAAAGCTCATAACCAAAGATGGGAGGTTGGTTGAGTGCATTGTATCAGCAGCGTTAATAGATCAAAATAACACTCCTCTAATACTAAGTTCAACCAGAAATATAACCGAGAACAAACGAACAGAAGCAACAAAAGCAAGGCTTCTGCACATCCTCGAATCGAGTATCAACGAAATTTATGTATTCGATCCTAGCAGCTTACTTTTCGAATATGTAAATAAAGGAGCGTTACAAAATCTTGGTTACACCTTGGAGATAATGCAGAGCATGACACCTGTTGATTTGAAGCCAGAGTTTACAGAAACATCATTCCGCAAAACTATCGAACCATTGCTCAGACACGAACAAAAACAGCTAGAATTCAATACGGTACACCGCCGTGCCAATGGCACTCTTTACTCCGTTGAAGTTCATCTGCAACTCGTTGAATACAAAGGCAATCAGGTATTTCTAACCGTAATTCTCGATATCACAAAGCGTAAAGAAGCCGAAGAAGCCCTTATAGAAAGCGAACGACTGCTGAGAGAATCTCAAGAAGTTGCTCGGCTGGGTAGCTACGCCTGGGATTTATCGATCGGGCTATGGAAAAGTTCCGATATTCTTGATGAGATTTTCGGGATAGATGATAATTATATACGAACTCTTGAGGGTTGGGAGAATATCATTCATCCCAACTGGCGAAACGAAATGACCAGCTACGTTATCAACGAAGTTATTGGTAAACATCAACGATTCGATAAGGAGTATAAGATCATCAGGCAAAACGATGGTCAGGAACGCTGGGTGCATGGATTAGGCGTTCTTGAGATTAATGATAAGAATAAGCCCCTAAAGCTAATCGGAACGATAAGCGATATAACCGAGCGGAAGCAGATAGAATCGGCTCTACTCGAAAGTGAAGAGAAATATCGTTTAATTGCAGATAACACAGAGGATTGGGTCTATTGGGTAACCCCAAATAGAACCTTGCGTTACACCTCGCCGTCCTGCGAAAAATTAACCGGATACACACCCCTAGAATTCACTAGTAATCCCAACCTTATTGAGGAAATAATTTACTCTGAGGATGCCGAAGTTTTCAAGCTTCACTCCAAAATTATTCAAGAAGAAAAGTGTGCGGAGGATATAGAGTTCAGAATAAATACAAAAGCAGGTAAAGTACTATGGGTGAGCCATTCATGCAGTCCAATATACACACCTATTGGCGAATATGCTGGACGAAGAATAACATGCCGAAATATTAATGCCCGCAAGCTAGCCGAAGAAGCGCTCAACCGACAGAATACGCTTCTTTCAACTCTATTAAAAAATCTTCAAATTGGAATATTTATGGTTGAGGCACCATCGGGCAAACCCTTACTGGCGAATGATGCTGCCTACAATCTACTTGGACGCGGAATACTGCCTGATGTAAACAAGAATAATCTTTCGGAAGTTTACAGAGCATATAAAGCTAGTAGCAATGAGCCATACCCTCCCGAAGAGATGCCAATTACCCTCGGGTTAATGGGTGAATCGGCACATATTGACGATATGGTAGTGGAGCGTCCTGATGGTACAAAAACGCTACTTGAAATATTCGGAGCACCTATACTCGATAAGGATGGTAAGGTTTGGGCAAGCCTTGTGAGTTTTTTTGATATCACAGAGCGCAAACAAGCCGAAGAAAAACAAAAAGAAAGTCTTGCTATTATTAAAATTGCTGGCAAAATAGCCAAGCTGGGAGGCTGGAATGTAAATCTTAAAGAAAATCGTTCATACTGGTCTGACGAGGTGGCTGCTATTCATGAAATGCCAGTTGGTTACGCCCCTCTTGTTGAAGACGGCATTAACCTTTACGCCCCAGAGTGGCGCGATAGAATATCTGAAGTTTTTACCAATTGCGCTCAAAAAGGTATTCCTTACAATGAAGAGTTGGAAATCATCACTTATAGCGGTAAAAGGGTTTGGGTACATACTATTGGTGAAGCAGTTAAAGATGATCAAGGTGTTATTTATAAAGTGCAAGGTGCATTTCAGGATATATCAGAGCGAAAGCGAGTGGAAAATTCGTTGCATTCAATTACGTTGCGTCAGGAAGCTCTTCTTTTTTCAATCCCTGAAATACTGATGGAGGTCGATAATAACAAAACCTACATATGGGCAAATAAACCAGGTTTTGATTTTTTTGGTGAAGATGTTATTAGCCATAATGCCGATTTCTACTTTGAAGGTGAGCAGGATACCTATAACACCGTAAAACCGATCTTTAATAGTACCGAAAACTTGATCTATGTTGAGAGTTGGCAACGGCGAAGGGATGGAGAGAAAAGATTACTTGCTTGGTATTGTACTCCCCTCAGAGATGAAAATGGAAAGGTGAAAGGTGCGCTCTCCTCTGCCCGGGATATAACAGAACGAAAGCAAATCGAGGAGGAAATAAAAAAACTCAACGAGACGCTAGAACAAAGGGTTGTCCAACGTACCGAGCAGCTCGAAGCGGTCAACAAGGAGCTGGAGGCATTCAGCTACTCCGTCTCGCACGATTTGCGATCCCCTTTACGGCATATCAGCGGTTTCGCCGAAATGCTGTCGAAAGATGCAGGCGAGCAGTTAACAAAAGATGCTCAGCATTACCTTGAAGTTATCAATGGTTCGGCTCAAAGAATGGGAATCCTGATCGATGATCTGCTCAAATTCTCCCGGACTGGTCGGGCTGAGATTAAAAAATCGAAATTTAGCATGAATCAAGCGGTGGATGATGCAATATCGCAGGTTAAACTTGCAATTACCGAACGCCAGATTCGTTGGGAAATATCACCTCTACCCGAAATTTTCGGCGATTATAACCTTATACGTTTAGCATTAATTAACTTAATCGATAATGCAGTAAAATATACCCGAACCCGTAAAAAAGCCATAGTACGCATCAATTTTAGGGAAGAGGCGAATGAGTATATTTTCTGTATTCACGATAACGGGGTTGGTTTCGAGATGCAGTATGCTCAAAAATTATTCGGTGTTTTCCAACGCCTACACACATCCTCCGACTTTGAAGGAACAGGTATAGGTCTAGCAAATGTTCGCCGCATAATTCTTAAGCATGGCGGACGTATTTGGGCCGAAGCAGAGGTTGATAAAGGAGCCAAATTTTACTTTACAATACCAAAATAGAGATTCGCTGGTATAGGAGTTGAATTTTTGATAATCACTATTAGGTGCGCTAATGTTTTTTATTAAACAACTGAAAATAAGTGCTTTTAATATTGAAATGTATCATTTAAATGCGTAATTTAGAAACACCTAATTCTTAATATCTATAGATTAATGCCTACTCACCAAATATAACCAATATGGTCGATCTAAAAACAATTCTGCTTGCAGAAGACAACCCGAATGATGTAGAGCTAACCCTCCGGGCTCTTTCCGAGCATAACCTTGCCAACCGGGTTGTTACCGTTAAAGACGGTGTTGAGGTTATGGAGTACCTAAAGTGCGAGGGAAAATTCAAACAGCGCAAAAAAGGTAATCCTGCGGTAATCCTGCTAGATATTAAAATGCCCCGCATGGATGGCATTGAGGTGCTAAGCTCAATACGAAACGAGCCTGCATTCAGAATAATTCCTGTTGTAATACTCACCTCCTCGCGCGAAGAGCCCGACCTAAAAAGATGCTATGAGCTTGGAGCGAATGCCTATGTAGTTAAACCCGTTGATTTTAAAGATTTTTTTGAAGCCGTTAAACAATTAGGGGTGTTCTGGGGCTTAATCAACGAGCTGCCCCCCAATGGAGGGAAATAGTATGGAAACGATTAAAACAGAGGGAGCGCTGAACGTACTTTCGCTTGAGGACTCAATGCCTGACTTCGAGATAATTCGAAATCATCTGATAAATGCTGGCTTTAACCTAAACTTTTCTCACGTTGACACGGAGAATGATTTTTCGTTTGCCCTGCGCAGCAACAGGTTCGATATCATCATAGCTGATTTCAGCCTGCCAGGGTTCAACGCCTTTGCTGCGCTAAAGCTATGCAAAGCAATTTGTCCGATGACCCCATTCATCTGCGTATCGGGTTCTATCGGTGAGGAAACAGCTATAGAGCTAATCAAACAGGGTGCGGTTGACTACATCCTAAAGGATAGGCTAGGCAGGCTTTCCTCAGCCATAAAGCGTGCGCTCGACGAAGCCAAAGAAAAAGAGATACGGCTAAAGGCAGAGAAAGAGCTGTTAGCCAAAATGGATGAATTGCAGCGGTTTCACGACCTAACCGTAGGGCGCGAGCTGAAAATGATTGAACTCAAAAAGGAGATAAATGAGCTGCTGAAAGAATTGGGAAGGAAAGAAAAGTTTAAGATTGTTGAATGAGGCTAAATAACCATAGAAATGCAAAGTATACCTAGAATCTTAGTACATTCATCGAGAAACTCTGTATCTCCATGGTAAATGTTTTTCAATCTAGCGTAATGTTAAGTATGTATTATAACGTCAGTTCGACGTAAGGGATAATTTAAATGCTATATTATCAATATTTTGCTTTGATGGGAGAAATGGAATGATGGAAAAATGGAATATTGCCTGCCTGTCGGCAGACAGGGAAGAAATAAGTTAGAAGTAACTCCAATATTCCCTGCCTACCGACAGGCAGGCATTATTCCAGTCTTCCAAAAACATAATTTTGGCATTAAAGCACTAATAAATAATGATATAATAAGCATTCTTATATCGAACTCACGTTATTATAACGTTTTTATTATAACCGACGGGTTAACCCGTCGGTTATAAGCGCTGAATACTATTACGTCATAGTATAGCACTAGGTAAATATTATATAGATGAACGAGAAAACCAAGCATATAACCAAACAGCTAGCCATGCATGGTATCGATATCACTCGATTCGATGCTAAATTTATAGAGAAGGCCTTTCAGAAATGCTTTGTCGAGACCCTTTGCAATTCCGATGAAGAATACCTCCAACATCTCAGAATGAATGACGATGAGGTCAAAAAATTCCTATCCTCGTTACACATCGGCTACAGCGAATTCTTTCGAAATTCTCTTACATTCTCCGTATTAGAACGTATAATACTACCATCCATTGTTTTGCAAAAAAAGAGTTCCAAACGGAAGGAAATTCGGATTTGGTCAGCAGCATGCGCTGCAGGGCAGGAAGCGTATAGCCTTGCCATGCTGTTGGAGGAGTTGAAAAAAGGGAATGATGAAAAAATCAGCTACCGTATTTTCGCAACCGACCAGAATCAATTATCAGTAAATAAGGCAGAAAATGGCAAATACCCCATTGAATCGTTAAATAACCTGAGTATGAAACGGGTTAAGGAGTGGTTTACAAAGCATGATGATGCCTATAGCATTAAACCACTACTGAAAGAGAATATTAACTTCTCGCGATTCGACCTGTTCAGCCATGAGCTGAGCTCGCCGCCCGAAAGCATTTTCGGCGATTTCGACCTGGTGTTTTGCGCAAACCTGCTATTCTACTATAAACCCAAGTATAGGGATGCAATACTTCAAAAAACTAACTGCTCGCTTGCCAATGAGGGGTTTCTTGTTGTAGGCGAAGCGGAACGTGACATCCTTTTAAAACATGGCTATTTTGAAGTTTCTCCGCAATCGGGAGTATTTAATAAAAGAATGGAACACCAATGAAAAAATGGAACGCTGATGACACGAATGATGTAAGCAACGCAGATAAAGACATATCAGGAAAAAATTTAATGTAACTATTCAGCAGTAATTGAAATAAACAAAAACCACGGAGACACTGAGAACACAGAGATTAAATAAGAACAAAAGTTTAGATTATTCTTATTCAATTTAGATGATTGCTTAATAAAATGAATTTGTTTTGGTTTATTATCAAAGAGCTAATCAAGTTTATTATCTGTGGTCAATGAAATAAACCTCTGTGCTCTCCCTGACTGCCGCCTGCCTGCCGGTAGGCAGGTCAATTTCTCCGTGGTGAGTGGTTACAATAAATCAGCGGTTATCTGCGTTTGAAAATCCGCTTTATCAGCGTTCAGTTGTTTAAAAAAACAGATTTATGAACCTAAAAAACATCCGAATCGGAACTCAGCTCAAGCTAGGCTTTGCCCTACTACTAATGTTTGTTGTTGTGCTTGGTGTAATTTCATACAAGCAGAGCGGGCAAATCCACCTGCAAACGGAAACCATGTACGCTCATCCCATCAAAACCCGAAGGGCTATTGGAGAGATAACAAGCAGTGTCTTATCTATGCGTATGAATATAAGAGACTACCTGCTAATTGAAGATGACAAAGCCCGTCAAAGCATTTTAAATGAGATGGTTGTTAATCAGTCCAATGTCCCACAAAAGATATTAGAACTCCGCCAAAGCTACCTAGGCCCCCAAGCAGATATTGATAACTTCTATAATGAATTCGCCAAATGGGTCTCTATCCGTGAAACAACTATTCGAATTGCAGATTCCGGAAGGCTAAAGGAAGCTCGGCTTCGCCATACAACAGGAGGAATAGCCCCTACTCAGGCACTAAAGGTATTTGGAGCATTGCAAAAAATTAGTGCCTTTGCCACGAGCAAAGGCGATGAGCTATATGCCAATTCCCAAAAATTAAACGCCTCGCTGAACAGGCGATTGATATTACTGGTTACTGCCATCCTTCTACTCTCTATACTTATTTACTACATTTTAGTTCGGAATATTCGCAAACCAGTAAAAAACCTGATTGATGCTACCCGTCGCTTCCACAATGGCGATATGAATTCACGCAGTATATACGAATCAAATAACGAATTTGGGGAGCTATCCCTATCTTTCAACTCCCTAGCCGAAAGCATTCAGGGTAAAATGAGTTTGGATGATAAAATTTCAAACCTTTCCCAGTTAATGCTAAGCGAATATGATGCAAAAAAGTTTTTTCAGGTTACGCTTAACGCCCTTGCTACGCATACTAATTCGCAAATGGCAGCTATTTACCTGCTAAGCGAAGATAAAAAAACCTTTGATCACTTTGAATCTACGGGGATAGACAACAACGCCCGACAATCGTTTAACGCCGAAAACCCCGAGGGCGAATTTGGTGCAGTGCTCTCAACACGAAAGATTCAGCATATTAAAAACATACCCGCTGATACCCTCTTCGTTTTTCACACCGTTAGCGGCAAATTTATCCCACGCGAAATGATTACGCTTCCAATTCTAACCGACAAAGAAGTTATAGCAATCATTTCTCTTACCAGCGTCAGTTCTTACAGCAAAGAATCCATCCAATTAGTCGATAACATTTACATCACCCTTTGCGCTCGAATAGAGGGAGTGTTGACCTACCAAAGAATTAAAGCGATGATGAAAAAACTTGAGCTCCAAAACAGCGAACTCGAAGCTCAAAAAACTGAACTCGCACAGCAATCGGCAGAGATGATTGAGCAAAACGCTGAGCTGGAGATGCAGAAAAAGCAGCTGGGTGAGGCCAACCGGCTTAAAACAAATTTTCTGTCGAATATGAGCCACGAGCTACGCACTCCCCTTAATTCGGTTATCGCACTGTCGGGGGTGCTAAACCGCCGTTTAGCGAACAAGATTCCAGCGGACGAGTATAGCTACATCGATGTTATTGAGCGTAATGGGAAACATCTGCTCTCGTTAATTAACGATATACTCGATATTTCGCGTATCGAAGCGGGGCGTGAAGAGGTTGATGTTGAATCATTCAATATTAATAATTTAATTTCTGAACTTATTACCCTGATTCAACCTCAAGCAGAACAGAAAGGTATTGAGCTCATCAATGCCAAAGAAGATTTGAATATATCCATTTTAAGCGATGCTAAAAAGTGCCGCCATATTCTACAAAACCTAATCGGGAATGCGGTTAAATTTACCGAGAAGGGCAAGGTTGAAATAACATCAAAGCAAACCAAGCATCATGTTTCGATAACAATAACCGATACAGGCATTGGAATATCCGATAACAACCTACCTCATATATTCGATGAGTTCCGACAAGCCGATGGTAGCACATCGCGCAAATTTGGTGGCACGGGCCTAGGGTTAGCCATTGCTAAGAAATACTCTAACCTGCTCGGAGGCACCATTTCAGCTAAAAGTGCTATAGGAAAAGGTTCTGAATTTATCCTAACCCTTCCCCTTCTCTACGCTGAGGAGAAAAGAATTATTGAAATGGATAAAGCCCATAACCTAAAACATGCCATTAAACCAACGCATACTAAGGTAACCTCCGATTCTGAGCTGAAAACCATACTACTGGTTGAGGATAGCGAACCAGCAATCATTCAGATGAAGGATATCCTAGAAGATAATGGCTATCATTTGCTCATTGCTCGCAATGGTAACGAAGCGCTCAATATTATTGCCCAAACCATACCCAATGCCATGATTCTAGATTTGATGATTCCTGATATCGATGGTTTTGAGGTGTTAAAAAACCTTCGTAATGCCGAAGCAACAGCCCACATACCAGTACTAATACTTACAGCAAAGCATATCAACAAAGAGGAACTTACGTTTTTAAAACGCAATAATATTCATCAGCTAATCCAAAAAGGAGATGTAAAGCGCGAGGAGCTACTGAATGCTGTCGCATCCATGGCATACCCTAAACTAGCCGTAGAGGATAAACCCCAGCGAAAAATACTAATCGCTGATAAAAAGCCCATTGTGCTTGCCGTGGAGGATAACCCCGATAATATGACCACCGTTAGGGCGCTTCTGGCCAAAAACTTCGAACTAATCGAAGCGATTAACGGTAAGGAAGGTGTTTCTATGGCCAAAGAGCATATCCCAAACCTGATATTAATGGACATTGCACTGCCTGAGATGGATGGAATTGAAGCATTCAAAGCAATACGTAACAATCCTCGCTTACAGAATATTCCAATTATTGCACTTACCGCCAGCGCAATGACCACCGACCGTGAAGCGATTCTGGCACATGGCTTTGATGCGTACATCCCAAAGCCTATCGACGAAAACCTCTTCTTTAAAACCATCAATAATACACTTTATGGAAGATAAAATTGTAAAAATACTAGCCATAGACGATAATAACGACAACCTGATAAGCCTCAATGCACTTATCAAGGAAGCCTTCCCCGAAGCGCAATTCTTCACAGCACCGAATGGTAGGCAAGGAATTGAGATTGCTGCTCGGGAGTACCCCGATGTAATCCTTCTCGATATTATAATGCCTGATTTTGATGGGTTTGAAGTTTGCAGGCTGCTAAAAGCCGATCAAAAATTACGTTACATCCCCATAGTATTTGTTACCGCCCTTAAGGGTGATATGGAAAGCCGCATTCGAGCACTTGAGTGTGGTGCTGAGGCTTTCCTAGCAAAGCCAATCGATGAGATTGAGCTGACTGCACAGATTCGAGCAATGGTAAAGATAAAATCGTTCAACATCGAAAAGATATCTGAAACAGCTAGACTTGCGAAACTCGTTGAGGAAAAGATTCGGTTATTAAGCCAAACGAATACCGCAACCCTGAACCTGCTTGAGGATTTGAGAAACGAGAATGAAGCCCGTAAAAATAGCGAGAAGGCGCTTAGCGAAAAGGAGGAGGAGTATCGTTCTATGTTTGCCAACAACCCTCAGCCCATGTGGATTTACGATTTGGAAACGCTCACTTTCTTAGAAGTAAACGATGCCGCTTTGCACCATTATGGCTATACCCGAGATGAGTTTCTATCGATGACCATAAAAGATATACGCCCAAAGGAAGATATTGACCACCTGCTGAAGGATGACGAAACGACAAACCATACCTATAGCTCAGCCGATGAATGGAGGCATCTAAAGAAGACCGGCGAAATTATTACCGTTGAAATCGTATCCCATTCCCTAACTTTCAACGAAAGAAAAGCGAGACATGTAATGGTTACCGATATAACCGAACGAAAGCAAACGGCGGAGGCACTTCAACTAAGCGAGGAAAAATACCGTACGATATTCGAAAATATACAGGACGTTTTCTACCAAACCGACCTCGAAGGATTTGTTCTTGAGATTAGCCCATCCATTAAACATTTCTCCGAATTTAGCAGAAACGAAATAATCGGATTACCCATTTCAACGCTTTACTTCAACCCCGATGATAAGGATGTTTTTCTTAAAACGATAGAAGTAAAAGGTGAACTTCATGATTATGAATTGAAACTGAAGACCAAATCGGGCAATATGAAATATGTTTCAATTAACGCCCGCCTGATCCTCGATTCAAATGGTAAGCCCCACCATATCGATGGGGCAATAAGGGATATCACCGAACGTAAACGAGCAGAACTCCAAATCCAAGCCAGTAATGAGCAGATAGAAATTCAGAACAAGGAGTTACAGGGTCTAATCGAAGAGCTGAATAGAACCAATGCCGATTTAATTACGGCCAAGGAAAAAGCCGAAGAGAGCGACAAGCTCAAAACAGCCTTCCTCCACAATATTTCGCACGAAATCAGAACACCGATGAACGCAATAATTGGCTTTACCGAATTTCTCACGGAACCAAACCTATCCATAGAAAAAACTAAGTATTTCACCAAAATAATTGTGAATAGCAGCTACCAACTACTATCCATCATTTCTGATATTATAAGCATTGCCACCATTGAAGCTGGTCAGGAAAAGATTAATGAAAAGGAGTGCAACATTAACGCAACGTTAAAATCGCTTCATGAACAATTCCTACTAAAAGTAGATGAGACAAACGTTTGCCTTATCTTGAAACACCTTTTACCCGACAATGATGTTTACATCAAAACCGATGAAACAAAACTTATTCAGATTTTAACCAACCTAATAAACAATGCCATTAAATTCACGAATAGGGGGTACATCAACATAGGCTATAAAATACAGGATAACCAGCTAGAATTTTTAGTTGAAGATACCGGAATAGGCATTCCTTCGGAAATGCACAAAGAGATTTTCAACCGATTCAGCCAGGTTGAAAGCACCACCGCTCGCCAGTATGGAGGTTCAGGACTAGGGCTATCGATATCAAAAGCTTATATTGAACTTCTTGGTGGAAAGATTTGGGTTAAATCGGAACTGGGTAAAGGTTCTGCATTCCATTTTACAATCCCATTTAAACCGGTTGAAAAGAAAACAATTATTGAACAACCATGTAATAGCAAATCAAAAGCGAATGGCAATGGGGTGAAAAACTTTCTAGTTGCTGAGGATGAGGACTCCAATTTCATGCTAATCAAAGAATTTTTATCGGGTTTTAACGCTAATATCATTCATGCGGTAAATGGTATCGCCGCTGTGAATATCTGCAAATCGGACCAGCCAATCGATTTAGTACTAATGGATATCAAAATGCCCCTGATGGATGGTTACGAAGCAGCCAAACAAATTAAAGAGGTCAGACCCAACCTACCAATAATTGCCCAAACCGCCTACTCAACCGAAGCGGACAAGAACAAGGCTTTGGCCTGCGGTTGCTCCGACTTCATTAGTAAGCCCATAAAAAAAAGCGCATTGCTAGCCAAAATAAAAGAGCAGCTGAGCAAGACCTAACAACGGTTTGAGCATCGATTTCATGAACCTCTATGGAAAAATCTAACAGCGTATTCAAATCAACGATGAGGTAAATCATTGTGTAAATTCAATAATTCACACATCAATTAAGTAATTTGCAGTAGCTATTTAACGCCAGTTCGATGTAAGAAACAATTTAAGTGCTATGTTATCAGTATTATACTTTGAGGGAAGAAATGGAACCGAGCTTGTGAACCGATCCGGCAGCTGCCGGAGAGCTCAGCGAAGCTAGTTCGGCGTAGCCAATAATGGAATAGTGGAAGAATGGAAGAAAAAAGTTAGAAGAAACCCCATTATTGACTTCGCCGTCCGGCAGTTGCCGGATCGCTCCAGTTCCACTATTCCCTGCAGGCATCATTCCAATACCATATGATAAACTTGTAACAAATTACAATTTAGAGCATTACTATCATTTCTTAAATCGAACTCACGTTATTTATTATTATTCGAATGAGAAAAAAACAGTAGTAAACATCTCCGCTATTGAAAACGTAAAGAGCCCTAATTAAACCATATGAGACCAGCTAAACTATTCTTCGTCTTTCTTTTACTTTTTCTGCTATCCGAAAATTCAACCGCTCAGAAGCAAGGGTTAGAACTTATTGATTCATTAAAATTAGACCTCGTTAACGCATCTAATGACACCAACAAGGTAGCTAAGCTATGTCGTATTGCTTTCGAACACCACAGATTCGATACCGACTTAGGGATAAAGTATGCCGAACAAGCATTGCGTATAGCCGATAGCCTTTCGTGGAAGAAAGGGATAGCATACGCTTGCAATGCTCTCGGTGTGAACTATATAATAAAAGGAAGCTATCCCGAAGCGTTGTACTACTTTCAGAAATCGCTAGCAAAGTACACCGAAATTGGGGATAGCCGAATGGTAGCCACCCTCTGCAACAACCTTGGTCTAATCTACAACGGACAGAACGACTACATAAAAGCCATTGAATACTTTAACAAATCCTTAGCCATCAACGAACGGCTCAAAAACCAAAGGGGGCTTTCCTTGAACTACGGCAATCTGGCCCTAGTATTCAGCAACCAAAAACAGTACGAGAAGTCCAACGAGTACTACCTCAAAGCGCTAAAGATTGACCAAGCGATGAACAATAAGGATGCCATTTCAAGAAACCTTTCCAACATCGCTTCCATGAAAAGCGTAACAAAAGATTACTGCGAATCGCTTGACTATGGCTTAAAAGCCCTTAGCATAAGCGAGGAGATCAAGAGCAATTACAACCAAGGGTTTTGTAATAAAAGTGTAGGCGAAACCTACTATGGAGTAGCCATTGATAGCAGCATTGCCCTTAACAGCTGCAGCCACTTTAAACCCAATAAGAATGAGAATCTTCGAGCGGCCATCATGTACCTAACCCGGTCAATTGAATTCTTTAGCAAAGTAAACGATTTGCGCTCGATATCCGATGCCAATCTCATCATCTCTAAAGCATACGAATCTTTAGCCGATTCAAAAAACGCCCTTATTTACTTTAAGCATTACTCCAACAATAAGGACTCCGTAATCGCTCGCGATAACAAGGAAAAACTTGCCAAAATCGAAAACAAATTTGAAATCGACATTCAGGCAAAGCAGCTCGAAATTAAATCGCTTGAGGTAAAGAACAAGAACAACCAGATTTTTTTTCAGATTCTCGTCTCGCTAATCGTGGTAATCACAATATCCATCATATCCTTTATCCTTTATAAAAAGCAAAAGTTTCAGAAAGCCATTAACCTGGAGCTGAACACGAAGAACCTAGCGCTCGAAAAGAGCGAGGAGAAGCTAAGGGTTCTTTTCGAGACTATGCCTATTGGGTTCTACATCTCCACGCTTGATGGCCACTATATTGATGTTAACCCGGCACTAGTAAAAATGCTCGGCTACGATAGCCGCGAAGAGCTGCTTAATGTTTCCATACCCAATGATGTTTACCTAAACGCATTCGAGAGGGATGATATTATCCAACGGAATAACGATTTCGTGAATAGCGTTGAGCAGTACCAGCTTAAGACGAAGGATGGGCGGGTTATCTGGATTGAGGATAACGCTATGTATATCAAGGATAGTAAGGGTAATGTTATCTATAACGAGGGGTTCTGCCGCGATATCACCGATCGCAAGCTGGCTGATGAAATTCTGCGAGAGAACGAGGAGAAATACCGGTACATGTTCGACAACAACCCACAACCCATGTTCATCTACGATCCCGAAACGCTTGCATTTCTCGAAGTTAACCAATCAATGGAGCACATCTACGGTTATACCCATGAGGAATTCCTGAACACCACCCTAAAGGTTTTTCACCTACCCGAGGATAACGAGAAGTTGATGGTTGATATTGAACGGGCTAAGCGAAGCAGTAACCCAAGAGGGGAGTGGAGGCATATCAAGAAGAACGGGGATATAATTTTTGTTGAAATCCGATCGCACTCCCTGACATATCGAGGAAAGAGCGCACGTCACGTTCTAGTCCATGATGTTACTGAACGCAAGCGTGTAGAGGATGCCCTACGCCTGAGCGAAGAAAAATTTAGGCGGTTAATCACCAATATAAGAGACATTGTCTATAGCGTAGATGTTGTAACGAAAGAGTTTAAATACCTAAGCCCTTCGTTCGAGAGAATCACTGGCTATTCCGAAGATGATATTAAACGGATGGGGGGACGCGAGGCCTTTCTGACCTTTGCTGTAACCAAAGAAAAATTCACCGAATGGGATAATAACCTCCAAAAATTAACGGACCTCAACAATGGCGTCAACTTAGAGCATGAAACCTGGTGGCTTTGCAAGGATGGATCATACAAATGCCTAGAGGATCACTGGACTCCTGTATTTGAAAACGGTAAGCTGGTATCAACCGATGGTGTGCTTATCGATGTAACCGATCGAAAACATGCAGAATCGGCACGACTCGAAAGCGAGGAAAAGCTCAAAGACCTATTTGAGAACATGATGAATGGCTTCTACCGCTCTACGCCCGAAGGTTATTTTGTTGATGCAAACCCTGCATTCGTTAAAATGTTGGGCTACGAGAGTAAAGAGGAGCTGCTAAAAGTTTACATCCCTATAGATTTGTATGTCAATCCTATTGAAAGGGACGAGTTCTCGCATACCGATGCAAATAACAGCTTCGAGATTTACCGCCTAAAAGCCAAGGATGGTCGGGTTATCTGGATTGAGGACAACGCAAGATATTTAAAGGATGAAAATGGTAAAATCATCTACCACGAAGGGATTTGCCAGGATATCACCGATCGAAAACAGGCAGAAATGGCTCTTCGGGTAAGCGAAGAAAAGTTCAGGTTACTATTCGAAACAATGCCCAATGGCTACTACCGATCTACCAAAGAGGGCCATTATGTGGATGTAAATCCTGCATTCGTTAAAATAATGGGCTACGCAAGCAGAGAGGAGCTGCTAAAAGTGTATATACCCACCGATGTTTACGTAAAGCCCGAAGAGCGAGAACAGTTTATTCGTCAGAACTCTGAATTTGAAGACGAACTGGTAACTTTCCGCCAAAAGACTAAGGATGGAAGGATTATCTGGCTCGAAGAAAACGCAAGGTATATCAAAGATGAAAATGGAGAAGTAATTTTTTACGAAGGGATCTGCCGTGATATCACTGAACGCAAACTGGCTGATACTGCACTGCGGGAAAGCGAGGAAAAATTCAAAAATTTATTCGAAAATATGCCCAATGGATACTACCGCTCAACGCATGATGGGTATTATGTTGATGCAAATCCTGCATTCATTAAAATGTTAGGGTACGAAAGTAAAGAGGAACTATTAAAAGTTTACATTCCTACCGACTTGTATGTTGAGCCAAGCGAAAGAGAGATTGTTATAGATTTTGTTAATAATCCTAATAATTTTGAAGTGTACCGTCAAAAAACCAAAGATGGTCGGATTATCTGGCTTGAGGATAATGCTCGGTATATCAAAAACGAAAAAGGGGAAATATTATTCCATGAAGGGATTTGCCGCGATATAACCGATAGGAGACGAGCCGAGGAAGCCCTGCGCGAAAGCGAGGAGAAGCTGAATACCCTTTTCAACACCATGACCGAAATGGTGGCCATATATGAACTCGTGCTCAACGAACAAGGCGTAGCTATAAACTACCGCATTACCGATTGCAACGATACGTTCACGCAAATAACCAGCATTAAGAAGGAGGAGGCTATCGGTAAACTCGCCACCGAAATATATAAAACAACACACGCCCCATACCTCGAAGAGTTTGCCAAGGTTGCACAAACCGGTGAGAACTTCAGCTACTCAACCTATTTTGAGCCCATGGACAAGCACTTCATGGTCTCGGTGGTATCGCCTAAGAAAAACCTCTTCGCCACCATTACCACCGATATTACCGAAATAAAGCAGATTCAGGAGGCGATGACAAGCAAAAAGAACGAGCTCGAAAACTACCTCTACGTTGCATCGCACGATCTCCGATCGCCCATGGTCAATATTCAAGGGTTTAGCCAACGTTTGCAAAGGCAATCCGATTCAATACAGGGAATTCTAGCAGAGTGCAAACTTGACGAGGAAACAAAGGTTAAACTCGGAAGCATTGCTCACGATGGGATACCAAAAACGTTAAACTTCATCCTCTCCAATGTTACTAAAATGGATACCCTCATCAACGGGCTATTGCAAATATCCCGAACGGGTCGGATAAAGATGAACATTCAAAAAATTGACATCAACCACCTATTCAAAACAATTATTGCGAATAATAACTTTCAGATATCTGAAATATCGGCACAAATTATTGTCAATGACCTGCCCAATTGCTACGGAGACGAAAACCAGCTAAACCAGCTGTTCTCCAATATTATTGGGAATGCGCTAAAGTACAGAGATAAAAAACGCCAGATGACCATTGAAATTTCTGGTCATATTCATTTCAATAAAGTAATTTTTAGCATTCAGGATACTGGGATTGGTATCCCTCCCAAATACCTTGACAAAATATGGGATGTATTCTTTAGGGTGGACACCAACTCTACCGAAAGCGGAGAAGGTATAGGGTTAAGCCTGGTAAAGAGAATTATTGATAAGCATAAAGGTAAAATATGGGTGGAATCCACCGAAGGGGTTGGTAGCACCTTTTACATTGAATTGCAAAAGAATGTCTTTTCCGAATAATTTAAACCTATTTCACAATGACTAACTATAAAGAGATGATAATTCTAATTGCAGAGGATGACGACGGACATGCTGAACTCATCTACGAGGGTTTGCAGGAATCTGGCGTTTGTAATACAATTATCCGATTCGTGAATGGCGAAGAGGTCTGGAATTTCTTATCGGGCAATTCCAACAAAGGGGTTCGCGATAGAAATAAGAGCTACCTCCTGCTGCTCGATATTAACATGCCGAAAATGGATGGGGTTGAAGTGCTAAGAAGAATAAAAGCCGATGAGGAGCTAAAAGAAATTCCCGTAGTAATGCTCACCACAACTGATGATCCGAGGGAGGTTGAAGCATGCTATAAAATTGGCTGTAACATTTATATCACTAAACCCGTTGATTTCTTTAAATTTGCAGAGACGCTGAAACGGCTTAGCCTATTCATCCAAATTGTAAAAGTTTAATTAATATTAGAAATACTCCAATGGAAGATGATGCTAGAGTAATTCTCATTATCGAGGATGATGCTGGGCTCAGCGAACTCCTAGCTGAGCGGGTTGAGGGTAGTGGTTACCAAACGGTTTGCATGCTCCACCCTAGCGATGCGCTCGAGTGGCTTGCTACGCATACACCATTCCTAATGACATTGGATTATGGTCTTCCTGAAATGAACGGCGAAGAGTTTATTCATGAACTAAAAAAGAAGAAAATACACATCCCCCCTTTCATCGTATCAACCGGACAAGGCGACGAGCGCGTTGCTGTTGAGATGATGAAACTTGGCGCCAAGGACTACATCATAAAGGATCGAAACCTGCTCGATATGATACTCCTGGTTATCAGAAAAGTTGCCCGAGAGGTTGAGAACGAGCATAAGCTAAAGCTAGCAGAGCAAGCGCTAATCGAATCGAACCAATTCAATAAACAAATAATCCGTAGCGCTCAAGAGGGTATTATTGTTTACGACCGAAATCTAATCTATCAGGTATGGAATCCATTTATGGAGAACTTAACCGGAGTGCCCGCCACTGATCTGATCGGTAAGCATCCTCTAGATTTATACCCATTTCTATTCCACTTTTGTGTTATCGAAACCCTTGAAAGTGCTCTTCAGGGTGAAACTATTCATGAAGCGGATCTACCCTTTAATATTGTTGAATCGGGAAAATCGGGTTGGATATCAAACACCATAGCCCCGCTATATAACACCAAAGGGGAGATAGTTGGTGCAATTACCACTGTACGTGATATAACAAAACGAAAGAATGATGAGGAAACACTAAAAGCCAATGAGATTCTATTAAAAGGGTTAAATGCCGACAAGGATCGCTTCCTGTCAATTCTGGCTCACGATTTAAAAAACCCATTCCATCTCCTACTCGGTTTCTCTGAAATACTATCGGAAAACCTTCGAATTTGGGATATTGATAAAATTGAAACCCTTGCCGTTCAGATTAATAATTCATCACAAAAAATATATAACCTCTTAGAGGATATACTATTGTGGGCACGCTCACAATCGGGCAAAATCCCCTACAAACCCGAAAAATTAGATTTTATCGATATTTGCATGGGGGTTGTTGAAAATGCTAAGATGAATGCAAGCAATAAGAACATAACCATCAAATACTTTGCAGCAGAGGAGATAGCTGTTTTTGCCGATTCGAATATGCTGAAAACAATTCTACGAAACCTTATCTCAAACGCTATAAAATTTACAAATATCGGAGGAAACATTCACGTTTACGCCGAGGCAAAGGATTCCATTATCACTATTTCAGTTACCGATAATGGAATTGGAATACCCCAAAAAATACTAAATAACCTGTTTGACATAACACAAACCCAAACCACAGAAGGCACTGCAAATGAAAGCGGAACGGGATTAGGGTTATTCCTTTGCAAAGATTTTGTGGAAAAACATGGTGGAAAAATTTGGGTTGAGAGCGAAGTTGGCAAAGGCTCAACGTTTTACTTTACAATTCCTGAAAAATAGCTATTGAATATTTTATAATCAGCAAGAATACTGCTAATAATTATATCGGATCGTTCGCTTATATAGTTGTTTCAGGTATAATAGACAAAAGGGAGGCTGTTTTTTTAACCCTTTTTAGGCTTTATAATTTACTTACCACTTCAAGTGAAACTGACGCAAACTCTGCTGGGGAGCAACTTGCTAGGGATAACCTTGATGACCGACAAAAAAGTCAAACCGACACACGACCAAAATTTATAAAAAAGCTGTTTCCTTGCCGACACACCCAAACGCACCCACTACCCACTTTGCTAAAGTTGATTGAATGTTGGTAACTTGTAGATAGAAATTTTTTTTAGAAACCGACATAAACCATTAAGGAAATAACAACCCTCTTCAGCGCTATCTCTTACTTCTTATAGCTCTCAAAGGAATTGGTATCCATAATCAGATTTTATGATGAGGAATATCATTCGAATTTCAGTCTATTTCATACGTTGTTTCAGTAATTTGCACTACTTTTTAGTATGTAATTTTCAATAAAACAATTTTAACCACAATGATCTTTTTATCCCTTTTTAATAATATCACATTACTACTATCGCTTAGCGTTCTCTATAGCCTTATCTCTCGACGTTGGGATTACACCAATATTTGGCATAAAGTTTTTGCAGGGGTTCTATTTGGCCTTGTTGCCATTGTAGGTATGCTCAACCCCTTATACCTACAGCCAGGCGTTATTTTCGATGGACGAAGTATAATACTGAGCATTGGAGGCCTTTTCGGGGGTGGGGTAACCGCAATAATTGCAACCCTAATTAGCTCATCATATCGCATTTACCTCGGTGGTGCTGGCTCAATTATGGGGGTAAGCGTTATTGTATCCAGCTCTGCCATAGGTGTAGCCTATCATTATATCCGTTCTAAAAACAGAAAAGCAACACAAATCGTGTATCTATACGTATTCGGAGTTGTCGTTCATTTGATAATGTTACTCCTGACCTCTACCCTTCCTTCAAACACATCAGTGGAAGTATTAAAGGCAGTTGCAATACCGGTAATCATCATATATCCCCTCGCATCGTTACTCATCTGCTTACTTTTTCTTCAACACGAATCGAAACAAAAGGTTTCAAAAGCGCTTAGGGAAAGTGAAGAAAACTACCGGCTATTAGTTGAAAAGGCATCTAGCATAATCGTTAAACTCGATAGCAATGGTAGAATCGTTTTTATCAACTCATTTGCTCAGGATCTATTAGGTTACAATTTGAATGAACTAATGGGCAAATTTGCCATTGGTTCTGTCATTCAAAAAGAAAGTACATCATTTAGGGAGTTCGCTCAGATTATCGATTATTTACTTCAAAACCCCGATAAACATGCATTCTCCGAGACACAGGTTGTATGTAAGTACGGCGAAATTAAATGGATTTCGTGGACCTATAAGGTTCTAGCTGATGAAAAAAAACCGAATCTTTTAGAAATCCTTTGTGTTGGAACCGAAATCACCCAAAAGAAAAAAGCAGAACTGGCTTTACACGAATCGGAAAAAAAATACAGGCTATTATACGATAGCTTAATCGACGGATACGTAAAAGTCGATATGGGTGGCAGGATCAACGACTGCAATCATGCCTTTGAGGAGATTACGGGCTATTCAAAGGAAGAGCTGTTTAAGCTAACCTATATTGATTTAACACCCAGCCGATGGCATAAGTTTGAGAAGGAGCAGATGAACGATGATTTCTACAAAAATGGATACACCCAACCCTACGAAAAGGAGTTCATAAAAAAGAGCGGTGAGGTTATCAGCGTTGAGCTGAGAACATACCTGTGCTCGGACAATGAACATGGACCAACCGCAATGTGGGCAATAGTACGCGATATTACTCATCGGAAAACGGTGGAGAATGAGCTCATTAAATCGGAGGAGAAATACAGAACCATCATCGAGCTGGCAGCCGACACCATTCTTCTAGGCAATAGCAATGGCAATATCATTGGAGCAAACCTTAAAGCAACAGAGCTAACAGGCTATTCAATCGAGGAGCTGATTGGAAAAAATATTACTTCCCTATTCTCAAAGCAAGTCTTGGAGAAAAACCCGCTTCAATATGATGCGCTTAAAGAGGGTAAAGCATTAATAACCGAACGGTTAATATGCCGTAAAGACGGTAGCGAAGTCCCTATAGAAATGAATTCTAAGCTGATGCCTCATAATACTTATATTTCGATGATAAGGGATATAACGGAAAGAAAACATACCCTCGAAGCCCTAAAACAGAACGAAGAACGTTTTCGAACCGTGGTAACCAGCACACCCATGGTAACTTTCACTCTTGATTTACAAGGTATTTTTACCTTTTCGGAGGGTCTTGGGCTTTCAAAAATTGGGTTAAAACCAGGGCAGGTGGTTGGTTTATCGGTTTACGATGTATATAAGGACTATCCCAAAATATCAAAAACGATTAAAACCGTTTTTAATAAAGGCGAGACCATTCGCGAAGATATAACCGTTAACGGGATTACATTTGATACCCTCTTTTCGCCAATCAAGGACGAGAATAATGAAGTTAAGGGAATAATTGGAGTGGCAACCGATATAACTGACCGTAAACTAGCCGAACAAAAGATTATAGAAAGTAAACAGCTTTTAAAAAATCAAAACGCTGAATACATCGCATTGAATGAGGAACTTAACGAGAGCAACCAACGAATTCGCGAGATTAACGATAAACTAATACAAACCACCGAGAAAGCCCAGGAAAGCGAAAGGCTTAAGTCATCGTTCTTGGCAAATATGTCGCACGAAATCAGAACACCGATGAATGGGGTTATTGGCTTTAGCGAGCTTCTTCTTCGGCCTGATATTTCCAAAGTGGATCAGAGAAAGTATATTGAAATAATAATAAAGTCAAGCAAACAGCTCCTATCCATCATCAATGATATCATCGATATCTCAAAGATTGAGGCAGAGCAAATAGTCATAAACAGGAATGTCGTTAATATCGATTCGGTTGTAACCGACACCTTCAACCTTTTCGCTGAATCAGCAAAGAGTAAGAACGTATGCCTATTCTGCTCAATTCCCAAAAAGGGCAAAGAGACAATCATTAATACCGATGAAATAAAGCTTAAACAAATCCTTATGAATTTAGCTAACAACGCATTGAAATTTACTGAAAAGGGAAATGTTGAAATTGGTTACACCATTAAGGATAGCGTAATTGAATTGTATGTTAAGGATAGCGGTATAGGTATCGATCCAAAAAATCATTCGCTAATATTCGAGAGATTCCTCCAGGTTGAAGGGGATAATCATTCATCGATCAAAGGAACAGGCCTCGGGTTGGCCATTTCAAAATCGTTGGTTGAACTTCTGGGTGGGGAAATATGGGTTGAAAGTAAAAGGGGCAATGGAGCTACGTTTTACTTCACATTACCAATAGATTAGGGAATTATAGGGGTGTATATGTTTTTGTTTTACTATATTTAACGTCAGTTCGATGTAAAAAACAAGTTAAATAAAAGAATGCCAGCATATTACCTTGTAATCAATGTTGGAATAATGGAAAAATGGAATATTGCCTGCCTGTCGCCTGCCTGCCGGTAGGTAGGGAAGACAGGGAAGAAAAAAGTTGGATGCACCCTCCAGTATTCCCTGCCTACCGGCAGGCAGGCATCATTCCAGTCTTCCAAAAACACAATATCAACATTAAAGCATTAAATAACAGCAATATAACAAATCATCTTATGTCGAGTTCACGTTATATTTACAAAAAGTAAAATACTTTATTCAACCATTCATACCTCCAGCCATGAAAATCTATTCTGCTCTATTCACCCTGCTATTCGTATTTGGATGTCAAAAAAAACAATCGCTTCAGGTAACAGCCGACTCAATCTCCCCTCAGAGAAAACACATCATCCTGATGCACCCAACGGTTAGCAATATCAAAACCTTCAAATATCTTGTTGAAAATAAAATCTTCCCACTACCCGAGGACTATAAAGCCATTGGGGTATATCATTCATTGGAGGAATACAATTACATGGATACAGAAGACTTTATTAAGCAGAAGGGAATAACCAATGTTGTTCTAGTGCGGATTGATGCCGAATTTTCTGCTAATAACATCTTCAAAAGCAATTCATGCTCCGATGTATTCAAAACGCTTTTCGAGAAATCGAATGGTGCAATCTTTTTCGGAGGACCCGATATTCCCCCTAGCTGCTACGAAGAGCAAACGAGTTTACTAACTACAATTACAGATCCTTACAGGCATTATATGGAGCTCTCGTTCCTATACCATCTGCTCGGGGGAGATCAAGATTCAACCTATACTCCATTGCTAAATATTAGACCCGATTACCCCATTTTAGGTATTTGCCTTGGGATGCAAAGCATCAACGTGGCAACAGGCGGAACGCTGTATCAGGATATTCCTTCGGAGCTTTACAACCAAAAAACGATTGAGGAGGTGATGAATACCCAACAAAATCAGCAGCACCGCAACTATCAAACAAACTATAGCCTTGATGCTGAAGTAACCTACTATTTTTACCACCAAATTGCTCTTGAGAATGATTCGCCGCTCAGAACATACGTATCGAGCGATACAATCCACCCCTATGTTTGGAGTAGCCATCACCAATGCTTAAAACAGCTAGGGCAGGGGATTAAGGTGGCTGCAAGATCAATGGATGGAAAAATAGTTGAATCGATAAACCATTTAAAGTTCCCAAACGTACTAGGAGTACAATTTCATCCCGAGAAGAAAGAGCTGTATGAGCCCAACGATAAGATTAGAATTTCACCCTTAAAACCTGCTGAGTTCTCATATATCGACCTTTACAGCGGCGATAAAGGGGAGAGTTTCCAAAGAGCAATTTGGAGAGAATTTGCAAGTAAGTTTCGGTAGAATTAAGCGGATGAGAATCAAGCGGGCTCTATTCGCCTCAGCTAATTTGCAGTATTCAAGCTGGAACAAGCTGGAAAGCACAATAACGAATTGCTAATCCATTAGAGGCATGGAAATAATGAAGCGGCTACCTTTTCCTCGCTGGCTTTCAACGCTTATTGCTCCATTATTCTTTTCAACAAACTCCTTGCATAGCAATAGCCCTAATCCTGTGCCCTCCTCGTTGGCCGTTCCTATTTTGGATAACTTGCTGTCGATTCTGAAAATTTTTTCAACATGAGCAGGGTCAATGCCTATGCCATTATCGGCAACAATAATATCGCAAACATCAGAATGTTCCTGAATATTAACGCTTACTTCACCGTTACAACTTGTAAACTTAATAGCATTTGACACAAGGTTTCTTAATACCGTTTTCATCATCGCTGCATCAGCGTAGATGTAAGCATCGGTATCATTCTCGAAAATCAATTCAATATTTTTCTTTTTGGCAGCATCATCGAAAAGGGATTTAATTTCTGCAATAATTGCCTTACAGCTTATCCGTTCAGGCTTTGCTTGTAAATTCCCTGTTTGCATTCGAGCCCACTCCAATAAGTTCTCTAGCAGGTTGAATGTCTGTTTCGATGTGCTATTAATACCTTTTACAACCTCTTTAACGGTTTCAATATCTAAATTTTGAATATTATCCATCAGCTCATTGCTCAAACCCATTAACAAATGAAGAGGATTCTTTAAATCATGAGCGATGATTGAGAAAAATTTATTCTTTGTTGAGTTGAGCTCCTCCAGCTCCCTCGAATATTCCTCAAGCTTTTTCTCCCTTTCTTTAATCTGCTTATTTGCGTTGATGGTTTTAAAGTGATTAACAATTTTAAGCGTTAACTCTATGTCCTTAAATGGTTTCGGGATGTAATCAATGGCTCCAAGCTCCAAGCCCTTTTTAATATTCTCGGCATCAGATATTCCCGTCAGAAAGATGACAGGAATATCCTTCACCGAAGCATCTTTATGAATCTCAGCATAAACCTCAAAGCCTGTTATATCGGGCAAAACAATATCGAGAAGGATTAAATCTGGCATTCCCTCGGCGAGCAGCTGCAATGCTTCGCTCCCAGAATATGCTGATATGGGTAAAAAATTATTCTTTATAAGTATCTCCGAGATATATGAATTGATGAGCTTACTATCATCAACTACCAATACTTTACCCGAATAATTCATGAAAATACATTTTAACTTAGAATGCGTTTCCCTCGATGCAGCTTGTTAATCAATACAATCTCAACGCTACAACCGTTTACTTCCTCATCTTGAAAACGCTAAAAAGCTCATCCTCGCTCCTATTCTGCTTTATGCCGTTTACAAGAAGATTAATAAGCCTTTCGGTGTCAGCATCGCTAAATGAAGATGCAATAGCCAATCGCTTAATCATGTTGATTTCATTAGTAAACATTACGCCATCAGCCATAGCCATGGCAACAACGTCGTAAAGTTGATGAAATCTTTCCTCCAATGAGTAAGGAGGGTTATATGTTTTTGAATCGCGTTTTTCGATCAATGCGCTAATTTCGGGGTCTGTAAACCCAAGTCGTTTACCAACCCGATAAAGCAATTCGGACTCTTTCCTATCAATAACTCCATCAGCATTTGCCACTTGAATTAGATGCAAGAAGTGCTCTTTACTAACTTTTTTATCATGATGATCGAAATAGTTTAGCATAGTCATGTTGGTTTAAATTGGTTACTTATAAACAAAAATTGAAATAGAAATGTTTTTAATTGAGTTTTTGATTCATTCTAAATTGACTAAAGTGAAAACTATTTACCATGGAGGCACACCTGCCTGCCGCCTGCCTGCCGGTAGGCAGGGTAGGCAGGGAGATCACAGAGGCATGTTTCACTGACCACAGAATTATAATCTTGATAAATTTTTTACCTAATGTACAAAAACAAATACTTTTTTTAATCATTAAGACCAAATAAGAATATTCTAAACTATTATTCTCTGTGCTCTCAGGGTCTCCGTGGTTTTTTATTCATTTTCGATTACTAATGAATAGTTACCCAAAGTTAAATAATCGCTTGCTATTTACTACAAATTCTTTTGCATTTTTCAAAAACTTCATATATTTGCATCGTCACAGATTTATACTTCGATGAAACCTATTCTAGTAATCCGATTTAACCCCATGCCTTTAGCCACCTGCTAAAGCGCAATTTTTTTTATTCCTTTTCAATATTTTTTTTTCAAATTAATTATTTACTAACCATTTAATTCTTGGAGGATTTCCTATGAAAATTACTGTATTCAATTCAACTGTCGTGCTTATTACGCCGACCACATTGGCATTGCCAAACCCTTTTACAGCTAAAAATCAAGTTAAACATCGAAAACGAAAACGAAATGAGACATAATAGATTCAACCAATATTTTCTATCCATTAAAAATGTTATAAAAGAAATTTCAGATGCAATAAAGGGCACCGAGGTCGACTACACCTCGATAAGCCTTCGCAAGGCGTTAATACTACTCTCCATCCCAATGGTACTCGAAATGTCGATGGAATCGATATTTACCATTGTCGATATTTACTTTGTCTCTAAGCTAGGCTCTGATGCAACATCAATTGTAGGTCTTACAGAATCGTTGCTAACGCTAATCTATGCTTTTGGTATTGGCTTTGCTATATCGGCAACAGCTATCGTTTCGCGTAGAATTGGAGAAAAAGAACCCCGTAAAGCGGCCAATGCAGCATTTCAGGGAATACTTGTTGCTGGAGTTGTATCATTGCTAATATCAGCTATAGGGATTCTATTTAGCGACAGTTTACTTCGGGTAATGGGTGCAAGCGATGAGGCGATTACGAATCATGGTGGTTATACCAAGCTGATGCTTGGAGGAAATATGACCATTATGTTTCTGTTCATCCTGAATGGAATATATCGTGGGGCGGGCGATGCGGCTATAGCGCTAAGGGTATTAATAATATCGAACTTGATAAACATAATACTCGACCCAATGCTAATTTTTGGTATTGGTCCCTTCCCTGAGCTAGGGGTTACAGGTGCTGCAGTTGCTACAAATATTGGAAGAGGTATTGGAGTTACCATTCAACTCTACACATTGTTTTCAGGTAGCAGCAGAATTCGATTGTTTTTGAAAGATTTAAAGCCCGATTTAAGTCAAATCGTATCCTATCTAAAACTTTCATCGGCAGGGATTTTTCAACTAATCATCGGAACAACGAGTTGGGTTGCTATGGTTCGAATAATTTCAGAATTCGGCAGCGTTGCGGTTGCGGGTTATACAATTGGGATTAGGGTAATAATTTTTGCCATACTTCCTTCGTCGGGGCTAAGCAATGCGGCAGCAACCCTCGTAGGGCAAAATCTTGGGGCGGGTAAGCCAAAGCAAGCGGAACGTTCGGTATGGTCAACGGGAATTGCCAACTCGATTTTCTTGGGCATTATCGGGCTAGTTCTCGTTATTTGGCCTGAATCCGTAATAAGATTGTTGGTTCAACAAGCCGACGTTGTTGAGAAAAGCGTTGAATGCCTTAGGATTGTCAGCATTGGTTTTATTTCCTATGGGTTTGGAATGGTGCTAGTGAACTCATTAAACGGAGCAGGAGATACGCTAACCCCGATGTATATCAATATTTTCTGCTTTTGGCTTCTTGAGATTCCATTGGCATATCTACTTGCTATTAAGTTTGGAATGCAGGAAAGAGGCGTTTACTACGCCATTGTAGTCGCTGAAACGACAATGACCTTAACCGCACTTCTGTTCTTTATAAGGGGAAAATGGAAGTTGAAGAAGGTGTGATAAAAACATAAACGCAAAGTCACAAAGTCGCAAAAAAGTAATTCAAACTTTGCGGCTTTGTGCCTTAGCGTTAAGTTAAAATCCTGCGGTAACTAAAATCTGCTCCATCTCCTTCTGGAGCTGCATAGCCTTTTGTTTTGCAGCATCGGCAAAGCGCTCAGTGCTGTCGGCATAGATAATGCCCCGTGAAGAGTTCACCAAAAGCCCACATTTACTATTTAACCCATATTTGGCAACCTCTTTAAGGCTACCGCCTTGCTCGCCAACACCAGGGACTAGAAGAAAATGCTCGGGGGCAACTTTACGTATATCGCTAAATAACTCCGCACGAGTAGCTCCAACAACATACATGGTGTTATCGGGGTTTCCCCACTTGGATGACTTTTCTATCACCTCTTCAAATAATTTCTTACCAGAGGTACTCTCAATCATCTGAAAATCGGAGAAGCTATCGTTCGAGGTTAGGGCAAGAAGAATAACCCATTTATTGGCGTACTCAAGGAATGGAGCCACCGAATCCTTGCCCATGTATGGTGAAATGGTTATGGAGTCGCAATCGAGGGTTTGAAAGAATGTACGGGCGTACATCTTTGCAGTGCTAGTAATATCGCCCCGTTTGGCATCGGCAATAAGAAATAATTCGGGGTATTTACTACGTATATACTTCAAGGTTTTTGAAAGGCTGTTCCAGCCAGCTGCTCCATGTACCTCATAGAAAGCTAAATTCGGTTTTACGGCAACTACATGATCGGCTGTGGCATCGATAATCGCCTTATTGAACTCAAAAATAGGATCATCGCAGGCAAGGATATGCTGTGGAATCTTCGATAAATCGGTATCAAGCCCAATACAAAGGAAACTCTCCTTAATCTTAATCTGTTCGAATAGCTGATCAGCGGTCATGTTAATATGATTGATGCAAAACTTTAATTAATATCTACCTAAAAAAGTCATTATTAACCGAGAAAAAAACTAAATTCAATAGGTCGCAGCGATGCTGCTTCTGGCTAAAATATAATCATCTATTCTACAAATAGTTCGCAGCCATGCTGCTTTTTAAAAGTCGCATAGCGACGACCTATTTGTAGCAATCTTAACTAAAACGAAATCCAAGCCCCATTGGGGGGGTGACCTATACATTGAATTAGTAATATCAAGTATTTCATGAATTCTATAATATTTTAGTCGGTCAGTAGTGAAAAAAAGTAATGATTTAGAACCAAAGAATTATTGGAATGATGGAATAATGGGTTCAACAAACCACCCTCTTCCGTGTATGCCCTGCCTACAGGCAGGCAATATTCCATCATTCCATATTGTATATTGCATGTAAAAGAAACGCTCGGTTGTAACACTTACACAAAAAAACCTACTCTTGGCTTGCTGCCTTCAACCTCTCGGCATTCTCAGCAAGCTGTAGTTTGTCAATAATCTCCTGAATATCACCATCAATAATAGCAGATAAATTATAGAGAGTTAGGTTGATTCGATGATCGGTAACCCTGCCCTGCTGATAGTTATAGGTGCGAATTTTAGCCGAACGATCACCCGTTGAAACCATCGTTTTACGCTTTAACGAAATTTCATCAATATATTTTTGATATTCAAGATTATACAGTCTTGTCCTTAGCTCTGCTAGGGCCTTATCGTAGTTTTTCAGCTGAGATTTTTGATCCTGACACTGAACAACGATACCGCTAGGAATATGGGTTAATCGAATTGCCGAGTAGGTTGTATTAACGCTCTGCCCTCCAGGCCCCGATGCGCAGAAAGTATCCTTCCGGATATCCTCGGTTCTCAGGTCAATATCAAACTCCTCTGCTTCAGGAAGAACGGCTACTGTTGCCGCAGATGTGTGAACACGACCTTGGGTTTCGGTTTGAGGTACACGCTGTACCCGATGAACACCCGATTCATATTTCAGTATTCCATAAACACCCTTTCCGGTAACGCTTAAAACAATCTCTTTGTACCCACCCGAAGAACCTTCGGAAATACTCGACACCTCGTATTTCCAACCTTTTGCTTCGATATACTTGATGTACATTCTATATAGATCTCCAGCAAATATACTCGCCTCATCGCCACCTGTTCCTGCTCGAATTTCAAGGACCGCATTCTTATTGTCCTGTGGATCGGCAGGGAGTAATAAAACTTTTATCTCCTCTTCGAGATTGGCTTGCTGCTGAGTTAAAGTTTCAAGTTCCATCTTGGCCATCTCACGCATCTCCTCATCCTTTTCGTTCTGTAAGATTTCTCTCGATGATTCAATATTACTAAGAATATTTTTGAAAGTATCGTATGCTTCAACTAATGGCTCAAGCTCACGGTATTCCTTATTAAGGCTTACATAACGTTTCATGTCACCAATCACAGCGGGGTCGGTAATCTGCTGTCCAATCTCCTCGAATTTATGCCTTAAACCCTCTAACTTTCTTAAAATTGAATTTTCTTCCATGACATTTTATAAAATTGCGTGCAAAGGTAGCTATATTTTTTAAAAAGGGTTTTCTTAAACTTCACTAGTAGATAAACTCTCCGAATTGGCTTTTAATAGTCAACTTCTGACCATGATGATTGGAGCAGTACCCAACCACTTGCGCATCAACACCAAACTCCTTCGATAGAGCAATAATATCATCTGCAAACTCTGGATATACATAGATTTCAAATCTATGCCCCATGTTAAAAACCTTGTACATCTCCTGCCATCCAGTTCCTGATGTTTCCTGAATAATTCTAAATAGCGGGGGTACAGGGAATAGATTATCCTTTACAACGTGCATGTTATGCACAAAGTGCATCACCTTGGTTTGAGCACCCCCTGAGCAATGTACCAGTCCATGGATAACCGGGTGATAGTGCTCAAGCACCTCCCTGATTATTGGGGCATAGGTTCTTGTAGGTGAAAGCACCATTTTGCCAGCAGTCATCCCAATCTCATCTATCTGATCGGTCAATCGGTATTTCCCTGAATATACCAAATCATGAGGCACATTGGGGTCATAGCTTTCGGGATATTTTTGTGCTAAATAGTTGTCGAAAACATCATGCCTAGCAGATGTTAATCCATTGCTTCCCATTCCGCTATTGTACTCTTTCTCGTATTTTGCTTGTCCATAGGAACTGAGACCAATAATTACATCGCCATCATGAATATTCCCGTTGGATATAATTTTGGAGCGCTGCGCCCTTGCCGTTACGGTTGAATCAACGATAATGGTTCGAACCAAATCGCCGACATCGGCGGTTTCGCCACCCGTAAGGGTTATTCCAACGCCCATATCGCGTAGCTGCTGACATAGCTCCTCTGTTCCGTTAACCACTGCCGATATAACCTCTCCAGAAATCAGGTTCTTGTTCCTACCAATGGTTGATGAGAGTAAAATATTATTGGTAATCCCTACGCAAAGCAGGTCATCGAGGTTCATAACAATTGCATCCTGCGCAATTCCTTTCCAAACCGACATATCGCCCGTTTCTTTCCAGTACATGTAGGCTAAAGAGGATTTTGTCCCAGCACCATCGGCATGCATAACGGTGCAGTAATCGCTGTCGCCAGTAAGAATATCGGGGACCACTTTACAAAAAGCTTTTGGGAATAAGCCTTTGTCAAGGTCTTTTATTGCGCTGTGAACATCTTCCTTTGAGGCGGAAACGCCACGCTGGGTATAACGGGATGTATTTGTCATCTTTACTCTTTAAAATCATGCAAAAATATAAAAAACTCAAGTATATATCTGATGTAAATATTGTATTTAACTTCTTTGTACCTATAATTAACTTTGATCTTTCAATTAATAATTCTTTGCCAACCAGTCAAATTACGATATCAGTAAATATTCTTATTTTCAAATTGATTCATTGACATATTGTCAAATTAACACCTCACTCTATCTTAAACATATCCTTTTTCGACTCGTTCTTCAGCCCTGCCTGCTCAGGCGCATCAACAAGGCAAATTTTGATGTTTGAAAGTTTCTCATCATCAACAAAAATCAATAAAAAATTTGCCTCCTTTTTATTAACAACCTGCATCCAGTAGCCCACTTTGGTGACGTCCTTGGCCTCATATACAAAAAACACCAAAAGGTCAGCATCCTCAGGCTTATCCACAGCATATACCTTAACCTGCGCCGAGTCGATTGTGCTTACCTCATAGTATCTCTGTGCCCAACTGCTGAATGTCAGCGAAATAAACAGAAAAAGGAGAAAACAAAAGCGATGCATCTTAAAGTTCTCTGTTTGGTATATAAAAAAGGAGCTCGAAAGCTCCTTTTAGTCGTTATGTATAAATGGTTACTCCTTCCCAGAAACCTTATAATCGGTACGTAAAACCTTGAATTCGGTTCTTCGGGAGATTTGATAAACAATCTCCTTCTTATCATTATCGAGGGCATCGATAACCTTCTGATCAAGGGTTGCGCCCATCACCATGAATGAATATTGAGCGTTGAGCTGTGCATCGGCTACCTTGGGCTGCGATTGCGCATAACCCTTAGCTTTTAACCTATCGGTGGCAATACCCTTTTCGATTAGATAGTTTACTACCGACTGTGCACGCTTTTGGGATAATTCGTAGTTGTACTCCAGCGAACCACGGCTATCGGTATGCGAACCTAGCTCAATGGTAATATTGGGGTTATCGTTAAGAATTTCAACGAGCCTATCCAGCGCAGCCATCGATTCGGGTCTAAGCTCCCAACGATCGTAATCGTAAAAGATATTCGGAAGTTCAATGGGTTTTTCGGTTGATGTAAGCGCAATGGTTGCGGTAAAGTCCTTACTTTGGTTAATGCCTCGGGTTGTCTCCTTGCTCTTATTATTCAAATACCCTTTTTTTGATGCGATTACAACATAATCGGTATTGGGGTTAAGCATAAACTTGAACCCGCCATCGGTAGATGTTTCGGCGGTTGTAATCAGACCATCGCTACCCACCAGCTTAACGGTTGATTGTGCAATGGGTTTGCTCGTCTTCTCATCATTCACCTGACCGATCATGTTCATGATAATTGGGGGGAGATAGAAGAAGTAAATATCATCGGCACCTCTGCCTCCGGCTCTACGCGATGAAAAATAGCCCGATTCGCGCTCCTTCTCGAACACTATTCCAAAATCATCGGATGGTGAATTTACAGGGAATCTCATGTTTTCAACATTCCACCCATTCTTATCGTTGGGCTTCGCCCTGAAAATATCTAATCCTCCAATTCCGGGCTGTCCATCGGATGAGAAATAAAGCGTACCATCGGAATGGATAAATGGAAACATATCGTTACCCGATGTATTAATATCGCCACCAGCATTAATGGGTTCGCCCCAATTATCGGTTGTTGAGGTTCGGGTTACCTTCCAAATATCGATACCACCAAAACCATTGGGTATATTACTTGCGAAGTATAGCGTCAATCCATCAGCCGATAAGGATGGATGGGCAACAATCATACTATCGGTTGTAACCTTGATTACCTCAGGTGCAAGCCATCCACCCTCGCTCTTCTTTGATGAAAGAATTTCACAACCAAGTTTTTCACGCTTACTCACCCTGCAACGGGTAAAGAACAGCGTATTGAAATCGGAACTGAATGAACAAGTTCCTTCATCAAATGAAGTATTAATGCTTTCGTCGATGGGCTTAGGCTGACTCCAAACCCCTTTTAGATCACGTTCGGTATAGAAAATATCCGAGAAAAGTTCGCCTGTTGCTGATGATACTTTACCTCCTGTTGCTCCTGTTCTGGAAGATGTGAAAAATAGAGAGCTATAATCATCGGATCCGTAAACAGGGCTATATTCGCTCTGCTTAGTATTAACGCTTCTTACATTGGTTAGCTCATACCCCGATGGGGTTGCAATCCACTGCTTTGCAAGTTCGCACGAACGAATACCCACATCGGCTAGCTTATCATTGGGAACAAGCAGTTTGTACTTTTGATAGTTTTCAAGGGCTTCATCATACTTTTCAGCCATCTTAAGCATTTCGGCATAGTAGTAATACGCTTTCGGATCGGCGCAGTTTCTAAGAATTGCCTTTTGATACCAAAGCTCCGCCTGGCGGGCATTCCCGATTAACCGATAGCAGGTAGCTATTTTATTCAAATACTTTGCCAGTTCAACTTTATCCTGTTGGATTTTCTCGAGCTCGTTTTTATAAATATCGATAGCATCGAAATAGGCTCCCGCTTTAAAGAGGGCATCAGCACGCTGAAGTTTTGCATTTTGTCCTTGAACAAAAGCAAATCCAGCAAAAATGATTAGGATACTTAAAATGTATTTTTTCATTGCCAAAACTTTAGAATGGCTATTGGTTTGATTACTTTTTAACGGTGCAAACAATTTATTATTGTTATACACAAACAGTGTAAAAGTAAGCAATATTTCGAAAATATAAAATGAATTAAAAAGAGACCGTTTCGTCAGCTGCTCCTTGGTCTTTCCTTTCAGTTAGTTCCAACTCGTGTACTTCTACGTTCTAATAATATTGTATCCCTCCAAACATTATTCATTTTTCCAATTTTTTCTCTGTAGCCAACCTTTCTAAAACCAAGTTCTTGGTGAATCCTTAAACTCGTCACATTTTCTGGAAATATTCCTGCTTGTAGAGTCCATAAATTGGCTTCTTCGCTTTCATCAATTAATTTGTCAAGCAGTTTTATTCCTATTTTCTGTCCACGATGTTTGTCTGAAACGTACACGCTCACTTCTGCAACCCCTGCATATACGGATCGACTAGAAACTGGTGATAAAGCCGCCCAACCAATAATCTCACTTTCAACTTCGGCTACAATTCGACATGTTTTTAAATGTCCTTTGTCCCATTTCTCCCAAGTTGGAATGTCTTTCTCAAAAGTTGCATTACCCGTTTCAATTCCTTGTTTATAAATATCTGCAACACTTGCCCAGTGATCAGCAATCATCGGTTTTATCAATACTTCCATTTGTTTTTTGATTATTTTATAGGTTTTAGATGACATTGCCTTTAATATGCCTGCTACTGAAAAAAAATTAAGGTTAACCAAAAACACAAAGAACGAAGCAATTAAAAAAACCTTGTGTTTTTGGTTGAATCATCTTTAAGAAAGTCTTGATTTTACTGTTTACCTAACAAACAGTAATTCGCGATACTTTGGCAATGGCCACATCTCGTCATCAACTATCAGCTCCAGCTTATCGATATGATCCCTGATCTCTTCGAGGAATGGTTTAACCCTTTTTGAGTATTCCTGTGCTCGTTTGGGGAACTCATCAATTAGGTTCAGCTCTTTTCGTGTTTCGTCCATAACCCTTACCAGCTCGCGAACGGCCTCGATATGCTCCGATAGCTTTTTCAACGTTTCTATCTGATTCTCGGCCATTGAGAGAAATTCCTTTTTATCGGGGAACAGCTCTTTCAGCCCTCTAACATTTGTAATGATCACATTCTGATAAGCAATGGCAGTGGGGATGATATGATTTATGGCTAAATCGCCAAGAATACGTGCCTCGATCTGTACTTTTTTTACAAAAATCTCATTCCGAATATCGAACCGTGCTTCAAGCTCACGCTCAGATAGCACCTTATTTTCATCCATTAATTTAATGGATGAAGGGTAAAGGAACGTTTTAAATGCCTCGGTTGCATCGGGGAAGTTGGACAAACCACGTTCCCCTGCTTCCTCAATCCATTCTTGGCTATACCCATTCCCCTCAAATCGTATCTTCTTTGAATCAATAATAGCCTTTCGAAGGCATTGGAAAATGGCCTCATCCTTCTTCACCCCCTTCTCAATCAGCTTGTCCACATCAACCTTGAACTTGTTGAGCTGATCGGCTACAGCCGTGTTGAGAACGATTAACGGAGATGCACAATTTGCAGATGAACCCACCGCTCTAAACTCAAATCGATTTCCAGTAAAAGCAAAAGGTGATGTACGATTACGATCTGTATTATCGAGTAATATTTCAGGGATTTTTCCAATAATGTCAAGCTTTAGCTCAGTTTTTTCATCGGGGGTCATTTTACGGTCAGAAATTCGTTGCTCCAAATCATCGAGAACGCTATTAAGCGTTTTCCCAATGAATACCGACATAATAGCAGGTGGTGCTTCGTGCGCTCCTAACCTATGGGTGTTCGGCTCGCTCGCAATGCTTCCAAGTAGTAATGCAGAATAATCATGAACCGCCTTTATTGTATTCACTAAAAAGGTTAAGAATTGCAGGTTGTTTTTTGGTGTACCTCCGGGTGATAATAGGTTTACTCCCGAATCGGTCATCATCGACCAGTTGTTATGCTTACCCGAACCGTTTATCCCCTTAAACGGTTTTTCGTGGTATAACACCCTGAATTTATGTCTGCGGGCAATCCTCTCCATCAACGACATGATCAGCTGATTGTGGTCAACCGCTAAGTTTGCCTCCTCGAAGATTGGCGCACACTCAAACTGATTGGGAGCAACCTCGTTATGCCTTGTTTTTACGGGTATTCCTAGCTTGTAAGCCTCCATCTCAAAATTTCGCATAAATGCAGAAACCCTCTCGGGGATTGAGCCAAAGTAATGATCCTCCAATTGCTGATCTTTTGCAGCGGCATGTCCCATCAATGTACGTCCGCTTAGAGCAAGGTCGGGACGAGCATTGAAAAGCGATTCATCGACCAAGAAATACTCCTGCTCCCACCCAAGGGTTGCAAATACTTTATTTACGTCCTTATCGAAATAGGATAATACAGAAACCGCTGCTTTATCGAGCGCATTCAATGATTTTAGGTGCGGGGTTTTAAAGTCCAAAGCTTCCCCGGTATATGAAACAAATATTGTAGGAATACAAAGCGTGTGCTCAAGAAGAAAAGCGGGAGAAGTTGGATCCCATGCAGAATAACCACGGGCTTCGAATGTGTTTCGGATTCCTCCACTCGGAAAGCTCGAAGCATCGGGCTCTTGCTGAACCAGAAAATCACCGCTAAAACTTTCAATCGCCTCACCATTCTTATCGAGCGCAAAGAATGCATCGTGCTTCTCAGCAGTAGCTCCATTCAATGGGTGAAACCAGTGAGAATAATGGGTTGCTCCTTTCTCAATCGCCCACGCTTTCATCCCAGCAGCAACCTGTCCTGCAATCTTTCGATCTATCCTCCGCCCCTCATCCATAGCGCTAACTACGCTATCGTAGGCTTCGCGCGATAGGTATCGTTTCATCTTTTGTCTATCGAAAACGTTAACTCCAAACACTTCCGATATTCGATTTGAAGTAGCCTCGAACTGAACTGGAATTCGATTTACCGCTTCTTCAATTGCCTTAAATCTTAAATGTGCCATAATTTAAAAGTTTTGACAAAAATATGTTATTTTTATCTATACCCCAATTTTTAATGGGGGTAATTTAATGATTTTTTACTTTTTTATTATTTTTTTACATTTAACAAGGGGGCATGTATTCATATTTTATATTTTTTATCCTTTTTAAGTAAAATAAATGCATTTATCAAAGTATTCATAATAGAACGCTGAATACACGGATTTTCAAACGCTGATAATCACAGATAAAAAGCAGCGTTAATCAGCGATGGTTTCCATCCGTTAAATCTGCATTCCATCTTTTTAATGCTATTTCTTAATTCTTTTGATTTTCAAAATTCATATTCAACCCGAAAAAAGGATAACTTTGCCTGTTTTTTTATAACAAGAGACAAACTTTTACTAACTCTTTTTGTTTACATAATACACTTTTTATCAAATATTTATGGACAATAAATCTAAAGTCTTGTTGATGATCCTCGATGGATGGGGAATTGGAAATAAGCAGAAATCGGATGTGATATTCAATGCAAATCCAGAATATATTAACTCGCTAACCAAGAATTATCCAAACGCTCAACTTCTTACAAGTGGTGAAAACGTTGGACTTCCTGATGGTCAAATGGGTAACTCCGAGGTTGGCCACTTAAATATTGGCGCAGGCAGAGTTGTTTATCAGGATTTGGTGATGATCAACAAGGAGATTAAGGAGAATAAGATTAGCAGTAATCCTGTTCTTGTAAATGCTTTCAAATATGCTCAGCAAAAAGGTGCTGCGGTTCACTTCCTTGGATTAGTATCCGATGGAGGAGTCCATTCACTTGACAAACATCTTTATAAACTTTGCGATATTACCAAGGAGTATAATCTTAAGAAAGTATTTATCCATGCATTCACCGATGGTCGCGACACTGACCCCGAAAGCGGATTAGGTTTTATCAAGAATCTAGAAGAACATCTTAAAACCAGCAACGGTGAAATTGCAACGCTAGTGGGCAGATACTATGCCATGGACAGGGATAAACGTTGGGAGCGAATTAAAATCGCTTACGATATGCTACTTTCAGGTGTTGGAAAACCAACCACAAGCATTGTCAAGGCAATTGAGGAGTCGTACAAGGAGGGAGTAACCGATGAGTTTATCAAACCTACGGTTAAAGTTGATGAAAAGGGAAATCCGATTGGCTCAATCAAAGAGGGCGATGTTGTTATCTGCTTCAATTACAGAACCGATCGTTTAAGAGAGATGACCGTTGTCCTTACACAAAAGGATATGCCCGAGCATGGCATGAAAACTTTACCCCTACATTATGTTACCCTTACATGCTACGATGAGTCATTCAAGGGAGTTCATATGATTTACGAAAAGGATAACCTACTCAACACCATTGGCGAAGTGGTTTCAAAAGCAGGTCTCAATCAGCTAAGAATTGCAGAAACAGAGAAATATGCGCATGTTACCTTCTTCTTTTCTGGTGGGCGTGAGGAGGTCTTCCCCAATGAAAAAAGAATTCTTATTCAATCACCAAAGGTTGCAACCTATGACTTGCAGCCCGAGATGAGCGCATTTGAGGTTAAGGATGCCATTGTTGAAGAGCTAAAAAATAAAACACATGATTTTATCTGCCTAAACTTCGCAAATGGCGACATGGTTGGACACACAGGTATTTACGAAGCCATCACCAAAGCCATTAAAGCCGTTGACAGTTGCGTACACGATGTGGTTGAAACCGCAAAGGCGAATGGCTACACTGTAATTATTATCGCTGACCATGGAAATGCGGATTTTGCTGTAAACCCCGATGGCTCCCCCAATACTGCACATTCATTAAACCCAGTACCAATTATTTTAGTCTCCAGTAAATACAAAAAGGTGGAAAGTGGAATTCTTGCCGATGTTGCCCCTACAATACTGTCGATAATGGGATTACCAATCCCTTCGGAGATGAGCGGCAAAGTACTTTGCAGTTAATTTTTAGCGAACAGCATGATTCAAATTGACGATAAGATACTTAGCCTCGATATCCTCCAAAAGCATTTCTGCTGCGATTTGGCGAAATGCCATGGTTCCTGTTGCGTTCAAGGGCAATCGGGAGCACCGCTTACTCAGGACGAGGTGCTAATCCTTGAAGATATTATTAAAAAAATCACCCCCTTCTTAAAACCTGAGGGGATAAAATCAATCAAAGAGCAGGGGGTGGCCACAATTGATGGCGATGGTGACGTAGTAACACCTTTAATAGATGGTAAGGAGTGCGCTTACTGTATTGAAGAGAACGGGGTCAGCCTATGCGCCATTGAAAAGGCATGGCTGAATAAAAAGATTGATTTTAGAAAACCAATATCCTGCCATCTCTACCCCATCAGAGTAAAGAGTTACACCTCTTTTATTGGCTTAAATTACGACCAATGGGATGTATGCGAACCTGCTCGAAAACTAGGGATAAAGCAGAATATTCCTGTTTATAAATGCTTAAAGGACGCCATTACTCGTGCCTACGGAAAGGAATTCTACCAACAAATTGAGGATGCAGCAAGACTTTTGGAAAATGAGGGTGATGAATGAGAAAGGGAGAATGGGAGAACCGAATAATGGAATTATTTATTACTAAACCGTTGAAACATCCCATTATTCAATCTTTCAATTATTCCAACATCAAATGAATAATAAATTCTAAAACCATACAAGCATGGATAACATTAAAAAGTACATCGATGAAAACAAGGGCAGGTTCCTTGAAGAGCTATTCGGGTTGATTCGCATCCCCTCAATCAGCTCGCTAAGCGAAAACAAACCTGATATGATTAGGGCTGCAGAGTATTGGAAAAAAACCATACTCGATGCGGGTGCTGATAAAGCCGAAGTAATGCCAACCGAAGGTAATCCCATTGTTTATGGTGAAAAGATTATCGAACCAAAACTTCCTACGGTTCTCGTTTACGCCCATTACGATGTAATGCCCGTTGACCCCATCGATCTATGGAAATCGAAACCCTTTGAACCAGAGGTTCGCGATGGTAGAATTTGGGCTCGTGGTGCAAACGACGATAAAGGACAATCATTCATCCATGCTAAGGCGTTTGAGCTGATGGTGAAAACCAATACCCTTCCTTGCAACGTTAAGTTTATGATTGAAGGGGAAGAGGAGATTGGCTCATCGAGTTTAACCAAATGGTGTGCCGTTCATAAGGATATGCTTAAAGCAGATATTATCTTAGTATCCGACACATCTATGATTGATAAGGACACTCCATCTATTACAACTGGTCTTAGGGGATTAGCCTACATGGAGGTTGAGGTTACCGGGCCAAATCAGGATTTACATTCAGGCCTATTCGGTGGAGCAGTTGCAAATCCAATCAATATCCTAGCCAAGCTAATTGCATCGCTACACGATGAGAATAACCATATTACTATTCCAGGGTTTTATGATGATGTGCAAGAGGTTGATGCAGCTGAGCGTGCTGAAATGGCAAAAGCCCCATTCGATCTGAATAAATACAAGAAAGCCCTTGATATTGATGAAGTTCATGGTGAAAAGGGATACACAACCATTGAACACACTGGCATTCGTCCGACCCTTGATGTGAATGGAATTTGGGGTGGATACACCGCAGAGGGCTCAAAAACAGTTCTACCATCAAAGGCTTTTGCAAAAATATCGATGCGCTTGGTACCAAATCAGGATCATAAAAAGATAGCAAAGCTATTTCAGGATCATTTCAATGCCATCGCTCCGAAATACGTTAAGGTTAAAGTTAATGCACACCACGGTGGCCAGGGATATGTTGCTCCTACCAATACTACAGGCTACAGGGCTGCAAGTCAAGCCTTACTTGAAGTGTTTGGCAAAAAGCCTATTCCGTTCCGAAGCGGTGGCAGCATACCAATCATCAGCACATTCGAAAGCATATTGGGGATAAAATCAATCCTTTTAGGGTTTGGCCTCGAATCGGATGCGATCCATTCACCCAACGAAAATTTTTCGGTTGATCTATTCTATAAAGGGATAGAGGTTGTTCCCCGATTCTTTAAATATTTTGCTGAATACAACAAGAAGTAAAATCAAGAACGTCATAATTTAACCGCAACGCTTACCCTGAAGCTTACGCCGAAGCTTCAGCATAGGAGCACAGCGAAGGCGCAAAGTTCGCTGAGATAGCGCAAAGTCCGCAATGAAAAGAATAAAATAAAACTCATGCGATCTTTGCGTAAAGGCTTTGCGATCTTTGCGGTTAATTTTTCTCTTTAAGTACGCTCTTTTATTTGCGTTTTTTTTTAATAGATATCTCTGTTCTTCCTATATTCGTATATTCTTTAAAAACAGAGCCATGAAAGAGTCAACAAAAGTGCTTGTTTTGCTAATAGGCCTACCAATTCTAGCATTTCAGCTATCCTGCAATAAGGTTGCAGAAAAGAAACCTGCTAGCATTTCGGTACTACAGGAAAGAGCTAAAGTGAGCATTAACAATTGGGTTCGAAAGCATCCCGATGAGTTTATCAAGTATAAGCCAATCGCTTTCGAAGCGTTTACTGCACGATACGAGAGAACCGAGATGACATCCTACCTATCCGATAAGGTGGAGGAAGAAATGGCTAAACCCACCGTTAATCAGCACAAGGTCGATAGCCTTAAAAACCTGCTTGAGAAGAATAAGGGGATTTTAATGGGCTATACCATTCTCCATAAATACCAAACAAAAAACATTACAGGTGAGGTCGTTAAGCACGAAGATCTGGTTTTCCTCGATTCTACCTTTCATGTAGCCACTATTCTTAACCCCGATGCGTACGATATGATTATGGATTTGAAGCTGATATTCAGACCCGATTCGCTGCATGAGCAGAAATAACCACAAAAAAACCATCAGGCAGTTGCCTGATGGTTTTTTCATTGATGAATGAATTTATAAATCATCGATATTATCAACCATCTTTTTTAGAATATCTTTTATCTCACCTCTAATTATATTTCTATTTGAATAGATTGGTAGAGGTTCATTTATATTGTCGCTTAGGTATGAATTTTTCTTCATTTCTCCTTTTCCCAAGAGTAACCATTCAGCACGATACTGAGGGAAATGTTCTAATATTTTTATTAAAATATCTGAACTAGGATAATACGTATTGTTGATCCATCCATTATAAGCTTGCTTTGATACCCCTAAAATTGAAACAAAATCATCTATTTTATAACGAGTATCCTTCTTGATTTTTTCAATCCTGTCTCCCAGCGTGTTATCCATGTTTTATCAATTAGAATAAAATATATTTGATTTTTAGTCAAATTAATTTTGTTTTTTAAAACTATTTTACTTTATTTTGTTGTGATTAATTCGCAACAAATATACAACTTAAATAAAACTAAGGAAATACTTAATTCAAGCGATTTATGGAATTAAATCTTAATGAGATAAAAAAATACTTGGGTAGATACGACAGAAAGATGATAGCTAATAAGCTAAACAAAAGTGTATCAATGGTAAACTATGTACTACGAGGAGAAAAGAAAAATATTGAGATACTCGAAGAGTGTATCAGAGTTGCTGAGCTAAATATTAAAAAAACGAAAGAATTAATAAAAAGATCTAATGACCTATCAAAATGGACTAATCCATAAAAATGCAGAATACTCTGTCAACGTAAAATGCCCCTCCTTACAACGGTAGAGTCTGCCATTTAAACGCCTATCCTAATGTAATTCATTCACCTTCAATTGAATAGCTTTAATAAAACACTCTATGAATTTCTATCGAACTTACAACCAAAGAAAATTTATTGCAACGGACTTTAAAATGAGCGTTGTAATAACAAAAAGTGAATCGGGAAGTAGCATCTCGGCTTTTATGATTCCTTACTACAGCAATGATGATGAAATGTATGAGCCTTCATCACCAATTGAGTTCTTCAATGAGTACGATAAAATAACCGCTTTTATAAATGCTATTGCCGAATCAAAAAGGAATGGACAAAGGCCTGTACAAAACTGCTAGCAGAATATTCAACATTATTATAGATTAAGAACCAGTTGTTGTCTATTCCGTTTACACGATACAAATTTTGAGCAAGGGTTAAACGAATAACTCCGCTCCTACCTTACCGGCAAGAAAGGTTTAAGGCAGAAGCAAAGAGAAGGGCTCCTCATACCTCTTCCCCAACTAAAAAATCAAAAAAATAAGCCCCCCTTAAATAAGGGGAGCTTACTGTGGTGCCACCAGGAATCGAACCGGGGACACAAGGATTTTCAGTCCTTTGCTCTACCAACTGAGCTATGGCACCATTGATAAATGCGGTGCAAATATATACGTTTTTTATTTATCCCAAAAACTTTACAGCTTGCTAAGCCCATTTTTTTCAAAGTTATTTATTTATTTTCTAGCTATCAGATGTTTATCATCAAGAAATTATCAACAATAATTTCAAAACAAACTACTTTAGGGCATCAATTATTTAAAAACCTTTGTTCATTATCATCTTTTAGAGTAGGTTTGCGCACAAATCTAATATAGAATGGACTTTGAAATCCATACGCTGCAAAACGGTATTCGGGTAATCCATAAGCGAACCGACTCCCCTGTTGCCCATTGCTCAATTATGATTAATGCGGGAACAAGGGATGAGCTGGAGCATGAGCATGGAATTGCCCATTTCATCGAGCACGTTGTTTTCAAAGGGACTAAGAAACGTAAAGCATATCATATCATGAGCCGGCTGGAGGATGTTGGGGGCGAGCTCAACGCCTATACCACCAAGGAGGAGACGGTAATTCATGCAACATTCCTAAAAGACGATTTCGATAGAGCCGTTGAGCTGATTGCCGATATTACCTTCCGTTCAACCTTCCCCGATAAAGAGATAAAGAAAGAGAAAGAGGTTGTACTAGATGAAATAAACTCATATAAAGACAACCCCTCGGAGCTGATTTTCGACGATTTCGAGGAGTTGATCTACAACGGACATCCATTCGGGCTAAATATCCTCGGTACAAAAAAAGATATCAAACGTTTTACTAGAGCCGATATTCAAAGTTTTATCGAAAGAAACTACAATACCGACCAAATCGTTTTCTGCTCCATCGGAAATATCTCATTCAATCGGGTACAGAAACTTGCCGAAAGGCATTTGGGCTGGGTTGCACCGAATAAACGAAAAATTCAACGGGATGGTTTTAGGAATTATACTCCTCATACAAAGATTGTAAAAAAATCGACGTTTCAAACGCATTGTGTAATCGGTAATATCGCCTACGATTTGCAAGAACCGAAGCGAATCGGAATGCATCTTCTGAATAACATTTTAGGTGGTCCTGGCCTTAACTCCCGATTAAACCTTGCATTGCGTGAGAAACATGGGTATGCCTACAACATCGAATCGATGTACAATCCATACTCCGATACTGGTTTATTCTGCATCTACTTTGGCACCGATAAGGGGAATCTCGATAAATCGATGGCGCTAATAAATAAAGAGTTGGATAGAATAATGGCCAAAAAACTTGGCGTTTTACAGCTCTTCAAAGCGAAACGGCAGCTCATGGGGCAGCTAGCAATCGCTTCTGACAGCAACGAAAGCCTAATGCTTTCTGTAGCCAAGAGCTTTATGGTCTATAATACAGCCGATAGCCTTGAAGTAATCTATGCACAAATTGAGAACCTTACATCAGCAAATTTACTGGACATTGCAAACGATATACTCAATCCCAATAAACTATCTACCTTAATATATAAGTAACGATTCGATGGGTAAAACGAATAACGATCTTGAGCTGTACTTAACTCAGCACACGACCCCCGAGGATCAAGTGCTTACTGAGCTAACCCGGTTTACATATTTAACTACCTACAACCCACGAATGCTAAGCGGTAGGCAGCAAGGGCTTTTCCTTCAAATGCTTTGCTCAATGCTAAAACCCAAAAGGGTTCTTGAAATTGGAACCTTCACAGGGTATTCAGCAATTTGTATCGCCCGAGGGATTATGCCCCATGGAATACTAGACACCATTGAGATAAACGATGAGCTAGAGGAGTCTATCCTGAAATTTCTGAGGCAAGCCGAGGTGAACCAATCGGTGAACCTGCATATCGGAAATGCGCTTGAAATAATACCAACCCTTGATTCAACCTACGATTTAGCATTCATCGATGGCGATAAGCGTGAATACGCTGAGTATTATAAAAAGGTATTCCATAAAGTGAGTGTTGGGGGATTTATTATAGCCGATAATGTGCTTTGGGATGGTAAGGTAATCAACTTCGATCCGAATGATATACATACAAATGCCATAAATACCTTTAACCAAATGGTACAAAACGATGAGCGCGTTCAAAATGTGATTCTCCCCATGCGCGATGGGTTAATGCTTATTCAAAAGGTTAAGGATTAGCGTTATTCGTATAAAGATTCTATTCTGTCAATTTAATAAACATTGTAACTTTTAGGTAAGTTCTTCGTCATTTAGGCAATCTTTATATTAAAAATTCAAAAACTTTATCAAAAAAACTATGGTACGAATTCTCCTTATCCTTTTAATCTCCTCACAAGCGTTTGCTCAATCGAATATCGACAAGGCGAAAAAATTATGGGAGGCAAAAAGTAATGCTGAAGCGAAAAAAATCCTTACAGCCATTGATGATGAAAGTAAAGACTATGCCGCTGCTCAGTTTTACCTTGGCAGAATTTCCGTCGATGAGAAAAACTTTGACGATGCTGCCGAATTCTTCGAAGAAGCGGTTGATGCCAACGATAAAATTGCAGAATACCACTTATGGTTAGGAGATACATACGGAACCATTGCGCAAAGCGCAAATATGCTCAAACAGGGTATGCTTGCCCCTAAAATGAAAAGCGCATGGGAAAAGGCTGTTTCCATTGACCCAACCCTTATTGATGCCAGACAATCGCTTATTCAATTTTACCTTCAAGCCCCAAGTTTTATGGGAGGTAGTATCGATAAAGCCAAAGAAATGGCAAAGGAGATTATCAAAATTAAACCTGCCGATGGTCATTTACAAATGGGGAATATTTACTTGAAGGAGAATAATCCTCAAGCCGCAGAAAAGGAGTATAACGAAGCTATTAAAGCAGATCCAACCTATATATCCATTCTGGGCTCTTTCTATTTAAACCAAAAACAGTACGATAAGGCTTTTGCTTTTTTTGAAGATGCAGTTAAAAAGAATTCTACCGATTATAAATCAATTTACCAAATAGGAAAGACCTGCGCACTATCGGGTCAGAAGTTGGACAGAGGAGAGGAATGTTTAAAAAAATATCTCGGATATACACCCAAGAAAAATGAGCCAAGTCACGCAGGGGCAAATATGCGCTTAGCTCAAGTTTACGAGAAGCAGGGAAAGAAAGCAGAAGCTAAAAAACTTTTTGAAAGCGCATATAAGACCGATGCTACGCTTAAAGAGGCCAAAGAGGGGTTGGAACGTTTATCGAAATAAGCATTTTACTTTTACCAAGGAAATTTTTTCTACTTCTCCGAGTTTTTTGTCTATTATTGTTGTATTATTGATAAGCTACAATATTTTATTGGGGATTTTTGAACAATCTCATTATTAGGCTTGTTATACTCTAAAGTTTGATTATGAGTATCTATACGATTAAACAGCTCGAACTTGTATCGGGAATAAAGGCGCATACCATACGTATGTGGGAGCGCCGCTATAAACTATTTACACCACTACGAACCGATACCAACATCAGGAGATATTCAGGTGAGGATGTTCAGCTCATTCTAAACATTGCGCAGCTACTACGTAATGGATACAAGATCAGTAAACTTGCCTCAAAATCGCTCGATGAGATTGTTGAACTAACGCTTCAAAACTCGAAAAGTTCATCTTTATCAAATGAGAATGAGCTAGAACCGTTTATCCTCTCCCTCCTTTCGTTCAATCAAGGTTCATTCAAGTCTTCTCTAAAAAAACGGATTGATGAACAAGGGCTCGAAACAACCTATGAACGGCTTCTTCTACCTTTACTATATAGAATTGGAATTCTTTGGCAAACAGGAATGCTTAACCCTACACATGAGCATTTTGTAACTAATATTGTTAAACACCTGCTGATTTCGAGCTACGAAGGGCTAAATGAGCCTAAGGATGATTCCCAGACTGCTATTTTCTTCCTCCCCGAGGGTGAATTCCATGAAATAGGACTTCTTTTCTTTGCCTATGTGGCCAAGAAGAATGGAATTCGAACCATATACTTGGGTCAATCGACTCCCATTGAATATTTGATTCAAACCTCAAAGGAGATTAAGCCTTCAATCATTTTCACATCTTCAAGCTCCTCAATATCCAAGGTCAACCTAGTAGAACTATCTAAATCAGTTCGTAAAAACATCAAGGGCTGTCGCCTCTGCATTACAGGCTATAAGGCAAATCAGGACAGGTTTAAACTGCCAAAGGAAATCCACGCAATTTCATCCGTTGAAACGTTCAACAAGATCATTAAAGTGGTTTTAAAAAAATAAGCAGCATAGCCCTTTTTTGAAAATCGTCACACGTATAATCCTTACAATCTTCAACTTACAAATAGTTGATGCTTGTATGTTTTTTCATACCACCTGTTTCAGGCTATCTGCTTGATTATCTTGAAATTAAAATACAGATTTTAGGTTCTCGCTATTTAGATGTAATTTAAACAGATACAACAAACCTCCGACCAGTATTATAAAGCGTCATTTTCTTATTTAGAATCAATTTAGAAAGTGATGCAAATCACCCATCCCCATTAGGTTCTTGTTCAATTGCTCTTTAAATTTGCTTAAACATTTTATATGGAATTAGTCTAAATAATAATTAAAATCATATAGCTATGTCACAAGCAGAATTTAATACCGCACTTATCGGGCTAGAGCCTAATCTAGAACGATTCGCTTACAGCTTAACTTCAAACCTAGAAGATGCAAGAGATCTTCTTCAGGAAACCTATCTAAAAGCGCTTACCTACCGCGATAAATTTGAGGATGATACCAACATGAAGGCTTGGACATTCACCATCATGAAAAACACATTCATCAACAACTACCGCAAATCGGTTAAGCAGAATACCACCTTCGATTCGAGCGATAATCAGTTCCTGATGAACAGCAAATCGGAATCCAACGGACCCGAATCGCAGTATTCTCACAACGAGATAAATAAAAAGATAAAAGATTTGGATGATGACTTCCGCATTCCATTTCAAATGCACACTTCGGGCTATAAATACAAGGAGATTGCGGAGGAGCTTAACCTTAAAATTGGAACGGTAAAGAGCAGAATCTTCTTTTCGAGGCAGAAGCTGATGAACGCTCTTCCTGATTACGAATAAAGAGTTTATTTGGGTTTGGTTTAAAAAAACCATTAGGTGAAAACCTAATGGTTTTTTTATTTAGCCATTGGCTCAAGTCAATACGAAAAAAAGAGTGCTTCGAATGGTGCTTTAACGACAAAAGCCCCGATTACTCGAGGCTTTCCGTACCCGGGGCGGGACTTGAACCCGCACAGCCGCAATGGCCACAGGATTTTAAGTCCACACAAATTTCCTGAAAACCCCGTAAATACTAGCCTTCCAACCTTGCATTTCGATGCAAAATACGACATTTCCGCACCTTGCTTCCGCACCCTATTTCCGCACTTTTCCGCACCCCACTTTTTTGAAAATCTAATTCTCCAACCGCAGGATATAGAATCCTGTGGTGTAAAATATTTCAATTTATTAACCATTAAATCTTAAAGCTATGGAAACTAAGAAAGGTAAGACTGTATTTGTCGAGTACAGCACCGCAGACAAAGGTCAACATTTTATGACCGTGGTTCAAAATAAGGATCACCATAGAATAATTATAGGACGTATCTATAAGGAGTATGATAAGGAGAACAAGAAGTATGAATACTTCGCCACTGATTTTGCCAATAATCAGGTTTTTGCTGACTACAAAGACTTACATGCAATAAAGAAACAGTTTATCGAGCATGGCGATAATCTTGCCTATGCAGTCCCTGTGAACCCAAATAGACCAAGACATTCCGAAAGGTTGATATCACCTCAAAGGGATGAAAGAGCTACTGATCTGAAAGGTATTAGGGATAAGAAATCTTCGAAAGAAAAAGCCAAAGAGGTTCCAAGGCAAAATCCTGATACCAAAATAAACGAAGACCAAAAGGAGAAAGAACAGGATTTGAAGAATACTGAAAAGTACACGGATACAGAACAAATACAGGAAGATCAAGAGCAGGACATAGCATCAGAAAGAATGGAGGAACTTGAGGAGCTCAGGGATCAAGGCGATGACAGGGAGCAGGAGATGGAAATAGAAATGTAAAACAGGGTCTATGAAAACTACACATAATGATAGAGCACTTGTAAACTTCAGCTCACCTGATCCAATTACTAACCATATTGTAGTAAGCAGGGTTCTGCCAGATCATAGCGTTGAACCCATTGGAATAATCTACCCTGATTTCGGAAACGAAGAGATTTCCGCAATGTATGCTTCCACCGATAACCAAGGAGCAATGCTCTTCCCTCCTACCTCCGATTTCATTGACTTGGAAAATAGGTTTGAAAGATACGCCAAGGAACTCGCTGAAAAATCATTTATGGAGGATATGAACAGGAAAGCGAATGAGTTCGGAGGAAGGGAAGAGTCAATCAAAGGCTTACGCCGATTTAAACTCAATCTGGAAGTTAAGCTACTCAGCAGATAATTATAAACGCTAAAAACTTTAAAACCATGAAAAATCAATCCATCACAATCTCATCCGGCAATATATATGATCCTGTTATGGAGGAGATGATGAAAAAACGGGATGCCGAGCTTAAGGAGCTGGCTAGAAAAAATGCTAAGCATTTCGCAAAGAGAAATCTTCCCTCCTCTCGTGGTGATAATCTTTCAAATTTCACAGGGGAAATAAAAGCGGGGTATGAAAAGCTGGCTACCGATGTTAACTGCCATCTTCAACCATCAGCCCATCTCCCTGAAGCCAAAATGGATGCTGAGTATTTTAAGGAGAAAGTTTTAGACCTAGAAAATGAGATAAAGGAGAAGGAGGCGCAAAACCGGAATGACGAGTATGAGCTGAATGATTTTGACCAGAGCAGTATTCCTTCAAGAATACGCTGGGCATTAATCGGAACAACCATTATTACGATAGGTGAAATTATGTATAACACCAAAGCGTTTCAGGTAACAGGCGAGAATCTGCTGTTCTCTCTTATCCTCTCAATCTGCATCTCCTTTGCCGTTTTTATCTTTTCACATTTAACACCCCTATTATATAAAGGTGTAGAAACCAGATCACAAAGATGGCTGGTGGTAATCGGTTCACTTCTTCTGGTAACAGGTCTATTCATTGCTCTAGCTATTTTCCGCTCAAGTTATCTCGCCGCACACGATGTGCATATCAACCCCACCTACTTCGTGGTCATCAATATTTTCTTCTTCATCGTCTCAACCCTACTCTCGTTTTTTGTTCTGCCCTCATGGTCTGAGATCAAGCAGAATGCAATGCGATTGAAAATCTACTACGCGATGAAGAAACGCACGAAGGAGATTGACCTGCTAAAGAATGAAATAGATAGGATTAAGCTAACCATTCTGGAGAGAACCAAACTTCGCCTTCGGATTGCCCACCACGCCAACTATGCCGCTGATCGGATCAGGAAGATGTACTGGGAGGCTCTAGAGATATTCAAAACAACAAATCTTACTTTCCGCTCGGATAACAGAACACCCGACTGCTTCAATGAAACCCTTTCTGAGCCGAATATTGATGGCTTCAATTACACCATTGTAATCTCTAATGATTAACGCCATGAAAAGGATTATAACAGCCATAGTAGTAGTAACGGCAATAGCTCTGCTTGTGGCGTGCACATCGCAAAGCCCTGAAGTAACCGAGATTGTTGTTCTGCGAGATATTACGGACAATCATTTGGTTCAGCCGAATGCGGATGAAATCCTGACCCTGTTCAATCCAAAAAGCAAATGGAATGGCAGGGTTTTCCATTTCACTGACCTAACGAATGTCAGCTATAATCAGGCAATGGAAGTGAAGTTGGAAGCCCAAAACGAATGGCTTTCCAATGAGTTGGACAGGGACAAGGAGATTAAGGGGTTTGAGAATAGACTTACTGAAATCCTTGGTAAAAATGAAAGGGAAACAATCGGTAAGGATAATTCATCCGTGTATTTCCCAATAGCGAAAGAGCTAAACCGCTTAGTTCAAAGCAGCTCGGCTAAAAAGATACTGCTCATCTATAGCGATCTGATGGAGAATACAAGGGAGATGTCTTTCTACGATAGAGGGAAGTTCAGCTTGCTGAAAACAAATCCGAATGATGTGAAGATATATTTTGATTCACAGGTTGAGCTAAAAAACCTGAGTGGAATAACAATCTACATCATCTTTCAACCCAAGGGGATTAAGGAGGACGAGCAGTTTAAAGGGGTCTCGGGATTTTATAAAAACCTGCTTGAGAGTAAAGGGGCAGAGGTTGAAATAGCTGCAAGCATCAGCTAGGTTAAAGAGAAAAAGTAAAGAATCGGAATCTTAAAATTTACTACAATGAAACTCAGGAATATCCTTTGGAGGTTTACTAAATGGTTTTTTAGACTCGTATTCAAGCTATTCATTACTCTTCTATGGGGTTCATTAAGCCTAGTAGAGGTGGTTCTGCACCATCTCAATATTTACCTCAAGAAAATTATCAGCTAACCAATACATTCATCATGGACGTAATTATCCAAATTTTTAAACTTCTCTTTGAAATGCTTGAAGGAATAATAAACTTCTCCTTTGAGGCGATTGAGCTCTGCTTCTCACCAAGGAAGAAGGAGTACAATGCGGAGTTCGCCTCGCAGGGAGCTCTACTTTCAAGGTATAACCACGGTTTCTGCCTAACGGGCAGAAGGAACTTAACGGTGAAGGATTCATTTCAGAATGCGTTGATTATCGGGGGAACTGGAACAGGGAAGAGCTCGGTTGTGCTTATTCCATCACTTTTCACCATGCGGGGTAGCTTTATCGTTCACGATCCATCGGGGGAGCTATTCCTGAAAAGTGCAGGGTATCTGAAAGGGAAAGGTTATGAGATCAAGGTTTTGAACTTTGCCAACCCAGAGGGCTCATCGGGTTACAACCCGCTAATCCGAGCCAACAGCTCCTCCGATATTCAAAAGGTGGCATCCATGCTTGTAGAGAATGCTCTGGGTGGAAAGACGAAGGACCCGTTCTGGAATACGCAGGCAGTTGCGCTACTGGCAATGCTTATCAGCATTCTTAAAAAACAGGATGCTGAATTTCAGAATCTGTACAATGTCCGCCAGCTGCTCAATCGTCTTGGTGGAAGCCCTGAGAGCGTGGATGCTCTATTCAGCAGATATGCTGATGAGGTTCTTTTCGCCGAGTATAAATCGTTTATCGCCTACGATGAGAAGGTGATAAGCGGAGTAATTGCTACCTGCAAGGCATCGCTACAGATTTTCAATGACGAAGCGGTGGCAAGAGTCACCTCTTTTGATAGCCTGAATTTTCTTGACTTCCGAAAAAAAACAACAGTGCTGTTTATCCAAAACTCCGTTGCCGATCAGAAGTACTACAGCGTGCTTACCTCCATACTCTTCGAGCAGTTCTTTTCATTTCTACTCGGTCGATTTCCGAATGGCAACGAAAAGGATATTTTTCTGCTGATCGATGAGGCATCATCGCTGAACCTTCCGACACTGCCTCTGGCGGTTGCCAATGTTCGTAAGCACTGCTCAGGCATTATGCTTCTGGTTCAGGATTTCAACCAGCTGGTACACCACTACGGGAAGTACGATGCGGATGGAATAAAATCCAACTGCTTCGCCAAGATGTATTTTACAGGTACATCCCTTGAAACCGCCAAGGAGCTGGAGCAAACGCTCGGTAAATATCAGTTCGAGGATGACAAAAAAAGAACCGTTGTCCGTCCGCTGATGACCAATGACGAGATCCGCACCATGGATATTAGAAGAGCTTTGCTGATCTGCGGGCACCACCCTCCGATTATCGGAAGGCTAAGACCGTACTATAAAAACTCAACCCTCAATGGATACAGTAAGATTCCTGTTCCTCTGATCGAGAACAATGAGCTGCTCGGAAGCGTTGCAATATTACCAATGAGTGTTCCTGAAAGAAATGTAGATGAGTAGTACCAAAAAAGGTAAAGGCGGGATGTGGGCATTTCTTGATGCCTCCGGCGTTCTCGAGAAAGGGACTGAGGAGGAGATCAAGGCTGCCAAGAAGGCGTACCGCAAGGGGTACATACTCAGCTATAGAAAAAAGCAGAGGGCTAATAAACCAGAATTTATCGTATTCCTTTCCAAAATCAATGGCGATTATTCTAGGATTTCTCTAGCTGCCAAACAGCATCGGATGCCCATCACGACCTTTCTCCGTGCATCCGCCTTAGCCTATACCAACAAAACATATATCGTCCCCGACCGATTGCAGGTGGCTGAGCTGAAGGGATTGCTTTCTCAATGTCTGAACGAGATTCAAACCATCGTTATACAAAAAGAAAAATACTTCTGGGGAAAAGAGCAGAAGTTTAAGGGTGTTGAAAAAAGAATTGAGAAACTGGAAACAGAAATTAGCCAGAAGCTGAAACAGCCATATACTCTGGAAGAATTAGTCCTAAAAGAAATTGAGAGAAAACCTGAGTTTAAAGTTCGATTACTCGCTACTCTTAACTCGTATGATCATCAAAATCAAATCGCATAAAAACAGAACATCGTTCCAAAAGTTGCTGAACTATATGCTGTACGACAGGGACAGGCTGTTTGACGATAAAGGGTACAGCTTTGCTGTAACGCATAACCTAAAAGGAGACAGCATCAAGGAATGGGTAAGGCAGTATCAGGAGAACGAGGAGTCCCGCCAGCACAAACGGGTTGATAACGTTCTTGCGACCCATGAGATTATTTCCTTTCACAAGGATGATGCGGTAAATATTTCTTTAGCCAAGCTGGAGGATATTGCAAGGCGTTACGTTAGGGAGCGTAATATTAACGGAATGTATGTGGCAGTTCCTCATTTTGACAAGGAGCATTACCATATCCATATCTGCGCATCGGGAATTGAGTATATGACAGGGAAGTCCATGCGGTTGGCAAAAAAGGATTTAGGGATACTAAAACAAAAGGTTCAGGGGTACCAGCTAGAGAAATACCCTGAGCTAAGTAAATCTATCGTAAATCATGGGAGCCCCCCAAAAGAGAAAGCCCTCCTTTCCGAGAAGGAGTACCAGTACAGGCTAAGGACTGGGAGGGCAACGGACAAAGAGCAGGTGATTGGAATGCTTAAAACATGCTATAAAAAAGCGAATTCAAGGGATACCTTTTTTGAAATGCTTAAGGAAAGCGGGCTATCCACCTATGTGAGAGGTGGAAGGATTTCTGGTGTTGTTTTTAGTGATAGAAAGTTCAGGCTGAAAACGCTAGGGTTTACGGAGGAGAGGTTGCAGGAGTTGGATAGAACATTGAAGCAGTCGAAGGAGATGAACAGGGTAAGGGGGATAACGAAGGAGAAAGAGATTAGGCGTAGGGGATAACATTTACTGATAATGGATTATGAAAGACAAGAAAGTACGAACTGATGTGTATTCAATGGTTACAAATCGTATCATTGGATATCTGGACAAAGGGGTTGTTCCCTGGCATAAGCCTTGGGCAGATGCTGGCCTACCAAGAAATTTAGTAACAGGAAAACATTACAGGGGGATAAATGTATGGCTCCTATCCTCCCTCAGCTATTCTCAGAATGATTTCCTTACCTTCAAACAGGTAAAGGGATTGGGAGGGTCAGTAAAAAAAGGTGAAAAGGCGCAGATAGTAATTTTTTGGAAGTTGAAAGAAAAAGAAAATAAGGAAACAAAAGAAACAGAGAAGATTCCAATCCTCAGATATTATAAGGTTTTCAATATTGATCAGTGCGCTGGTATTCCCAAGGAGAAACTCCCACCTGTTATAGAAAGAAATAATAATCCACTAGATACCTGTGAAAAAATAATTAGGGGAATGCCAAAGCAACCGAATATAAAGAGCAACGAGCAGAGGGCTTACTACAATAGATCGGATGATTATGTGAACGTACCGAGGTTGGAAACATTTACCAGCGGTGAGCGCTACTATAGCACGCTCTTTCATGAGCTGGTACATAGTACGGGGCATAAGGAAAGGTTGAACAGAAAAGAGCTTTTGGAGAGTAAGGGTTTACGCTCCGATGATTATGCTGTAGAAGAATTAACAGCAGAGATGGGAGCTTCTTACCTCGAATCCTACGCAGGGATTCCGGCAGAACACCTTGAAGATAATGCGTCATACATCCAATGCTGGCTTGAGCGGTTAAGGAATGACCGAAAGTTTATCATCTACGCAAGCGCTCAGGCTCAAAAGGCTACGGATTATATTTTGAATATTAGGAATGGTGGTAAAGAGTTGGGGTATGTAGAGGGTGTTCAAAGGGACGACAATTCTATTGACAATGAAAAGGGAAGGTTAGAAGAGCTTGTAACTACTCGTCAAAAGAAGAGTGTTGGTAAGGAATTATCAATTAATGTGTAATCACTTAACTAAAGATAGGTTAAGAGTGTACCTCATAAAACTTAGAACCATCTGGTTCTTTAATCTTTTAAACAATATTGGAAACTCAATTTATGATTTATAGTTGGAAACCGCACCTCAAAGAAAAATTTCATCACCGACACTCGTGAAGAAATTTACACCGACACGTCGGAGAAAACGTCGGAGAAAACGTCGGGGAAAACGTCGGGGAAAATTCTCGAATTAATAGAAGCCAATAACTATATTACCATACCTGAGATTGCTAAAAAAATCGGAATAACAGAGCGTTCAGTAGAACGAAATATTCAAAAACTTCAATCGGAAGGTAGTTTAAAACGGGAAGGTGCAGCAAAGGGTGGGCATTGGATGATAATCAAATAATTAAGAAATAGATACTCTTCGAGTAGTTCTATAATACCAGTTCACATAGCATATTCCAAAATTTAAAAGTCATTTACTAAGTTTTCTACCCTTACAAGAACCTACGTAAAACAAAAAAAGCACTGCAAAGTACATCTGAAAATCATAGTTAACATTCCCAATATTGAGAACTCAAGTTATGATTTTCAGACAGAAACTGTACGGGAGCAGCTGATTGGAATGCATAAAACCTGCTACAAGAAAGTGAATTCAAGAGATTCCTTTTTTGAACTAATTAAGGAGCGTGGACTGTCAACATATATATATTAGGGTTAGAGGGATTTCAGGGGTTGTTTTTAGCGGGCGAAAGTTCAGGCTATTACGGAGGAGAGGTTACAGGGGTTGGATAAAGCATTGAAGCAGTCAAAAGAGTTGAACAGGGTAAGGGAGAAAACGAAAGAGAAAATTATTAGCCATAGGAGATGATATTAAATTACCTAAAATACCTCAAAAGGAATTAGAGGAATTTTTTAGCATCGCTTCATTTTCTATTTTTCAACCCTTTTCTCAATATTGAGAACTCAAGTTATGATTTTACGACGAAAATTGATGGGAGAAAAAAACTCTCTTAAAAAAATGCTTGCAGTGTTGACTTGTGCGTTTTTTAAGAGTGTATTTTTTGTTCGTTGGCTTTTCTATTCATGTAAAATTATTATTGGATAAATTATTTTTCTCAAACCATCTTTAAATTGAACAAGTGAAACAGTTATTTTTTTATTTTTATTCTCAGTTGCAAATAGATAATCCAAATCAAATTTGAAATCATTTAAAAATGTCTTAGCGGTTTGATTACTAGCTTTAAACAGAGAATTGAATATTTTTTTTGCAGCAGCAATTTTTTTTGCATCGGTAAAATTACCAAAAGGAATTTCGGTTTGAATCTTGCATAAAACAAAAACTTTCTTTGAATTTAATTCTTCATCAAGATAAACAGGAATGTAATTTATTTCCGAACTAATCCTTAAGTCTTCATATAACTTATCTTTTCTTGAGAACCTATCAAGATGTAAAATAAAATGATTACCGTTAATAATTTCATTAGCACTATGGAAGAGAAAAAAATCGTAAACCAACTTTGGCAAACCAATACTAAAACCAGATACACATACTTTAATCTCCTTTTCTATTTTACGCAACGAAAAAAAATATCTTGATTTACTCTCAACATTTTTCTTTTTAGTCAACTGCATTAATAGTTTTTCTTCAAGTGAAAATTTATTGGATTCTATTTTATCCAATTCAGCGTTAGATTTTTTAACTGGGATTATCTTCCCCGATACACCATTTTCAAATTGAAGAACATACCGTTCAACTTTAACTTCATTTGAAGTTGTTTTTGTTAATTCATCGTAAGATTTATTCACTAAAATAATGTCTCCAACTTCTCCATTTTCGTAGGGGTAAACAAAATCATCAAAGCCCCCTTCCTTAAATATTTCGGGTGAAGCAACAAGAAAAAAAGTAAACAACCATGAAAGCGAATCTGTGCATTTGGAAACGGTCTTGAGATTATCAGAAATCAAAAATCCTCTTAACCCTGGCTTCTGATGAAAGTATTTAATAAGTTCTAATTCGTTTTTGTCATACCAATGTCTTAAAAGCGGTTCTAATAACTCTTTACTCTTACTGATACCTTGATAGATTCTATTTATCATGTCAGAAAAAGTCCTTACTTGTGGGCTGTTCAAATCTCTTCTTTGCTTTAATTCCTCTAACAACCTATTAACTTCCTTAGATTGTTTAAGTTTATATTTCTCAACAAGGTGGTTTGCATCGTCAGCGTAACTTTGAGCCCTTTCGTATTCTCCTAAGTCCATTAGATAAAAACCACAATTAATTTTTGCGACTGCTCCAAATTCATAAAAAGCAGTTCCTTCAACTACATCAATTATTTTTTGCCAAACTTCAAAAAGTTTATCTTGGTTTCCCAACTTCGCATTTATTTCATTAATGCCTAAAAGTGTATGAGCATACTCACCGATAATATTTTGCTCCTCATAAATCTTTGCAATCTTGTATGAAATTTCTAAAGCACTTCGCAAATCGTTTAATTGAAAATAGACGAATGATATTTTACCAAGAATGTATGCCTTCTTAGCTTCTGATTGCTCCTTTGCAAATTGACTTTCGTAGTGCTTTATTAAAAAATCAAGATGCTTATTCCTTTTTTCAATGTCTCCCTTTTTGTCTGCAATTTGAGCTAAATCTTTATAGGCATGAGCTATTGAATGTTGTAAATCGTTCTCCTCTGCAAACTTTATTAATTCAGCAATATATTTTTCCGCATCCTCATATTTTTTTTGAGCAATGAAATAAGATACAAATTGTTCCAGAAAATATGCAACACCTTTTTTATCATTTGTCTTTTTGATTTCTTCATATCCCTCTTGGAAAATTTGAAGTGAAAGTTCTTTCTGCCCTGACATATAAGCAATCCTTGAAACTAAATCTATACATCTTGCAAGCCAACTATAATCTTGCATTTCACGAAAAATACTCTTGGCTTCCTCAATGTATTCTTTCCACTTACCTTGTGCAAAATTGCCTTCAAAACATTCTATCTCTGTTAATTCAAATAGTAGTTGAGCATACTCTTTTCTCTTCTTTAGAATTTTATGTCCATCTAATGCTTTTAAGCAATACCCTTTTGCCTCTGAAATTTTCCCAAGTCGTTTGAAAATGACTGATTTGTTTTGATAGCAAAAAGTGATGGTTTCAGTTCCTATGTTTGTTTCTTTTTCGTCTTCACTAAGAGTTAAACGAATACCATACTTAATGGCTTCATCCATTAAATCATTTGCTTTTTGCAAATCATCTTTTTGCATAAATACAAAACCTACAATCATGTATGCCCTTGCTAAATCATCATTCTCGGATTTAATTTTAGCGAAATCAAGAAAGTCATTTGCAAAAATTTCAGCACTACTGAGGTCGCCTAAAAATGCTTTTGTTTGTGCAAGGGATTCTTTGGTATAAGCAATGTCGTCTTCCTTCTTATATTTTTCAAAAACTTTAAGGCACTCTAAGAGTATCTCATCTTTCTTTTCAAGATTGAAATACTTTTCATTGACAATTCTTGCATATTGCTTTTTTAACTTAGCAATACTATACTCATGATTGGTTACATCTGAAAGAACCTTTGCCTTCAAATAAATATCTTCTGCTTCATCGTATTTGTGTTCATCAATTAACTTTTTCAATTCTTCAAGTAAGGGTTTAATTTCTTTATCAACTTCAACATGAATAACTGAACTGATTTTTAGTTTAACTCTTTTTACTTCTTCCTCTTTCCTTATTCCCTTAGTAATTTCTTCGTGACAGGAAGGGCAAAGCATTATTAGGTTTTCAATGTGGTTGCTTTCAGGTTCAGTAACAATGTGGTGAATTTCAAAAATTGCTACATCAGTTCTTGGGCAAAAAGGACACTTTGAACCTATCTCTTGTTGAAGAATTTTTAAAGTTGCAGGTTTATGTGGCGTTCTATTTTTCATTTACTCGTTTATGAGTTCAATTATTTTTTTACTGAGAACTTCCGCTGTTGCCAAGGCATACGATTGATTTAGGTCTGCATATTGAATTTGCCGAAAGTTTATAATGAATAGTGAGATTAGGTATTCTAAAGGATTGGTGTTGTCAATCATATGTTGTTTAGCGTTCTCTCTGATTTGAGTGATAAGTTTGACTATTTCCAAAACTGATGGTCTCTTGATAAATAAGAGGTCAAATGATTTTGAGAAACTACTGATTGAGAGAAGTTCTGTCTCGCAACTTGTCAACTCATCTACTGGAATATAAAAAGGCAAATGCTTAAACTTCAAAGAACATTCAAGTGTCGCATGGTCAATCAATGAGTGATGTTGATTCGTCCAACCAAAATCAATTAAGTAAACGCCTGCTTGTTCATCTTTGAAAAAGTTTTCACTATGTAAATCTCCATGACATATTTTTTTATAGGTTCTGAGAGAAGAATTTTTTATCGTTTTATAATTTCTGACTAATTCCTCTGTATTGATTGCAGATTCATCAATGCCTTTGATAAGCGAAATTGCTTTCAATATTTTGGCTTCTGATTTTAAATAGTCGCCATAAAGTGTTTTTACAGAAAAAGTATCTTCTGATTTCTTTGTGTTCCATATTTGATATGGGGCACAACCAAACAATTCATCAATTACTTTTTCAAGGGTGAATGAGTGATTGTATTTATCTCTTAATTTATCGCTAACCAATTTTGAAAATGGAAACGAATCTTTCTTGCTGTCTGACGAAGCATAATTGTATCGGATTGCTTCATGAGTAACTGTATCTTCATATTCGGCTGTATAATTTGGAACTAACAAATCGGAAATGTATTGCCTAAAAAGCGATTTTTCTTTCTTGATTTTTCTCTCTTGATTTTTCACATCAAACTTGACAACAAACCTTCCCATTTCGGGATGGTTACCTCTAAGCGGTTGGATTTCTATAACCTTTGAACCACTGTTGCCACTTTTCAGAAATTTATAATCAAGAATCATTTCGTTGCCGTCAAATAGTTTTTTGATTATTAATTCTTCCTCAAATGACAAAGCACGGTTGTTGAATATTTTATCAGAATAACTTTTTATACTTTCTAAGCCATCACCTGAATCACGAACATCATAATCTCCTGCAACCGATACTGGAATTTTCTTTAGTGAAATAAAACTTGTGTTTGAAAAAATGCCAAGTAATTTTTCAACATCAGGAACAAAGATTTCATTGTTCCGAAGGTTTGAGGCGATTAAGAAAACACATAAATAATTTTGATTGGCTACTTCGGGTTTCTTATTAGCCAACTCTAAAAAATCCTTCAACTGATATTTCTCAATGTGAAGATTTTCATCCTTTACATCAAATGAGTTTATCTCAGGATGCCTACTGTAGCTTTCATCATAAAGAACAATGACTTTGGTTTTTGTATCAATAGCGTTTTCTAATTTGTAAACGAAATACCCTTTTATTTTAAGGAAGAAAGATTCATACTTTGAGAAAAAATTGAACAAGACCTTATTGAAATCATCTTCAATGTCTATTTTCTTTTCTTTCTTTTTTACTGTGGTAATTTTTGATGACGCTTCCCATGTGGCTTTATCTTTTTCTAAAGTTTCGTAGTTCAGATTAGGAATTTCAATTCCATCCTCAAACGATTCATTTTCTATTTGCTTAAAAAGCGGAAGGAGTTCATATCTTTCTTCAGGTGGTAGAGCTAAAAGTTTTGCAACGAAATCCTGTGCTAATCCGAAAGCATATTCTTGCTTTAGCCGAATTTCAGTGTATTCTTGAAGATATGTTGAAAGCACATTTTTCATAGTTAAGCATTATCACCATAGAGTTTTTTTCTTGTATCAAAAGCTTCTTTTCCGCCTTCAAGCAAAGTCAAAATATTTTCCTTCACATTCTTAATTGAACCCGAAACATCAATCTTGGATTTTTTCTCGTCATAGTTTAAGAATACATTATGCTCTGAATCGGAAAGAACAGGAATGTTAGGATTGTGAGTGATAAAAATTAACTGTCTCTTTTCTTTTTGCTCACGAATGATTTTATGAATTGCATCAGTGATATACTTGTTGTCCAAATTATCTTCTGGCTGGTCAATCAACAAAGGATTATCTGATACTGCAAAAACTATTGGTAAAACTGTTGTGCATCTTTGACCTGTTGAAAGTTCATCTGATTTTTTGTAATGCTCCTTTGCTTTTTTGTCTTTGCTTCCTTTGGCATCAACTTTCAGAAAGAACTCAGGCAAATCTTCACTGTATAAACTTTCAATTTCGTAAATCTCCTCGCTTTCATGCAAAGCATCAATGATTGCATTTGACCTTTCTTCATCAATCTGTGCTACATTTTTTAAGGTTTCAAAATCTCTTTCATGGATGGTTGCAGCAAACTTGTCGGGGGATAGATTTTGAACGATATAAGGAATGATTGCATTGTATCTCAAATTAGAACCCTTCAAAGCATTTCTCAAATGAGTTTCATATTCGTCTGTTATACCTCCAAAAGTCAAAGTGATTTTAATTGAACCTTCCAATTCAGTGTTTAACTCATTGACTATATTTTTTCGGAGTGTAAAGAGTTCTCTCTTTTTGTCGTTCAGTTGTTTTACAAGCGTTACTCTTTGGGTTTTTACTTTTTGTCTTTTCGTTTCTAATGTTCCAATTTCTTTTTCAAGTATTTGTTTTTCCTCAACTTTTTTTGAAAGTTGATTGTATTTGTTGATGTATTCTTTGTGCTTGTCAAACTTCTGTTTCAGTTTGACAAACTCACTCTGCTGAGTTTGGTGAACATTTTTTAATTCCCCTGATATTTTTTCAACTTTAGAAATTGACTGAGTTATCAATTTAATGTTAGCAGAATTTTCCTTTAAGATTTTATTCAATGATTCTTCTAATTCGGTTTTGATTTTACCAATGATTTCTTTATTGATAAATGATTTGGCATCTGAGTTAATCGTCAGGAAACTTTGTATCTCCTCATTTACATCTTGCAAACTATCCTTTGTCTCAGTAAGCTTTTCAAGAACTTTTGCCGCATACCTCTTTTCTGAATTTCTTATTTTTTCATTGCCATCTGCCTTCTCAAATTCTTCTTGCTCCTTCTGCTTAATATCGTCTGGCTTTTCTTCCTTTTGCCGTTTTAAATCTTCTTCAACAGTTTTGAAATTCAGAAGTTGTTCTTTTATCTGTGCAACTCTTGCGTTCTCACTTCTTATTGAAACTGCATTTTGCTTTAAAGCAATACGCAACTTCTTTATTTCAGATTTAGTTGTGTTTACCTCAGCACGAATTTGTTTGTCAATAAGGTCAAGACGGTCTTTGCTGCTTAATCCAATTCGTTCTATTTTCAATGCAGGATAAATGTCGCACTCAAAAATGTCCTCTAAACTTTCCAAAGAAATATTACGCTTGCCAGGGAGTGTATTAACCTGTGGTTCATCACCAAATGTTTTCACTACTTCGTAAGATTTCCCTTCGTTGTCCTCAACCAAAAGTTGTATCGTCCCGTTTAGCAAATTTGCTTTTAGGATATTTGAAACATTTGAATCTTCTTCTGCTTCATTATTCAATGCTGCCTGAATAAAATACAACAGTGTTGATTTTCCTGTCCCTCGTCCACCCATTAAGCAATTCAGCTTTTCTGAAAAACTGAGTGAGAAGTTTTCTTCAAAGAAGGAAGAACCTTTTACCGATAATGATTTGATTCTTTTCATACTTAATTTCTTTTGGTATTATTCTAAAATTAAATTTATAAAGTAAGAAAACTGAATTGAAGATGTTAAGACTAAACCGAACAAAGCGTTGGAGATTACTCTTTTTTGCTTTGTCTTCAGGCTGGCTTGTGCATTGGCAGGCAAAAGTAAATGTTAGCAATGTGTATTGGCAATAAAATAAAAAAATAAAACTTCATTGGGTAGGCATGTGTGTCTGCCTGTCAGTTGAATTATCCTCATCTCGCTGTTTTTTAATATTTGTTCGTCTGTCATTGTATTCTATCAAGTAACTGCGTCATTGTCTATGGAGAACTGTCGTTTTTTAGAGTTCTAACTAATGTTTTTACAAATATCACATATTCTGTTAATTACGTTTATCTGTTTATTCATTGTACTTTAGCTTTCATTCAAAAGAAAAACGTTCGCATTAGAGATCAGTTACTCCGATTCAAGGTGGATTATGACTAACGTTTTTGTAAAAATATATATATATGAGCATATTATAAAATTTAATTATCACATATTTATTCAGATTCTTTCCTCATTCTCGTTAACTCTGGAAATGAATTCAGTTTACGAGATAGGGAGAGTTGATTACAAAGTTCTTCTACTAAAAAAGGAGGGGAGCGGGGGACTCGAACCCCCAGCTCTCTACCCTGAATTCAGATTACACAACTACTGGTTCCAATGTCTTATAGTATGGAGTTTGGAAACCGTTCTCCCCGCGAGAGCAACCCCAACTACTACACTTATGATTCCGTTTATCATAGTTGTAAAGTTTTGAATTAACATCATTGTTACCAATGAGGAGAACGTCACCACTCCAACTAAGGGCATTGCAAATTCAATAGTCAATGTAACCCTTAAACTCAGGCTCTTTTGTCCCGATTCTGGGACTATATTTTCAATGGATATTATCATAAATTTCTGCTTCACGTTTAACTAATACCATTTCGTCAAATCCGTGTCTGATTAATAATTTTTTTAGAGTAGTAATAAATCGTCTTAACTCTCTCTCAAGAATCGAATTATAGTCAGGACTTAATTTATTAAAATCGTTAGGAAGCAGATTTGCTATGGAGTGATTTATTCCAGCAATTATTGTTGGAAAGTCAATAAATTCAAGAGTGTTATTTTTTATTTGAGTGTCGATGCTTACATGCCTTGGTCTTCCTGCATATTTGAATGAGACATTTTCAGTCTCAATTGACGATTTCAATTTTTCAAATTGAAGATTTACATCTTCATTAATTCTGTCAGGTATGATAACATTCACTTTGCATTTTTTGTAATGAATATCTTTGGATGTAAATCCTCCGTTTTCAATGATGAACCTACAAATGGGGACAAGTAGATTTTCAAAATATACCGAAGCCAATGTTGCGGACGGAAAGAAATTAATTTCATCATCTGCACTTGAAAGAAACAAATCCTTTATCTGATTTACCGCAGTTTCAAAACTTGCTTTGTCCTTCTTGTCAAAATGAGCTAAAGACAGTCCGTTAAAATCTGAAAGTAATTTTATTTCTTTGTCAATTAGAAATGCACATTTGGATGTCCCTAAACGTCCAGTAAATAAACCTAATTCAAAAAGGACATTATCTCTTGGTTGCATAACTTCTTTACCTCTAAAAACCACCATGTCATCATTAGTGCCAAGCAAAATGCCGAAGTCAAATTGCAAAGATGCTTTTAAAAGGTCGGCTAAAAAATTCTGATTTATTTTGAAAACTGAAGTGTCCCAAACCTTTTCATTCCAGATGCTAACATCAAAATCTTTTTCTAAAATAGATTTAGCAATTTCAGCAAGTACGAGTTCTTCAGTTGAAGAACCAATGAACAATTTCTTTTTTATCATACTCTTACTGTGCTTTTAAAATCAATAAAGATTGCTTCTACTTCTGCTAATAGTAATTTTAAGTTTTGCAGTTTGGTTGCCTTGTTTCTAAATATGTATTCTTTATTATCTACAGAAGTTACATCATCAGAATGTGTTTGTTTGGTGCAAATACTTTTCATTTGATTATACAAAACAGGAACAAGTTCATAAAATGACAAGTTCTGATATTCAGAAGCTTTAATGTCATAGCAAATTGCGTTTATGTCAAAACTGCTTAAATCTATTTCGTGGTCAGAGTTCGCTTTGCTATTCTTTAAGAACCTAATCATCTTTTTAAGTCTTCCGTTTGTTTCCGAACTACGGTCATTAATTCGTTTGATACTTAGAAATGGAAAGTCAGCACTTTCTCTTGAGTGAGTTTCTTTGTTATAAACTTGAATTCCTCTGTAATCTCCTTTGTCATTGATGACAGAAGAAACATCATCATACCAATTGGCAATAACAATATCAACTTCACGATTTAGACTTAGGTTTTTTATTTTGATAGATTTGGGCTTTGTTAAGTCACGTGTTTGATACTTGTCTGATAGAATTCTTTCGCTATCCAGTCTTAACTCTCGTAAATCATTTAAAGCATTGCCGGTATAGGAAGGTAAATTTATTTCTCTCTGAAGTTTGTCAATATATGTTTGATTGTATTTTGCCCTTCGTTCAGGTGTATCTAAAATCGTTTTAAAGTTCCTTGTATCAGGCTGGTAGAATTTTTCACAGATAGTAAGCAAGTCAATGTCGCTGTATCCTTTAATGTGGGTGTCGGTCATTACTGAGCCTTGATACTTGAATGAAACATCTTTTAATTCGTTAGCAAGATGTTCCTTTACTCGTTCCCCAGCATCTCTGCTCTTCTGAGTGTATTCAGGTTCAACCCCTTTCATAGCAACTCTTATGTAAGTCAATACATCACTATAAGATATTGTAGACAGTTCATCAGAAAATGCTTTTTTGATTGCAAAGTTTTCAGGGTTGATTCGTCCGCGAATACTTTCTGTTAGTTGTTTGTAATTTTTTGCCATTGTCTATTGTTTGAAATTTTGATGTGGGTCAGCTGGACTTACCCATAACATGTTTAACTGTTCACTAAAGGCTTGCTTAAACATAGTACATCAAAAGGGCATATGTACAACTATCCATATTTTATATAAATATATTTTATTTCTACATATTATCAAAATATTTTTCACACAATGGAATTGACATTGCTATTCTGATCTATATCGTCAATATTTAAGACTACATTAGAGGCTTAATAAAAATCCAAACAAGAAAGAGAATTAATAAATCTCTTTTAGAACTATTTCATGAAAGGGAATTGTCAACCTCTATGAGAGGGGAAAGGATTTCTGGTGGTTTTTTTAACGGGTGGAAGTTCAGGCTGAAAACGCTTGGGTTTACGGAGGAGAGATTGCTGAAGTTGGATATAGCATTGAACAAGTCAAAAGAACTAAACAGAACAAGAGATAACGAGAATTACCCAAAATACCTCAAAAGGAAATAGAGGGATTTTTTAGCCTCGTTTCATTTTCTATTTTTCAACCCTATTCCCAATATTGGGTACTCAATTTATGATTTACAGATGGAAACTGCACCTCAAAGAAAAATTTCATCACCGTCACTCCCGAAGAAATTTACACCGACACGTCGGAGAAAACGTCGGAGAAAATCATCGAACTCATTCGCACCAACAAGTTTATCACAATAAAAGAACTTGCAGAGAGTATTGGGATTAGCAATCGTTCGATAGAACGAAACATTAAAAAACTTCAGAACGAGAATAAATTGAAACGTGTAGGGGCTGACAAAGGAGGACATTGGGAACTCAAGATATGATTTTAGACGGAAACTGCACGGCAGATTTCATGATAGTAGGATTGTCAGATGTGTGCGATTGTTATACGCAATTAGTTGTACCGCTTTTTCTTCAATTAAAAACTTAATGTATTTATCTAATCAATTACTAGCATTAAGAATTCATAAGCTTTTCCGTCCGTTCAAGCACTATTCTTTTTTTGAGTTTTACGATATTGCAAAAATACTCATTAACTGCTAACGGGTCTCCCTGAGGATTTTCATTTGCATTTCTAACCATACACATAGTACAAAACTCTTTATCAGGACATTGAATACATTTAGGAAAGTCTTGATTGCGTAAGGCTCTTAAATATTTCACTTTTTCAGAATTATCCCAAATATCATTGAGAGCAGTTTCGTTTACATTACCAACAACATAATCCTGCCAGCCAGCACAAGGATAGACATTTCCATTGTCTGCTATGCAAATAGAGGAATGACAAACACTACAGACAAAATCGTTTGGAGTAGTATTTTTTTTCTTCTCAACTTCCATTTCCATTTGTTCCAAATATTTTGCATCATTCTCAACTTTGTCGTTAATCACTTCTTTGATTTCATTAATTGATAGACGGTAACTCAAATTTTGTGTTGTATGGTTATATCTTGCTATGATGCCATAATCATCTCCGACACGAATCTTATTCTTTTTCGCCCATTTGATAACGTCATCATAACAGTTCTTGTTTTGTTTCAATATTGGACAGCTTATTTGCAAAGGGATATCATTCTCAATCAGTTTCAAAATTGCTTTTTTTGTTTTTTCAAAACTCCCTTTCATTTGGGTAATCTCATCGTGAATACAGGAATCCATTGAGTATAATGAGACTTGAACACCTAAAAGGGGGTTTGCCTTCATCTCTTTAATAATTTCATCATTAAGTAATGTCAAATTACTAAGGACATTTACAGAAAAATCATATTCTTTGCATGTTCTTAAAAAATCGCAAAAATTTTTGTGCAACATTGGTTCGCCACCACTTAACGTCAAATGCAATAACCTCATATTTTTACTTTGTTCTAAAACAGCATAAAAAAAATCAGGCTCGATATGATTTACTTTGTTATCATGTGGAATATAACAATGTACGCATCTTTCGTTGCACTTGCTTGTAATTTCAATGTGTAAATTTGTAAGCTGTGGTTTGCCTTTAAAGTATTCTTCTAGAAAATCCTGTGTGGATTTTTCAGGATGCATAATAGTCGGAGAAGAATCCTTTTTTATTGTTTCGTGTTTTAATGTCTTGTAGGAAAACCTCGTGTCTTTTTCTTCGCACTCTTGCAAGGTCTCGCCAGATACAATAAATCCATCCCGTTCAAGCATGTAATAAAATTCTCTGACATCATTCTTTATTGTTCTAATGTCAACATCTGTAAATTGCTTCTTTATTTTTTTTGCAAGTTCATCAAGGGTTTGTGGTTTTCTATCTAAAACAGACATAAAAACTGCCCCACTTTCCGATAGGATTTTGTCACCGATGTAGTTTTCGTTATTATTTGTTTGTTTATATCCGAAATTCCTATTGTCCGTTATATACCCAAAAGACTCATATTTTCTGAATAAAACATTAGATTTTTGCTTGAAAAACATAACAATATCTCTTTAATAATCAGGCGACGAGTTTTAATTGAATAATATCGCCGCCTGATCTATTTGCACATTAACGTCCACCTGGCTTTGGTGGATTACAAGGTCTGCCACTCGGTTTACTATTGGGACGGCATTCTGCCATCTGTACAGTACTTTGTGCCAAAATTTCAGGTCTTTTGTAAATTGCTTTTTTCATCTCTTTTTTGTTTAATTATTACTTTTACTACTTAGCATAATGTAAAAATACAGAACCAAAACTATTCCTCAAAATTTTATCATGTAATAACTTTACTTTATTCAAATGTTTCTTTAATGGTTTGCAGTTGTTTTTCAATGCGGCCTAAAGTTTTTTGGGGAGTTAAGATCAGACCATCTATCCCACCATAAACGTTTATTCAAGTACTAAAACTTGCTTGTCTGTGCATCAGTCTCAATAGATTTTGCCACACTTTAGATTATGTTTATTCTTGAATTTTAAACTTTTCTTTTCTTATATAGGTATTTGTATTATCGTCTTCATTATCAGTCTGAAAGCAAAATAATATTAACCCTATTCCAAATAAAACCAAGGATGCTGAGAAAATCCTATATCCAATCAATATTCTCATAACTGTTCCACTTAAGATGCAATCAGTAATAATCATCAAAACAGTAACAAACACTAATGTTTTGAGATTATTCTGAACCTCGTTTTTACTTTTAAATCGAAGATAGTTTTTATACTTAACATCATTGTTTTCGCGATTCGAGTCTTCCAATAAATCGTCTAAGTAATAATACTCTTTTCTTGACTTGTAATAGTCTTCATCTCTTTTAGGGTAAAAAAATGAAATCCTTATAAGAGTCATAATTAAAAATCTCACAAGTTTCAGAATGTAAAAAATGCAGAAATAGCCAATGATAGGATACGTTATTTCTATCAAAGTTAATTTAGAAAATTTTTCAGCAATATTTATTTCCCAAACAGCGATTGAAAACCAATCAATAAAACAAAATGCGCTTAGGAAAAGAAAAAATACCTCCAATCCGCCTTTTCTAATCTCATCAAGTTTATTAAAAAACCAATCCATAACTGTAACGTTTAAGAATTAGACTAATAAGTAATTTTTAAAATATTTTCATAAACTTACCTATTTAATATATATTATCAAATTCTATTTCATAAATGATACAAATTAGATATTCTATACTATATCGTTAATTATTGAGACGCTCATGTTGGGGGTTCGGGGGATACCCCCGACAAGATAGCGTGTGAACGAGACAATTTTTGTTGTCCGTTCACACGCTATCTTGCTAAGCTGGAGTCCCACTATTAATCCATTGAACAATAGTTCAGAGTTTACCTTCAACGTAGCAGGGAAGACTATTCCTTAATCCGCCAACCATCATCGTATAGGATCATCGTGGATGTATAGAGCTTGCTCTCTATTTTCGCTTCGCCAATAAGTTTTCTGACGTATTGCTCGCTCCTATCAAAGGCTTTATACTCCTTCGATTTTGAAATATCGGCTGGTCGTTCCTTCCAAACATTTCCGAAATTCCAGACCTCAGTAATATCGTGTAGCAGCTCCTGCCCATCGGTTTGATCCTTGAATACCCAATAGAAATTTGTAGGGAAACCACTTGTTCTCTTCTCTATCGGCTTTAGGGTCAAAAGACGTTTTTTTAAGGATTGCATGGCTGAAAGCCATTTTTCCAATTCCTGCGGTCTTGCTACAGCAATGTCTTTCCATTCAACTTTAACCTCAACGTCTGATATCTTTTGTATCCCCAAAATCTCAATGGAATACGAGTAGAAGACTTCATTCTTAATATCTAAGAATTCTGGCTTACTCGATAGGGTCTCTAATAATCTGGAGTTTTTGGCATAATACTCCTCGTACTTTTCTAGAATTATCCTTTTTGCTTTACTGCGCCTAAGCTCACCATGCCCACACCCTGCTATTGTTGAGCCTATTATTAGAATAAGGATTACTTGATGTATTGTTTTCATTTTCATTATTTCTTATTGCTTACTCATATGGCTTTTGGGTTTCGCCCCGTTTTTTAGAGTGGGTTCTGATCTCCACTTTTTCATGTTCCTCGCTACATGAAAACTCTAATGTTTTGGCGGCTTATTTCATAAGTCTAATCGCATCTAAAATCCATAGCTTAATAAAGCTTCTACTCGGTATATTGAGCGATTTATGGCGAAATTGTTTAAATGCTCTGTATCTGCCCAGTATTTACCATACATTGAATTGTTACTATCATACTTCACAGGGGATATAGCAGCTTTTCCTATTAACCAAAGTCTTTTTGACAGCTTAATATTAAGACAACATCCAACATCAAATGCTAAAAGGGAATTACCATAATCTTTTTTAAGCCGTTTGCCTACCTCTATATCATTCCAATACCTGATCAATTCACCATCACCGATGGTTTCGTTAATATTATCATCTTTGAATTGAGCAACGTCAAAACGAACACCCGCAAAAAGCACAAAATGGAAACCTCGTAACAAGTAAAATTCCTGAGCAAGCCCAGCATCGTAAGAAATTATTTTTGTATCGGAGCTGTGCTCCTTATCCTTAAAGATAAATGGCCTATCAAATGAGATTTCCTGATAACCTATATCAAAATATAGCCTTGTTCCAGATCTACCAGAACTAGTGGTCGCAAATCGCAAATTACCGCCACACACTATTCCGTGTGTTCCGTAGCCGGCAAATAAATTAAATTTCGGGGCTGTGTTCTTATCAGTTACATTCTGACCGAATAGGCTCACAGCGCATAAAACAGAAGTGCTGAAAAGAATTAATCTGTAAATTTTGTTTTTCATATTTTACAATAATTAAATAAAACCTAAAACATTATCCCATGTCCACTCTTTACAAGATATTGAATTCATATTGGCTGGTTTATCTGATGAAGTAGCACCACCTATATAAATACCCATCATAGCTATTTTTTCATCTTTAGCGCAATCAATTTCCCATAACTCGCCATTTGCTTTCTTTGTGTTTTTCGAAATCAATGCAATAAACGCATCGCATCCCTTAATTTTAGTTCTGCAATTTGTTTTCCATTTTTCATCCCATGGTTGCTTTACCGACATATCAACAAAATCATAAGGAACATATTTATTTTTTGCCTGCCCGGTAAACAATATTTTTGTTGTTTCATCCTCGATAGCAAAGGCTACAAATACTCTTTTATTTGCCATTTTAATTAGTTTTTAATCGTTAGATTTTGTTGTCTTTCACTAATCTCCAGTAGTGATATCCAAGACTTGTAAGTTTACATGCCTTTGAATTCATTGCCGCGAAATACATAAATTGTTCTTCAACAGGTACAACAAGTCCAATACTTTGCAATTTTTGAAGATTCTTAAATATTGTTACATTCTTACGTTTTGCATATGGTTTAACTACTTTATGCTCAATTTGCAAAGTATTTGTATCTTCATAGGATGGGTCTAAAAAGTAGAGTTCTGTAGGAGATGGGAAATATTCAGCCAATTTTCGTATAATATCTATTGGAACTTGAGGGATCACGGTTCTTAATGATATAAATCTTGTAATATTTGTTTTAAAAACAGGACGTTGATCCCACGCTCCCAAGGCCTGATCGATGTACGCATAAACACTACCCGGTGTAATATGGCCATTAAGGTCTGCTGCCCCCCCCAGTAAAGCATCAAGCAACAAATTCGTAAAAACGCCATGTCCGTTAATTTCTAAAGATGTCTCGCTATCCCTACTGGCAGTAAGAATTGAAACCCCTTCAGCTATGTGAGCAGATCGGTCTCCAGTAATTTTGGGAGAACCAAATGCCCCAGAATAACAACAATCAAGAACAATTACCCGGTTTTCTGCTTTAGATTCATTTGCAATAGCAAGTATTTCATCCATCGAAACCCCTTCATCGTTTCGCTTATAATCAGGCGTTACGATATATCCACCGATGTCATTAATAAAACCATGTCCAGAAAAATAGAATAGTGCAGTTTCATTTTTCCCTTTAAATAATTCGATAATTAAACTTTTTAACTCACCTTTTGTTGGAACATCTGTTTTTAGTTTCACATCGTAATTCGGAGAACCATTACCATTCTTTTCAATGATACTGGCAAACGCTTCCGCATCATTAACACACCCGCTAAGAGGTGCGCTGGGGTATTTATTTATACCAATAACAAGTGCTTTCTTCATACTTCAAAATTGTTTTTATTTATACTTTTTATTGCAAAAAAAATAGAGCGAACCATTATAAGATGAATTAGTTCCTTATTAGTTTGTAAAAATCCTTTTCAGTGAGAATAATAAATATGCATGTATAGATTGCCATTTTTTATTTGAATGTATAATTTGAATCAGTCATCATCTTAAGTTTTCACTGTTTCTTAATATCAAATAATTCTTCAGTTTTTAAACTTTTTATTATCTCTTCATACATTTGCTGTACACAACTTTCATTCGCCAATTTCTGTAATCGATTATAATATTGTTTTTCAATCACCGTTAAGTCAAATTCTGTTTTTTCTTTCCATATTCTATTTTTAATTTGTTCATCGTAGACAACTTCACCATTGTATTGGGATATCTTTCTTTTTGCCTCTACTCTTTTTTCATATTCTTGAAAATCGGAATTGTCTTGAATATTTTTGATGTTTTCTTTTTCATGGGCTTCTAATAGTTCTTCATACAATCCTTTTGTTTGTGAGAACTTAACTAATACTGGTGCCGTTTCAATGAGAATAAAAATAAGAGTCAAAAAGATATTGACGAATTTTAGTATTGTTGTTTTGCTAGTTAAACTGGATAGAGCTTCAATTTCTGCTAATGGACCTTCGTAACCTTCCGCCTCTTCTTTAATTGAACTACTTTTTCGGTCAACTTTCTTTTGTAAGTCTTGCCAATCTTTATCAATATTATTAATTCTTAACTTCACTTTTTTATTCAACTCTTCGTATTCTTCTTTAACTTGAATTCGAATACTGTCTTTCCTCTCAGCTTCTTTACCATAACCTTGCCTTCCCGTTGTGGTAACTGAGCCTTTTCCATTTACTTCATTGTAATAGTCTTCTTCACTGCGTTTCCATTCTCTTCTCTTTTTTGAGATCATGCTATCTAGTTGATTTCTTTCATTTTCAAATCGTCTGGTTGTAGAATCAATTTGAGCAATTTCTGTGTTTGAACTTAGCATTTCATTATGCTTTTGATTTCTTATATTGACCATCTCTGTTTCTATTTCATGCTCAAACAGTTTTAATTCCAAAGGCTTAGCTACAACAATGCCGAGACAGATTGCTAGAAATATTCTGGGAAGTGCATTGATGTACTTTCTATTTGCATTAAAATCCATACTTGTTACTAAATATCGATCAAGCGAAAAAATAACAAGGCCCCAAAAAATTCCAAACAAAATTGCTAAAAGTGCTTGTTTAAATGCAGCAAAGAAAAAATAGCCTCCAGAAAGACTAGCCATTAATGCAGTGATTAAAAGTATTGTTCCCATTGTAGAATACTTTGTAACTTGAGTCGGACACTTTTCCATTATATGCAAACTGGCTCCTGCACATTTGCATAAAAAAGCAGTAAAGGGTTTAATTTTATTTATTTCCATGGCATTGAAATTTAAGTTGATTAAATATTTCTGGACTTATTTCGAAACTATATATGCTCTCGGCAGGCTCTTTATTGAAAAGACTATCAGGAGGTGTTATATTGAATAACATAGATAAACTAATCGCTTTTGATGTTTTAACTCCAAATAACGATGTAGCCGTTAACGTAAATACATTCTGATCGGTTAAACAGATTTCAGTCTCATTTTTGTTAGAGACCTCCCCAGGGAAAGGCAAAATATAAATATGCTCTGCATCAATTACCTCCCACGAGAGTTTAAAAATATTATCAAAAAGATCAATTGCTTCATATTCGAATTTTTCAATAATTGGAGGTTTTTTTGATACATTAACTGTAAGGCTTTTCTCAGTTTTAATACCAAAAAAACTTTCAGCCAATAATGTATAAGTTGTTATGTCCAAAGGTTTAACTTCAATATCTGTTTTGCCAGTAATATCATTGTTGCCCGGGTTTAGAATAAGTAGATGCGCATTTTCAACTTGCCATTGTAGTTTTATTGGATTACTGTTCAACCTTATAGAATTATCTGATTTAAATTCCTTTATAATAGGCGGTTGGTCAGATATACTTATGGAGAGGCTCTTTTGGCATTCATATCCGAAGAAGTTTTTGGCAATTAACGTATAAGTTGTATCAACCATTGGTTCAACCTCAACACTGGTTTTCCCATCAACATTAATATTTCCCGGATTCAGTATTAGTTCACTGCAATTATCCACATTCCATGAAAGTTTTATCGGAGAGGCAACAGTTCTAATCGATTCATCCGATTTAAATGCAATTATTTCAGGAGGTTGTTTGGAGATTTTTACTTCCAATTCCATTTTATGCTCTCCACAGTAGTTTTTTGCAATAAGTGCATAAAGTGTATCTGTAACAGGGCTTACATTATAACTATCCATACCAGTAACATTAACATTACCAGGTTGGAGGATTAACTCTTCCTCATATTTTACAATCCAATGAAGTTTAACAGAATCCAAATTGATTCTTACTTTCTTATTACTTGTAAAAACAACTATTTGAGGTGAATTCTGAATTTTTTGTAGAGCGTATTTCCAAGTACCATATAAACTTCGCATGGCAGGACTAGAGTATCCGTCATTAAAAGTAGTTTCGAATATCTTTTTGATTTCAACTGATATATTCTGTTTATACCATGAAACAAACTGATTATAAAATGATTCGTTGTCCTTGTTGAAATAATCTTCATTTGGATTTATATTTGGCCATTGGTTTTTCGAGAAATAATCAGCGATTGTTTCTGGAGCGGTATTTGAAAGCATAAAAAATGGGTGGGAAGAGCAAATAAGATAGAAAATGGCCACTGTGATAGACCACCTATCGGAATTCAAGTTCACATTTATTTCTTGCTGCTCATGAATGGATTTTCCAAACTGCCCCATTATCTCAGGGGCTAACCAATCCTGAAATGAACCTAGTGTAGTTGGCTGATCATTGGAACTATCGGCAACTGCACCGCTGTCAAAGTCTATTATAACACATTCTTTGGTTGAAGTATTTAAGAAAAGTGCATCCTCCTTTAAATCGGCATGTATATAAAAAATTGAACTTAAAAAATCAAATGCTCTAATCAGATGATAGATCATTGGTATTTTGATATCAAAACCCACATGTTGAATAATACTTTTATCCAATGCTTCACTGAAACTTATAAAGCCTAAACTATTTAAATTATTTGCGGAGTATCCATAAACCTCTTCACCATTTAATATTCCAATAAAACTGAATTGTGGAACAGCTTTTAATGCGGAGTATTCTTTTATAATTGAATCTGTACCATTCTGCCTTACCTCTTGATTTTTGATCTTTAACTTTTTCTGCAATTTCTGAATTGTTTCGTAACCCTTCCTGTGTATATCTCTATTTGGGGTTAGTATTTTAATAAGTTGATCTACAGAGCATACAGAATTATTTACAGTGTAGCATTTATACACTTTTCCAAAACCACCTTCACCACCGCTGATTATGGTATCCGAAATTTCGATTGTCTTTATTACATCAAATTCGACAAGTAATCCAGTTGAAAGTGATGAATTAACTTTAATGGTTTGCATTTTTTTGTCGGTTTTTGAAATAGGTTAAAGCCTGCCCAGTGATTATTATTCCAAGAGAACAATCATCGTCCATTCCACCTAGTGTTTCTTTAAGTTCTTTTAGATAGTTTTTCATTGCCAACTCAAGTGTTTCCTTTTTGTAATCCTCATTTTGTAAGACATAAGTTCTTAGCGTTTTTATGAGTTTTAGTAAAGTCTTATTTACTTCTAACCAAATATTACCATTACTATCTTTTCCTACATTGTCATGATCTGATGAATATATTCCATCGGAACAAATGATGATTATATCTCCAAACTCTAGATTGTCCTTTGTAAATTCAATAATACTTGGAGAATACTGCTTTGGGGATGCTCCGTAAGAAAGATACTTATACAAGGCCTCTTTGCCGTTTTCAGGAACCGTATGGGGGTTAAGATAATTTTTTAAGCACCATGGTAGATAATAAATATCCTCGGGAAAATCAATAAAATTTCCTTTCAGGTGTAAAATTGCTCCATTACCAGAATAACCTATTTTAAAGAAATCTTGGGTTTCAATAGCACAAATGGAGGTTGTTCCATACGCATTTTCAGGAATTTTCTGATTTTCATCTAAGTTTTTATTTATATCGTAATCGAGTGACTTTGCCAACTTTTCAAAAAGAGGCTGTAACTCTACTTCTTTTATAGTTTCTGCTTTCTTAAAATAGTCCTTTATACTTTTTATAATAGCACTTGATGCCAACTCTGCTTTATCAAACGATCCAAGACCATCTGCTATTGCTATTAAATTAGCCCCGATAGAATCATTCCTTGAATTACAATCCCAATCCTGATTTACAGGTTTGACCGTTTCTCGTAGACTAACTACAATACTTCTTGATGTATCCATTTTAATTAATTTTTACGCCTGATGCTCTTGATATAGACCTCACAAAAAAGTTGCGCAAAGTTTCAGGATCATAAGTTCTCGTGAATCCCAAGATAGGATCCGATGCAATCTCTTTCATCAACTCTTCTGCTGCTGTATTTTTATCCCCAGTGTGAGATAAAAAAGTAGTACAGATACTTACTTTCTCCATTCTTTTAATGGAATTAGCAACTCCCTGAGTTTTATCTGGCTGATGGCACTCCCCATCTGATAACAGAAGGATAATTACCGAGTGCGGGATGCCGCTTGTTGGATTTGAAAGAAAAGCCTCGGCTATCTTTTGGGCCTCTTCCAAACCAGAATGAATGTAAGTGCCACCTCCATGATTTATAGTAGGATCATAATTCCCATTTTCATTTATATTTTTTAATGGAGTTGTGTTGGTTTGTACTGATGCTGTGAAATCAAAAGAGATAACAGAGAAAGAAAAATTATTTTTCTTTCGGCTTACTTTGAACCGGGTTAATACATCGCGTATTGCCATATTAACAGCATCTTTTTTCTTGATATTTCCGTTGGTTAATTCCTCCATGGAGCCGCTCCCATCCATTACAAATATTCCTAACTGATGAAACTGTTGAGGAGAACTTGTATCTGTTGGAGGTACAAGAGGCTCTATTTTTTTGGAGGAAGAGTTGTTGGGGCTCGAATTATCGAGGCTTAAATAGAGTTTTGAGCCATCACGAACATTGAGTTCATAAAATTTTTTGCTGCTATCGAGAATCTGGCCATATTCTGTTTTCAAAACCACATTCCCATTTAAATTAGCAAATTCATTTTCTTTTAATAGTTGTTCAATGATTTCTGATACTATATCATTGGAATCAACTGAACCATTATAACAAGAATTATTTATCTCGTTTATAAATTCAATTTTTATCTCACTCATGGGTTATTAATTTTAAGGTTGCTATTCATTTGTATTGGGATCCTCATTGTGATCAAAATCTATTTCTATGTTTTTCGTTACAGATGAGAGTATTTCGGTTATTTCTGGCAACTTTAATTTTTCTCGGATATTTTTTCCTGAAGTTTTGGTGAGGGTCTCATTTATTTCATCGATTCTTTTATTTATATATTTTTCCATTTCAGAATCATTATATTTCATATCAAGTTCCTTCTTTTGGAAATTAATCATGTTACTTAGTTTTTCTTCTTCAAACTCTTTAATTTTTATCATATCGTTAATGACTCTTTCCTTATCAAATAAATTCTTCTTCTGTTGTATCTCGTCAGTTATAGACGGGTGTCTTCTTAACCAAGGTGCAATCTTTATATCCAGACCAAATGCCTCGGCAACAATATTTCGAGTAGCATTTAATAAGACTACCAAATGCCGAAAGAATTCATCCGTGTTAATGTTCTCTTCATTTAGTTCATGAATCTTATTTAGATGTAATTCGACATTATGTTTAACAAATCTCGAAATGTCCTCTAGTAGGATTAAAATATCCTTACTCTTATAGGCATCACATTTTGCCTTAAAAAGATCGTAGCTGTCTTCATGCACGCTGACAACCATAAATTGCGCATCGAACTTCGCCTGTAGTTGATATATCTCAATGTTTATGGTATGATTAACCCCAAATAGCGTTTTAAAACTTCGAACCAGATCGGTTTCCAATTGTTTCAGGATAATGTCAACCTCTTTAGTTCCAAATTCTTCATTCAGTTTGCTTAATATCTTTTTTCTAAGTTCGTCTGCAAGCGAATCTCCCTTTCCATTTTCTGGAAAATTAAAATTCAAGTAGAACCTTTTGGGATCTACTTGGTGAATAAACTGCCGTACTGTATTCACAACAGTTTCTTTCATTTTTGAAATAATTCCATCACGTGTGGTTTTGGGGTTTATTAATCTGGCAATTTTTTTTGGATCTTCGATTTTTCCGCTTGCGATGATGTTTAGTTTGATCCGTACATCTTCCTTATGGGTAGGAAATTCGATATCATTACCCACTTCAAAATCAAAATGATCAGGTATAATGCCTTCCAGTTTAGGTATTGTAATAAGTTGCCTGATCTCGTAACCCTTCTTGGTTAATGATTTAGCCATCTCAAGTTTGATGTAATCACTATTGAAGTTGAGGGCTAGTTCAGTGAAATCTTTTTCAAATATGCAATCCTGAGTGATTCGGTTCAATTCATCTTTCACCCATTCGTTAATATCCTTAATCCCAGAATTATAAAAATCTCCCAGATTTTTTAATGTAAGAATCAGGTGATGTTCAATGTCGATCCCATAACTATTTTTCGTGATACAACTAACATTGTGGATTAGCTGTGAACGTTCGGGAGGAACGTTCCTTAGTTGTGATTCAAGTGTTAGAAATTCAGGTTTTAAACCGTCTCTATCTAGATCAATATCTAATTCACGAATCAGAAACTCTCTTAGCCCTGTATGAAGATTGAAATGAAAATAGTGGAGGTCTATAGTGCTTTTACTATTAATACTTTTTTTGATGATTTCTTTTACTTTTTCATCTAGTTTGATTGTGTTCATTAAAGTTTGCATTCCCTCAACCTTTTTGTTTTCCAAAACATTAACCTCCAATTCATACGATAATGGTATTCTGTTATGGAAATCATTTACTTTTACATCAACCTGCCCACGTAGAGTTTTGGACACTTTTTCTTCACGAACTTCAATTGCTAAATCTAGGCTGAGTCCTAGTTTTCTAGCTTCATCCTCTAGGTAATTCTTTAATTTGGTTTGTAAACTGTAGAATCGTTTAACAAATTGTGGTTCATTGCTAGCAAAAGTTGATATCCATCTGACAATTCGGTTATTTAATGCATTCTCAAAGCGAGGCTCGGTTACAAGAAGTTTAATCAGATCTTTCTGGTGATTTTGCTGTATCTGCGCACTGTAGTTGATCGTAATGCTCAAGGAACATGAATTGTCTAACTCGGTCAACTCTTTTTTCAGACCTTTTATTTCAACAATCTCATTAAAATCAATAATATAGTAAGCCCATTCTTTTTTTGAGAATGAAATAGGTTTGTTCTCATAAACCTCCATCGAACCCTTATCTAAATAGTATTTCTTTTCTGAAGAATTAGGTTTATAGGTAGAATCAACCTCTCTAATCAGATTGTTAATATTATTTATAGATGTTGAAGATTTAAGTTCTTCTGCGAGTATTCGTTGTAGTCCCATAACCGTTGTGTTATTGTTAGTTAAATTTTAAATACAAGGTTCTGCATGCTTTTACCTTAGCTAAAAAAAGTAGTGTAAATTGATAGTCAGTCTTTCTTTTGTATTTGCTGACCTCTTGCATGTATTCTCTGGTCATTAAAGCCCATTGTTGTTTTAACATAATCTGCTGAACATGAGTTATTTCTTCTAATAGAGTATTGTAAAACTCATCAATAACGTTTTTTTGTAGTGGCTTTAGTTCTACATTTTCGTTAGTACCATTCAGAATGAGATACCATGATTCCAAAATAAAAGCCTGAGCTTTTGTAAGCACTTCTTCCACATTGATATCAGATGTTATTCTTTGATTGTCAGCAACTTTGTACGCTTTAACCATATCTGGGTGAAACAACCATTGAATAAGAAACTTCCAAACGTCTTTTGCATTTTCCTCTTTAAAATTGAAGAGAAAGAATTTAGATGGCCATTTTCCATAATTTATCAAAGGGAATCGCCCATATAATGGGTTGGCAAGGAATAGAATTAGCAGAATACTATTTGCCTGGCACAAGGATAAACTTCCATTTGAAGGTTTATGTAACCACCATTTCTGTATTTTCTCAAGAATATCAAATGTTTCATAAGTATTCAACTTGGAAATTCTATATAAACTTTTAATACACTCATAATGTATCTCACCTTTAGCCCCCTTTTGATTAAGTATCCTCTTAATCCATACCATTGCATTGATATGAGAGAAGTCTTGTAGGTCTTCTACAATCCTAAGTACTACTAGGAATAACTCTTTTTGAAATAGGAATTCGATGAAATCTTGTACTTGCTGACGCAAAAGTTCTGATTTATCCAGCATTAATCTCATGAGATCCAGCAAACGGTTAAAGCCAATTTCACTTTCAAATGCTTTTTTTTCGATATAATTATTTACCACCTCTATTTCTTCCTCATTCAATTCCTCTAATTTTTTCTTAAGTTGGATTTTATTATCTGTGAAAATCCTAATAAAAATCCAATGCAACAGGTTTAACCCATAGAGATCAGGATCAAATGGAATTATATTGGTGATGTTTTGCAACAAGTTTTGTAAAAACGGTTTAGATATATTAGTTTCAAAGAAAATTCCTGAGCCAATTATCTGTTGAAACTGCTCTTCAAAAAATAGGAAATGCCTTTTTTGAAAAATAGTTCGTACTTCATCTTTTAACTCTGGTTCTTTAAAATCAAAATATTTTCTTCCGCTTGAATGCTCATAAGAAATAACCTGACAAGAACTTAGTATCTCATCACCATTATTTTCCCATTCTTCAAAAAGATTAATGATCTTAGGTTCATTAACAAGGTTTTTTTCGTTGCCCGCTTTCTGATGATCTATTTGATTTGCTATTTCTGTTGTTTTTCCATTCAGGAGTAATTTCGCTATTAATTTGTACTCAGTTGTCGTAATCTCAGGGAAAAAAGCAGTTATAAATAGAATATGCTGATGGGTTTTTTGATCAAACGGAAGTTTCTCTGCCTTGCCAATAAGTTCTGAATGAAAATCATTATTTCTTCTTCTTTCAATTTCTCTTTCCAAACTGGAGATGCCTTCTTTCAAATAGCCACTAATAACTTCGTACAAATCACTTTCTGTTTTATTTTTCCCCCAGAACCCTTGCTCTTTTTGAGTAAGGATAATATCATGAAACTCTCGCCATCTTTTTTTAAAGTGGAATTGAAGAATAATAGGTAAAAAGGGGATGCTAAAAAGAGAGAAGAAGAAGATACGTTCAATAGAATCATTTTTTTTTGAAAATGAGGCATGACGTTTATTAATAATCGTGTTTAATAACGATTTATCTCGAACATAGCAGATGAAAAATATGTTTTTTCTCCTGAGTTCGGCCTTCGTAGAATCAAAACTTTCTTCCTCTTCTATGAACAAGGACTTAAAAAACTCAGATTGAATTAACTTTGTTTGAATAAAACATACTTTCCCTTTATTAAAATTTTCTTGGCTAAACGTTGATAAGGTTATCGATTCTTGATTCTCTTTAAAGGGCTTATCTTTATCAACATCATCATCTTTACCCTGAATGGAGAATAATCTTTTTTGGAAATCATTAATTCCCTCCCTTTTAATAATGTAATCTACAATATCTTCAATTGTATTTTGAATAATCCCTTTATCCTCGCAATGAAGAACAACGAGCCTATTTTCAATAAGACAATCGGCATATTGTTTTATTTCCTTTTTCTCAATCCCATAGATGGCTTTAGTTCCAGCAAACTCCCAAATTGCGGTTGGATCTTTGATTCCTATTCCATAGTAATTGGTTTGCTCACCAATGGTGGTTCCTTTATTATCTCTAATAAATTGTAAGAATCTATTTTGGGCTGTTGGTTTGGGCAGATTATTAACATCTTCTTTATCAGTTGATGCTTCATTGCTTTCATCTTGTTTATTTTTTTCGTCTTCCATGACTTTTAATTATTAAAGTGATTAACTTTCCCTATCACAAAGCCATTGTTTTCACCTATAGTCTGGATTACTTCAGCAATACTCTTTATTTTTGGTTTTTTGGTAACATTAGCACCCTTAGGATTACCATCGCTTCTATTTCGTTCTTCAAATTGCTTTAATAGTTTAAAAACTTTTACTGCTATTTCATAGCTATTTGATCCTGTCCAACGTTTATAAATTATCTGTTCTGAAATTCCGTCTATTTTTGTATCATCAATTCGAATCGGAATTAAATAGGGCATCCCTTCTCGTCTAAGAACTGTTAGAATAACTTCTTGCTCTTCTTTTGCCCATCGTTTCCTACTGTAATGTTCTGAAATAAGAACTAATGCAAGTCTTGATTCTTCGTGATAAATTTTCCATGTCAATTTTTTAAGAGGCTCGCCTAAGTTGTCCTGCTCATAAAAAAGGTAATACTTTACATCCAGATCTTTTAAAGCTCTTCCGATTTGTTCGGCAATCTCTTTATCCTCTTCCGCAAAAGAGATAGCAACGTCATATTTATATTTTTCCATTGTCTGAATTTTTTGTCAAATATCTTTCTCTTTAATTTCCAGAACTACAGCAAAAACAATGATTTTTATACCCTCAGAAGTGAGGATACCAAATAGGTCAAAAGTGATGATTGATTGAGTTTATTTTATTCAGAACTTTGACACCGATTTAACCTTAACTAAAATTCATATTTATGAAAAACATTAATGTTAACATTCCTAAGGGAAGAGTTCAGGGCTCATTAGGAGAATCAGGTAATAGCAATCCTGAGAATTTAAACCCAACACAACACAATGAAAAATTAGGTACTCGCTGCCCTGAAGAAACAGATCCTCCACGTCCTGTAGAAAAACCTATAGACGAAATTTTTCTTGGGAAATAACGAAAAAGGATTATTCATGTTAGAGTGGATAATCCTTTTTTTAGTACATTACAAGACGTTACTTATAAAGTATTATGCAACTACCATCAAATGTCATGAAAAGGATTTATTGTCATAAATTGGTACTGTTAGTAATATTAATTTCGAGCATCTTTTATACTCGTGCTCAAAACAATATTGCTACAGATAGCCTTATCCAAAAGCTTAAGATATGTAGTAACGATTCGGTAAAAGTCACATATCTAAATGAACTATCATGGCTAAACCGAATTAGTAAATCAGATAGTGCCTTAAAGTTTGCAAACGAAGCAAAATCCATTGCAGAAAGAATTGGCTTTAAATCAGGAATTGCGACCAGTTTAAATAGAATTGGTGAAATAGAGAGAATACAAGACAATTACAACCAAGCCATTACAACCTTCAACAAAGCTTTACAGATAGAAAAGGAGATTAATAATACTTATGGAATTGCAAGGGCTTGTGGACAGCTTACACTATTGTATACAAATGTTGGTCAAACCGAAAAGGCATTCATTGTCGGGCAAACCACAATAAAACTTTATAAAGAGCTTAATAATTTACCAGCATTGGCTAATGCGTATGACAGGCTAGCCGTTTTATATGAATATCAAGCAAAATTTGATAGCGCTTTAAATTTGGCATATTCTGGGCTGGAAATAAGAAAACAGTTAAAAGATACTGCAAATTTCATATACTCATATATGAACCTTGCTAATCTATACTTAAAACTACAAAACAACATAAAATCGCTGGAATTTAACAGCAAAGCCATTGAATTGGCTACAAAATTTAATGATAATGTTAATTTATCAAGGGTATTTACTAATATTAGTTTGGTTTATTCCAATCAAAAGCAATATCATACCGCTATTGACTATAATTATAAAAGCATAGAGATTAAGCAAAGTTTAAAACAGAACAAATCAGTTGATACAAATTACGATAATCTGGGATATTGCTACTACTGCTTAGGTGAGTACAACAAAGCAATACAGTTTTATACTAAAAGTATTGAACTAAAAGAAGAAATTGGAAAGAAAGAGGGTTTATCAACTGCGTATATCAATATTGGCAATCTGTTCTTTTCCACAAAAAAATACGATAAAGCACTATTTTATTATAAAAAAGGATTAGCTAACTCAGAAACTAACAGTAACAAATTAATAACCTTGGAACTTTATCAGAATATTTATAAATCTTATTCTATTACTGGGCAGTTGGAGAATGCAGTGTCTTTCAATGATAAGTATTTAACACTGAGGGATAGCCTTGATGCTACTTATCGCAATGCAATGAATTTAAAAGAGAATTATCAGGATGAACAACGAAAAGGTCAACTTCTGGAAAAAGATAACCTCATAAACGAAATAAAGATAAAAAGGAAAAACATTATGATCATGAGCCTTTTGGGAGGAATGATCTTACTGATCTTATTATTTTTTACCTTTTTACGCAGCTACAGATTAAAACAAAGAACACTGTTAGCCGAAAAAAACTATAAAATCAACGAACAAAAAATTAAGGAACTATTAAAAGATCAAGAATTAAAATCGATGAGCGCAATGCTAGAGGGACAGGAAGGAGAAAGAAAAAGAATTGCTCAAGACCTTCATGATAGATTAGGCAGCATGCTGTCAATGGTTAAATTACACTTCAAATCAGTGGAGGAGAACATACAAGCGTTAAGAGAAAACAATATGGTAATGTATTCCAAAGCAAACAACTTATTAGATGAGGCTTGCGAAGAAGTTCGTAAAATTGCAAATGACCTGATATCTGGAGTACTAAATAAATTTGGACTCATTCCTGCTCTTAATAATCTAAAAGAATCAATAGAAGCTACAGGGCAACTTAAAATCGAAGTGTTTAATTTTGGTTTTGATGAAAATAGGCTTGAGTACAATATCGAAATCAATCTTTATAGGATTATCCAGGAATTAATAAGTAATATACTGAAGCATTCAAAAGCCTCGGAGGTAAGTATTCAACTACTAAAAAAGGAAAAGCGATTAAATATTGTTGTAGAAGATAATGGCATAGGATTCGATGTCAATCAGATAAAAAATAAAAAGGGAATAGGGTTAAGAAATATTGAATCAAGGGTTGATACTTTAAATGGTGAGCTTAACATTGATACAGGGAAAGGTGCTGGAACTACTATTACTATTGAAATACCTATAAATTGAATAAAATGATAAATGTAATTATAGCAGACGATCATCAAATTGTTCTTGACGGGTTAAAATCTCTTTTAGAACGGGAACAAGATATTTGCTCTGTTGGTGAGGCACTTAACGGGATAGAGCTATTAGCCCAATTAGAAATAAAACAGATCGATGTTGCTGTAATTGATATAGATATGCCTCTAATGAATGGCATTGAAACTACAAAAGAAATTAAAAAATTGCATCCAGAGGTGAAGGTTCTTATTCTGTCAATGTATAATGACAATGAATACATCAGGCAATTAATAGAAATTGGAGCTTCTGGTTACATTCTAAAGAACAAGGGAAAAGAAGAATTAGTCAATGCCATCAGGAAGATTGCTGCAGGTGGCGAATATTTGGGAGATGCTGTTATTAAGACTCTCATGGATGAAATGAAAAAACCTAAGAAAAACCTAAGCGATGAAAAGACCCAATTAACCAAAAGAGAAATAGAAGTTTTAAAATTAATAGCCAAAGGTTATACTACGCCACAGATTGCAGAAACTTTATTTATAGCACATAGTACGGTAGAAACTCATAGACGTAATTTAATTGATAAACTGGGCGTTGCTAACTCGAAAGAACTTATCAGGTATGCAATTGAAAATGGATATTGTCATTAGCCATAAAATACTCAATCCTAAAGGCATGTTATGTTAGTTTAACCCAATTTAAATTACAAACAGCTCGATCAAATAAAATTACAAAACAATTAAAGGAGAGAATTACTTGTAGGTATAAATGACTACGAATTTTCCCCTACACCCTCTGATTGAAAACCATAGTTTACATTCCTAATATAGGGAACTCAAGTTATGACTTTTAGACGGATCTTGGACGGAATAAGGTGATGTCGGATGTGTTTAGCCGTGGTTTTACCCATTACTATTCACAACTGAATACGGGTAAGAATCTCACCTATAGATGCTTGAGAAAATCTTACATCACAGGTCTTAAGATATATCTCTCCCGAAGCAATGATCTGATTAAAACAACAGGGCATTCAAGCAATGCAATAGTGGAAAGTAACTATATTGATAAGGTGGAAATGGCTAAAGCCTTACGTAATTTTTGTGTATTCCCAGACGAATACGAGCGCACAAAGGAACTTGCTGAAGTCAGAGAAAAAGCCAATGCTAAGCAAACACAAATAAACAAGGAGGTATAAAATGAAACCAGCTGGAAATTTCCGCACCTCGTTTCCGCACCTCGATGAAAATCTTCTAGCACTTCGCTATTTTTTCACTCTGATCGTGGAAAATAAAAAAGCGCAACTAATTGATATTCAATCAGTTGCGCAGTACCCGGGGCGGGACTTGAACCCGCACAGCCGCAATGGCCACAGGATTTTAAGTCCTGCGTGTCTACCAGTTCCACCACCCGGGCAAAAAATAAGAGCTTTAAAGTTAAAAGTTCAAAGCTTTATTAATACTAAAACTTTGAACTTTGTGCTTTGGAGCGAAAGACGAGACTCGAACTCGCGACCCTAACCTTGGCAAGGTTATGCTCTACCAACTGAGCTACTTTCGCATTTTATTTTGGTGATGCAAAAATATAGTTATTATTAATAACTCCAAAATATCTCTCAAAAAAATAACGATTATTTTTCGACTATCACATATCTATCTGATAATATGAGATTAGCAGCAGAACAGAATGATAAAAACAACGCTCAGAAGCCTATAATTGATTTCTTTATCATCATTATCTTCCTTCATTCCTTCTTTTCATTATTCCATCATTCCTAAAAAATGATGATTTCAAGGATTTCATAATATCTCTTATCAAATCCTAAAGAACAATATTCCCATGCTTTCTATGCGGAAGCTGTTGGCTCTTATTCCTTGTCATCTCAAGGGCTTGAATTAGCTTGTAACGAGTTTGCTTGGGGTAAATAACCTCATCGATATACCCTAGTTCAGCCGCTTTATAAGGATTGGCCAGTGTTTCGCTATACTCGTCAATTTTTGTTTTCCTCTCCTCATCGTTCGATAGGTTATTCCTGAATATTATATTCACTGCACCCTCAGCTCCCATTACTGCAATTTCGGCTGTTGGGTATGCAAAGTTTACATCGGCGCCGATGTGCTTACTCGACATCACGCAGTATGCCCCTCCGTAAGCCTTTCGTGTAATTAACGTAATTTTTGGTACGGTTGCCTCCGAAAAGGCGTAAAGCAGCTTCGCACCATGCTTGATAACCCCATTGGTTTCCTGCGTAAGACCAGGCAAAAAGCCAGGGACATCAACGAATGTGATAAGGGGTATGTTAAACGCATCGCAGAACCTGACAAACCTTGCAGCCTTGATGGATGAATCGATATCGAGTACTCCCGCTAAGAACATGGGTTGATTGGCCACAATGCCCACCGACTGCCCCGCTAATCGACCAAATCCAATAACAATATTCTTAGCATAGTGGGGCTGAACCTCAAGAAAATTCTTATCATCGACAACGTTTTCAATCAATTCAACAATATCGTAAGGTTTATTGGGGTCAACCGGAACTAGGGTTTGTAGAATCTCATCCTCCCTATGAATATTATCAGTAGTTGGAACAATTGGGGCTTCCTCCATATTATTTGAGGGAAGGAATCCGATGAGCTCCCGAACGAGCATGGCCGCCTGCTCATCGTTGTCGGCTACAAAATGGGCTACGCCGCTCTTAGAGTTGTGGGTTAATGCCCCTCCTAACTCCTCCTTGGTTACATCCTCGTGGGTTACCGCTTTTATTACATCGGGACCTGTTACAAACATATAGCTTGTTTCCTTAACCATTATAATAAAATCGGTTAGCGCAGGTGAATAAACAGCCCCACCAGCACACGGTCCCATAATGCAAGATATTTGTGGAATAACACCCGAACTACGAACATTATTATAGAAAATATCGGCATAGCCAGCAAGGCTTTCCACACCTTCCTGAATACGAGCACCTCCTGAATCGTTTAGACCGATTAAGGGAGCACCCATCTTTAACGCTAATTGCTGAACCTTAATGATTTTATCGGCATTAGCCCTGCTCAAGGTTCCGCCAAAAACTGTAAAATCGAATGCGAAGATATAAACCAAACGACCATCGATTTTCCCATAACCAGTAATTACGCCATCCCCAAGGGTTTTGGTTTTATCCATACCGAACTCGTTGGAGCGATGGGTTACAAACCTATCAAATTCGTTGAACGTACCGCTATCCAAAAACTCAACGATGCGCTCACGGGCAGTCTGCTTGCCAGCCTCGTGCTGTTTTTGAATGCGTATAGCACCTCCACCCTGTTCAGCTTCTTTTAACTTTTGTTCAAACTGATTATATTTTTCCTCTAAAGTCTTCATAATAAGCTAATAATTATTCAATTTCTACTAATGGTTGATTACCATTAATGGTATCCCCCTCGGTTACATAGATTTTTTTAACAACTCCATCAACTGGCGATTTGTACTCACTCTCCATCTTCATGGCCGATATAACAATAATTGTTGTACCCTTTTCAACGGTATCGCCCTCGCTTACAGGTATGCTTACAACCTTACCCGGCATGGGGGTTGAAATTATTTTATCGCCGCTATGGATACCGTCCTTATTACGGTTCTGTTGGTATCGGCTTTGAGCATCGATAATATCGAGCTCATGCGATGAGTAGTAGGTATTAACGAAGTAGTTCTTAGGTCCATTCCCCTGTATCATCTCGATGTTGTAGGATCGTCCCTCGTGAATAATGGAGTAAACGCCATCCTCAACCATTATTATATCCACATCATAAATCTTATCGTCAACCTTTATGGTAGCCTTACTTCCCTCCTTCTTGATTAGGGTTACGTGGGCTTCACGATCGCCAATTCTTATATCAATTGCCATCTTTGTCTTAAATGTGAGTTTGAAGTAATTCGAAAAATAACAAATTCTTTTCTGGGTTGTATTAATTCTGGAATGATGGAATGATGGAATAATGGAACTGGAGCGATCCGGCAACTGCCGGATGACGAAGTCAATAATAGAAATGATGCAAAACTCAACTTATTTAATAGAACATACATCATCAAAAATATAAATGATGAACCTTTTGTTTCTACTTTCTTCCAGTATTCCATACTTCCAATATTCCAAATCAATTTATAAACTTCTATTTCAAATAGTTAAATTACAATCAACCTAGGATTTAAATCCTATGCAACGATTTCATCAGCCCATATTCTTTCCACTTCTCGCCCTTCCGGGTAATCATGAAATCGTTCATAGCCAACTTTTCGAGCTTTGAGGTATAATCAATGTATGCTCCTATTATAGCCATATCGGTGGTTGTTGGATGAGGATCGCTGTGGATATCGAGTAGTTCATCTAAATGCTTCTCGATAAAATGGGTATCGTAGTTCCCTTCGATAAAATCCTTATTATCCATTATCTTTTCAAGAAACTTTATGGATGTTTTTACGCCTGTAATCTTGTACTCGAAAAGCGCACGTTTCATTCTATCAATGGCTTCGGTACGCGTTCTTCCCCATGTGATAAGTTTGGTAATCATCGGGTCGTAGTGCATGGGTATTTCGTAACCCTCATATACGTAACCATCGGTTCTAACTCCTAATCCATTGGGTTCGCTGATATGCCTGATAACCCCAGGGTTTGGCATGAAGTTATTAAATGGATCCTCTGCAGAGATTCGGCATTCAATGGAATGACCGAACTGAATCAGCTCCTCCTGTTTGAATGAAATTTCCTTCCCCGAAGCGATATAAATCTGCTCTTTAACCAAGTCGATTCCAGTTGTACGCTCGGTTATGGGGTGCTCAACCTGTAAGCGGGTATTCATCTCAAGGAAGAAGAAATTTCGATTGGCATCGACTAAAAACTCGATTGTTCCTGCACCCTCATAGTTTACCGCTTTAGCAGCTTTAATGGCTACCTCCCCCATCTGATCTCGTAATTCTTGAGTGATAAATGGCGAAGGGGTTTCCTCAATCATCTTCTGATGGCGACGTTGAACAGAGCATTCGCGCTCAAATAGATGCACCGTATTCCCCTGCTTATCGGCAAGTATCTGAAATTCTACATGGTGCGGAGAATCCAAATACTTCTCAATATAAACGGTATCGTTACCGAATGATGATAGCGCTTCGGACTGAGCCGTTCTGATGGCTGAGGCTAAATCCTCCTTCTTACGGACTAACCGCATACCTTTACCCCCACCACCCGCCGATGCCTTAATGATTACAGGTAATCCTATTTCGCTCACAATTTTATTTACACTCTCAATGTCTCCTACCCTTTGCTGAGTACCAGGGACCACGGGGACTCCTGCCTCAATCATCTTTAGGCGTGCTGAAATCTTATCGCCCATGGTTAAAATCGACTCCCATTTAGGGCCAATAAAGATTATACCTGCAGCATTACATTTCTTGGCAAACTCTGCATTTTCTGAGAGGAAACCATACCCAGGATGGATGGCGTCAGCACCACACCCCTTGGCAACCTCAATAATTTTATCGCCATTCAAGTAGCTCTCCTTTGATGGGGATGAGCCAATATGGTAAGCCTCATCGGCATAACGAACGTGCATTGCCGTTCTGTCGGCATCGGAGTAAAGCGCAACCGAACGCACTCCCAACTCACGGCACGAGCGAATAACCCGAACAGCTATTTCGCCCCTGTTAGCAATTAATACTTTTTTTATCATAATTTTTTGCATTGAATCCGGGGGCGAATATATAACATTTATGCTTTACAACACGTTTATATAGCATTTTTTATGTTTTTTAACATTGCTATTAAACACAATAATCTTATTATCAAAAACATAAAAAAGGAAAGAAGGTTCAAATCTATATTGCGTTGCGTTGAATTGGGAAATGAAATAATGAGACAATAAGGTAATGGGTGATTTGAAAATTTAAAAATGAGGTAATCGTTTAGTTAATCTAATTAGTGTCTGTCCATAATATGATTTTTTTTTGATTTAAGAACAAGCCTGCCTGCCGGCGAGGCAGGGAACAACGATTTAAGATTGCCTCCGGCGAACTCTCCGGCAACTGCCGGATCGGTTTCTGATGTTTGCGTAATCAGTTTATTTTCAGGAATCTTCTAAAATCTGAAATCGTTAACCGATCCGGCAGTTGCCGGAGAGTTCGCCGGAGGCAACCGAACAAAGTGAGCTCAGCGAAGCTAATCCTTGTTCATTATTCAATTTGATTTAGAGTTTCAGACTTTATAGACGGACTCTAATTAGGCTCTATTAAGGAAGGGTACAGGATTAGATCAAAATGAACTCTGCGCTCTCAGCGTCTCAGCGGTAAAAACTATAAACCTGAAATTCGTTTTATATCATTCAGCTTATTCAGCGCCTCAACGGGGGTAAGGTTATTGATATCGAGAAGTTTAATCTGATCCCGAATCTGTTTAAGCACAGGGTCTTCAAGTTGAAAGAAACTCAACTGATAACCTTCTCTGTGCTTTCCTAAGGCCTCTACTGGTTTGTGAAGTGTTTGCTCTTGTTGAGATTTTTCCATCTCAGCGAGTATCTCATTGGCTCGTTTAACAACGCTTGGTGGCATACCAGCCATTCGGGCAACATGGATACCGAAACTGTGTTCGCTACCACCCCTAACCAGCTTACGTAAGAAAATTACTTTATTGTCGAGCTCCTTAATCGTAACATTATAGTTCTTCACCCTTGAAAAGGTGGACTCCATCTCGTTCAGCTCATGGTAGTGGGTAGCAAATAGGGTTTTTGCTTTTGCTAAAGAATGCTCGTGAATATACTCGACCATAGCCCATGCAATGGAGATACCATCGTACGTTGATGTTCCACGACCAATCTCATCGAGGAGGATTAAACTTTTATCGGATAGGTTATTCAGAATACTTGCAGCCTCCTGCATCTCGACCATAAAGGTTGATTCGCCCAACGATATATTATCAGAAGCCCCAACGCGTGTAAAAATCTTGTCAACTATACCAATGTTTACATTCTGAGCCGGAACGAAAGATCCAATTTGTGCCATTAGAACAATCAGCGCAGTTTGCCTTAGCAAGGCTGATTTACCGGCCATATTTGGACCGGTTATAATAATGATCTGCTGCTCCTTATCATCGAGATAAACATCGTTGGCAATATACTCCTCCCCAGCAGGGAGCATGCGCTCAATTACAGGATGACGCCCTAACTTTATATCAATAACATTCGTTGAATTTAGAGATGGCTTAGAATAACCATAAGCCTTTGCGCTATTAGCAAAGGATAGCAAACAATCGATCTGCGCGACCAACGATGAGTTCAATTGGATCGATGCAACATATTCGGCTAAACTAAGCACCAACTCTTGAAAAAGTCTGATCTCAATTTGCAGTATTTTTTCTTCAGCACCTAGAATTTTGGCTTCATACTCTTTTAGCTCTTCGGTTATGTATCGCTCGGCAGAGACCAAAGTTTGCTTGCGAATCCATTCGGGTGGCACCTTATCCTTATGCGTATTGCGCACCTCGATAAAATACCCAAAAACATTATTAAAGCTAACCTTTAATGATGTTATGCCTGTTCTTTCAGATTCCCGTTGCTGAAGGTTTATCAGATAATCCTTACCAGAATAAAGTATTGTTCGGAGCTCATCCAGTTCAGCATCAAAGCCGCTAGCGATAACACCTCCCTTTGCGATTAATGCGGGAGGATCGGGCATAATCTCTTTTGCAATTCGATCTCGAATCCTTGAACAAAGATTTATCTGCTCACCAATTCGTTGAAGAGTCGGTTCATTGGAGTTCTCACAAGCCGCTTTAATATCAACAAGAGTAATTAATGAGGTTTTCAGCTGAACCATCTCACGAGGGGTGATTTTGCCAACGGCAGCCTTGGAGATAATCCGCTCCAAGTCGCCAACCTCTCTCACCTTCTCGATTAGCAAATCGTTTATTTCAGGATTCTTAATAAAATAGTCAACAACGTTCTGCCTCTCATTGATTGATGAGATCTCCTTTAACGGGAATGCCATCCAACGCTTCAGAAGCCTACCTCCCATCGGTGAAATTGTTCTATCGATCACCTCAATGAGCGTTTTAGCTCCCTCGTTATAGGTAGTAAAAAGTTCGAGGTTACGAACGGTAAACCTATCGAGCCAAACATATTTATCCTCATCAATCCTTGAAATGGATGATATATGGTTTATTTGGCTATGCTGTGTGATATCGAGATAGTAGAGAATAGCACCCGCTGAGGTTATTCCCATCCTCATGCCATCAACACCAAAGCCTTTTAACGATGCTGTTTGAAAATGGTTAAGCAGCTTTTCCTTTGCCCCATCAATATTATAGGCCCACTCCTCCATCTTAAAAACATAGAACTTCGAACCAAAAAGTTCGATAAAATCTTGGTATTTGGTTCGCTCAACTAAAATCTCCTTAGGATTAAAATTGCTAAGCAGCTTATCAATATAATCGGTTGAACCTTCGGCAACAAAAAATTCTCCAGTTGAAATATCAAGGAATGCTACACCTGCATTCTTCTTATCGAGATGAACACAAGCAAGAAAGTTGTTCTCCTTACGCTCAAGCACATTCTCGTTGAACGAAACGCCAGGGGTAACCAGTTCAGTAACACCACGCTTTACAATCGTTTTGGTCAACTTTGGATCTTCGAGTTGATCGCAGATTGCGACCCTTTGTCCTGCTCTAACCAGTTTTGGAAGGTAAGTATCAAGTGCATGATGAGGAAAGCCAGCAAGTTCAACGTAAGCAGCTGCTCCATTGGCACGTCGTGTAAGAGTAATGCCAAGTATTTCGGATGCTTTGATAGCATCCTCGCCAAATGTTTCGTAAAAATCACCCACCCTAAAGAGCAGAATAGCATCAGGGTGTGTGCGTTTGATGCTAAAATATTGCTTCATCAGGGGTGTTTCAACAACTGTACTCTCGTTAAAATCGCTCAAATCGGCTAGGTTTTTAATGATGAAATTTATGGAACATTTAGAGCAAACAAAATTATTAAAATCTTCTAGTTAACGAAATGAATAGCTCAATCAAAGATCATTTTAATCTACTTTCATTATTAATAAAACCCAACCTATTCCTTGATAGGTTTTAACTATAAATAATCAATTCAAAACTTTAATAAATAAAAATCATTTTTTGAAAACATTACTTTTACTAGATTAGCAACCTCTAATCGTATTAAAGTATGAAAAAAATCTTTGTAATCGGTGCTGGTCTATCATCTTCAGATCTTATAAAATATCTTCTTGATAATGCTACCGCTTTGGATTGGACAGTAAAGGTTGGTGATCTATCGTTGGAACTAGCAAAAAGCAAGGTGAATAATCACCCCAAAGGGATTGCAGTTCCCTTTGATATCAACGACAATAAGCAGCTAAAAGATGCCGTTGCATGGGCTGACATAATAGTCTCCATGTTGCCCGCATTTATGCATCCAGTAGTTGCTAAAGAGTGTGTGGGTCAAGGCAAACACATGGCTACCGCATCCTACGTTTCAGATTCGATGAAAGCCTTAGATGCTGAAGCAAAGCAAAAAGGGGTTACACTTCTTAACGAGCTAGGGGTTGATCCGGGCATAGATCATATGTCGGCAATGAAGGTGATTGACGAGATTCGCGAAAAAGGTGGAAATCTATTAGGTTTTATAAGCAATACGGGCGGCCTTGTTGCGCCTGAAAGCGATAATAACCCTTGGAATTATAAATTCACTTGGAATCCACGAAATGTTGTTCTTGCAGGGCAGGGTGTTGCTCAGTTCATTGAGAATGGACAATTAAAGTTTATCCCATACCATAGACTTTATTCACGGGCAAGAACATACTCCGTACTGAATTATGGCGATTTTGAGATGTACCCCAACAGGGATTCTCTTCAATACTGCGAAATATATAATCTTAAAACTATTCCAACTCTAATAAGAGGAACTTTGCGCAAAGCGGGATATTGCAAAGCATGGAATGTATTTGTTCAGCTAGGTGCAACCGATGATACCTATAAGGTACCCAATAGCGAAGATCTTACCAATAGAGGATTTATCAACAGTTTCCTTGCCTATGATCCTAAATTATCGGTTGAAGAGAAGATAAAATGTGAAATTGCAGAGGCAAACGATCCTGTTGTTTTTGAAAAACTGAGATGGCTTGGAGTTTTCGAAGAGAAGAAAGTTGCCATTTCAAATGCTAGCCCTGCTCAAATTCTACAAAAAATCCTAGAGGGAAAATTACTCCTTGAACCCAACGATAAGGATATGATTGTAATGCAGCATATCTTTGATTACGAAATGGATGGAATGAAATTTCGCCGTAAATCTTCGATGGTGATAATCGGACAGGATACGGTTCATACCGCCATGTCGATTACCGTTGGTACTCCGCTTGCAATCGCCATTAAGAGGGTGTTGACAGGCGATTTAAAAGAAAAAGGTGTCGTAATACCTACAAAACCATCGGTTTACCTTCCGATTCTCAAGGAGCTTGAGGAGTACGGGGTAAAATTTATTGAGGAGGAGGAAGAGATAAAATAATAGTATTCTTTATTCTAACCCCATCAGGATTTGAAACCCTAACGGGGTTTTAGTATTAAAAAGCAAGGTAAAAATCAGCCGTTAACCATTTATACTCTTCTGTATATTCCCCTTCAGTAGTATGAATTGAAATAGTCCTATCGGGTAATCTCCTTTTAATAAAAGAAAACTCCATCAATACCCTAATTACAGGCTTGTCGGGTTTAGTTTGAACGAAAAGTTTTTTATTACAGAAAAGTCCATAATTTATTGCCTCTGCAATGAATATATTCCCCTCGGTATAGGGGAATATAGCGCAAAAACGACCTTCGGGTTGAAGAAGATTGGAAATACCGACTAGTAAATCAGCATTTGGAAGTTCATCAGTATGTCGAGTTAACGTACGTTCGGGTGATGGGGATTTTAATGATTTATTGAAGTATGGCGGATTCGATACGATTAAATCGAATTTTGCAGAATGATTTTTTGAATACTCCTGTAACGATAAAGCCTCAACAGACAACCTATTATTCCACAGCGATTGCTCAAAATTATGTTTTGCCTGCACAGCCGAAGGTATATCAATTTCAATGGCTTGAATTCGGGCATTACAACGCTGCGCAATCATTAAGGCAATTACCCCTGAGCCTGTTCCAATATCTAAAACAGAGTTAATATTTTCAATATCGACCCATGCACCTAGCAAAACGCCATCGGTGCCCACTTTCATGGCGGCAGTTTCCTGCTTTACTACAAATTGTTTAAATCGAAAGTAATTATTGCCCATATTAATCCTGATTCTAATAAGATCTCACGCAACGCTTGCGCTGAAGCTACAGCGAAGGCGCAAAGCCGCTAAGTCGCAAAGAAAATAAAGTAACTTCGAAACATAATTATAAAATAATGAACAAAATAGATTAGTAGAATAAAAATATTCGAGGCCCTGTTAACAATATATCTGTTCGAAAAGTGAAAAATTTCTGCGTTTTTTCAAACTTGGCGTCATTTGCGAGAAACTCTTTAGCGAGACCTAGCCTTAAATATTGGAACTAATTCTAAACCAATAAACGAAATCACGCACCAAACTTTTCATTCACCCCTAATCCAAAAAGTGCGAAATCATATTTTACAGGATCATTCCCATCAAATTCCCTCACCTGCGTTGTTAGCTCATCGACTGATTTCCAATCGTTCTGGTTTCGATTCAATAAGCCTAAAGCTCTTGCTACTCGACCCGAGTGCGTATCCAATGGCATCATCAATGCGGATGTCGGAATCGATTTCCAAATACCAAAGTCAACGCCCTCTGATGATGGACGAACCATCCACCTTAAAAACATATTGATTCGTTTAGCCGCTGAACCGTTTAAAACATTGGGGATATGTTTTAGGGTATGTATTGGGGTATTGCAGAAGATGAATTTCCGCCTAAAGCTATCGATTGAATTCATAATGCTTAAATCATTTTGATATCCTAATGAAAATGCTTTTTCCAATCCCCCCTCAAAGGAATAAATATAGTTCAACACCCTTATATAATAGAGACAATCGTTCTCGTTAAAAGTTCGATGAACAAAGCCCTTGAAGCGATAATCGTCCTTTTGGCTATAATCCATAATAAACTCGTACGGTGAATCGCCAAATTTAGCAAGCAATCGATCGATATTGTAGATTATCATTTTTCTGGTTCCCCAAGCAAGAGTTGAGGTTAATAATCCTGCTATTTCAATATCCTCCTTTTGAGAGTAGCGATGCGGAATTTGGATTGGATCGTCCTCGATAAACTTGGGAGTTGCATACAATCGGTACTTCTCTTCAAGAAAATCCTTTAACTGAATTTTATCGAGAATTGGGTTCATTTAACGAATCGTCCATCGTTCATGGTGAGCTGCAGATCTGCCATTCGGGCAAGATCTTTATCGTGAGTCACAATTACAAAGGTTTGACCCATTTTATCGCGTAAAGTGAAAAATAGTCTATGAAGTTCTTCACGGTTCTGCGAATCGAGGTTTCCCGATGGCTCATCGGCAAGGATAACCAGCGGATTATTTATCAAAGCACGTGCCACAGCAATCCGTTGCTGCTCTCCACCTGATAGCTGAGATGGTTTATGATCGAATCGTTCCGCTAATCCTAAGAAATCGAGCAGCTCCTTTGCTCTTTTTTGAGCTTCAGGAAAACTAACCTTAGCTATTAAAGCAGGCATGCATACGTTTTCGACCGCTGTAAACTCAGGAAGAAGATGATGAAATTGAAAAACAAAGCCGATATTCTTATTCCGAAAACGCGCTAACTGTTTATCATTAAGGCTAAAAACATTCTCACCGTTAATAGTAAGACTGCCTGAATCGGGATGACTAAGAGTTCCCATTATCTGTAAGAGGGTTGTTTTCCCTGCTCCACTTGGACCAACGATCGCAATCACCTTTTTTTCGGGAAGTTCAATCGTAACGCCCTTTAAAACGGTAAGAGCGCCAAATGATTTTACAATATTCTCCGCTTTTATCATCGAAAACATCATTAATAAAAGTCAAAGGTATTAAAATATTAATTTGAGCGTTATTGAATAATCGTCTTTGGAAAAACAAATTCTTTTGCTAAACTTTGCTTGCAAATCAAGAAGCATAAGGAGATTATGACACTAATTAAATCAATATCAGGGATCAGGGGTACCATTGGCGGAAATGTTTCCGAAAGCCTCACCCCTATCGACATAGTAAAATTCGCTGCCGCTTACGCCGAATGGCTAAAAAGGCAAAACCCAAATAAGAAATGCAAGGTTGCAGTGGGTCGAGATGCTCGAATATCGGGCGAAATGGTAAGCAGCATAGTAGTTGGAACGCTTATGGGTTGTGGTGTTGATGTCATTAACCTTGGTTTAGCAACTACCCCTACCGTTGAAATGGCTGTAACAGGGCTTGAAGCGGATGGAGGGCTAATACTAACAGCAAGCCATAACCCAAGGCAGTGGAATGCTTTAAAGCTACTAAACGGTAAAGGAGAGTTCCTCTCCGATGAGCATGGCAAAAAGGTGCTAGAAATTGCAGAGAATGGAACTTTTACATTCCCTGAAATTGACCATATCGGTGACTTAATCGATGAGTACTCATATATCGATGAGCATATTAACAAGATTATTGAGTTGGACTTAGTTGATTGCAAAGCGATAGCTAAGGCAAACTTTAGGGTTGCCATTGATTGTGTTAACTCAGTTGGAGGGATTGTACTACCACGATTACTCAATGCCCTTGGGGTAAAGGATATTGTAGAGCTATACACCGATCCTACCGGAGAATTCCCTCATAACCCTGAACCGCTGCCTGAACATCTACAAGTTATTTCACAAACAATGGTTGAGCGCAAGGCTGACGTTGGCTTTGTGGTTGACCCCGATGTTGACCGATTGGCCATCGTAAACGAGGATGGTTCAATGTTTGGCGAAGAGTACACATTGGTTGCTGTGGCAGATTATGTTCTATCCATAAAAAAAGGGAATACCGTTTCGAACCTTTCGAGCACCGCTGCCCTGAGAGATATAACCCACAAATACGGTAAAGAGTACTATGCGTCAGCTGTTGGTGAGGTAAACGTAGTTTCCAAGATGAAAGCCGTTAACGCAGTAATCGGTGGAGAAGGGAATGGGGGTGTTATACTACCTGAACTGCATTACGGTCGCGATTCATTGGTTGGGATAGCCCTATTTTTAAGCCACTTAGCCAAAGCAGGTAAGAAATGCTCCGAATTAAGGAAAACTTATCCCGACTACCATATCTCCAAAAATAAAATTGAACTTAAAATGGGTATCAACCCCGATAATATCCTTAAAATTCTTGCCGAAGAATTTAAAAACTATCCGCTAAATCAGGAGGATGGTTTAAGAATTGATTTTGACGAGGGTTGGGTGCACATGCGAAAATCGAATACCGAACCTATCATTAGAATCTATTCCGAGAGTAAAAATCCTGCGAAAGCTGACGAGCTTGCAAAAAGCATGATGGAGCGAATTAAAAAGTCATAAAATCAACATCCTTATTTACATGTTGTTAACAATTTTAACGTATCGTTAACACAGTACCTATTAAACAATACATACTTTTATCCATCAAAGAGCTAAATAAAAAACAATAACTATTTTGATATAAAATGAAACGGAAAATTATTATTGGAGCTTCAGCATTTGCTGTACTAATCATCATCTACTTCGTATTTGGGTCATCAAAAAAGGATAAAAATGCCCCTCAGTTTACAAAAGCAACAAATGGTGTTTTTGAGGTTGTTGTAACCGTTACCGGCGAGCTAAAGGCCCAGAACTCCGAGGATATTGAAGCTCCCGCTGAGCTCAGGGGAAGAAGTTTCAGAATATCGGATGTAAAAATTCAGGACTTAATCCCCGAGGGGACAGTGGTGGACTCAGGAGCCTATGTTGCCACGCTCGACCGATCGGCTTTAAGCAATAGGCTTAAAGAGATTGAGGATGAGCTAGAAAAAAGTCAACAGGCATATCTCAAAACACAACTAGACACGACACTTACATTGCGAGAACTTAGGAATTCGTTGGTAAATCTAAAGTTCGACATGGAGGAGAAGCAGATAGTCGTTGACCAATCGAAATTTGAACCCCCTGCCACTCAACGCCAAGCGCAAATCAATCTCGATAAGGCTGACCGTTCATACTCTCAGGCAACCTATAACTACAACCTGAAAAAGGAACAAGCCCAGGCCTCAATGAAGGAGGTAGCCATAAACCTCGAAAAGCAGAAGCGTGAGAAACAGGATATGATGGGTATTCTAAGCAAATTCGTTATTCTTGCCCCTAAACCCGGAATGGTAATATACTACCGCGAGTGGAGCGGGCAGAAGCGTAAGGTTGGATCAACCGTCAGCCCATGGGATTTAACCGTTGCAACCCTTCCCGACCTCTCGGTAATGAATTCAAAAACATACGTAAACGAGATAGATGTCAGCAAGGTTAAAAAAGGACAAAAGGTGCGCCTTGGTATTGATGCTTTCCCCGAAAAGAAGTATAGTGGCGAAGTATTTGAGGTTGCCAACATCGGCGAGCAGCTACCCAATACCGATGCTAAAGTTTTTGAGGTATCCATTAGAGTAGATGGCTTTGACCCAATCCTAAGACCATCGATGACCACTAGCAACCAGATTGTTACCAATACCTTTGAAAACGTTCTATCGCTACCCCTCGAAACCATCCATGCTGAGGATAGTTTGAGCTTTGTTTATACCAAGAAAGGCAAAAAGCAGATTGTTGTTACCGGTGAGATGAACGAAAACTATATCATCATTGAGAAAGGAATTATCCCTGATGAAGAGGTCTATCTATCAATACCTGAAAAGCCCGAATCGTTCGAACTTATCGGACAAGAGTTAATCCCTATTATTAAGGAAAAGATAAGAACCAAAAGGTTAGAGGAGGAAAAGCTAAAGATTCAGCAAACCGAAGAGATGAACCCTCGAAATGCAAATTTTGGAAAGATGAAATTCAAAAAGGATGATGCCAAAAAGTTAGTTCAACCTGCACCAAAGAAGCCTTAATTTAAAAAAGAATTCAATCTGTATAATAAAAAAGAAATAGCATGTATAAAAGATATGTGCACGATATAAACATTGCCATCGAGTCGATTCTAGCTAATAAGCTAAAATCTATTCTTACTGCACTTGGAATAATATTTGGTGTTGCTGCAGTGATAAGCATGTTGGCGATTGGTAAAGGAGCACAACAGGAGATTCTTGACCAAATAAAAATGGTTGGGGTAAATAACATCCTAATCAACCCTATTTTTGAAGAACCCGATGATCAGCAATCGCAGGAGGAGAATGGCAATAAGCAGAAACGAAAGTTCTCCCCTGGCCTTACGTTAGCCGATGTTGATGCCATTAAAAAAATAGTCCCATCAGTATCTAGAATTAGCCCCGAAATCAGCTTAAACTCATTTGTTCAGTACGAAGGGATTCGTGTACCTGCCAAGATCATGGGCGTTTCGAACGATTACTTCGAACTTTACAACCTCCCAATCGAAGAGGGCGTTTTCTTCAACGACTATCAGGAAGAGCATGGTATAACAGTGTGTATTATCGGGGGTAACATTAAAGCAAAATTTTTTAGCAAAGTAGATCCCATTGGACAATACATTAAATTTGGACAGGTTTGGCTCAAGGTTATTGGCGTTTTAAAGAAATCGGAGCTAACCGTAAGCGGAATGCAAAATGCTGGGGTAAATGTGTATAACGACAATGTTTATCTCCCTGCTAAAAGCATGCTACTCCGCTATCAGAACAGGGCGTTGGTTAACTCAAAAAAATTCTCAGAAGGGGGTTCGTTCTCAGGAGGTGGAATGTTCATACGTTTTGGGGGTAGTACCGAATCACAAGCACCCAAGAACTACCATCAGCTCGATAGAATTATTGTTCAGGTTAGTGAAACTCCTGACATTAATAATACCACTGAAATATTAAGTAGAATGATGCTCCGGAGGCATGCAGAGGTTAAGGATTTTGAGATAACCGTTCCTGAACTATTACTTAAGCAGCAAGAAAGAACAAAAGATATTTTCAACATAGTACTCGGTGCAATAGCAAGCATATCGCTTATTGTAGGGGGAATTGGAATCATGAATATCATGTTCGCCTCGGTAATGGAGCGTATTAAAGAGATAGGAACCAGAATGGCAATTGGTGCCAAAAAAGCCGATATCATCGCTCAGTTCCTCTCCGAGGCTGTATTGATAAGCGTTACAGGTGGATTTATTGGAATCGTACTTGGGATAGTGCTCACAAAGTTGATTACACACTTCGCCGGAATACTTACCATTATTAGCCCCCTATCAGTGCTAGTAGCGTTTGGGGTGTCTGCTGCTGTAGGTGTAATATTCGGATTATCGCCTGCTAAGCGAGCAGCCGATAGAGATCCTATTGAATCGTTACGTTACGAATAAGAAAAATTTATACAAAATGAAAAAAGTAATAATCAGCTTTACAGCCATAATAATCTTTATAACAACTGCTTATTCACAAAAACCGGTCAATCGGCTTTCATTAGCCGAAGTCATCCAGCTGGCAAAGGAACAATCGCCTCAGGCAATTCTTGCAAAACATAAATTTAGAGCCTCATACTGGCAATATCGATCTTACAAAGCGGATTACTTACCCAGCATTAAAATGACAACTTCCCCGCTAGGCTACAATCGATCGCTTTTAGCCGATTTACAGGGCGATGGTTCATATAAATATGTTGAAGTTAATAAGAATACTTCATCATTGGGGTTTGAGATGAGCCAAAACATAGGCTTAACCGGGGGAAGAGTTTTTGTTAACACTTCATTGGATCGAAATGATGATTTTAAAAGAGATTCATCATCCTATAAATCTGTTCCCTATCAAATAGGTTTTGTTCAACCCATTTTTGGGTATAATGAATTAAGATGGAATAAGAAGATAGAGCCAATAAAATACGAAGAGGCTAAACGCATTTACCTTCAAATGGTTGAGAACATATCAATGGATGCCTCTCGGCTATTTTTCGATCTAATACTTGCTCAGCAAAACCTTAAAACGGCAAAGTTGAACTATGCCAATTCCGATACCCTTTATAAAATAGCCAAAGGGAGATATAATATTGGTACAATTGCCGAGAACGAATTACTCCAAATGCAACTTAGCTTCCTAAATGCAAAAGGCTCCGTTAGCGATGCAGAAGTTGATATTCAACTGAAAAAAGCAAAAATTAAATCGTTTCTGGGTTTAAATGATGAGTATGACTTAGAACTTTCAATTCCTGAATCAACACCTGCAACAAATGTAAAATACGATGAGGTTTTATCTTTTGCGAAGACGAATACACCAAAAGCACTTGAATTTACTAGGCAGATAATTGAGGCGGATAGGGATGTTGCCAAAGCACGATCCGAAAGAGGTTTTAGCGCTGATTTAAGCGTAAACTATGGTATTAACAGGGATGCAGAGTTGATAAAGGAAACCTATAGCAATTACAATGATCTTCAAACCGTTAACTTTAAAATTTCAGTACCTATTCTCGATTGGGGTAAAGGTAAAGGTCAGGTAAAGATGGCTCAATCGAACCGAGAAGTAATTAGAGCTACCGTAAATCAGGAACTTATTGATTTTGAGCAGGATATATTTTTAAAGGTTATGCAGTTTAACCGTCAAGACGATCAGGTTGCTTTATCGGCAAAAGCAGATACAATTTCACAAAGCAGGTACAACGTAACTAAAGAAAGGTTTCTGATTGGCAAGATTGATGTCCTCGATTTAAATATTGCCCAAACCGAGAGAGATGCAGCCAAGCAGAAATATATCAATACGCTAAGCAGTTTTTGGCAGTTTTACTACAATATGCGAAGACTTACCCTCTTCGATTTTGAGAAGCAGAAACCTTTAGAAATGGATTTTGAGCTTCTTTTAAAGTAAAGTATTAATCCACAGAGACACAGAGGATGCTGAGTTAAAAGATTCTCTGCACGCTCTGCGGTGATAATTACAAATCAATTATCTTATTTTTCAAAGCATACTTCACCAAATCAACCGTGGTTGTGAGCTCAAGCTTCTGCATGATATGGTTCTTATGCGATTCAACGGTTCGCACGCTGATGAAGAGCTTATCGGCAATCAGCTGGTTCGAGTAGCCCTCGGCTACAAATCTTAGAATTTCTAATTCACGGTTAGTCAGTTTCTCATCCTTGAGAGCGTCAAATCGTTCAGGATCTTTCACCTGTTTTAGGTAGCTCTTTAAGATTATATTAGAAACATCCTTGCTAAAATATTCATTCCCTTTATACACTTCTCGAATCGCCTCAAGAAGTTCCTCACGGGTAATATTTTTGGGTAGATAACCCTTTGCTCCCGCTTTTATGGCGTTGAAAATAAACTCCTGATTGGTGTACATCGAAAGCATTATAATTCTGATTGTAGGGTATTGGCCTGTAACGATTTTTGTTAGCTCAATCCCCGATATCTCAGGAAGAGAAATGTCAACAATCATCACATCGGGCTTTACCACCTTTAACCTTTCGATTATACAGCGAGCATCGCAAGCCTCAATAATTACCTCAATATCATCGATGCCCGTAAGAAGGGAACGGATTCCATCCCTTACTATTTGGTGATCGTCAACCAGAGCAACTCGAATTTTAGACATAGCCAGTACCTTTTGGAATATTAATATCTCGATTTTAAATAATGTTTTGGAATGATGGAATAATGAATGGATTTGCTTGGCTTTCTGCCATGCCTACCCTGCCTACCGGCAGGCAGGCAGCAGGCAGGCATTCTTCCATTTCAATCATGATCTCATAAACCTCCCATTCATTCCTCTGAATTTCGAACTAGCTCACACAAGTCGGGTCACCCCTTTTGCTTTGCATAAATCGGAAACTCAGCCTGTATTCTCACCCCGTTTTCTTTGGATGTGATTACCTCAAACTTCCCTCCGAGCAGAATAGCCCTCTCCTTCATATTATATAGCCCATTTCCAGATTCGTAGCCTTTCGATGAATCGAATCCAACCCCATTGTCCTCAATATGCAGATACAGCTTCGAGATGTCAGAAAATATTGAAATCACGGCCCTTGATGCCCCCGAATGTTTAACGATATTATTCAACGCCTCCTGCGCAATTCTGTAAATATAGGTTTTTAGCAGCTGGTTGAACGATTCGGGTAGCACCCCGATGACCAACGAAACGCTAATCCCCGAATTCGATTCAATTTCCATGCACAAATTTCGTAGTACAACGGCTAAACTAAATTCCGTAAGCGCCGCAGGCATGAGGTTATTCGACATTCTCCGCGTTTCCTCAATAGTATGATTAAACATCCCCTTAACCGACTCCACCGTTTTGCGCTGATTGCCCAACTCTTCCAAAGGAATACTTTCAAGTTTCAGCTTAATGGCCACAAGGGTTTGCCCAAGCCCATCGTGCAGCTCTCTCGATAAACGCTGACGTTCCTGCTCCTGCCCATCAATCACTGAACGCATCTGCCTTAAACGCTCAGTTTGCAGCTCCTCTTCAATCGCTTTCCGCTTCGAAATATCCCTAATCACAAGCGATTCAACCTCTTGTCCATGGAATACAACCTTATTCTTCTGAATCTCAACGGGTATCCTCTTATCCTTCTTCGTTTTCAGGATTGCCTCAAATGAGGATATTGAGTTTTGCTGTACGGATATGTGACTCTCCTCATCGATTATCAAATAATCTAACGGAGATCTCTTAATCAACTCCTCTTCAGTATAACCTGTTAAATTGCTCAGCGCATGGTTTACAAGCACCGGTGCGCCTGTTTTATGGAGCACAATGCCATCGATGGTTGCTTTGTAAAAATGGGTAAGGCGTTGCTCTCGCTCCTTTAAACTGCTAGTGGTTTGCTTGATTTGAATGATCATCTTGTTGAAAACTTGAGTCAACATGCCAATCTCATCATGATAGATAATGGGAAGCGTTTGCTCAAGCTGTCCATCGCCTACCCCCTTGGCCGTTTCTGTTAATCTGACCAATGGTGCCGAAATTCTTTTGCTTAGAATAAATACCCCAATAGTAAGAAAAACAAAAACCAAAAAGCTGATAAGCAGTATTCGCTCGCCTAGCAAAAGTATAGGTTGAATGGCCTCTCGGTAATCCATCTCAGCAACAATAACCCAACCTAAACCTGCAATATTTAGGGGGCTATATGCGCTCAATACCTTCTGATTCCGATAATCAAGGGTCTTCTCTACTCCCGATTGCCCCTTCTGTGCATTGCTTATAATATGGGAACTATAGCTAACCGAAAGGATTGACTTTTCAAAGAATCGCGAGGAACTCCGAAGTAGATTATCGCTACCAACAAGATAGACCTCACCCGTTTGCCCTAATCCCTTGTCGGAAAGCTGTTCCGCCATAATGCCGTTGATTGCCTTATCGGAGATTTCGAGAAATATTACGCCGAAAATCGTACTATCGCTTTTATAGACAGGTGTTGCTAAAATTGAGGTGTACCCGTTGTTTAACGAACTTTTAGTTAAATCGCATAAAACAACCTCCTTTTGGCTCATTGCCCTCTGATAAAGATCGAAAAGCAGCATGTTTCTCAGGTTTGAAGAGGAATAGGCTGAGATTTCCCCCGATGCGCTTAGCTTAAACGAATGTAGCATGCCGTTGGGTAATCCAAACGATAAACTCTCATAAACATTAGCATCCGATAGATACTCAACCAATTGCCTGTTTACAATTGCATAGCCTTGCCGTTCAAACCCCTTTTGATCGCTCGAACCGTTAAACGTGTTGAATAAACCTAAAATATTATTATGCGTAGATAAAAGTTTAATATCCCTTTCTCTCTCCCGAAAGAAGGACTTAACCCTCGTTTTTTTCTCCTCTTTTAATGAGATTAGCTGCTGATAGGTACGCTGTATCAGCGCCTCACGAGCGGTAAAGTATGAGTAAGTCCCGACCAAAACCACTCCTGTAAAACAGAAGGTCATGGAGTACAAAAAAAGTTTTGTGCGGAGCGATTGATAACGCATTAACTTCAATTTGGCTTAAATGTAATCAAATATAATCGGTTATTTCTCAATTTGTTTGATGTTTCATTAGCTCAAGGTACTGAATTCGGGTTTTTCTATAATAACGTGAGTTCGATATAAGAAATAGTGGTAATGCTCTAAAATGTAATTTGTTACAAATTTTTCATTTGGAATTGGAATGATGCCTGCTGGGAACAGTGGAACTGGAGCGATCCGGTAACTGCCGGACAACGAAGTCAATAATGGGGTTTCTTCTAACATTTTTCTTCTCTGTCTGCCCTGCCTACTAATGGTGCTAACATAAGAAAAATAAATAACGAACAATAGAACAACGAATTTCGAATTACGAAGTAAATCAACTACTTCGACATTCATTATTCCTTGTTCGGTGTTCAATATTCATTAAATTTATCCTTTGGGTTACAGCTATCAGCTGAAAGTTCTCTCATTGCCATATTAACCCATTATTCCTTTTCATTTATTTCCATTTATAGCATTGTTTGTTGTCTTTATTCTACTTTTGAATTCCTAAATTTTGATTTATGATTTCTCGAATCCCCTTTCAAATAGTTGAACTTGAGCATCAAAGCTACCATATCGTTGTTGATGGTATGATCGATGAACTTGCCGTAACGCTTATTATTGACACTGGTGCATCTCGAACCATTATCGATAAAAGTTTTGCCGATAGCTTAGAGAAATTGCCTTTAGGAACCGAGAACCCGATAGCTACAGGATTCTCGGCGGAACAGATACCAGTTGAGCTTTACTGCATTCCGAAACTTACCCTTGAAGGGGTACTGTTTGAGAATATACAATCGCTAACAGCCAATCTGGATGCCATAAACGAGGTTTACCTAAATTTAACTGGTAAAAAGATCGGAGGATTAATCGGGTGTGACTTTCTGCTCGAACATGTTAAAGGCATTGATTTCAAAAGGAAATTTTTAACCATCTCGAAAAAGTAGCATTATCTAGACCCTTTTATGTCAATCGATTACCTACAAAAATGCTTTTAAGATTAATTTTTCTTTCTTAAAAGAGTAAAAAGCTACCCAAGGGCTATTGTATCATATCCCAAAAAAAGTAATATATTTGCCCGATAATTTTCGGAAAAGACTAAATATTCAATTCATTAATACTGAGAACAAATGCGGAATAAAGGTGCGATAAAATTTATTGCTATTGCATTAGCGCTGGTATGTATCTATCAGCTATCGTTTACTTACGTAACTAAACAGGTAGAGAAACAAGCGTTAGCATATGCGAAAAAGCATGCCATTAAAAACGACGAAAGGGATTTTGCCAAAAAACAAGAACGTTTTTTGGATTCTGTTTCAACCGAAACGGTTTACAACTTTCTTTGGGTTCGTAAGTACACATTCAAGGAGTGCAAAGAGCGTGAGATTAACCTCGGGCTGGATCTCAAAGGAGGGATGAATGTAACCCTAGAGGTGTCGGTTGTCGAATTGATAAAATCATTATCAAACTACAGCACTGAACCTTCTTTTTTACAAGCCATTAAAATGGCAGAAACCATGGATCCTAGCAAGGATTTCATTGTACGTTTCGGTGAAGCTTTTGAGAAAATTGCCCCAAATGTTAGGCTTGCTTCAATTTTCAATACCGTTGAGCTTCGCGACAGGATATCATTCAACTCTACGAATAAAGAGGTTTTAGCAATTATCAGCAAAGAGGCCGATGGAGCAATTAAGAACTCCTTTAACATAATCAGTACCCGTATCGATAAATTTGGGGTATCACAGCCAAGCATTCAACAGCTCGAAAACTCAGGTCGTATTCTTGTACAGCTTCCTGGTATAAAAGAACCCGAGCGTGTAAGAAAGCTCCTACAAGGAACTGCTAACCTAGAATTCTGGGAAACCTATGAAAATACAGAGATTTACCCTTTGCTTGAGCAGGCAAATGCTAAAATTAAGGAGATAAAGGATGCTGAAATAGCTTTAGCTGAAACCGAAAAGAAATCTACTGAAACAGCCGATCAAAATAAGGAAACGGCTACAAAGGAGAAGGGTGACGATCTTGTTAATATGCTGAAAGAGAAGGAGGGTAAAGATTCAACCCTTGCAAATAAAGATGTTGCAAGAAACTACCCCCTATTTTCAATCCTTAACCCAAGCGTCGATCCAAGAAGCGGACAACCTTTTGGCTATGCAATGATTGGTAGAGCGCATTACAAGGATACTGCTCAAATCAATCAATATCTTCAACTAACTCAAGTAAAGGCTTTATTCCCCCGTGATTTAAGGCTTCTATGGGGAGTGAAAGCAGAGGATAAAGCTGAAAGCATTTATAACCTTTACGCCATTAAGGTAACAACCCGAAACGGTAAAGCCCCACTAGATGGTGGAGTTATTACCGATGCACGCGACGAGATTGCCGATCAAAAGGGTGGTGCCGAGGTAACCATGGCGATGAACGCAGAGGGCGCTAGAACATGGGCCCGTTTAACCGGTGATAATGTTGACCGCTGCATCGCTATAGTAATGGATAATTACGTTTATTCTGCACCAAAGGTAAACGGTGAAATTTCGGGGGGTCGTTCTTCAATCACAGGAGGATTCAGCATTTCTGAAGCGAAAGACCTTGCCAACGTTTTAAAATCGGGTAAACTACCTGCACCTGCACGCATTATGCAGGAAGAGGTGGTTGGTCCATCTTTAGGTAGTGAGGCTATTAGCGCTGGTATGATTTCGTTTATAATTGCATTCATAATTGTGCTACTGTACATGATTGCATTCTATCACACTGCTGGTTGGGTTGCTAATGTTGCGTTGGTTGCCAACCTATTCTTCCTATTCGGTGTTCTTGCGTCACTAGGTGCAGTATTAACCCTACCCGGTATAGCTGGTATTGTATTAACGATGGGTATGGCTGTGGATGCGAACGTTATTATCTACGAACGTATCAGAGAGGAGTTACGAGCAGGTAAGGGTTTAAAACTGGCCATAGATGACGGCTTTAAGCATGCCCTATCAGCAATTATTGATGGTAACCTAACTACAATTCTCACAGGGATTGTTCTTTATATCTTTGGTTCTGGTCCAATTCAAGGTTTTGCAACAACGCTAATCATTGGTATTCTAACATCATTATTCTGTGCTATCTTCATCTCAAGGTTAATCTTTGAGTGGATGTTAAGCAAAAATATGACTATCCATTTTGATAATCGATGGTCACGCAACTTCTTGCTTAATGTAAAAATCGACTTCATTGGAATAAGAAAGAAGCTATATGCTGTTTCAATCATAGTTATTGTAATTGGTATTGGCTCTTTAGCCATGAAAGGTTTAAACTATGGTATCGATTTTACTGGAGGAAGAACCTACATTGTGCGTTTCGACAAGGATGTTAAGGTTGCCGATGTTCGCGAATCTTTAACCAAAGAATTTGGTGATGCCCCTGAGGTTAAAACATTTGGACCGGCAAGTCAGGTAAAGATTACCACCAAATTTATGATTGATAAGAATGAAACCTCAGTTGATAGTTTAATTGAAACTAAACTTTATTCTGGTCTAAAAAATTACTACTCTCAATCATTAACCTTCGCTGATTTCGGTACTTCAAATCAAAATACTGGAGTTTTAAGCTCTCAGAAAGTGGGACCAACCATTGCTGAAGATATTAAGTTCGGGGCTATTCTTGCCGTTGTTTTCGCTCTCATAAGTATCTTCGCATACATTGCCATTCGCTTCAAGAAATGGCAATGGGGCATGGGTGGTGTTGTATCGTTGTTCCACGATTCACTGATTGTTATATCAATGTATTCCATCTTCTACGGAATACTACCATTTACCCTTGAGGTTGATCAGGCATTCATAGCAGCAATCTTAACCATTATTGGCTATTCAATTAACGATACTGTAATCATCTTCGACAGAATTCGTGAGTACAGGACTATACATCCAAAGTGGGAGCTAAAAGATAGCATTAATAGTGCGATTAATAGCACCCTTGGTCGTACATTCAATACATCGATGACAACTATCGTGGTACTGGTAGCTATCTTCATTTTTGGTGGAGATGTACTAAGAGGGTTTATATTCGCATTATTAGTGGGTATCGGGGTTGGTACCTATTCATCGGTATTTAATGCAACTCCTGTAGCTTATGATATCATTAAGTGGCAAGAAAAACGCAACGCTAAAAAAGCGTTGAAATAATACTCTATATTTAACTATTCGAAGAATCCTGCCCAACTAAAGGCAGGATTTTTTGTTTCCACTCAAATTAAGTTTATAGATTTGTAACTTTATAGTCTATAACTTAAATGAAAACAAAAAACCACGGAGACACAGAGGACACAGAAAAAACTATTTTTTTCCATTGTTAACCGAGAAAAAATCTAAATTTAATAGGTCGCAGCGATGCTGCTTATGGTTAAAATATAATCATCTATTCTACAAATAGTTCGCAGCGATGCTGCTTTTTAAAGTCGCATAGCGACGACCTATTTGTAGTAATTTTTATTAATCCGAAAATCAAGCCCCGTTAGGGGTGACCTATACATTGAACGTAGTAATATCAAGTATTTCATGAATTATGTAACATTTTAGTCGGTCAGTAGTAATTTTTTTCATAAAAGAAAACTGTCGAAATAAGTTTATAGTAATACTTGTTTCAAAGGAGTTTATGGTATCTAATCAATTTATACTGTAATCAATGATCTGCAATTGTCAAAAGAAAACTCTGCTAACCCCGTGTCTCCGTGGTTATTTTAAAAGAAAGGAATAAATCAAATGCATTTCCACAACCTCCTATTTATCAGCATGACCGAAATACTATTTATCGCTTTCGTGGCATTCCTGATGTTCGGTTCAAAAAAACTGCCCGAAGTTGCCAAAGGCTTAGGGAAAGGTTACCGCGAATTCCAAAAAGCAGCCGATCAAATTAAGGAGGAGATTAACAAAGCCACTGAAGATATTAAAAACGAAGCAAACAAGGTAGTTGAAGAGGTTAAGGAGGAAGTTAAGGATAATCCCAAGGATTCCAATAATAAATCGGGGTAATTATTTATTCGTTGTTCGTTAAATGTTATCCGTTAATCGCTTACCAATACATCCATTGTTCGCTTTACACTCCCTTCTTTGACTTCTCTAACGTCATTAACTTCTGATAATTCCGAATCACTCCCGATTCATTCCATCAATTAATCTTTTGATTATAAATTTCTTACCCAAAATAGAATATCAAAAAATAAAGAGTATCTTTGCAAACTATTTTTAAACCCGTTTTTTGAATAAACTGCTTTGATTCAAAGGAATAGCAGTCAAATTTGCACTATGAAAGATATAAAGAAAAATGTCGGAGTTAAACGCGAGATGCGCACCAATTCCGAGAGTGAACCTACCAAGGTTTACCAACCACGAACCTTAAAGGCTCGTCCTGTTTCAACCTCCAACGATAACGTTGACAAAGGCGCAGAAGCAGAAAGTAGCGAATCAACCCCCCTCGTTTCAGAAAAACCCATAAGGAAAACTTCTGACGATAGCACTACGAAAAAATCTATTAAAAAGAGTGATGAAGTCGCAAACGAGCGTAAGTCAACCTACACCCCTCGTACAGGAAACTTTAAAAAAAGCAATGAGGATTTTTCAGCTGATATCGAACGCAGCAGCGAAAGCACCTCAGTAAACAGGAAGAGCGAGCCCGCCGAGCAACGTAAAATTGAGAAAACATCTTTTGAAAAGAACGCTGAATCAACAGTAAAACGTAAGATCGAAATACCGTTAAAAGTTCGAAAAGAAGATTCATCGGAGAAAACTTTTTCTCGCGATAGGAACACTGACGACAGGCCATTCCGTAAAAAAGAGGATCGCTTTGGAGCAAAAAAAGATGAGCCAAGGAAAACCTCAAGAAGTATTGAAGGGAAATCAACTGGGTATATTTCTTCCCGAATTGTTAAGGATAGGGATTCAAGGGGTGAACGCGATGAAAACTCCAGAAGACCCAGAACCAGCAATGATGATAGAATTAGGTTAGGCGATAGAACAAAGGATAGAAAACCATACACCCCTAAACCCGAAACCGATAAAAATGCTAAGCTACGCTTAGTGCTTCCAACGAGTGGCGAAAAGGTTTACATCGATAAGCCCATAGCCAAACCAAAAAGGGAATACGACGATAAGCCTTACCTTGAGGTGGATAGCGATGGCCTTATCCGCTTGAACAAATACATATCAAACACAGGCCTTTGCAGCCGACGCGAAGCCGATGAGTTTATCCAAAATGGCATGATCACCGTTAACGGTGAAGTTATATCGCAGGTTGGAACAAAGGTTGATCCTACTTCTGAAGTATGCTTTAGGGGTAAGAAACTGGAAACTGAGCATAAGGTTTACATCCTGCTCAATAAACCAAAGGATTACATCACCACCGTTGAGGATCCTAACGCAAAAAGAACCGTTATGGAGCTCATCGAGGGTGCTTGTACCGAGCGTGTCTATCCTGTTGGTCGCCTCGATAGGAATAGCACAGGTTTGCTCCTGCTCACCAACGATGGTGAGATGACCAAGAAGTTGACCCATCCAAGCCACATGAAGAAAAAAATCTACCATGTTGGCCTCGATAAAGCGTTAACCCGTGAGGACATGGAGAAGATGATTGCAGGGGTTGAACTCGATGGTGAACTGGTAAAGGCTGATGCCGTTGAATATACTGAAGATTCTGATGGTACTGAGGTTGGAGTTGAAATCCACACCGGACAGAATAGGGTGGTAAGAAACATGTTTGATGCTCTTGGGTATAAGGTTTCGAGGTTGGATAGGGTCTATTTTGCCGGTTTAACCAAGAAAAACCTACCCCGTGGCAGATGGAGATTTCTTACTCAGCTTGAAATCAATATGTTAAAAATGAATCGATTTGAATAGTTAAGGTGAAAACTTCTATTTTACTTTAATCTTTAGTAACTATTCGGCATTAGACGAAATAAAAAACCACGGACCTGCCCGCCGAGCTCAGGCAGGCGGGGAACACAGAGAACACAGAAACAAACAGAGATGATTATTCAATAAAAAATATTGGCATTGCATACCGTAAGCCAGTTTTCCAAGCTGTTTCAAGATTGGTTTTCTGTGACTGGTGAAACAATTATTGAAAAAAAACTCTGTGATCTCTCCCGATAAATCGGGACAGGCTGTGTCTCCGTGGTGAGTAGTTACAATCTTTAAATCAAACATAAATTGATAAATAGCCCTATGCCACATAAATCAGGATTTGTAAATATAATTGGGAATCCCAATGTAGGGAAATCAACCCTAATGAACGCTTTGGTTGGTGAGAAGATATCGATTATCACCAAAAAGGCACAGACAACCCGCCATAGGATTATGGGGATTGTTAATGGGGAAGATTTTCAGATTGTCTATTCCGACACCCCCGGGGTTCTGAAACCTGCCTATAAGCTTCAGGAATCGATGATGAAGTACGTTGAATCGGCACTTGATGATGCCGATGTTATTCTCTACATCACCGATGTATATGAGTCGCCCAATAAAAATCAGGAATTCCTCGATAAGATTCAAAACCTTGGAGTGCCAGTTATTCTAGTAATCAATAAAGTTGACTTAACTACTCAGGAGAAGGTAACCGAAAAGGTTGAACTTTGGAGCACTTTAATGCCGAAGGCAAGAATACTACCCGTTTCGGCACTTCATAATTTTAATTGTGATGGACTAATCTCCATCATTAAAGAAATTCTTCCCGAAGGGCCCGAATACTTCTCGAAGGAAACTTTAACCGATAAAACCATGAGGTTTTTTGCCTCGGAGATTATCAGGGAGAAGATTCTGCTTCACTACCAGAAGGAGATTCCATACTCCGTTGAGGTTGAGATCGAAGAGTATAAAGAGAGTCCTAAACTCGATAGCATTAGAGCGGTTATTTATGTAAGCCGCGAATCGCAGAAAGCTATAGTTATAGGCCATGAAGGCAAAATGCTAAAATGGGTTGGAATTGAATCGAGACTCGATCTTGAGAAGTTTCTCGATAAGAAAGTATTCCTTGAACTTTACGTTAAGGTTGACCCCGATTGGCGAGATAACGATAGTAAACTGAAACGCTTTGGGTATTCTCACTAAGAAGTTTAGAGTGCCTAGAGTTTAGAGTACTTAGAGTTATAAGAAACAGCTTTAAGCACCGGCAGGCAGGCTTGAAGTACTCAAGGCACTTAGAACTATAAGCGAAGACGGTAACACTGCAAAACATTAAACAGCAACACAGAAAAAATGGGAAATTTAGTAGCTATAGTTGGTCGTCCGAATGTTGGGAAATCGACATTCTTTAATCGAATGGTTGGGGGAAGACACGCAATTGTTGACGAAACCGCAGGGGTAACCCGCGATAGAATATACGGCAAATCGGACTGGAATGGTATTGAATTCTCGATAATCGATACCGGCGGGTTTGTAATTAACTCCGATGATATTTTCGAGGAGGAGATTCGCAAACAGGTTAAGATAGCCATAGAGGAATCGGATGTAATCCTATTCCTGGTTGATACCATGACCGGGATTACCGATATGGATATGGCCGTTGCTGAATTGCTTCGGAAAAGCAAAAAGAAGGTTTTTGTTGTTGCCAATAAGGTTGATAATAACAACCTGAGGTTAGATGCAACCGAATTCTACAATTTCGGGTTAGGCGATCCCTACTGCATTTCATCCATCAGCGGTTCGGGAACAGGCGATTTGCTCGATGACCTTGTTAAAGGGTTTGACGCACCGAATGAGGAAGCATCCGAAGCGGTTGAAATTCCAAAGATTGCAATTGTTGGCAGGCCCAATGTTGGCAAGTCATCGCTAATAAACGCTTTGGTTGGCGAGGAGCGAAATATCGTTACCCCCATTGCTGGCACCACCCGCGATTCGATTAACACCCGATACACCAAGTTTGGACACGACTTTTTCATGGTCGATACGGCTGGTCTCAGAAAAAAGACGAAGGTCTCAGAGGATTTGGAGTTTTTCTCGGTAATGCGATCGATTCGAGCCATCGAAAATGCTGATATTTGCCTACTTGTTATCGATGCAACGCAGGGTTTTGAGGGTCAGGATCAGAATATCTTTAACCTTATCATTAAGAATCGTAAGGGCGTTGTAATCGTTGTGAATAAATGGGATTTGGTTGAGAAGACCCATAAATCGACCGAAGAATTCACGAAACTGATTAAAGAGTCCATCGCTCCATTTCAGGATGTACCCATTATTTTTACATCTGCACTCACAAAACAGAGACTTTTAAAGGTGCTTGAAACGGCTCTGGAGGTTTTCGAGAATAGAGGTCGCAAGATACAAACATCTAAGCTAAACGATTTTATCCAAGAGGCCATCGAGGCGTATCCACCACCAGCACATAAAGGGAAATATGTGAAAATTAAGTTTGCAACTCAGCTGCCAACCCATACCCCATCGTTCGCATTCTTCTGTAATCTACCCCAGTACATTAAGGATCCTTACAAACGTTACATCGAGAATAAGCTGCGAGAAAGCTTCAAGTTTACGGGAGTTCCGCTACAGCTGTTCTTTAGACAAAAGTAATTGTGATGCTGTATTGCAGTGATAATGTGCTGCTATATAACACCTTTACATGACACGATACTCTTATTCTTTGGCTTTTTTAAAATATATTTTGACATCTTTAAAGAGGATCTAAAAAAGTCCTTTGTGGAACTCTGTGTAATTTCTTAAATATTGTTACACAGAGGATCACGGAGAAGTCACAGAGATGCACAGAGAGAAAAAAGAGTTGTTTTTAGACTTTTGAGGCAACCTCTCTCTTTAGAAGTACTTCGATAGCGATGACATCCACCCCTTGGAGTAAAGCTTTGACAATAGCGCAAGTTTATACACATCGAACATCAATAGCGATGGGTGACGGCTACACAAGCTGTGTCGAATAACAGGATTAACAACCCGAAATACCCAACGAAGGAGTATAATTAGCCCTAAATACCGTAGTATTTTAAAAACACGCAATACCCTTACCGTACGCTCCAAATCCTTCCTTAAATCGGGAGCATTCTGCATCAGCTTCGATAAGTTGATAACGCTCTGCTCCGATTTCTGGAGGAAATCAAAGCATGGTTCTAGCCCAAGGTGAAAACTTGGATTATCAATATGTAGAATCGCGATTTTTCTTCGCTTAAGGTCAATCCCAAAAACGGTATCCTCGTGGCCATATCCTGAAATATCCTCATTAAAACGTATGGTATGGAATACTTCGCTGGGGATTAAGAAATTACCGCTCATGAAACTTTTGTAAGGCGATAGCTGTCGACGGATAGCCTTTTTACACTCACGGTAAACGCCAAACTTCCAGCGTAAAATCAACTCCTCCCTGAAAGGTTTTTTGCCATACTTTATGCCCCCGCAGATAACCTGCGCTTTGGCCAAAACATTGACATACCCTTGAAGAAAATTAGGATCATCGATTACCATATCACAATCGAGAAATAGAAGCCAATGACCCGATGCAAAATCAGCTAAACGGTTTCTTATTTTCGAACGGCCAATATTAAAATCAAACTCAAGGTAATTTACATCCTTTCGGTTATTGAGCCTAGAGTTTATTTTCCTGAAATAGGATAATGAATGATCGTCAAACAGAAGAATTTCAATGGGGTAGCCAATTCTATTCGCCTGTTCAAGCAACGAATCGGTTAGCTCGGTAACATCGAAGTTATATACGGGTACGCAGATGGAGATCATCACTAAAAAGAATTCTATGATAATTCAAAAAAAAAAAATCAAACCTGAAATGTTGGAATAATGGAATGTTGGGGTTGCTTGCAACATCCTCTTCCATCATTCCACTGTTCCATTATTCCATTCGTCCAAACGCATAAAAATAATATAAGGTTCAACACTTGGCATTATGCATAAATTAAGATTAACTGCTCTACTCCTGCTCCTTTGATGGTAATTGACCTTGAGGGTTTAAATCATTAACATCGTTATCATCAATTAGTTCGCTAGGAATCGTTTTTTTAGCTTTTACCCCGAGCTCTTTAAGCTGTTTTGCCTGCGAAATTAAGTTCCCTTTTCCATCGCGAAGCTGGCTAAAAGCCGATTCGTAGCTGGCATGCGCTTTATGTATATTCTCGCCGATGGCGGTTAAGTTTTCGACAAAACCCACAAATTTATCGTAAAGTTTTCCTCCTCGTTCAGCGATTTCAATGGCATTTCGATTCTGAAACTCGTGCTGCCAAAGGTTATAAATCAGCTTTAAAGCTGCAATCAGGTTTGTTGGGCTTATTAGCAAAACCCGTCGGCTGTAGGCGTAGTTCCAAAGTTCAGAATCTGCCTCCATCACAACCATATAGGCAGGTTCAATGGGAATAAACATCATCACCGAATCGAGCGAGCCCACCATATCCTGATAGCTCTTTGAGCTCAACGAGTCGATATGGCTTCGAATTGACCTAAGATGCTCTAGCAACGCTTTATCCTGCTCCTCCTTAGTTGAACTTGCGCTATATCGCTCATAGGCAACCAACGAAACCTTCGAGTCAATTATCACCTTCCGATTATCGGGGTAGGACAAAATCACATCGGGCTGAAAACGCTTACCTTCCTGATCCTTTATCGACTCCTGAACGGAGTACTCCCTTCCTTTTACCAACCCCGATTTTTCGAGGATACTCTCAAGAATCATCTCGCCCCAATTGCCCTGTGTCTTCGCTTGTCCTTTCAGCGCATCGGTAAGATTCTTAGCCTCCTGGCTAATGGTTTGGTTCAGCTCACGGAGCTGCTTCACCTCATTCCCCAGCGAGAATCGCTCCTTGCTCTCCTTCTCATACACCTCCTGAACCTGCTTCTGAAACTGTTGGATATTCTCACCAAGTGGTTTTAGCAGTCTATCGAGGTTTTCCTGATTCATCTTTGTGAAACGCTGAGTTTTGTCCTCCAGAATCTGATCGGCAAGAAGCTTAAACTCATTGGAAAACTTTTTACCAATATCCTCCATCTCTAGCTTTTGTTTATCCAATGATTCTTTAAGGTACTTATTCTCCTTATCGAGCTCAATCGACTTCTCGCGTGAGCTATTATATGAATCAACCGCTTGCTTGATCTCATTCTGCAATCTCTCACGCTCAACCAGCAATGCTTCGTACTGCCTAATAAATTCAAAATGTTTTGCCTCTACGGCTGAGAGTTTCGTTGCAGCATCGAGCCGAGCAATCTTCTCAGCGCTCAATTCGGTTTGATATGATTTAATCGCCTCTTCCGAACGGCTTAGCCTATCGTTTGCAACGGACAACTGCGTATTTGACTCTTCGAAAAATTTTTGTAACCCTTTCAGCTGCTCGCCATCAGAAGTAGAAGATGTTAGCTTGGCTCTAAAAAACAGCCACAGAGCCAACCCACCAAAAGCAAAGCCAATAATCAGATATACAACAGGTTGAGACATGTCTGGATAATATTTTATGGTTTATAAAGATATTTAAAAAAACGTAACTATTCACCACGGAGAAACAGCTCGTCCCGATGTATCGGGAGAGGGCACAGAGTTTCACAGAGAAAATATTTATGTTTTTCGTGTTAGTAATTCTTTTGCATTTTGATACTCAGTCGTTTTTTTATAATGGCCTCTGTGGTTCTCTTTGCCCTCCGTGTCTCCGTGGTTTTTGTTCAATTCGATTACTGCTGAATAGTTACAAAAAACCAAGATGAAGGGGTTTATTCCTCGATGAAAAGAAAAGTACGATATAGATTAAATCCATATCATATCTATAAAGACCAATAAAATCCGTTAGAAATGCAAATAGGCATCGCTTAATTAGACACACCTCCTAAAATAGTTTGAGAATAAAAGGATTAATAAATACATTTAAAGTTCACCTTTTAATAAATACACCTAATTATTAACCTAAAAACCTAATTATGAAGAGAAATCTACTCCTTCTGTTAGCGTTTACTTTAATTACGGGAATGTTGTGGGCTCAAAAAGCTAATAACAGCCAGTATGATATAACGCTTAACGGAAAAAAAATTGAAAATGCAGCGAACTTTTCCAAGGTAAAGGAAAGTTTAAAAGCACGGTATGGTACAAAATCACAAGAGAAAATTGGTGTATTCATACTTCAATTCAACAATATTCCTACCTCAAAGGAAAAAGAGGCTCTAAAAACTCAGGGAATTGAACTACTTGGCTATGTGCATGGAAATGCATATTACGCTAAACTATCTGCTAAATTATTAGCAGCCGATGCAAAAAGCCAAAGTAATTTAAGGGCAATTTATGACATAAAGCCTGATTATAAAATTGACCCGGAAATTACCCAGGAAATTATACCTGACTATGCTATTGTTGGCAATGGTGTTGTTAAGGTGGTAGTAAGTTTCTTTAGAGGAACGGAGGTTGCTTTAATAAATAGTGATTTGGCAACTGTTTCGGCTAAAAGTAACAGGATATCTAAAGTTTTTAGTCAAGTTACTATCGATATTCCATTAAAAAACATTCTTGAATTAGCAAAAAAAGAGTGGGTGCAAAACATTCAATTTCCAGAACCTCCTGCTGATTTTGAAAACAGACCAGGCAGAACAATGTCTCGTTCAAATGTGCTTAACTCAAAGATATCTGGTTTAGGTTATGGCCTAACCGGTAAAGGGGTAAAAATGGGAATTTGGGACGGAAATGTTGAGCCACATAAGGATTTTGGTAGCCGTTTAAATACTCGCGAATATGAATCTGTTTCATCTCATGGTAGTCATACAACTGGTTCAATTGCCAGTGCAGGTGTTCTTGACCCATGGGCAAGAGGTATGGCTCCTGAGGTTGACATCTATTCATGGAATTTCAACACACAATCAAACGGATTGCCAGTATATGAGGAGCGCTATATATGTGCAAATGAAGACGGCATAGAAATAACATCAAACTCCTATGGTGTTAACGTTACTGCATGCCCAAGTACAACTAAATACGGAACTGGCGACCAAGGCGACGACCTAGTTACTACACAAATTCCGTATTTACTTAATGTTTACTCTAACGGGAATAATCAAAATAGATGTACTGGGGGATTCAACACCTCATCAAAAAATTCCAAAAATGCCTTACATGTTGCGGCAATTGACGCTATGAGCAATATGAGTTCGTTTAGCAGTTTTGGACCAACTATTGATGGTAGATTGGTACCTCAGGTTAGTAATTTTGGGGTTGGAGTATGGTCTACATCATATAACAATGGATACGAATCTATGGACGGAACCTCAATGGCAACACCAACCACAACAGGTACTGCCGTTCTACTAATTGAAGCTTTTAAGAAGAAATTCAACAATAGACCATTAGCATCTTTATTAAAAGCAATTATATCCAATACTGCTCGTGATTTAGGCAACATCGGTCCCGATTATAAATTTGGATACGGCGAAGTAAATGGACTTCGCGCAATGGAGGCTATTGAAAAAAATCATTTTTTTACAGGTACTGTTGAGCATGGACAAAACATTACAAAAGACATTACAATTCCTGCTGGGGCAAAGGCTGTTAATGTAATGATTGCATGGTCTGATGAGGCTGCTGTACCTGGAGTTGGAAAAATATTAACCAACAATATCGATCTGAAGGTTACAAAATCAAGCACTAACTATCTGCCTTGGATACTCGATCCTCTTAACCCCGCTAATTTGGCAGGTAAAGGGATTGACAATATCAATAACATGGAGCAGGTAACAATCGACAATCCTTCTGAAGGAACATATACCCTTGTAATTGAAGGCAAAAATATTCCCGATGGACCACAAGAATTTTCTGTTACTTATGATATTATTTATCCAATCCTACGCTTAACCTACCCAATTGGTGACGAAATTATTAACCCAGGTTACACCGAAGTTATTCGTTGGGAAAGTTATGGTTACACAGATACATACGATTTACAATACTCTTTAGATGGAGGTGCGACCTACATCAATATTGCAGAAAACATTCCTGCAACTGTTAGAAGCTATGCTTGGATAGTACCTGCTGCAGCATCGTCGAATGTAAAGGTTCGTATAATATCGGGCTCGAAGCTTAGCGAGAGCAAAGTTGCCTTTACAATTATGGCTGCTCCAGTATTATCTATTTCAGGATCAGATGTTGTTTGGACTGCTATACCTAATGCCAAATACGAAGTTTTTAAACTAAACGGAGAAAATAACTGGGATCTTATACAAGAGGTAACAACAAACAGCTATAGTGTTTCATCGGTTACACCTGGTGAAGAACATTTTATTGCAGTTAAGGCTGTTGACTTAACATCAGGAGCTAAGAGCGAGCGTTCAGTTGCAATAAAGGTTATTCCTTGCCTAGCTTTAAGCCAATTCCCAATTTTGGAAAACTTTAATCAATTCAATAGTTATAAGGTAAAATTTAACTTTGATATAAATTATGGTGTTAGCACCGTATCCCGATTTTCTTCCACAGAAGGCTTTGCAGCTCTTCAGGGTTATAGTTCAGGAACAACATTCCCAAGTTCTTGGATTGCAAGCACCACCGCTAACGCATTCACAAATAACCCTAGTTATATCAAATCAATGAGTATATGTGGAGTTGATGCAACATCGCTTGCAGGACAAAAACTTCGCATAGCATTCGATATGACTTTGGGTAATTCATTAGGAAACGGTTCATTCTTCAGGCTGCTTGTAAACGGAACACCTATTGCCAATTCAGCAGGAACTACTGTTTATGGTACAACTGTATCTGCTTTCACCAAGGTTTACTACGATTTAACGGCCTATGCTGGAACATCATTTTCTCTAACTTGGCAGGCTGTTAGTGTATTTACTTCCGATATTACTCGCATTGATAACATTCAGCTTGGCGTGCCTGTAATTGATGCAGCTCTAACTTCGTTAACCCCGAACACAGGATTAACGGCTACCGAAACGGTAACCATTAAAGTTAGAAATTTATCAGGCGATCCGATATCGAACGTTCCTTTATCCTATAAAATAAACGATGGAGCAGTGGTTGAGGAGGTAATAGCTGGGCCTATTGCACCATTAGAAGAAGTAACATATAACTTTACCCAAATGGCTGACTACTCTGTTACGGGTTCATACACTGTTGTGGCTGCAGTTAGCTTAGCTAGCGATGCTGTTGCTAGCAACAATTCCATAACAAAAACTGTTGTTAACACTGGACCGGTAAGTGGAATTGTTATGGGAGTTTCGGCATCGCCACAAACAACTTGCGATGCATATTTGTACGATAACGGTGGAGTTCAAGGCAATTATACCGATAATGCAACAAATACAATGCGCATTAACCCATCTACTCCAAACAGCAATGTTAAAGTTACGTTTGAAGCTTTTGATTTAGAATATAACTGGGATTTCCTTGAAATTTATAATGGTATAGATGCAACTGCTCCTTTAATAGCAAGGCTTACTGGTACAACATTACCTGCAAGTTACACCTCATCGGCAGATGGTGGTCAATTATTCTTCCGCTTTACTTCTGATGTTGTTACAAATGCTGCAGGGTTTGTTGCAAAATTATCATGCGAACCTAAACCCGCTAACGATGCAGGTGCTGTCAGCATTTCAACGCCTCCATATATTGTTGGAAAACGAAGCAACGCTGAGGTTATTAAGGTAATCGTAAAAAACTACGGAACCAATGCCTTAACCAACCTTGAGGTTTTCTATCAAATTAACGGAGAAAGCAAAGTGGTTGAAACAGTTGCTTCGTTGGCTTCGCTAGCTACAACTACCGTAACCTTTGCTACAACTGCCGATTTAAGCAATAACATTGCTTATACTTTGAAAGCAGGGATAAACCAGCCCGACGATAACAATGCCAATAATGAGTTAACTCGCGAACTTAAAGCAATTACTCCATTTAATCATACCAATACCGACAGCTATGGTATTCTTAAGCTTGCTTTAAATGGGGTTGAAAAATCATCAGGGGTTACGCCTTATTCTGATTTTAAAACTGTTGAGTTTAGCGCATATAAGGGAGTAACTTACTCACCTCAAATTTTCACAAATATTCCACAACAGCCAATTTCTAGAGATGTTGGAACGGCTAATGGCTCGTTCTCATTAATTATAATTGATCTGAATGGTAATGGCGATTTGGCTGATGAGTTTGCTTCTGGTACATTCTGGGTAAACACCTTAACCACATCTACTGCACCTTACATTTCAACCAAAACAATGCACTTCTTTAGGCATAACTTTACTCTTGCTCTTGGTATGACAATTCCAACAACGGCTACCAATGGTAAACAACTGATGAGGGTAATTAATATGTACCGTCGCCCAAGCGAAGGATTTAACCCATACCTAGGACCAACCTACGATGGAGCAACAACATCTAGTTCCGATTTTGAGGTAGAGGACTACACCATCGATATTCAAACCCAACCTACGGGTGATGTTGGAATTTCGGCAATTACTCCTATTAGACCAGCCAGAGAAACCAACTCTACCATTACTGCTACAATAAGGAATTACTCCAGCGTGGCAATAAACAACTTTGATGTTGCTTACACTATTAATAGTGGTGCTGAGGTGGTGCAAACGCATACAACCTCAATTGCAGCAAACGGTACAGGTACTATAACATTTACAACCACTGCAGATCTTAAAACTTTAGGTACAACCTACAATATTGAGGTTTACACTAAGCTTACTGCCGATCAATTACCTGCTAACGATAAGATGACCACAACTGTTACCACTCCGACTTTAGCTATAAATAATGTAGTAGGTACTTGGAATGATAATACGTTAGCAGCTGCAAACGCTATACCTTCTATGGATTTAACAAATAACTACTCATTTGAGTTTTGGGTTAATCCATCTCGTCCAACAGCGTTTGGTCGTATTTTCGACAAAACCAATGTGGCCATATTTTACCAAGCGTCACCTATATATTCTACAGTGTATCCCGAAAACACCTATATCCTTAACGTAACTACTGCTACTGCATCATTTACATATTACTACCCAGGAACAGTTACTCCTGGTAAATGGCAACATATAGCACTGACAGTAAGTAGTAGCAATGTTTACAAATTCTACATTGATGGAGTTGAACAAACACCTATACTTTACACAGGAACTGTTGGGGCAACAAAAACAAACGCAACAATCCCATTGTACCTAGGAAATAATGCTGCTTTAACTAGAGGTGTAACTGGTCAAATCGATGAAGTTCGCGTGTGGAATTCTGAACTATCTCAAGCAACAATAGCCAACAACATGTCGACTGATTATCCTGCAAATACTGCAGGTATGATTGCTTATTATAAATTCAAGGAAGGTAACGGTAACTTTATCTACGATTACTCTTCGAATGATAATACAGCAATTATAACTGGGGTGGATGTGTCTGGTGTTGGTGACGGAAAATTCTGGAATATACCTGTGCTTAACCCACGATTCTTCTTCGATGAGCAAATTGGTAACGCTTCATTTGACACCAATACAAAAACCTACTCGTTTATTGTTAACTCTAGTGCTAACGCATCGAGTCTAGCTGCTAAGTTTAACGACAAGTATGGTATGGCACTTGAAATTACTGGCACACCACAAGTAAGCGGTATAACCAACAACGATTTCACCACTCCAAAGACCTATACCGTTAACGGTGTTGGTATTAATGCTGGTTTGCAAGAGCAATATACAGTACAGGTTGCTGTTGATGGAACTGCGCAGTACAACCTGCTATCTTATGGTTTCACTACTGCAAACAATCCACAATTATCTTCCGATATCAACCTAGTAATTGATGGAAGCAAAGCTTACGCAAAAGTTCCTTATGGTACAAACCTAAATGCGCTTAAGGCTAGTTTTACTGCTAGTAGCGGAGCACAAGTGCTTGTTGGTGGTGTTGCTCAAATCAGCCCTCAAGCAAGTTCAATGGATTATACACAGCCTATTGCTTTAAAGGTTGTAGCAAGCAACACAGTAAACTATAAGTTCTATGAAGTATTTGTTGATGCTCGTAACACTGTAGCTGCATTTACTGCATTTAGCGTTCCTGATCAAGTGGGTTCTACAGTGATTGATGCTAATAATAAAACTGTACAAGTTTTTGTTAAGAATTACGCTAGTTTTGCCAATATTGTTCCTACATTTTTAACTTCTCCAAACGCAAAACCTAGAATTAACAGCATTTTACAGCAAAGTGGGTCATCTGCTCAGGATTTTACACAACCAGTTAATTATATTATTGAGTCGGAAGATGGAGCAACATTCAATACATGGACAGTTACCATTGAAAATGACGTTACCAAACCCGTAATTACACTTGTTGGCAATGCAACTGTAGAAATGACCTATGGGACAAATTATACTGATGCTGGTGCCACTGCAACTGATAATGTGGATGGTACAATTACATCAAGCATTGTTGTAACTGGCTTACCAACAAATACTAGCCCTGTTGGCGCATACACTGTACGCTACAATATTACTGATGCTGCAGGCAATACTGCAACAGAGGTTACACGTACTGTAAATGTTGTTAAAGCTACCGCAACAATTACCATAACCAATACCACTCAGCAGAACACAGGTGTACCAAAAGCGGTTACAACTGCAACAACTCCAGCAGGATTAACCGTTGATGTTACCTATACTGGCTCTGGTACTACTACCTACGCCACTTCGGCTACAGCTCCAACAAATACTGGAACATATGCCGTTGTCGCTACCATTAATGATGCTAACTATACGGGTAGTAATACTGCCACACTAACCATTACCCCCGGTACTGGCGTTGATCCGAACGACATGAACAATGTTAGAATTTACACAAACTCTACCATTGTTTTTGTTGAGATACCTGAGCTAAAAGGTTCTGTTAAGCTATCAATTTACAACATCATTGGTAAACAGGTCTATCGCAACGATAACCTAACCCAAGGGGTGAACAGAATTGATGAAAACTTTATTGCTGGCACCTACATCGTTAAGGTGATGGTTGGCAACGAGGTTACAACCGAAAAGGTGGTTATTCAGAAATAGTACAACCGCTAATCAGCATTACGAAGTAAGGCTACCCATGTTGGGTAGCCTTACTTTTTATTTGAGTAATCAGCTAGACCGAAAAAGAGTAATCAAAAAGCATTTGTTCTCAAATATTCTCTGCAACCTCTGTTTTTCAGTGATTTTTGCTCATTTCGGTTACCGCTGAACAGCTACCAAATTTTCATGTAAAGTAAAAAATATGCTCTAACTATTGGAGATTAATAAAATTTATTTATACTTTTATATTGGGATTCATGATTTCACAAAACGTACAATTCGGTGCTACTTTCGTCAGAAAATCAAAGATAGTATTCCCAATATTGGGAATATCATCTTTGATTATTTCACTACTTTTATGTAGGAGTTCTTTGAGATAATTACGAGGTTTGCTAAAGGGCAGAAGTAACCGCCCGATTATTCTTTCAGGCTACGCCAGTTTTTTAAACAATTTTCACTACCTTCGTTTTGGATTCTTTGAAAAACAGTTACCGCTACTGGAAGTTTATCCCGCTGCTAGCGGGAACCCCTACCTGCAGCGTTTCCTCAGCCCCGATAACTTCGTGCAAAGCCCTTTTAATGCACAGAACTACAATAGGTACGCGTACTGCCTACCTGCCCGCCCATAGCGAAGCGAAGGCGGGAACAATCCCCTGATGTACACCGACCCCAGCGGGTGGAGCACCCGTTACCACACCGAGGACGGGGAGCCCTACTCCAGGGGAGGTTTAGGATTGGGTGAAGGGCTGTTCCCGGGTATTAACCAAAGGAATTACTTCACGAATGGCCAAAGAGGAGCGGGATATAGATACGACTACGATTCGGGAAACTATATAAATGGTATTGGAGAAGTGGTGGGTTTTGGTGAGGTTTTCAATAATTACTTGGCACCAAATGCAGCAAACTATTATGGTGACAATGCCAAAGCAGTTTACGGACTCATAACCAGCACCAGAACATTAGGCATTTCAATCGATAATAAGAACTGGTTGCATATTTACCAACAAAAACTTAATACAAGTAGCTGGACGGCATCTTTAAATGGAGGGATAACTCCCTCATCGCAAGGGGATAACCTAAAACTAAATTCAGCAAACAGTTTCATTTATGATGGACAAAGGAATTCTGAACCATTGGAGCAAAGGTTGCAAGCAGGTCAACACGTTCGAGTAGTTGTAAAGAATATGAATATATTAGGAGTCCAATTGGACCTGCAAGATAAATCGAGGTATACGTATGAGAAAACTTGGCTTGGAACCAATAGACAGGTTTATACAGGAGATAGTTATTCCTTTGTTTTATTGCCTGGCCAAACCAAATCATTTGACTTTTATCGGTTTGATTATGTTCCAATAGGTTGGGTTTTCGAATTAGGGACGACTATTAGTGACGCTGCTAATGTTCAAGTAAGATTTTATAGTGATTGGGTGCCAGGTATGCCATATGACCTAAATCACCCAAGTAAAAAGTGGTAACAAAATGAAACAATTACAGTATTTATTATACTTAACACTAGGCTTATTCATATTAAGCTCATGTGAAACCCAAGTGCACAGGGATTATTATTCTGATGGTACGTTAAAAGAAGAATATTGTATTCGGAAAGGTAAATTTACAGGGAAGTATAAGGCTTTCTATCAAGATGGTAAGCCTCATGCAATAGGAGAGTATCGTAAGGGAAAGATGACAGGATTATGGCAATACTATTATTCTGACGGAAAGACTCAATCGATACAAAAATTTACCAACGGTAAGGCTACTTCAATAGATTTCTGGGATAAAGATGGAACGCAAGTCATCAAAGACGGAACAGGTGTTGCAAAACTATACGATTCTTCTGGTCTCATTGAAAGTATTATGTCATATAAGGATAATGTTTTTCATGGCAAATGTGAAACTTGGTTTCCAAATGGAATAAAAGCAACAGAGTTGTATTATGAAGATGGAAAACCTAAAGGAACTTGGCGTTATTGGAATGAAAACGGTGAATTAATTAAAACCGAAAAATATTAATAAAGAGACTGTATCAAATAAAAACCCTACTAGCGCGGACGTCCACGTCCGTGATTGGGAATAAACGAATAACCCGCCTTTATTTTGGGGCGGGTTATTGTTGTTTTATAGGGCTAGCTGCTGTATCCATCGCTTGGTAATGAACGCATCAGTGCTACTTTCGTCATAAAATCAAATATAGTATTCCCAACCTGTCTGCCGACAAGGCAGGTATTGGGAAAATATTTAAAGAAGTAAAATTTTTATGCTACCTCCGAGTAAACATTCTCCATTTTTTAGCCTCATATTACCCCACCCTTAAAGGTGATATTCATCATTCCATCAAAATTGAATACGCTGCATTGCCATATGCTTGCATTTATTTCATATTTTTACTCTTACTTATGATCTTTATGCAGAGTAAATGAAAGCTAGATTAATCAGGTATTCAATCGCTATACTTGCCCTCTCCTTAGCATCAGGGCAAATATCGGGGCAGAGTAAGAATAGCTTCGAAAAAATCTTCGAGAAGGAGACCAATGGGGCAGCTGTAGAAGAATCGACTAAATTCAAAAACATTAGTACGCTCAGCTACTACCCCGATACCCTTCCCACCTGGTTTTTCACCCCACCCCCGAGTACATTAAATAGCATCTATGCGGTAGGCGTATCGGACCCCGATATGGAGCCCGCCCAGGCCAAAGAGATGGCTATCCATAGGGCTAAGGCGATGGTTGTCCTTTGCCGAAACGCAAAATTGCAATACTTTAGGGATGTTTATACCTCCGAGAAAGAGTCGGGGCGTTACACCGATTACCGTCAGCGATTCGACACCTATTTCAAAATCTCCTCCCTGTCAAAAATCGATGAGGCATCGTTCGCCTTAGTCGATAGCCATTTGAACCGCTACAATGAATCGTTGGTTCTCATTAAATACTCCCCAAATCCTTCGCCGCCAGAAGAGAATAATTTACTCTCGGTGGTCGGCACGGTCCTATACGTTGAGGCACAGGTTGAGGATGCCTTTGAGGTTCAGGCTGAATACGAGCTGCTATCGGCTTTTCGACAACCCGAAAAGGATATCAAATCGGCTCACCTCCTATACCGCGAAAAGGGGAATAAGTTTTTATCAAACTCGGAGTATCTGGATAGCCTTAACGAATTTCCTATTTTCATATACAAGTACGCTTCACCCGATTGGGATAAAAATACCCAACCGTTGGTAAGCTATAACGGATTATGGAGTAAATTTACAAGGGAAATGCTTCGCACCCTGACCCTAACCACCGAGCAAACCAAAATTAGAATAAAAAACTTGGGTGAGAAGTATAACCCTGCAACATCGAATCTAACACGCGAAGTTGTTTCATATTTAGCTCAGGTCAAATTAAATGGCATTGTATTTGAAAGGGATTCCATGAAATTAGATTTAACCGTGAATGAAATAATTCCCGAAATAAAATAGCTAATTGAATTATATAAACTAATTAAACTTATTAACCATGAGCAAGATACATCGATTAATCCTATCGGCAGTTGCGGTACTGTTAATCAACGTAATTCCCGCAGCAGCTCAAGACTTTAAAAATCTAGCTGTAAAACAATTCGGCGAAAAGATTAACATTGAATATGCGATTTCGGGCGAAAAACTTGGGCAGCTATTCACTGTAACCCCCTACTACTCCGTTGATGCGGGTAAAACCTTTTTACCCATGAAAAGCGTCAAGGGGAATGTTGGCGCCAATGTACCCGGTGGACGGAATCAGATAATAATATGGGATGTCCTAAAGGACATGAAAGAGCTAACTGGCGATGTAATATTTAAGCTCACCGCCGACACCAAAACCTCCGTACCCACTCAGGATGAGATTGGTAAATTTAACTTCAAGATTGAGAGCATCCACCATTTGACCGGCAATAAGGCTGAACTCCTGCTCACCATTACCAACAATGGGCCAACCCGCGATCTGAAGATGATCAACGGGCTAATCACCATCACCGATTTCAAGAAACAAAAGTACGATGCCCAAAGGGGTACTATTGCCGAGGTTGAGGGTAGCGAGCGCTACTCAACCCCCACAAGAACGATAAAGAACGGCGAAACCGTTAAAGCTGTATTCATATTCGAAAGAATTCCTGAAGATTTAGCACGTGCAATGAAGCTTGACCTAGGGGTTGAGTTTATTACCAATGAGGGTTACGGAATTGACCTGAAAATTGGTAAGGTTAAATTTCAAGACCTGCCAGTATCAACAACTAAAACGCTTGGGCTAAACGTTGAGGTCTCCAAGAAGCTAGAAGCCGCAACGAGCGCAGCCTCTTTCGATGTTAAAAAAATTGAAGTGGCCGATAAAACCCCTCCAACGCTAGATGTAACTAGCCCTTCAAACGTTGTGCTAGCAGGCAAAGAGGCAAGCCGTGGTCGTCCATACGCTCAATCATTTATGGGTATGGATGATAAGCGCAAGCGAGCCCTAACTACCGGTGAAGAGTTTGCAACTTCGGAAAACAGCATTCTGGTTAAAGGAAAGGCTACTGACGAAAACGGTATTTATACCGTTGTGATTAACGGAATTGAAGCGAACCTCAATAACGATGGCTCTTTTGATGCGAATGTACCATTGGCCGTTGGTAAGAACGAAATTGCAATTCGAGCAACCGATATTCGGCAGAATAGCATTGAGAAGAAGTTTTTTGTACTTCGAAAAGGTGCTCAAGGTGTAAAGGGTGAAGCCGAAGAGTTAGACCTTGTTTTCAACGCTGAGAAAAAAGTGACCAAATACTATGCGTTGATACTCGGTGCGAACGATTATATTGACGAATCGGTTTCGGACCTCGATCAGCCCATTAGCGATGCGGCAAAGCTTGCATTAGCCCTAACCTCTCGCTATACTTTTAACCAGGAGGATGTTACATTTATTAAAAACCCTACCCGTGAACAAATCATCAATGAGTTCGATCGCTTAACCCGCAAGTTAACTAAAAACGATAACCTACTCATATTCTATGCCGGTCATGGGCACTGGGATCAGCAAACTGATTTTGGCTACTGGCTCCCCGTTGACTCTAAATCGAATACCACCTCCAACTGGCTTGCTAATAGTCAAATAAAGGATTATGTTGCTGCTCTAAAAACAAAGCATACTCTATTAATCACCGATGCTTGCTTTGGTGGAAGTATTTTCAGGACTCGTAAAACATTTGAGGAAACATCAGTAGCAAAGAATAAATTATACGACAATCCAAGCCGTCAGGCAATGACAAGCGGAGCTTTAACCGTTGTGCCCGATAAGAGCCTTTTCTTGGAATACCTTGTTAAGCGCTTAAACGAAAACACAAAGGATTACCTCGCCGCCGAGGAGCTGTTCAGCAGCTTTAAAACCGATGTAATGAATGGTAGCCCGGTTACACCTATGTTTGGGGATATTAAGGATAGCGGGGACGAAGGAGGTGATTTTATATTTGTGAAAAAATAAAATGAATTTAATGGATACCCACATATTGTTGTTGTGGGTATCTTTTCTTTTAACTTTGCACAACATCGTGTTAAAAATATCGTAGAAAACAATTAACCACTTAAAAACAATTGATATGAATAAACTATTACTCCATAGCTTAACAATATCAACAATCCTAATATTATCAATTAATGTAGGATTTTCGCAGGATGATCCAAAAGTTAAAAAACTTCAGGATAAGGTTGATGCTGCAAGGTTGAAGGTTGATAAACTTGCTGCAAAAATAGCTTCTGCCGATAGCCTAATTCAGGCTGGTCAAGCAATGGTTAAGGAGGCTGAGGGTGAACTTAAATCGCTCGAAGCTGAATTGAAAGTACTTGATAAAGGGTACTATTCGAGCGCAAAACCGTTTGAAAAACAGCTGCGCTCGCAGGATAAAGATGAATATACTCAGGCTAAAACTGAGCTAAAAGCTATTGATACAAAATATAAAGCTGACAGCAAGGAGATTAATGCAAACATTAAGATTTCATCTAAAAAATACGAAACCGGTCAAAAGATGATCATTAAAGGGAAGGAGAACCTGAAAAAATCTAAAGATGCTAAGAAGGAAGCTGATAAAATGCTGAAAGAAGCCGAAAAGAATTTCTCAAAAGCATAGCTTTATATTCCCTATTAACTATATTTAGCAGCCATTCGTAAACGAGTGGCTGCTTTTTATTCTCAAAAAGAATGGATTATGATTAATCAACCCAAAAAAATAGGCTTATTCAGGTCGTTCCCGAAAAATTTCTGGACCGTTATCGTGATGGAGTTCTTCGAAAGGGGCTCCTACTATGGGGTAATGTCGGTGCTATCGGTCTATCTAATTCTCGATATAAATCAAGGGGGCCTAGGCTTTTCGAAGGAGGGCGTTGGCATAATCAAAAGCGTTATAACCCCATTGCTCTACTTCCTACCTATTCTCTCGGGGGCGATTGCCGATCA
>Ga0209287_10000005_pt1 | contig 174079 bp, 225 predicted proteins | sample PPLLak3cmMay2015_2_FD_187255 | JGI IMG/M metagenome (GOLD analysis project Ga0209287, IMG submission 187255) | Freshwater sediment microbial communities from Prairie Pothole Lake near Jamestown, North Dakota, USA - PPLs Lake P8 Core (1) Depth... | ecosystem: Environmental > Aquatic >... | reverse complement strand
AAGGGACGGGTGCACTTTCTGGGGAAGTACTAGGCAACTCCCTGGCAGTGCCAGATCAAGGAGGTTCCAATGGAACACTATTCTATTGTGATCGAGTCCGAAGGCGGAGTGACCCTGCTTCGCGTGGGCTTCGGCAAACCAGCACAGAACAACCAGATCGTGGCGGAAGTGGATGCGTTCATGCGCTCTCCCTCCGCCAACACGATCCCTGGTGGAGCGCTGTGCCTTGTGAATGGACCGGCATCGCTGCCGGTTGCGTTCATACTGGCACACCATCTGATCCACCGCTTCTGCGAAGTGGCCATCTTCGATCCGAAGACGACGAGCTATGTGATAGTGTCGTCTCACGGCGGTCGCGCCGTGGGAGATACGATCACAGCGGGATCGGACGGCTACCCGCTGTAAGCAAGCTGGAGCCTGGAATCCTAGTTCCAGGTCTCCGGAGGGTCTTCAAAAGCCCTCCTTTTAGCTCGTTATGTGAAAATACTGATCACAGTCTGTATATAAGAATTACGATCGGGAAAGGTCTAACCTCGAAAAAGAAAGGACTGAGACCAATGCCGAAACCAAAAACCGTGGCCAAGTTTGTGACCTATGAAGCAGCGCTGAACTTCTGCCTAGCTACGCCGTCGCTAGGTCTGCTCGAAGTCAAAACAGTACCAGACGGCTTCGCAGTAACTACCTCCTGCCTCGGAAATGTCACCGAAACCGGTGATCACTTCTCCATCACCCTCGTCGACATCCCGCTGACGCAAGCCTTCCTGCACGGAAGCGCCACGTTCCGCCCGCCCCCGAATGCGAAAGATCGCTAGATTCTAGGGGAGTTCTCCCCAATTTCCTTAGCTACGTAACATTACGACCTCGATCACTGGTATAAGAATAGTAGAAAGGAATAACGAAGATGAACAATAGATGGAACTGTGATTGTGGATTCCGACCAATATCTAGATCCTGCCCGGAATGTGGATCGCGGCCGACTAGTGAGCAGCTAGTAGGGGCTGCTTTCGGAGACGCCGTGCTTTGGAGTAGGGATAGGGGCAACGAGGTATGCCCAACGGGATCGTTTGGGGATAGGATACACTGCCCCGATGAGACTCCAGGTAAGTGCGGTAGGTGGCTCTGGAAGGGACTGCCGTGCCCCAAAACCTTCTTCATCGATCCCGCAGAGGAGGACACCTACATGAGTAATGTCGGTGGGAAGTACGGATTTGTGGTGTGCCGGAGTTGACGAAAGGGGCGGACTAAAATACATGTGGCCAGGTGTTAGTAGTAGTTAGAGGAGAGCTATTTCAATGACCGATTCCTTGAGATTTTCTCTGATCCGCGATGGTAATACCGTCGCAGCGGGTGTGCTATTCCGAGATGGTGCAGCCGTTCTGCGATGGCTGGGGCAGCATCCAAGCTTCCAAACGTACGAGACGTTTCAGGACGTCATCGATATTCACCACGTTGGAAAAGGTACCGACCTGACTTGGATCGATGGCGTGTGTTTTTCTTGCAGGACCGAAGCTAACTTCTGGCAAGGCTCCGATGGTAACGGTGGTCAATGTTGTCGTTGCGGTGCGACGTGGGATGGTGTGCCATCGTTTGAGGCCGAGCCCGAGAAAGGGGCATGGAGGAAACTTGAATAACAATAACAGTATAGATTGTGAGGAAACTCCAGCAGAAATATGGGCTATGGCATGCGAGCGGGCAACGCACCACGTCATCAGGAACCTGTTCGTTGTGCTCAAGCGAGATCTAGAAGAGGTCCGTGCTTATCGAATTCACCAGGGAGGGCAATCGTGCGGTCCTCCTTGTAACGAGCTGCTCAACGTACCACCGTCAACATTGGGTTATTTGGATCGGCTCGTGCGTCGTGGACTTGCCCTTACAGAAGGATTCAAGAATGAGTGAAGCAAACTTTGGTAAGTGGGATGATTACAATGTCGGGGGGAAGTCATGAAACCGTTCCCGACGCGCCCGTCATCTTATTGGGTCGACGGGCTGATCGTCCCAGCAACCGGAGGGGGCTACTGGGCTATCAGGGGACGAACTACCCCGGCAGGCACAGAGCTGTTCTGTGCTGGGGTCGACGAGAGAGGTCAGTTGAAATACCAGGAGGGCTGGCCCCCTGATGTGGGGGCCAGGTATTGTTGGTGCACGCCTGATGATGGCGGAGCAGATTGTATCTGTCTCCGCTAGATCCCTACCTAGGCTCACTTCGAGCCAATTTCCTTAGCTGATCACAGAAATCCATGTATAGATCAGTATATAAGATCAGTAGAAAGGAAACACATATGACACTTGTAGTTGATAGCGATCGGCTCTACAGCCTGCTCATCAGGTTGCAAGAGCCAAGGCCGGTCCACGTCTGGGTTCTTCCCGCCCCTAGCAGTTTTAGGCAGCTGGAAAGTGGCATGCCTGGATGCTACTACCAGTTTGCCTTCGGCCCCATCAATGTCCTCATCCCCATCTAGTCCCACCTTCCGTTCATTCCTTAGCTGATCATAGAAATTACGGCATAGATCAGTATATAAGGATTATGAGTGAGAGATCCCTACTCGCTCAAAGGACAAGGCAAAGAGAATGCATCTCGTAGCCAAAGTATTTGGGGAAGATCTTGCATTGGCTGAAATGCTGGCTAAGGCTGGCATTTCCACTAAGCTCGTGCACGGTGGTTTGATCGTCGAACTACCGAAGCACAACGATACGGATGACTATCGTGTAGTGTACACATCCCCACCGGAATTGAAGGACTACAAGATGGGCATCGCCATCAACTGCCGTGAATACGGTGGTGGTATGTCCAACTCCGGGGACGCAACAGTGATGTGCTACCCGGATGGTCTCCCCATTCATCCGTATCACATTCCTCGTAGTGGACACCTATCGAACGGTATACATGCCCTTTTCTCAGTTCCTGTTTCTGCCTTCGATACGATCATGGTAGTGGAAGTGAGAGCGTGTGAAGACTGGATTCAGATCATTGGCTGCAGCTGTCACCTACACCCAGACTTGACACTTGAAATCGTGGAAAAAACGATCTGGAAGGGGTACTATGACGAAACCCTTCCAGAATCAATCAAATGTTTCACCGATGCCATCGCGGCAGCAGTGGCAAAAGCGAACTGCTACCATTGTCGCGAACCTCACTTCATCGCACGCTAACCCCAGGCACACTTCTGTGCCATTTCCCTTAGCTGATCATGACTACGTAATGAAAGGGCGCTCGAAGAACTCGAGGCCCCTGGATAGGTGGGTATACGTTCTAGTCGAACCAGAAGACTCCTGTGCTCCTGATCCTAGCTCCTCTCTCACTGCTAACCACACCCGCTTCGTTGTTGGCAATGACTTGTCGCCATTGCTTGAACGAGACAGTCTTGTGATCCGGATGTGTTATCTTTCCGCGTACGAAGTAGTCGTACGTACGGACGGCGTATCCGTGTTCCAACTTCGATGAGCTTTTTCGGATCGCAATCTCATCAGCCATGTGCGGCTTACCGCCACGGCGATGTTTCATAGCTTCGCTGATAGCCGTCTTCTTCCTGACGATGACGCTACCATCTTTGATACCGGCGTCGATAGCGTCTCTCACAGTCTCCTTCGTCTCAAGGAAGAACCACTCTCCCTGTCGGGTGTTTCGCCTCGTACCCTCAACAAGCTGTACGGTACGTCCCAAGCTGTCGCAGGCCTGTTTGACACTGGTACAAGCGTCATTCAGCTGAGCAATGAACAGCTGACGCTCATCCACACCCATGAGGAAGTATCGCTTTTCTTCTGAAGTCTTCCTAGCCAGCCGGATCGACTTTTCAGTCACAGAAATGATACGCGTACTCTTAGCGATCTTCACTTTTGCAACTTGCTCATGCCAACGAGCATCAGACTCACTACGATGCCGCCTGATCTCCTCCTCAAATTCACGAACGGGCTCAGCAACCAATAGAACCAACTGGTTGATCTCCCGATCAGTATCCCGGACCTGAATCACAGTATCCTTTCCGGGATAGATCCTAAAGTACTCTCCCCTCTCGTTACCTTTGAACCTACGCTGGATGTCGATCTGGAAGATCAAGTCCATTCCCCGACCGTTCCTGATCGGCTTGCTCTGCATCTCAAGATGCAAACCCGCTTTGGCAAACTGCTCAACCAGCCTACGATCAACCATCTAACTCCTCCCTGTCTCTTTCAATCACATCTGACAGCAAGCTTCGTATGCTTTTTCAAAGCCCTCACCGTAGCTACCAACTCCTGGAAGTCTATCGCTTTTGCCGTCAATTTGAGATCGACGGAAATGATACTCCCCTTCACGAAAAAGTTGACTGCAGACTCTAGGGGAGTTTCTGGATCTAGTTTCACCACTACTCTACTACCGAAGTCGCTCACGATCAAGTGCTCTAGATTGCGTATGGTCCTCTCGATCATCTCCTTAGTGTCCTTCTCTTCGTCCCTCAACTGCTTCTCACGCTCACCGGCACCATTGAGGCTCTTGAGCCCCTCATCGATAGCAGTGTAGAACTTGGGTGAGGCGTCTCCTGCGCAGTAGTCGTACTTGTACTGCCGACGGAACCCGCTGACCTTCATACTGTAGTTCCCGCCCATGCTGAGCTTGAGCTTGCCAACGTACCCATCCCCGTCTACTGCAAATTCTACCTTTGCGATCCGATCAGCAGTAGCGATCTCCACCCACGTAATTGTTTCCTTAGACCGATCTGTTATTGCAAGATCATGTCCAAGCTCCTTGAGCTTAGCTATGATCTTATTGAACGCATCGATCTCACAAGTTCGAGCATGCGCGCAGATCACTTTCACCTGCTCAACCGAATTCTTGAAATTGACGGTAGCTCGTCTCCATCTACCATCCTTCATCAGCTGTATCTCACTCATGTCGTCTCCTCATCGTGGTCCTTGGATCAACAGTTCCTTCACCACGTCATCTACATCAACTTCGCCGACTAGTTGCTTCCGCATGGAAGGTAGATCACCTATGTACCCTGGCGGGTTGTAGGCCTTGAATGTTCTATCCGGCCCCATGATCACAATATCTGCATCCCCGAAGTGGGAGCTATCGAACATGTGATTGCAGTAGAGGAACAGCTTTTCCTCTTCGCTGAGCATCCTCGCTACCGCTTCTCGTATACTGTCAGAAGGAAAGTCGTACCGCTCTATCAGCTCCTTGAACTTGACCTTCTTTCGTTCCATCTCGTTCTTCACGTCTATCGTCTTCTTGGACATTTGTGGTCCCTTCACAATCGCAGGGCTATCACTCATTCCACAGAGACTCTCATACGTCCGTTCATCCATATAGAGCACATCGGCTTTGTTATTCACTTTCGTTTCAGGGTGATCAGAAACGTGTCCTGAATCTGCTCTATCTGGATGTCCATTTCCTCCAGCACATCCAGTGCTGGGTTGTGACAGTCGCGGAGGTCCGACAGCAACAAGGGTGAGTCCGTCGAGAGAGTCCTTTTGATCACTTCGAGTACTCGACTCCTGATCTTCTCCTCCGTGAATGGCTGGCGTATGATCTCGAGCAGGTTCTCCCTTAGCGCCTGCATTATGCGATCGGCGAGAACTTCTTTTCCCTTTTCCGTTAGATCCATTCTTCATCAGCACCTCCGGCAGATTACACTCCTTCACGAAAGCAATGTCAGCTGGCCAATAGTACTCTCTAGCAGGTCTAGTCAGAAATCCAGCCTCTACAAGCCTGGATAGTGATCCACGTATACCAGTCTCAGAGTGACTGCTCGTTACGATCAGTGTGTCGACGATCTCCTTAGTAGAAGGGGCCGTGTTGTGCAAGTGCACGAACGTGTCGACAAAGGTGTATACGATCCTATGTAGATCCGGTTCGTCACTCAATCGATACTGAAAGTCCAACATCAGCTCCCTTGACCATTCCACCAAACTGCAATTGAGACTAGCTTCTGTCTTGAAGATAGTCGCGTTGAAGTGAGCTTTTGTTGCTCCTATGAATATCGATCTGACTGGTATGGTGGGCTCGCTCAGGAGCATTGGCCGCGGTCTATGTTTCTTCCCCATCTCTTATCCTTTCAATCAACCACATCATCTAGATACTCCCCCCACCTATCCTCTGGGTAGACGATCATTTTTCCGCACACAACCAGGGCATTCTCGCCCTCACGATCACAGTAACCCTGACAATACTCCTTAGAACCTTGCGCAGCCGTAACAAGCCTGTCCAGACCCGTGATCACTACTACTTTGTAGTTGTTGGGTCCGCGTCTGTTGACATCTAGAGTTCGTGCAAGCGTAAACAGATCAAGAGCTATCTCACGTAGTTTCTCTATATCCTTTTGGTCACGAATTGTCTTGAAACATAGGCGCAACTTTATGCTATCCATCGATCTCACTCCTATCTCAGTTGATCAGTGTAGTCCTTGTTCTCTTCGATCTCCAGCACTGCACGGACCTTGTTCCAGTCCTCTTTGCATAGAGCCCACACTTCTCGAAACATAGGCATGCCGTTGATGGAACGAGGAAATGCACTATCGTGGTAGGCGAACAGAACACCTAGATCTTTCTGCATTCGATCTATGTCCTCTGCCTTGACGTCAGTGAAAGATAGAGGCATGAAGACCATCGACACCAAAGAGGTATCCTTGATCTGTGTAGAGAGAAAGATCTGATTCGACAGAATACTCTTCACAATCTCGTTCAGCTCTTCTGGGGATCGCTTACGTAGCATACTGTCCAAGTCAATTCTATTCTTTTCCACCACTGTACATACCCTTCTCTTCCGGTGTTAGGCACTTGCCGCAGATCACGTATTCAGGAACTTGGATCACCTTGCCGCTCTCATCTGTCGCCTCGGTCACGTTCAGCTCTGCCCCACATCTAACGCACTCTCTTCTGGCAGCAAAGCCTATGGCACGTGCCGCAATCTCGATCTCTGACGAGAAAGCCTTGTGACAGCTAGCCATATCGTGCAGGAGCATCGCAGCGTGACAGATCCCCACCACATCCCGAAGCTTGTTGATCTCGAACCTCATTGCTGCTTCGAGTACCTTTGGGTGAACCGGGTAACACTCCCACCTCTCGGCGAGCTCTTCTGCCCATCGCGGCACTACGCCATTAGGCCACTGTCCGTGGGCCTCGAGGTGGACTACGTCGTCATAGTTTGGTGTATGAAATGGCGAAGTATGCTCATCCATTACGGCTTCCATCCTTTCGGCTGCTTCCACCCTTCAGACAGGGCCTTCACCGCCCAATCTGGCAGTGGACGATCCTTATCAGCCGCTTTCAGTGCCGCCCTACACGCACGAAGTGCGGCACTAGCCACGCTCTTTGAATCCCAACGGAATGGATTGATTGCGTCAGGGTTGAACTGGAAGGCTACCTTCTCGGTCTTCCACACATCGTACTCTTCCCGATCATTCATCGACACCTCAACGATGTCTTTGTTCTTGGACCAGAAGTCTCCGATGTACGCACCCTCATCCTCATCAACGATCCAAACAATGGCGTACATTCCTGTATGCCGATCTTCTGTGAGCTCGATCCTAGGTTTCATCTTACACCTTTGTTGACATGCCGGGGCACATCATACCGAGTATCACTCGATGCTCCAGAGCAGCATAGTCGACATTGAAATCGATCATCAACCGTTGTCTAAGAAACTCGATCCGCTCCACCATTTTGTATCGCGAGTATCGTGGAGTATCTACCCGCCAGGCCACGCCGCTAGTCTCCATTCGCCTGACATGCCTCTGTGCTGTCTTGTGAACTACTACCCTAGCGAATGGACAATCCATGAACTCCGCAGCTATCTCACGTGCGTGAACGTTATCATGTGCCGCAACGATCACGGAGTGTTCAAGATCATCGTTCATGTACGCAATGAACGCCTGCAGGTTCAATTCTTCTGTGAGCTCGATCCTAGGTTTCATTTGGCACCCTTATCGACATGCTCCGGGTAGTATGGAATAGGAAACTTCCACTTGCCGAAGAAGGTTGCCATCTGCACACTAGCTTCTTTCAGCAATCCAGTAGCGATCTTCTTTCTCAGTCGAGAGACCCCATTCTCCCTTTCGTTGAGTATTCCCCATTTCGCATGAAGCCTACGCCAGTCGTATCGTGGCGGAGTGTGACCTCGCGTCGTCACTTGCCAGGCTACGCCGCTAGTCTCCATTCGTCTGATGTGTCTCTGCGCTGTCTTACGCACTATGATCGCATCTGCCAAGTAGCCCAGAAATTCCGCAGCAACCCCACGTGCGTGCTCATAATCTCGAGCTGCAACGATCAAACAGTGTTCAGGATCAGCGTACATGTACGCAACGAATGCCTGCAGGTTCAATAGGTTCAGCTTCTTTCTCATTCTCATCTGGTATCTCCTTTCTTAGCCAACCACTCTTTCACGTTGATGTCCTGGACCTCCGAGATTCGGTACAGCTTCCAGTTGTCGCCGTCTATCGACTCGAACTGGTATAGGCGAACAGTACTTGGCAACTCTGATCTATTGCCGAGATCCAAGGCTTTCTCTATTGCCTGATCAGGCGTATCGCTCAGAGGAAGTACGTTGTCGCAGCAGTACTTATGGATCATCTACCCCTCCTCCTCTTCCTTGTGCTCAGGCAGCTTCAACTTTTGGATCGCTTTGCGGAAGATCTCTGCTGCGTCTAAACCTGCTCTATCAGCGGCTAGGTCATCCAACGCCTGCTCTATAGTTGACTTGTAGTCGGCAGAAACGCTCTCTAGCAAAGCGTCTATCTCATTCTTCTTCAACCTTGTCTTTCGTATCTTCTCCAGCAGTTTCTCCGCCGTGGATTGGATAGTGTCCTTCATGCTCACATCTCGATCAATCAGCCACTCAATCCTCTTCTTCACCTCCCGCTGCACTTTGAACTTGATGAAGGAATCAACATCCTCTTCAAATCTAGGACTTCCAAGATACTGTACGATCTTGGACTGGATTCGGTCCTCAACTCGACTTAGGGTTTTGTCGTAGGCTTTCGTCATATGTCACTTGCCTCTCTTGTCCACCGGTGCTGCCGTTCGTACATCTCTACGACATCCTCTGTCGTAGGTGTATCCGCTTGGATCACCTTCCATCCACTACTCCACTCACCGTTCTTCTGTTTCAGGGACAAGATCCTCCCGCGAAAGGCATACATGATCGGAATCCACGTCGTGGTTTCCTCAATTCCATGTCCAGTCTCTCGCTGAAGCCTACATTGCTTGTACAACGTGTCTGGCATGAGCTGGCCTCCGTTATTAGTGCGGCCATAGACTTGGTCATCTCTGGATGCCAATAGCGCATACCGTAAAGATCATCCGAGTCTAGGCCAACACTACTATCTCTTCCGCAACTCGTTTTCATAGTAGCTCAGTGTGATCGTTGTGTATGTTGGACCCACGTAACGAGATCTTGCGTTCTCATCACCACAATCGTACTCACTCCTCATCACTCGCTTTTGGTACACATTCGCATGGATCACGTACTTCCTGCTCAGCTCATTGATCTGCGCCACGATCATATCCACGAACTGGGCTTGTGACAGCTCACCGCTGATAGGAGTAGAGTCTACCGTCTCCAGGCCCATCAGCTCTGCCTTCAGCTCAGATAGCTTTTTGCATGTGTCTTCCACTAATCTCTGCGCTCTTTGCAGGTCCATCTTCGCTCACTTCCGCTCCTTTTCTCCACAAGTGCATCAGATGTCTTTTTCGAAGCTCTAACGCCCTATGCCCAATAAATCTGAGATCACCATCAGCAGCACGATCCTTGAGGTCTCGTAGAAACTTGTGCCACGGTCTATCCCCAGTACGGTGCAAGCATACTGTCGACTTGCACACGAAGACAACATCCGGATCATCAGGAAGGAATTCGTATGCACCCTTCTTCCCGTAGTCAACAATCCAACGGTATGTGGCGCCCATATCCTGGATCACACTGGCCCACGTACTACAATCGATGAGCATTCCCGGAATTGGACTCATACGACCTAGGATACCATCTAGATCATCCGAATGATGATCGACGTTCCAGATCTCTAGATCATTCACATCAACCTTCAAATCCACAATCAACTGTAGTATGGACGCATGGCTTTCCGCCACGTAGATAGGAGTCCCGGACGGTATTTTTCTGAGCACGTGATCCTGCGTTAGTATGGGGTAGGCTGTGAACGTCGTTGGTCTACGGTTACTGGGCAGTCCATCCACCTCGTTCGCACAATACCCGCAGTGCAGGTTGTCGTCGTTGTCCTCCCCACAGTACCAGTAGTCAAAATCGATCGATGTCATCTTCATGGCTAATCACCCAATTCTGTCAATTCCTCCCACGTTACCCTTTTAGGCGGTCTTATCTCGTAGATCTTTTGCATAACCAACTTGGGTCCGATACATCTCCACTCGGTACCCCAATGCAAGATGTCGGGATCGTATTCTGGATTGTTGTGCCGATCACACGGACACTCTTTGTAGTCAAGCTCGTCGTGAATGGCACATGCAGCTGTCTTGTCGTCAAACGTCAAATGCGGGCAAATATGATCGAAAGGCTTGTAGTAGTAACGCTTTGTTCCATCCGGCATCATACGCTGTATCACTACATCCAAGTAGATGCAGCAATACCCACACCTCTTACAGCCAAACGATTCATCCATCTCTCACTCCTTGTTCAACAGATCCATCAGTAGTGCTTCTGCACTGGAGATGATCCTCGTTGATTGGTCCGTACTACCCTTCTTGTACGACTCAAGAAGATCAGAGATCCTCCTCTTGTAGTAAGGACTCAAACGCATAGCATTGGGTAGGACAGCCACAGTGAGGTAGCATGTACTCCCATCAGTGTTGTACATCGTTTCCTCGATCACTGATCCCTTCTTGTACGGACATTCTGGTATCTCCCATCTACCAGTATTCGAACTCCAACCTCGCATCTGCCGCAAGATACTTTCCTGCAACAAGATCGCTTCGTCATGATTGATCTCAAGGATAAACTTATCCTGTCCGGTCGACGAATCCTTGTAGTGTACTAGTTCCATGCTACTCACCTGACATCTAAAGAAAGGGCTAGACAGCTCTGACTCTGTCGTAGCCCTTATACCCATTTCCCACAAGATCGATTAGGGTACGCCCAGACGACTCAGAAGTAGTTCCTCTAGATGACCTATCCTGTGCGGATCACGACCAAAAAGCCTTCTCATCATAGATCTGTTCTTCGGTTCCTGCCATGCCCTGGCAATGTCTTTCTTCAGAAACACGACCTCAGCGGACCTAGCTGCAGTGAACGGATTACCACACCAGGCCGTAGCGCACTCGATCGGTTTGACTGGATGGATCAGACATCGTTCGTTCAGATAGAAGGAGCAGCGTCCTTCTGGATGGGTAGGGTAGTATCCACCCTCGTATCCAACAATCGCCGGCGCAATGATATAGGCCCTATGATCACTGGAATCATTGTCGAAGTAGCTCTCCCACCAGTCTACTGATAGGTACTCCTCGAATAACCTCTTCTGAGACATCTTCAGGTGCTTGGCTATCTTTCCGAGCTGATCTGGATACAGCCATCCAGGTCTTCGATCACAGCCTGATCGGCACGTAGAACATGTACAGCTCTCCTTAGTTCCGATCTGTTCCATCTTCTCTCTTCTGCTCCAGCCTCAGCTTCATGATTACGCTCATCCAATGGTCTCGCTCATTCACGAGTCTCTTGATCTCTATGATGATCTGAGTCCAACTGTAGTCCGTTTCGATCCCCAACGCTTCACAAATGTTCTCTCTACGTCTCTCGACCACATCTGCCGGTACCAATCTTCTAGCTTCCTTTGACATCTCACTTTCCTCCTTCACATCCACGAAAGCTCGTGATACATTTCTGTCTGCATCTCCTTTGGTCCTGTTGAGTGGCTACGCGGATCAATAGGGGGCCAGGTGGTCTCTCCCCCACCCACCTGGCCCCCTGATCCCATCTTTCTAGTAGCCAGCCTTAGTCGCCACATCTTCCATGATCTTGAGCTGAATCCTCATCCCTACGTACTCAGAAGGATCAACATCGATGCCCTTCAAGTTCTCCAACATCATGATGAACTTCATCATCCGTCTGATGTTGATAAGCATTGAGCTGATAAGCTCTCGGTATGGTTGCTGGGGATCAGTCTTTTCGCTGTCACTATTGAAGAAAGAGGCCGAAGTAGTTTTCAAGAACGAGCAGGCTAGATTGAGACCCTCACTGAGACCTTCGTTGAACACTTCTTCACGCTTTTGCAGGTCATCTCGAGCAGTCCCTTTGATATCCAAGTAGCGTTTTCGAGCTTCCTCGCTCTTTTCAACTACTCGCGCTACACGCTCCTCCCAGTCTTTACGCATATCGGAGATCTCTTCGTGCAGCGATCTAACATGATCATAACCCAACCCACCGAACTTATTCAGCTCAACCTTCAGCCTCTCAACCTCTGCCGTTCTATCCTCAACATCCGCTTTGATCTCACCTATCTTCTTTATGACGGTCTTCCAGGAGGTATCTGGAGCTACGTCAAGGAGCTTTCTGATCTCATATCTATAGTGACAGACTGCGAAAGTGCCATTCTGATCCGATCCTGATTCGATCCCGATTCGCTGGGATTCCTCCTTCGGTTTCGCAGTTGAACCGAATACCTCTTCCATCCTAGCCTCTATGGTATCCCACTCTATACCAGTAGGTATGTGAAGCAGATCACATACTCTGCGCCTACGCTTCTCCTCCTTCAGGTAATGGTCATGAGCCTCTCCCACAAGACTCTCGACCGTCCTGATCAAGGACTCTACTTCCCCCTCGTACCTATTCAGCTGTTCTTTCTGGAGCTCGATCGTGCTCTTGTGCCCACTGATGGCGAACTCGGCATCCTTCAACTTGTTCGCAAGCTGGTTAGCCTGCCAAGCTTTGGCATCGTCCTCTTTATCAGACGACTCCTTCTGCTCATTGTGCTTCGTGTCCAGTATATCTATCAGACGCTGTGCACCCTCTGTGAGTAGTATACAATCTCTGTATGACAACTTTCCTTGATCGATGAGTGCATCATCGATCTGTGAAGTAAGAATCCTCAACTTGTCTGCAAATTCGTTTCCCAGCATTGTCATTTGCTTGATCCTTTCAGCTCCTCTGCCTTCTCTTCATCCACCTTCGGCATCCCCTCTATATGCCTCTTATCACACACGAAGTACCCCCTGATCGTATCCAACACTCTAGTGATCACCTCTCCAATCACGGCTGATGGCTCTAGCTGCCTCAAATTCGCAAGCTCTTCCTTACTGAAGAAGACAAGTGGATCGTCATCTCCTCGATCATGTGTAGCAAGGTGCATATCTAGCACCAGCTCATCCAGCACTGACTTGATTGTGTAGCGAGGAGTGACCCAAGAGGCCATGGCCATCTTGATGTCTTCTTCCGATAGGTTGTCCTTTCTCAGCTGACGAACTCTTGACGCAAGCTGGAACGAGAGTAGCAGCTTTGCTTCCTGATCACTATTGCTCGACCAGTTGAAGATCGACAAGTCCTTCGTCAGTACCGCCGAACGTAACGCGTACTTCGCCTCACCTAAAGAGACAGTACCGATCTGATACCTTATGGCGATCTTGCACATGTACGTTCGACACACTTCCGGCCTGAACTTCCCGTGGATGCGACACGCAGTCCATTCGCCAAGTGGTCTTCCCAGAAGAAACATGCAAGGAGTCTTGATCGTGTAGTTGTCTGGATAGAGAGACTTTCCGATCTCCGTCTCGATCGCAAAATCATCTTTACAGATCTTGTTCTCCTCGACTATACGATCCGCTTCTGCGTGTGTTACTTTTGCGTGCAGTATGAAACAGCATATGCCACATCCTACACACAGCTTAGACAGATCATTGTGCTGGAGCTCGAGCAGATTGCTGTTCCGCTTGTCCGCCAGTAACTTCTCATCTGCACACTCGGGACAGAGGCAGAAAGAGACCTGGCCCAACGATCCCAGCTGCCCGCCATCTACTTTCCTCGTAGCCTCTTTCACCATGCAGAAGTGGCATAGATCGCTCATCCCAGCTCCATATTCTTCACAGAAGTTTCGATATCACGGAGTATCCGCTTCAGATTTCGTATGGAGTTGAGTACGTCTTTTCGCTCCTCTTCGCCCCACACTCCCTCTTTCTGCAACGTTTTACCGAGTTGTACTTTGTAAACATGGATCAAGTCGGTACGATCGTACAAACGACCTAGTTCTGATCTCACACTCATTTCAACTCACTTCCCTCTATCACTATCTCCTTCACTTCGTCTCTGATCTCTTGGAGTAGCAACTCTATGGCGCGAGCATTAGCCATAGCCTTTTCGGAGCTATCGGCAGTCCAGCTCTTCGATGTCATGCTGAACAAGTTCTTGAGCACAGCAACGCACGAAGATATAACACACGTAGAGGCATACAGATGATTCAGCTTGGATTGCATATGATTCAGCCTGGACTGATCGGGTGACTCTTTCGCCGGGTTCTTTATCCCTCCACCACATCGAGGCATCAGACCGCCGTATTTGTCTTTGTCTCTCTTCAGTTCCATCTATGCACCCTCCTTACTTCTCACATCCGGATCCTCATATGTACGCAGTTTGATATCCTTGAGAACGCCGCGTTCAAACTCAGCAATGAACTCTACCCACCCAACAGCCGGATCACCTACAAAGTCGTAAAAGACACAGTATCCTGTGAAATTATAGATCTTTTCCTCAAATTTGGGATCATTATGAATAAGTAGCTTTCCATCTTTGGTGATCTTGAATGTATCCAAGTTAGGATGCTGTTGGAGATCTTTTGTCTGAAACGTCTTTGTCTGTACCTTCTGCCATATAGACACTGAAGTCACTGAATGGCCACCGGGTAGTGGATAATCGCAGATCAAATTATCGAACATCCCCATTAGTGCATCTCCTCTTTGGCACTGTTGATGCTAGTCAGATATACTGCCTGGAACTTCAGGTAAGACTCCAGGTAAGCGTGCATCGTAACAGCTACCTGATCCATCTTTCCAATGAGTATACCGGTGTTGAACACCAGTTCAGCGTCTTGGGGCTTGAGTTGGAACATATGATCAGATATTTTGTTGAGCCTATTCACGATCTGTGCACCAGTATCGTTTATGAACTTGGCAGTTTCTTCTAGCAGTCCAGCAAGCTTGACATTCTCGTCAGTGACCTTCTGATCTATATCCTTCTTCTCGTAGTCCATCACCCTCTCTCCTTCCACGGCTTACGTATGCATCGGTAGAGACCAACGTAGCCCTCCCGCTCCAGTTGCTGCAATGCCTTTCGATTATCAGCATGAATGGGGCCGATCGCTAGGAGTCCGCTACTTCGTTCCACAAGACAGTCCGCACAGCAGCAAACACCGTTGACTACTGATCTATGTAGATGTCCGTGCCAGTGTCTACCTCCGAGTGCATTGTTGATCCAGATCACATGCTACCTCTTCATGCACACTTCGGTAGAGCATCCTGGATGCAAGCGCACCCATTCTCCGTTCTCATCATCTACCAGATCACTCTCCGAATCATCACCATCGCTATCCAGTATGAGGACTATGAAACGTACTCGTGGATCTTTTCCGAGGACGTTTACTTCAACCATCACCTCACGGACAGCAATGTCGTCATCGTTCACGAAGTTGATGCCCTCGATAAATCCCTGAACGGCATCTAGGTTATCGAACTCCCGCTCAACGATCCTCATTCTTCACCTCCTCCTTCAGATCATCAAGAGTGATCGGTTCCAAGAATGCGGGGCTAATGTGGGCGACTACGCCAGCGTATCCGATCGGGCTACGTAGCACTCTGAAGTAGGCTTCCACCCCGTTGTTGGTCTCTACGAACTTGTATGAGGCAACAACGGACTTTTCAACCGTGAATCGGTAGGGTGCCTGATCCTTGATCCGATATAGCTGCCATGGTGGAAATTCCCTGGCCACTCTCTCTACCTCTGATGGCCTGTTCTTGAGCCACTTCTCCAGCTTGTCCATCTCTGCTGGAGTACGCATCTCGCGCAGCTCCTCTTCGATCTCTTCGATCGACATGTCTTCCTGTTTCTCTACTACTCCGCCTCCACAGGTCACACATCCCATATGAACCTCCTATGACCACGTCAAATGGTCTTCCTCTGTCAGTCTTATACCCAGATAAGTGAAAAAAGACGATAGATCGTGTATATAAGATCTTTGATCGAGGAGCAGTTACGGACTGTTTCTATGATCGGATCCTTTGCGTGAAGGCGCCTATCGCAAAAGGATCTGCTCCGGCCACCATCGGAGATTCAAATATGGTGGCGGCTATCGTATGTCCTTGTGCGCCCCACGACGTGTTTGTGGGGAGGCATCCGGGTACCTGAGACCTGGGTACGAATGGTCGTAATGAAGCACGCTGGCGCCAGGAGTAATGTTAGGATCGGTTGGGAGAGTTTGTGGGCGGCTAGATTCCAGTACCCTGTGGTCTCAGGACACAGGAGAAAGATCTAAGCCGTCCTCTCTCCCATTGACAGGTGAAAGCTTTGATACTAGAAACAGGGAAGAGGGGCGGCTAGATTCCAGTAACTTGTCCCCTGGATCACAGTGAAAGATCTAAGCCGCCCCTCTTCTCTTACGTAGTTATTGGCTGATACTAGACAGCCGTCGGGAACTCGCCATTCGGTGGGGTAACAACAGTCACGATCGGGAGCTCTTGTTGCTGTGGAGTTGCCGCCTCGCTCAATATCTTGTCGATCTCGCAGCTACCAGGCATCTTGTTCCACAGCTCGATGAAGACTTCGTTCATGTTGTCGAGGGCGCTGATCTGTTCGCCAGACAGCATCTTCGACATTTCCTGGAACGGGCCGAGGTAGCCCCTGGACGCAGTGGTCCTCGCCACCTTTATCCGCGTCTTCAGCTTGGCATCGAAATCTGGTGCGCAGCTTCCATTCCGAATGAGGTTGGCGAACATCTCGAGGTAGAGGCCGATGAGCCAGGGCCATTCGTAGCCAGCCTTGCTCGCCTCCTTCATATCAAGCGCAACCTCGAGGAATTCGATGCTGCCGTCCTGAACTCCGTCCGCCCACTCGGACATCCTTCTGGTCTTCTCTTCCGGTTCCATCTCTACACCTCCTCTGGTTTCTTTGGTGTGACGACTAGCGCTACCTGGCTATCTGGTACGTCGGTCACCAAGTGGTAGCCTGCTGTCGCCAGCTCACCTGCCATGAACCTGATCCTCTGTCGCATCGTCTCTACCTTGGCTGCCTGTGTGTGCATCCTGTTTCGGTGGCAAACAGCAGAAACGGCGTTCAGCACTACCCAAGCTGTCACCAATGTCTTTGATGCATCCTTGGGCTCGATCTTTATCTCCCTCTTGGCCTGCTCTATCAGCGAGGATCCTATCTCAGATCCTTCCTTGATGAAACGGACGTATTTGAGATCAGTGATCGGTGCCATTACTCAGTCAGCTCCGGTGAGGGTTCCAGCATCCTACGAAGATGCTTCAGCGTCTTCAGCTTCTCCTCTACGTACCCTATCTCCCTTTCTACGTCCTGGAGAAGCACGCTTCGTCTTTCACATTCAGGACCTAGTACCTCATGGACATACTTATGAAAGTCGTACAGAAGTATAGTGCCATCCGTCAGAACGATCACTAGCTTTCCAATTTCACCAGCAAACCCATCGAGGTTGACCTCGTAGATTGCCGTCACATCATTCCTTTTGTGGCAGTGTCTCCGATACGGGTCCTGATCCATTCTTGCCTCCATCCATCTTCCTGATAAATATGACGTACGGAAGGCTGTACCCTATGGACTCGAAGTGCTTTCGCTCATCGTCTGGTAGACAGCCAAAGTGGCAGATGTCTTGTTTCTCTGGAGTATAGGCGTCAGCCACTGCGCCTTCCAGCTCGATGTACATGTGGCACTTACAGCACTCGACCTGCATTTTGTTCATGACTCTCTTGTCGTAGAGACCGGCCATATTTTGCATCTGCGGAGTATCCGCTGAGTAGGATGGGTGTACCTGTACCGGAATCCCCTCACGCAGGTAGGGATACTCGCGAACAGTACAGCTAGCGCACATACAGCGCTCACTATTCGGATCATGCGTCTGGCGGTAATTACCCACCCAACCAGGAGGTACATGGCCTATCGTACTCATCATTGGTCTTGTAGGAGTAGAGCGTTTACTCTCCACCTTTTTACCCTCTGCCATGACACCGCCTTTTGTTGGTGAGCTGAGTTGGAATACATCTTCTTCTTCTAGATCAAGAATGTTCATACCACACCTACTAGACGCAGGTGGGCCTCACATTTCTATGAGGCCCACCTGTCTATCGGTCTGGAAGCTACTCAGACTTGATCTTCGCCCTTTTGGCGGCGACCTTCTCTCTGACTTTCTCCTTCGCTATCTTCGTCGCTTTCGCAGAAGCACTGACTGGAGGAGGAGAGACCCCAACCATCATCACGTAGCCACGCTTCGCATCTGGATCGCCAGTTTTCGACCACCTAGTGAGAATGCCAATGGAGCATGGGACCCTGATGCCGTTGCGAACAACACGGACGAGCTCGTTGTCCTTCTTGCCCTCACCGTATGCTACGGTTACCTTCTCCTCCCCGAACATTGCGATCGCGATGTCACGGATGGAGATTGGCTTCCCACGCTTGGCCTTCACGATCTTGATGATGTCCCTTTCAACAGGACGTAGACCATCACTTTTCCTGTCCCTATCCATGCTCCGGTGAATCTCACCTTCTGCAGCCTTCTTGGCTTTCCTCGGAGCTTTCTCCACGCTCTCCTTGGCTGCTTTTCGAGGTGCTGGAGCCTTTTCGGACTTGGCGGCCTTCGCGGTCTTCGCAGCCCTCACCGGTGTCTTTTTGGGCTCCTTCTCGACTGGGCTCTTCTTCACGACTGGGCTCTTCTTCACGACGGGGGTCTCAGAGACATGCACTCCTGGCACGTCCGCCATCCCACCACGTTTCTTGGCCGGGACGGTCACGCTATTTCCGTTGGACGGTACCGGAGCCGCCGTCTGCCCATTGCCACCACTCTTCAGGCGCGCAAGCTTTTCCTTCAGCTCCGCTGCCTTGTCGCTCTTTGCCTCTGCCGGATGTGTCATTTCTACCTTCCTTACTTCAACTTGTCGTACTCGATCACGATCACAATGAACATATCTGATCATGATCACTATGTCAAGAGATCTTGATTCAGAATGGAGGATGCGGCCAATAAGCCTCACCCTCCAGCTTTAGGATGATCCCGCCTCTGCCATTGAGTAGTACGAACAATTTACCACATAGAGGACAGATCATTGGATCTGCCTCTTTAGGAGCGGCATAATCACCGATCGGAACAAAGTCCTCGGCTCTTACATTGGCTCCTATGTAGTCCCGCCCCACAGCTCTGCAGAAGAAAATCGGCCTTTCGCAGGCAACACAAATTACTTTTGGTACTTGATTTGTCATGATCTTCTGTACTAGAACAGTTCCGTGGCCGGGCCTCTTATACCATGGACCGTCGCATTCTACAATCGATCTCGATCGGTCCAAGGAGACAATGAAGGATCCGGAGGAGGTGATGTTAGGTGGGCAATGTAGTCGAAGTCAAGTCGATCTCTAGTTACGATCACACCAGACAGGGGGTAACGGAATGAAAGATCGTGTGAAGGTGATGGGCAACATTGCGATCTTGAAGGTAATCACCGGAAGGCCAGGAGATGCAGACACTGGACTTGTCCTACATGGAGCTGATCAATGCTTCTTACTAGCTGAAGTGCTGATCAGTGCGGGGGAACACATCAAAGATAACGAGAGTAGACTGTCTTTCGAGGACATTAGATCCCGCAAAAATTTCGATCAGAAAGTGTGATAAGTGTTCTGGCGGTACCACAAGGCTGAGTAAACCGATGGGACATGATGTCGCGGTTGAGGCGGAAAAGCCGAATCGTTTTTACTCATATATTAGGATCGGAGTGGACATGAACTTTCTCCCGTACTTTCATAAGAACGTGGCTAAGATCAAACTAGTCGACAAGCAAAGATCTTGGTTCATGAGAACCATCAATATCTTCTTGAAGATCACTAACGCCTTGAAGATCACTAACATTCAGAAGTTCCTCACCGACTATGGTACCACCATAGGGCATACGATCTACGACTGTCCAGCATGGACCTGGAACAGCCATATGACCCCTCACATGTTCCACGAGTTGACTCACGTCATGCAGTGGAATCTTCTATATGCCGTACGCTACCTGATCAACGCAAAGTGGAGAGCACACTACGAAAGTGTATGCATCCAAGCAGAGTGGGCAATGTTCCCGAAGTTGATGAACGCAGAAAATGTCGTAGCTCGAGCCCATCAACTGACTGGATACGGGATCAAATACAGCACAGCGCTTGTGATGTTGAACAACAGATCTAAGGAGCTCGAGCTAGGCATTCCGCAGAAGGAGGTGAAGAAGATGAAAACGGAATATGAGGAATGGAAGTATGAAGAGGGACTTTAGCGAGGATCTTTTCACGACGTTGGCAGAGCTGGCACTGGAATACGCTCAACGTCGATTGAAAGGTGATCAACCAAGATTGAGGGTACACTTCGAGTTTGAGGATGAAAAAGAAGACGATAGTACAGTGGCAGTTCACACCGGAACAAGAACAGCTGCTACTTCAAGAACAGCTGCGACTTCGACAGGACTACGGAATAAAGCTGAGCGCCAGTGAGGTAGTCAAAGTACTGATCGAAGCGCACCGATTGCGTCTTCAGGTGGTAGCATCTGAGGACAGTGATGCTCGATGGTGGATGTACCAGAACATTGCTGATCTGGACAAAGATGAAGACACCGATACTGAATAGCTTCTGGACTTCAGCAGCAGCACCTCTTGACGACCTGGCTCGTATCCAGGAGTATATCAAACCATGTGATCCGTCTACGCTGCCGGGGTTCCTCACACCCATCACTCCGTCTCTATCCTCGACGGAGGAGGAGCCCCGGCAGCCCTCCTCTTCTGATCCAGCACTAGATGAGTTGCTGGAGACCTATGGCACTACCCCAGAAGAGTTTGCCATCTCCGCTCTCAATGAGCCTGAGTTGTGGGAGGCCGAGGAGCTGGAGAAGTTCTTCGGCGTCCTGAGCAAGGATCTACCACCACAGGCCATAGCAGACATAGCCCTCGAGCACATGAGAACCGGTGGAGCTCGAGCACCAAAGCAGAAAGCTCCTCAGCTACCAGCACAGAGCGATGACGATGAGCTAGAGGAACTGTTCCCAGATCGACTAGAAGAACCCCGCCATCAGATGCCTGGATCGTTTGTAGACATGTCTCCCATACCTGGAACCATCAGTCTTGATAAGTGGTGGGAGAAAAAATCCTAGCCTAATCATGGGATAAGTATTCTGAGAGGGTCATGCAACAGTGCAGCGGGACTCTGTTGCACCCTCATTTTTTAGCTCCAAAAGTGAAATTCTGATCATACAGATGGGATAAGTATCTTGGTGATCGGAGCAATTATGCTCCCCCGAAAAAGAAGGAGGTCACCAAAATGACACGAGTAGAAGAAGAGACGATCAAGACGTCGCTCCAGGCTGTTGCGAAACTTCAGACGATCGTAAAGAAGTTGGTGGTCCACTCAACTCCAACGGATTCCGAGTGGCAAGACGCAGCGGATACGATCAATTCTCTCATCGCACTGGCCAACCTGGTGAGCAAGGACCTGATGAAGGAGGTGAACTCGGCCAACTAGCCGAGCACCTCCGGAAGACGCCCTCTCGGGCGCTCTTCTTAGCTCTAAAAGCGAAAATCTGATCATATAAGATGGGATAAGTATTATGGTGACGGAGAACCTAGTTCTCCCTTGAAAAAGAAAGGAGTCACCAATGCGCATCAGTTTCGAGTTTTCTAAGGCCGAGTTGGACGCTCTCAACAACGTGGCAAAGGCGTACATGAGCATCCACCGCCAAATGGCCGACGGAGTGGACAAACTCATCGACCACCTCTCCTCGTTGACCAAGGACGGCGTGCTGACCATCGTGGTCGAGCCGCCCACCCCCAACGCGACCCCGCTGAAGAAGCAGCGACTAGTGGATGCTCTGACAAAGGAACGCAAGATCGGACGCAAGATCGTACGCGCGTAGCCTTCCCCCACTCCAACGAGACGAAGAGTCACGGAAACCCGTGGCTCTTTGTCTTAGCTCTACATCTGCTGTGGGGACATCCAGGGAGTTGGGCCGCCCATTCCATACTGGTATGGTGAGGGGTTGGGACGAACTAGATTGCCTGCTGCTGATAGTCCAGCTGCTCCAAGAACAGTTCCGCCTATGATACCTGCATAGCCCAGGTTACGTGCTCCCCGGCCAATTGCCTTGGTGGTCTCCCAGGCTTCTCTTCCAGCACTTTGTCTTGGTGCTACTTGACCGGCAGCTCCCGCAGCTGCTTCAGGAGCGGCCGGCACTGCATGGCCTGCTGCACCTGCTCCCTGACTAGCTGCTGGAGCGGCGTGCTCTGCAGCTGCAGCTGCGGGCTTAGGAGCTCGCTGAAGAATGGGGGCTCCGGCCTTTCCTGCTTCAAAACCACGCTCGGCTTGATAGGCAATATTCTGACCCGCTCTACGCAATGGATTGATTCCAGGACCCTGCATTCCAGCTGTTCCGTGAACTGAACCTGACCACCAATTGCTAACTCGCTGAGCAGCCCGCTGAAACGGATTCTTGTTCGCAAGATTGCTTGCTAGAGTATTCGGATTGATCGCATGCTGTCCCGCTGGTAGCGGCGACCAGGCTTGGCCCAACGGCTTGGTTCCCAAATGGCTTGTATCACCTAGGAACTTGGTACCAGTCCCTTTCCACCAATTTGACACACCACTAGCTGTTCGACCTACTGCCTGCCTTCCAGCTTGTAGTGCTCCTCCGCCAGCTTTAGCTCCTCTGCCCAAAAGTCGGCCTGCAGCACCAACGAAGTTTCCAATGCCTGCTTCCTTGGCAAGCCCCGCATTCGCAGCAAAACGCCAGGCCATATCCGGATTGATATCGTAGACACCTGAAAGGAAATCAAGGTGATGTACTGCCTGTGCGCCGGTCCAGTAGCTATCCTCCGAAGCAACTTTCAAGATGCCCTCATCGTTGAGAGTTGCGTGCAGAGCTGCCGATTTGATCAGTCCATTTGGCTTGCTGCGCTCTATGATGTCCAGAAGAATGGCATTGAAGCTGGCAGTCTTTGTGATCTCTGGGCTGAACTCATGAGCTGCTACCTTGCCCATGAAGTGGGCATCAGTCGTCTTGATCGTCAACGATCCCAACTTGTGGAAGTGATCTCGAGACTGTGCTTCGAGCCACTCAGCTCTGGTAGAGTACACTGCCATAGGTCAACCTTCCTACGCTGCGATAGACGGCATCGCTCCGCTAGAGATACCGGAAACAGCTTCTGATAGTCCAGTGACCAGCGACACAGCTGCTACGTTGACCGGGATCACTCGCTCGTACTGGATCGCCACCGTCTCCTGAACGATGGTTCCTTGAGCGTCTGTTGCCCAAGTGTGATTCGGAGCGTAGCACGCCTCGAGGTATACAGCACCTATCGTATTGAGATTCGAGTCTCTCATGTAGACCAAGAGACCAATGGGTTGATTGAACAGATCAGACGCCAGGTTGAGAAAGAGGTTCTCGTATCCAGGAGGCACGATCACGTCGTGCTGGTTTACCATGTTGTATGCTCCCTGATTGGGGAACATCCAAGGTACCTGAACCGGTCCAGGCAGCATGTCCTGGTAGTATGCGTACAACACACGCAGGAGAGATGCACCGTGATAGTACACTCTCGAAAGAGCGAGCTGCCCCACTGTTCTGCCGCCGATGAAGTATGATCTCTCTGAGCCAAGCTCCCAGATACGCATGAAGGTCTTGTTCTGAGAGTGATTGATGTTCTGGGTCACACCGATCGGATAGACAATGTCGCTATCACGAGCGGAAGCGGCCATGGACATCCCGCCAGCTCCTGTCCCAAGCTGTGATAGCCGGGGAGGACCAGCAGCGATGAGAGTAAGGCCGCCCGAAACAAACTTCCCGTCAACCATGCCATTCTGGACATAGTGGTTGAGGGGATTCCAACCTGAGAAGGGACCTGGCATTTTGTCCTCCTACAACTGACCTAGATCAGACAATGATCGTGATCACAATATAGTTGCACGGGTATAGTGGATCAATACTGACCTGAACGAGAACGGTATCAGGATTGTTCTCATCCTGGATCAGATTGTTCAGCTCTGCACCCGACACTACTTTTCCCTCTTCCTCTAGCCATCGCCCCAGGCCTTGGGCCACTGTGCTGAGAGTGTCGAGGAATCCTTGCGTGATGTTGTATCTACCGATGTAGACCTTGAGGCTCATTCGGTAGAACTTCGCGCAGTAGTCAACCGCTCTCACGATCGACTGCTCTCGTTGTTCGATGGTCGTCAGCTTGGTGGTGACCTGCATGCGCGACCAGATTGGACCGTTCTTGTTCTCTTGCACAGTAAGGTCAGCACCACCTGCAGCCATCTGATTGAGCTGCGTGGTGTTGTACCTATCATTGGTCCCAGTGACTCCGGTGAACACTGCGATCGGAAGATTGGTGAAGGGCTGAGAGGGCTGCTGCCCACCAACCATACCAACCTTGGCCGCGTTCATGTAGAACCCAGGCACCAGCTGCTCGATACCATCAATGGTCGCTTTGAGCTGATCGAGCTGCATCATCCATACGCGCCTATCGCTGAATCCCTGACCTCGCGCATAGACGGTCTCTACTTCCTCGTCCTTGGAAGCAACAGCAGCTCCTCTGATCTTCACCGAGAAGCTACCACTGATCAGAGTCGGGAAGTCTCCAATGGTATCGTGGTAGAAGCCATCGTCATTCTGCCCCGGAGCGAAGATAGTGTTGACCCGAAGTCTCGTACCGCCAACTACCGGTCCGATCACGTTCCAGTTGTAGCTATCAGCCGATAGATCGAGGAATACACCGTCCGTGATCCCAAAGGTTGCTGGATTGAGACCAGCATCCAGGAGCAACTGTGACAGATTCGGAACGCCAGTATCGAGATAGGTTGGCGTGCCGACGATCGTGTCACCATCATTGCCAGAAGCAACGATGGTATCAACCTTCCGAGTCGGCCGGCCTAGGTGAACGACTGCAACACGCTCACCCTTCATGGTCGGCTCGCTCATAGTATTGACATGCTGCTGAGCCGCCATGGCGATGTCGAGATCGCTGGTGAGGGTGGCGATGCCGTACACTTCCGAACTCTGCAGGAAGTCAAACGCCTCCTGGAATGCTGCCAACGTTCCGTACGGTTTGTCGGCCAAGGTCTCGCTCACACCGATGCAGGAGACCGACACACCATTCGAGTTGCCAAGGGCACAGAAGACACCGTAGGCCAGCGGATTCTCCGGAGTGACCGGACTCATCGCGGCCTCGAGCTCGTTGATGTTGTTGAACGTCAAGAGTGCTGGATCTGCAGAGGCTGCCGTGACATCCAGTCGAACAGCGGTATACATCACGTAGAGCATGACTACCGCTGTCGAAACAGGTTGTCCGTAGATGTCCCTCAAGAAGTCGTGCTTGAGGTGCACATTACCCTGCGTATCCAGGTAGATGTCCGGAGTTGGAACGGTCACGCCCCACTGGCTGCTCAGTACGGTATCCAGGTTCTTAGCGAGGAAGTACCAGTACTGCCACCTTCCAGAAACAGCTACTTCTCGATCCAGCTTGATCCGTCCCTGAGTTGCCATGGGATGAATCTCACTGACGTTGCCGAGGTAGGCGCCATCACCGTAGATGGCATCCCCTACACGAACTGGGAACGGATTTCCATGGTAGGTGTAGCCGTTGAGACCAACATTGATACCAAGATTGGTGGTTGGGGTAGGTTGCGGTGATCCAAGCGACGTGCTGTTTGAATCGATCTCGATCTTCGATTCGTACCCAGAGGTCAGGCTCTGCAGCTTGAGAAAGTTGGTGCTCCACGAAGCAACACCAGATGGGTAGACGTTGTTGATCTGTTCGACAACATCATCTACCGGCTCCGCTCCAGCATTCTTGCCGAGCAACTGAGTATGGGCTAGAGCATCACCAATGATCTCGGTGTGGGCCGTAGAAACGTTGGCAGCTACCTGCACCTCGGTGTTGGCGACGATGTTCACAGCCGGTTGGGCGCCATAGAACAATCCCACGTACACACCAGCAGGAGCTGAATCACCAGCGGCATTGCACCGATAGGCGATGTTGACGCCGAAGGTAGCCACTGAAACCGCATTGATCTGAGTTACGACATCCGCTATGGACGCAGCTGCAACGAACGTCACAACAAGCGACACACCGTTGACCAGAAGGTTCAACGTCTGCCCATTGATCGCACCAGCTGGGGCAGTGAAGTCCCAACCACCACCAGCCGTTGAGTCGGTGGACACGATCGGTTGACCGTAGAACTTGATGGTCTGCTTTCCACCACCGTCAATTTGGAGGATCAGCTCCTTGCCATGCAGAGGCTGGAATGTCGATAGATCGACAATGCCAGTCAGTGCGGCTGAAGTAGCAAGAGCTTGGAAGTTTGGGATCGATGCTCCAGTGCTCTTGAAGTCGACGTACGGGGTCAGAGTGTCTCCATCCCCATCATCAACTGGTGTAACACCGTACACTGGTCCAACTACGTTGTAGTAGCTCCCCAGCCGAAGGAACGACTCTGTTCGCAGGAATTCCCTTGGAGCAGTACCGAGGTCCACGAACACTCGGATCGAGTCCTCATCGATGTTCAGCTCATCGAGGTTGCCTCTGGGATCCGGGAAGCTGGACTGCTTCAGGTACACGCTATCTTGGATGTAGGCACCAAGCCCGTAGAAGGTCTGCCCCTCACCCCAACCGAACTTGGTGATAGCAGTCCCACCAACGATCTGGATGGAAGTGTCTTCTCCGGTGGCGGTGGAGCGGAGCTCGAGGTACCACTTGTCGTCCACACCATCGCCATCCGAGTCTTCCGCTAGCACATAGGCTGCGAAGTTGATCGGAGGAGGCGCTGCACCGTTGATGGCGATAGCCACCTCTTGTGCCGTCATGGTAGTTGGCGGCGTAGCACCAGTGGGCATGGTAAAGGTCTGGAGAACCCCGCCATTGACCCGAAGCTGGAGCGTGAGCGCGTCCATTACCGTGTAGCTAGTCTGATCGTTGGGGGCCACAGCAAGTGCTGGACCATCCACAATGATATCTGTGTTGAGAGTGCCGTCCGAGTTGTAGAGCTCGCGGATCTCCTTCGCTACCCCGACCACGCACGGAACCAGCGTCGGGATCACGATAACAGGGGTCTGATCCGTGTACTCCTGGACGACCTGCACACCAGGCTGCGGAAGTTCGGGGATTGCTTGTGCCATGTTCTCTACTCCTCGTCGTCGATCTTGACTACCACTTGGATAGGCGGATCCGCCTTTCCTCCACCAATGTAGTTCATCGGCTGCAGTGATCGCCCCCTAAACGTTGGGGGTCTAATGTTGCCCTTCATGTTCTGGAACTCGGCCCGCTTACCATCTTGTTGGTACAGACCGGTTCCCCAACCACCTTCTTCGAGTTGAGTAGTTGGTTTGAATGGATTCGTCATCTGAACTGTTATGGTCTGTTCGATCTTGTTCAGAACCCGCAATCCCTCTTCGCTCACCTTCACAGTGTGCTGGAAGTGGAACGGGATAACTACTGGGACATTTATGATCTCGCCTTCAGTGTCTCCACTGACGATAGCTCCAGGAGGAGAGGCGGATAGAACCTGGATCTGTTCTCCGATCTTGTGGAACCCGAGCTTCATGAGGATGTACTTCAAAACCCAGAAATGGTTTGCAGTCACCCATGCGATCAACTCGGCTTCTGTCTTGACCCTAGAGAGACAGTTCAGCGTTATGTTGCCGGAGATCAGATCTGTGTGAACGCGCTCGCCAGTTCTGATACTCAACGACATGAGCTGATCTAGACCGATACCAGCCCATCCACACTGAGATCGGACGGATACGATGGCGGGCCTCTTCTCGATAACATCAGGCTCGATGGGAGCGTCATCCGTGATCACTATCTCAGAGACAGCATCGTCGGGGTCCCACTTGAAGTTACCAGTAGGCGCTTCCTTCCACAGCTCTTGGGCAAAGATCAGACAGAGCCTTATCAAGTGCTCGAGCGGGTTGTCCGCCCAGCTACTCCCTTGAGTCTCTGGAGCTATGGTCGGAATGACTGCGCTCACCTGCCCACCCTACTACCTGCGGACTGAACACCCCTCTGATATGCTTCTTCCAGCCTTCGATCTTGCTCTTCTCGCATCTTCCCACGAACAGCTAGAGCAGCACCACCTGCCACTACCGGAAATGTTGCATACAGCATTTGACGCCATGGACTTGATACTGGCCCTCGTAGCTTTGTCAGAGCATCCACTGACAACCGACCTAGCCCATATCCAGCCCCAACACCACCAGCAACGATAGCAGTGTCCTTCAAGAACTGCCCTAGAGCTTGCCGGTTCATCGTTCTCCGGCCCTGCTCCTGATCTAGAGCTTGTTGCAGCTCAATAGCCTGCGGATCAATGCGCTGAGCAGACTCCTGCGCCAGTTTGGTCATCTCATCGCGGAAGGCAGCTATGGATACAAGATCGTACATTACTCGCTCATAGGAACTCTTCGATATCTAGAAGTCACTTGTGCCGGTCCCGGTCTATATCCATATGGATCTGCGTAAGAAATACCATAAGGATTGACCGCGACATCTCTACCTTCCACTACGTAAGATCCTGGTCGATCACGAGATAGAAAGTCAGACTCTAGAGGTTTTCTTCCGTGAGCCTTTCTGGCGGCGTTGGACGCGATCAATGTGGCTCGCAGACGATCCTTATCTCCCAACTCTCCACGTTCGTACAAGTCCTCCGCATGATCAAGATTTGCACGTGCCTGGAATACATCTTCAGGCGTTCCCATAGCTATTCCTTTGGCAGCTCTACCAACGTACTTCCCACCAAGGTAACCGCCACCAAGTGCACCAACTGTGCCACCAACTACGGCACCAGGTATTCCAGCAATTCTAGATCCGAGTAGTCCAAGCCCGCCACCACCAAGAGCAGCACCACCCACTCCACCACCTATACGGCCGAGTTGCTGATAGTGACGTACTAGTTCTTCTTTATTGATCGGATCAGCCACAATAGGCTCAGCAGCAATCTTCTGCAGCTCGTCACTAAATGATGCAAAATTGATCATGTTCCAAAACCGTGTCCTGTTAGAAGGTTGTTGATGAACTCGGCTCCATCCAAGCTCTCAAGGTTGTGAGGGTTCGTGAACTCACGCTGCGGACTGGGCTCCAATCTTCTGAGATCATCTATGTTGATCGGAATCGAATATTCGATGTCCGCTCTTGGGATCTCATGCAGCACCACCTCATGGTGCAGGACCGCCCTCAAACGCTGCGTAGTACTTACCCTCTCAATCCTCCACCTTCTATTCTCAGCTTCTACGATTATATCTTTCGGCTTCAGTGGCGGGAAGTAGGGTGTCCTTCCCGTAGTGTTCGACTGCTCAGTCTTAGCCACCTGCAGCATCTCAACATGCTTAGGACTTGGATCGATTTGCAGATACGTCGCGATAGGATCCAGATACCCACGAACGTATGTAGTACTGAAACAGGTTGGACACTGTGATCTACGACGATTGCCAGTTCTCTTGTCGTAGCAGTCTGGGCATCGCTGCCCAAAGGTACGTACTGGAAAGATCCACACTAGCCGTCCGATGTGCTCTCTAAACGCAATGAGCTCGAGCCTACGTACTTCAATGGCATCAAGAGACGGTCTTGGTTCTTGAGTAGCTGACGCACTATAGACGAACTCACTGGTTAGCTTACTGGTGACCTTGATCCTGTACCAGAGCTGCCTCCACCTGCTGTAGAGGTTCACGATGGAATCTCGGAAGTAGTACTTGTCGGAGAATGGCTCGCTTGCCTGATCAAACGGACCCATAGCAGACTCACTGCGCTCAACGGTGAAGGTGTAGTCCCAAGCATCCTCCGATGAGTCTGAGATCTCCCAGTACACATCGAGGTGATCCAGTTCGAGTGACTTTACCTGAACGTTGACAACGTTGAGCACTAGCGAACCATTCCCAGATCGTATACAAGTTTGAGAGAACTGATCTTCTTCAGTCTCTCAAACATGGTATTAGCCTTAGCCACTTCTTCTCTGCTTCCTCCGCCGGCTTTGTCTGTGTGATACTTTTTTACGATCTCTTTGTGCTTCTTGATGACATCTGCTCTCTTATGGGTTTTCAGATCAAGTCCATAAAAACGAAATGCTTCAGCCATTTCTTCTCTAGTTGGCATGTCACGATTGGCGGCTTCACCTCTTTTCGCGGCTTCGTTTGCAGCTTCTTGCGTAGCTTTTCTAGTCTCTTCCCAGACTCTATCCGCCTCGTGTGGTACAGCTGCTCCCCCACTTCCCCACCCAGCTTGACCTCCTCCAGCTCTTCCGGAGTGAGTCCTTTCTCCCCACTCTGATCCGCCTCTTCCCCACCTCTTATTGAAATCCTCCCATTTGTCTTCCCAACTGGTTTTCTGTTCACTCCTAGCTTTTTCTTTCGCCTGGTGCGCAGCTCGTCCTTCCTCATAGGCTTTTCTATGAGCCTCTCTTGACGCAGCAAAATCGGCATCGGCTTTCGCCTTTTGCCCAGCCCAGTAGGTATCTCGCTCAGCCTGATGAGCCTGACGGGCTTTGGTGTAGTCCTCCCATGATCCCTTGCCAGCCTTACCGCCAATGTTCCATGTATAGTGCTCAGCAGCTGCACGACCTCCACCGCCTCCACCGAACTCTCTAGCAAAGGACTTTCTAGCTGATCTACCAGCAAGGGCGCCAAGACCTACTACCCCCAAGGCACCAGCAGCTATTCCAGCTGGAAGTACCCAACCTGGTAGTTTCTTCTTTGCTGGTGCTTGAGCGCCTTTGTCAGGAGTAGGAGTAGTTGCGATCACCGGCTTATTTTTCATAGCTGGTGACATTGTCGGACTTCCGGCCATCACAGGAGCTGGACCAGCAAGTCCCATCTTTACTAGATCCATCAGATCTTGATCAAACACATTCTGTATACGAGATCTACTTGCTGATTTCGGTATACTGGGTTGGGGCGCAGCAGTCCCACCAGTTCCTGGAACTTTCATGGAAGCAAGATCTGGAACGGTCTCCGGTTTCTTGTTCTGCTCCCAAGTATAGCCAACCGTTCCAAGCGACTTGTTGTCTTTCGCAACCGATCTACTGTCGTTTCCATCCTCTGACGGTTGAGGAGGTTCCTGTGCTTCACTCGTGAGACGATTGGTCTCGGCTACTGTCTTCTTCGGTGGTTCGGAGAGCAGCTCGTCAACTCCACCTGGAGTTGTCCTATGCCGCACGTATACCGGAGAATCGTACTCACGGACAGCTAGCAGGGGATCCATACCTTCCATCCTACGGAATGGATCAGGTTTGAATGCTAGCTTGTCTAGATTGTGCATCAGATCTCTGAATTGGTCTGCTGCTGTTTTGACCTGTGATGCCTGCTTCTGCAACATATCTAGCATGTTCAATCCCCTATCTCTTGATGATCTTTCCAGCTACTCTGTGAACGAATGGCCCTAGCGCGAAACCACCAAGCGCACCCAAACCAGCTCCTCTCAAAGCTGCTCTATTCGGATGTTCCCGCCCCAACCTCTCCATGTCGATCTTATACTTGATGTTATGAATACGGAGCTTGTTTGCGTAAGTTGGCTCCCTCTTGGCCAACTCCTTGGCACCCACTAGCTTGCCAGCAAGATCAATCTCTTTTTGAGTTGGTTTGTCAAGTCCAACCTTCTTCTCATGAGCCCGTAGCCGCGACTTCTCGTAGGCAGCTCCAAGAGCTGCTCCAAGAGCTGCGTAGGCACCAGCCCTACCGAGTCTGTGCGCACCACTCTCTACTACTGGAAGTTTCATCTTCGCAGCACTCTTCACGAGTTGAAGTTGGTGGGACTCCGCAATATCAGCAGAGTCCCTACACACTTTTTTTAGCTGACCTTCTTTGATCAACCTGACTCGTTGAGCGATCATCATGGCTCTTCTATGATCAAATGATCCTTGCTTTTCCTGCTGTTGCTCTTGCTTCTCCTTGGCTGCTGATTCCCCGCCATCCGTCTTGGGAGCTTCTTCAACCTTCTTCGCTAGAAGATCGTAGTAGTCTCCACGTTCTCGAAGGTGATCGATAGCGACTTTGGCAGTCTCACGAGAGTCTTTCGATCCGTGCTCCTCTTCGATCTTCATACCTTTAGCGAGATCAGCGGGTGTGAAGTTTGCCCTGGACCAATCTACGCCAAGCTCGATACCAATAACCTGAGCTTCTGCTGATCCAGTCTTACTCTTTCCTGTACCTTCTCGCTTCTTCACCTTTGATCTCAAAGCCGCAAACTGCTTTGCTGGAAGAGATTCTCTCTTCCCCATCGAGGAGTAGGAGAACATCCCCTGCTGTCCCGATCCTCCTTGGCTCTCTCCGTACCCCTCATTGGTGCCAGAGAACTGAGCCTGTTTCCGAATACGAGCGAACTTGAACCTAGCAGCGATCTTCTGCAGCTTCGCTGATCCCATCTTCGGTTGACCTCCCATTGGAGGTACTTGGGGCTGTTGTGGTTGCTGGGCTTGAGCCTGCATTCCCTGCATCTCTTGCTGATCTTGTGCAGTTGCCTGCTCAGCTTGTGCTGTTTGCTTCTGTGCGTTCTCCTGGGAGTTCTGGGCTTCTTGCTGCTGTTGCTTCGTCTTCTTCTTTACTGGCTGCTCTTGTCCCTGCTGCTGTTGCTGCATCGCCGCCTGCTGTTGCTGTTCTTGTTCAGCAGCGGCCTGCTCCTGCATCTGTTGCTCTTCAGGACTCGTAGTAGCTAGTTGCTTGAGTTGATCAGCCATCTGCTGGGCAAACTGAGCAACTTGTTGACGATGCTGCTGAGAAGATACCTGGACCTGGAGAGTCTGATCCTTGGCCTGCATCGACTCCATCACAGCATTGACCTGCTCTTGCTTGGCCTGCTGTGCCTGCATCATCAACTGCTCCTGCTGTTGCGTAGCAGCCTGAGCTTGCTGATCGGCCATCTGAGCCTGAGCCTGCGCGGCCTCAGTAGCCATCTGCAGCTCTTGGATCTTGGCCATCATAGCCTGCCGTTCACTCTCCGCCTGCTGGTAGTCCAAAGCCTGTACGACATTTGGATCGACCATGGCTTGTTGCTGAACGGTTTGCTGCGCCTCTTCAGGAGTCTGAGCCATCTTGCAAATGCGTGCTATCTTCACAAGACCAGCAGCTGCAGACTTGGTCATCCTCGGCTCTTCAGGAATTCTGACCGTGCTGCGGAGCTCGACCATGAGACGTGCGCCCATTGCCCACGGCAGCGCGGTAGCTTCTTTGAGCATACTGTCAAATGTGTGAGACATGATCTTGCTCCTACTTGTACGTCACTGCGTACCAGGTCTTGTTATCGTTCATATAGACAGACTTCACGTCGTTGAAGGTATAGGGCACCCCAACCGTGTCAGCTGTAATAGAATAACCGAATAGAGCATTGGCAGTTCCAGTCGATCTAACTGTAATGACGGCTCCAGTATCCTTCACGAGACGAAGGTACGTGGGGTTCATTCCAGCTCTTGTTCCCGGTTCTCGCACCAATTTCGGAATGCCAGTCAAGTCGGCATGTGCTGCACTGATCTTGGCAACTACTTCCTCTGGGGTCCATTTCCTGGACAACGCCGGAGCGAAATTGACAGTTCTGTCACCGGCGCCACCGACATTGATGATGAGCGTTTTGCCATCTAGATCAAGACCCTTCTCGGCATCAACTTCGCTGCCGACCGCACCGTTCAGCGTATCGTACAAGTCCTGATCTGTACGGAATCTCCAGATTCTCCAAGTTGCCATGATCTACCTCTAACCTATTGAAATCACTCAATAGTATGTCCCAAAATATCCATTTACGGCGAACAGTTCGCTAGACACACCACCTGCTCCAGTGAGAATGCCGGAGATGTTCTGCGCGACCTTCGTCTTCTGCTTCCAATTCTCCCACTTCGCACCGAAGAGTTGGATCCAGCTCTGGAGTAGAGGGGTCTTGTCGCTCACAGCAACGTTGAGCCCGCCATCCGAAAAGGGTAGATGGTTCCTGGTCTGAAGCAATCCAACCATGTGCAGAAGTTCATTGATGGTACCAATCCGCAAAGGATGTATCCACCCTTTCGACACGAACATGTCGAAGGTGTAGAAACCCAGATGTGGAGGCTCTGAGTTGAAGTCGCTCATAGCCTCCGTAGCCGCAAACGCGATCATCCTATCGCTCGACTCTTCGCCAGCTACCAGTCGATTCAGTTCTGGAAAGTCTCGCATGAACAAACGTGTCTGCGATACGAAGACATTGAACGTTTGTGTAGCCCCCGGTATCAGAGGGTTATCCATGCCCTGAAGAGTTGTCATCGATCGTCCCTGATCCTACGAGAACGCTTCTTTGGACTCTCTTCAACTACCACTGGCGTTTCAGATTCCATCATCCTCTTGTCGGATCCGATCTTCTGATACCACTCAGGAAGATTGTCCACACTGATCGTATGGGAACTGATGAGACCAGTCACCGCACGGAGGGGAAAACTCGAAAACTCCATGAACTCGCCAGCCGGGATCAGCTTACCAAATAGCTTCATCGACTGCGCTGTTCTTGGTGTTTTCTCCCACGGGGGAGTCCTATCCGTGAGGTTGTATATGATCATGAAAGCTTCTCCAGAATCTGCTTCTTGGTGAGCAGCTCCAACTCTTCAGGCTTCTCCCCCAGCACTTCTGCTGCGTAGAGGATCAGTTCCTGCTTGTTCATCTTGTCGAGTGGCTTCTCTGGTTCAGTCTCTTCGATCTCGATCAACACATTGTCATCAACTGTCTCTTCTGAAGTAGGTGGGGGCGTCGACGACTCTGTTTTGGCAACTTCAACTTCCGGTTGGTGATCGTAGTCTTTGAAAGATACAAGGGGGCCTTTTCTGCTCCCGAATCTGACTTCGATCACTCCACGATTCTGAAGCCGTGCCAGCTCATCGTAGTTGGCCTTGAGCTGATCTTCGCCCAGAACTGCGCTGTCACCTCGACCCAACCGAATACGTCCACCGCAGATACGCTGGATCGTCCCACCACGACCAGGAGAAAGAACTCGAGAGGTCCTGGCTCGGATATCCCGCGACATGTTCTTTACTATGTACACTCCGCTCACGATCAACCTCCTGAGAAGCAAAGGGCGCGGCGCCGGTGATTGACGCCGCGCCCTTCAATAGTAGCGCGAAGATCAGCGCAGGCGCGGATCTAGTAGACCTTCACCTGTGGGAACACCAAGCCGGCATCGACTCGGTTGTTCACGGCTCCGAGATCGGCCTCGTCCTTCGGCGTGACGTCAGTACGGATCGAATCCGTATTGTGCGCCGTCGCATCACCGGAGTAGAGCTCCATCTTGCGAACCGAAGCAATGTTCACGATCGACATTGCGATGTCTTCCCACGATTGCCACGTGATGAGATTCGCGATCTTGTCGATGTAGAACTTCGTGTTGTTGAGGACGTAGAACTTGCCCAAGAACTCTGGAGACGTGAAGACGTACAAGTTCCCCGGACGCAGAATGTCGGTTTTGATCGTTCGGACGAACGCACGACCGAGCAGCGTGGAGTACTTGTAACCGTCTACAGCCGTCTCACCTTCGAGCTTCGAGCCGAAGTCCTCAACGGTCCACTGGTTGAGGTCGTCGAAGTCGTATTCCGTCATGAGGATCTTCTCAGCCCTCAAGCGGTTCCCATCCAGCAGCTTGTGCATATTGACCAGGTCAGGTCTCTGAAGCGGCCAGATGTACGAGTTGTCAGCCACACCAACCTGCCGACAGAGCTCGCCCTTGCGGACTGAGAACTCTTTCGGAGGAGTGGCGCCATTGATGGCAGCGTTGTTGAGAGCCGGAGCAGCAGCAACACCGTTTGCGTCCGCCTGCATGGCCTGGACAGCCGCTTCGATGTGCAACAAGAACTCTCGGTCTTCGATCTCTTGGATGTCCTTCACGCTGTTGTCTTCGATGATGCGAGTGATCGGCATCTCGTAGGCAAGCAGCTCCTGCTCCACCTTCTCGAACTTCTCTGACGAAATGGTGAAGAAGGGGATCTCCGCACGAGAACCTCGAACGAAGCGAGCATTTGGCTGACCACGGAATGTGATCGCCATCGCTTTGCTCTGGGGTTCCACGTCGATGATCTTGACCAAGGTGTCGTGCCGCGTGCTGCGCTGGCAGTCGGCTTTGGTGACGTTCTCGGGCGGGATGACCTGCCTGGAGAACGCGACTTCACGAAGACGATCTCGGATGAAGGTACCACCAGCTTGTGCGACCTTCTCCTTGCCTTCGTAGCTATCGAGGTTCTGGACGAACAGGTCGTTCAGGACTTGAGCTCTCGTTGTCATTGTTCTGTTCCTCCTTTCCCTCTAGTACATGCACTGCTGGAACTGGAGCCATCCACCGTTATCGGTATCGACCTTCGTCACGTAACCGATAATGGGGTTGGTACCAACACCATGGGTTTGAAGACCAGACCGGGTCACGCCGGCCGGGTACGTTACGTTCGCAACTTCCAGAGCAGCACCAAGCACTGGGTGCCCTGCGAAGATCTTGGTTTCCGCCCAGTAGCTGTTGTGGAACAGCACTGGAGCCTTGCCTTCGGCGATTCCTTGCGTATCGGATCGTCCGAGCTCCGCAAAGAGACACCATGGGCCAGGAGGCACGCCAGGGTTTGCTGCCCTGTCGAGCTTGTAGACGGAATTGAGCGTACACCACTCACCCATGAGCAACGGAACTGGAGTGATGCTGTCGAATTCGAGCAGCTTCCTATCGGAAATGACGAAGTCTTTCCTCTCCACCAGTGCCACGGGAGTGAGCAGACGGAATGTTGCCTCGTACGGCATCGATCATTCTCCCTTTCGGTTCAGGTTCCTTGTTCGTTCACCCAGGCTTCAGCCAAGAATAGCGTTCTCGAACGCTGACTCAGCATGGCCACTGCCGCCGGTCGTTCGGTCCTCGCCCAGATACCCAAGTGGATTGGACCGTGCGGTCATGTTGACTGCCTCGGCCACCACTCCGAGCTTTCCCTCAGCAGCTTTCTGCATGAGAGTAGTTCGCAGCTCGTCCATGGTCTGACCCTTGCTCAGGTTCTTCTCCATGATCATTGCTGCAACCTTCTCGACCTGCTCTCTTCGCTCGTACTCGGCAATCCGGCTCTCAGCCTTTGCTGCTCGGGCCTTCCAGCCGTCTCGCTCTGATGCAAGCTTACGAAGAGCAGTGGGTACCTCGGAGAGGATGGCAACCACGTTCTGTGCACTCAGCTTTTTCATGGCGCCTCCTACACCGACCGAGCGCGGGTGCTCGGGTTGCGACCAGCTTCCCACAAAGCTCCAGCCTGCTTCGTGTGCTTCTGGTCCATCTTTGAAGCGATCTTGCAGAATCCGCATGAGCCTGCATTATTGCAGGTGCATTTCTGCGATGCGACTTTCTGCAAAAGGACTCGGGCTTGTGCCGCAGCGATCTTGGCACCAGCCTGATTGACTACCTGAGGTCCCAATGCTTTTCCAAGCGTTGAGTCGGTCGATGCTGCAAGCATCGGCTCACTCAGGATATCGCCCATTCGCTTCTTCGGAACCTCCTTGCCTTCTCGCTTCGTCATATTGATCGCTGCTTCTGACGAAGAGATATGCTTCTCTTGGGAGGTGACCTCTGCTGGGCGTTCCACACCAGAGGGCTTGTCTTCCGGTGTGGTGGCATCCATCGTTCTTGGGGCGAGCGTCTTGTGATCTTCGCCCTGATCATCTGCCGCTGTTTTTTCTGGCTCATCGCCTGCCATATGGGCACCGATTAGAGCGCCAGCGTGGCCCACTGGGCCACCCAGAAGCATGATGGGCACCGCATGCCTGGCAATCGGATGGCGCCTACCCCAATCGGATTCGTAGGCAGCACCACCAAGGGCGCCGCCGGCGGCACCACCAACGCCCCCTAGAAGTACCCCAGGTAGACCACCACCATAAGCACCCCCAGCTACTGCCCCATGGGCAGCACCACCGAGGGCACCACCTAGCAAAGCTCCTGACTTTCTTTCTCTGCGGATGGCTGCGATCTCTTCGTCAGTAGCCGCTGACTTCATCATGGCATTCATGATTCGGTTCACGCTGGCAGTCTTGGCTTGCGGCTTGTCGCCACCAGTACCGCCAGTTTGGATCATCTGAGGTTGCTCACCTGGTCCACCTGGAGGATTGTTGGCGTCGGTCTGGATTGCAGTCGCCGCTGCGTTTGGCGACGCTCCAACTTCCAGAGGAACGGTCATGGCCGGCTTCTTTGCCTTGGCCTCACCGAATCCTTCTGGAGCTTCTCCTGGAGTCACTTTCTTGAGATTGGTCTCCAGTGCATTTGCGCCCTGACCGGGTCCGACATCGGCTGGGGTATCAGCCGCCATCTTCACCCGACCTACGGGCATTTGGATCGAGAGGAAGTTATCCCGGATGAACTCCACCGCCGAGGCGAGCTTTTCGATCCGGGCGGAAGAGGTCTTCTCGCTACCTTCTCCCTCACTCATTCCACTGGCCTTCTCTTCCGATCGGGCCTTATTGGATGCGCACTCCTTGCAGAACTTCGATCCAGCGACAGCAGCCTTTCCGCACTCTTCACACTTCTCGTGCTCGGCTGTTTCGCCTTCGGCCTCCTGAGCGATCTTCTCCATCACTCCGGTGTTGCCGTCAAGGAGCGCGGCTTCGATCAGTCTGGAAAGAGATTGTCCCATGATATTGGACCTCCCTACGATCTGACCACCGGAGGCGTAAGGGCCTTCTGTTCAGAGGTCAGAGCGATGTCTGGTGCCTGCGCTCTCGTGTTTGCAGTAGTGTAGTTGGTCTTCATCAGATTGGTGCCACCAAGTGCTTTTCCGGTGATCTTGCCTATGGGCACTGGTCCTTGTGGCTTAGCGCTCATATTGCCGTTCACCCCACCAGGAGTAGGTGGAGCCTTGATAGATGGTGACGAGACTGCACAGATCTTCGTCATCTCATCTACCAAGGCATGCAACATGGTCAGCTCCATATTCCGACTTATCCGACTACCGCCACTGAACCGGGTAGCCGTTCTGCTCGAGGAGCTCGAGGGCGGCCTTGTCGACCATCATGTTGAAGTCATTGTCGGCCGCTGTTTTCTCGACAGCAGCGTAGACATTGCCCTGTTGATCAACGTAGCCGGCTGCGGCGAGATGTTCGATGGCTCGTTGCTCGATCAAGGAGTTGAGAGCGGAGCCTTTCTTCTTGAGAGCCTTGTGTGCGGCTACGCCTCCACCGGCGAGTGCTGCTGTTCCGAGAGTAGCAGCACCGGCTTGCGTAGCGATGTTGGCCTGTCGGCCACGCCTCATGATCTTGGCTGCTTCTGATTCGGTGAACTCGCCCTTGCGCATCTTTCGGGCCTTCTCGACACCGTATTGCTTCCTCATACGGCCCGGCTGCGCAGCGATCCTTCCAGCAGTGCCCTTCTCGGCTGCTTCAGCGGCTGCCTCTCCGAGGCGGCCAAGAGTCGCCTTGTGAGCTTTTCCGGGAGCGGCCCTCATCCACTTCCATGCCTTTCCGGCAGCTTCTCCAACCGCACCAGCTTCTTTCTGGATGCTGTCGAGCTCTTGCCACATGGAATGGGCCATCACTCGACCCAGGAAGTCGGCCTCCTCGAACTTGGCTTGCGCCTCCTTCTCGAGGTCCTCTTCTCCGGTCTGCTCACCAGCATCGGAGCCATCATCGCCGTACAGCTCTTCCGCAAGCTGCATGGCCTCTTCGTCCGAAAGCGAAGAGATGTCGATGTCATTCTCCTCAGCTTCTTTGACCAGGAGAGTGAGTTGAGCCATCTTCTCGAGGGCGTCCGCGTCACCATTGCCGCCGTTAGCGTCCGTCCCATAGTAGCCTGCCAGGAACTCGTTCATTGATCTATTCTCCCTTACTGAGTGTTTAGTTCCGAACCAACAGGCGAGGACGATTCCTCGGTCCTCTGGGACCTACGCCAACCCGCCGCAAGTTGCGAGCCCACCTGCTTTGATGAGCCCATCAAGATCGAGGTGTCCTTGAACGTACTCGGATACAGGTCCACCAAAGTGCGCCTGATTCAAGTAGATCAAAGGTAGCATGCCTCCAATCAAAGATTCCATCACATTGCCCCCAGCTTTGACAAGACCCCCACCGAACGCTCGAACCAGATCACCACCGTACAGTTGATTCAAGATCTCTGGTTTCTCATTCAAAGCCTGGGAAACGAGACTAGCGGTCTTATAGATCAGTCCACGTCTATAAGACGTATATGCACTACTGATTTTATCCATGAGATCTCCACCTACATGATGCATTGAGTGCCCTTCGTGCTCATGTGGAGATTTCTGGATGACGATTGTAATCCTCTTGTGGAGAGCAGGACCGAAGGAACTACGATCGTGAATCAAAGGCATCAAGGCTTCCAGGATCCTGGGAATGACTCTGTCGGCTATTCCGAACCCACGATCCATAGGAGCACCAGGACAGAAGGATGCTCCTTGCCCATCGAGATCTTCTGCCAAGTTACGGTGTCCAGAAGAGATCAACATCATCCTCTGGAACTCTCGCGGCTTCACAACGATCCCTAGACCACCAGCAGAGCTGAGGCTATGAGGAAGATCTTCAGCCATCTCATCCTGAATGTGATGTGGAATGTCCTGCTCACTACGTTCAATAGAAGGCATTGATCTTCCGAAGTGCGAAGATACCCTTTTGGCTATCTCCGACTTCTTGATCATTCTTCCGCCAATACGTTTCTTGAAGTAGTTGGCTACCGGTTCTGCAGCTCCAGGTTCCTCTTCGAACTCTTCGAGCCCATAATCCCCGTACGCTTCTTTGACCATCTCAGCTGTTACGGTTGGAGGCTTCGCTACGTAAGGAGCTTTGAGAGTAGAAGAGAATCGATCGTCATGATCCATTTCGACTGGAGCTCCGGTCATGATCTCCCAACTGTGATCAGATGCGGCCTTCTCCTTCGACCATACCTCATGCACATGTGGAGAGGGAACAGCACCGTTCTTACATTGTGTACATCCGTGTTTGCAGATCGGTGCGCTCAACCTTATTGGACATTGTCCAGCAGCCAACTTAGCTATCATCTTGCTCGTCTTGTCGGCACCAATGAATACGAAACTGAGATCGAAGAATCTCGGGTGGACATTGAGCATCATCACTCGTTGCCCATCTGGGTAGATCTTGTTCAGCTCGAACTTTAGGTGCTGACAATACTCTTCTGTTGTTGTGCTGACTCCCCGAATCGGCTTCTGCTTGTGCATGCGCACAATGTCAGCGGGCTTGCCCAAGAATGGACGAAGGAAATCCATATCCCCACAGATCGAACAAACGTCGAATGGGACTTTGCATCCCATGGAGACATCTGGATACTCCCCATTCTCAATTCGATCGACAATACCTTGGGCACCTATCTCTTGCGCTTTGCGACGATCTACTCCAACTATCAAGAGCACTCTCTTCATCCGAGAGTCCCACAAGACATACTCGATGTTGCCGAATGCTCGAGCTGGATCTTTGTTCACATGATGCTGATACGCGTACGCATTGTAGAAGGTGGGGTAGCCCCACTGCCATCTCTGCCCCATCAACCTCTGCTGATTGGCAGGCATCAAGTCCCAGTCGGGAGGAACATGCAGAAGAGCATCTGTACCGAACCAGTCCGCGTTGCTATTCGATCCCCAGTATTCACCTGCACCGAGAGCGCTCACTAGAGTGTAGAGCACTCCGTCAGCACGGCTCATACTCTTCAAATGTCGTTGGATGATCTCAAGCTGCGGGGGAGAAGCGGCAGCTGTTTTGACTAGCTGCTCGTTGTCGTAACCAGGATGAACTAGGTGAACATGAACACCGTGGTTATCACATCCCGAAAACTGACACTGTTTGATGATCATGGCGCACTACGGCCTCTGAGGCATCCACGGAAATTGTCTCCCACCAATAGTGGATTTCACTCCCTCCGTCATCATGCCAGAGAATCTATCTCCATAGCCAGCGGCCTGACCCATTCTCTGCTCTGCCGTGGCAAGATCACTCAAAGTCTTCGGATCAACGTACTCATCCTGGTACATCATCCGCTTGACCCAAGAGTTTGCCACTAGAGGATCACGGGCGAGTGATGGACTCACGTTATGGAGAGTGTTGTATAGCGTTTGTACCTTCGCACGATCTTCTTTGGCTAGCTCAGGATTATGCTCCAGCATACGTCTGAACCCTTGAGCCCTGCCGATTGAATTGCTGACTCTGCTATACACTTCGTCTGCTACGTGACCGACTCCAATGAGACCAGCGGTGACAGCGGCTTGTCCAGCAAACTCGCCCCAACCGGCACACTTCTCAATGCCAAGGAATTCTGTTACTGGATCACGCATCAGTACATCATCCCCGACTGTGGATCGTACACAGCCTGTTGCATAGCACGACGAGCACGAAACTCATCGAGCTTCTCTCGAAGATGCTTACCTGCTGGATCTCCTGCAGCATAGTCTGCCGCAGCAACAGTTCCGACTACTGGTGCAGCTCGGACTCCACCGCCAACGATCTTGCCTACTGGACCGTATTTGCCGAGTTCTTCGGCGGCGCCACGCGTAGCTGCGCCCGTAACGTTCCATACACCCTTGGCGGCCCCTGAAATGCCCTTACCAATGGTGCCCATAGCGTCTGCTGTTTTTTCTTTGCGCACCAACAGGTCTGCGGCCATGAGGCGGGCTGACTTCTCGATCATTGGATCATACCCCGCAGCTTTCGATCGACAACACCGTACTGCTTCGTGAGATCCTCAGCAGCTTTGATCTTGCCGAAGTAGTCTACTGCCGTCTTCGTGAAGGCACTGAAGGCCCCCATGAGCGGGTGTTTTGGGTTGACCTGGCGAGCCGAAGCTTGCTTGGTCATCGGCACAGCCGGAATCTGATCCAGATCCATACGCTGTGCAATCTCTTTCAGAGCAAGCTTCACCAGCGACCGATCTACGGCCGTCTGCAGAAATGCAACAGTGACATCTGCTGGAGAGTATCCACCCAGCACCGCCTGTTTGGTCAGGTCATACAGCGATCTGCAAGCTGCTTCGTACTCCAGACCAGCCTGACTGACCTTCTCGAGCATTTCTTCTTTTGCTCGCTTCACGTCGTCTCGCAGCTCTCCCAGCTCCCGATACGGATCCACATACTGGTAAGCTGGTGCAGCGGCAGCGGTCTTCGTAAGAGCGTAGCTCTCTTGTGCGCTATCTTGTCCTGGAACAAAGCGCCGGCTGATCGTAGGCTGCCTTGCAGCCGTTTTGATCTGCTCTCGACCCACTGAATTGAGCTCCTTCAGAACCTCTGCCGTATCTGCTGGTCCATGCTCTCCGAAGTCAATGACTCTATGATCACTGGCTTCCTTGTTGAACAATCCCTCAAAGGCGTAGTTGTTCGCAAATTCAGTCACACGTTGGACATGATTGCGATTCAGACCACTTTCCTCTGAGAGAACACGAACTACAGCATCGGTCAGCGGGATCCCCTGCTCGACGAACATGGCACTAGCCCGCTTGCCAAGCATTTGGAGCCGCTCCGGCTGTACCTCACGATGAGATCCTTCAGCCATCGTGAAGTGCGCTGCCTGTGCTCCTATCATATGTCGATCCCTCGTCATGGCCGGTCTCCTTCTCGAGATACACGTCCGGCCGTGTCTCTGATACCATCAACGTAGCACACGAGAGATCTAATGGGAAGTGATGTCAAGTACATTCTAGTGTCTCAAGCTGCGAAAATTCTTGGGTGTACACCTAAAAAAGTGCATGACCTTTTGGATCAGGGTCTCATGCGTTGGAGAGCTGATGGAGACAACATCCTGGTCCACCAAGAAGATCTTGCAGAGATTCATAGACTGAATATCGCCGGCGAAATGAAACCGGGAGAGTTGATTAGACGTTTGCTCTTCCTGGAACAGAAGGTTCACCGTCTCGAAAACGCTATAAATCTGATCCTGGAGGTGAGTGGGCAAGCTGCATCCAGATTCATCCACATGGACGATACTGATCTGTACAATCTGTACGAGAACATCATGCTGGCTTCAGGTCAGGATGCTTGGGTTGTCGAAGAGATGCTGAAGTACGCCGAAGTCTTCATGAAGATCACAGAGGTGGAGATCGATCGGCTCAACGAGATGATGAACGTAGATCATAGCTGGAGTACATTCTACCGACTGTGCATAGACATGACACGTTACGTAGCTGAGAACAGAAACCTAGGGACTGATCTGAATCTGCAACGTATTCGTGATCTACTCCACTACGGCAGGAAGAACCTGTCTACGATCGCAGTACTGTTCGTAGAGAAATCAGCCCAGCTTGGACCGTCCAGAAAGCTTCTAGCTAGGATGGCTGCCTCTGATATAGAGATCTTCGATCAATTAGCCAAGCAGTTGAAGAGTACAGGCCGTAAAGGGCACCTCCAGATCACCTAAACTGAAAATCCAGCCATTGATCTGTATATAAGATCATTGAACCGGAAAGAAATCAATCTTACCCGGTATCGGGAGGTGCATGTCATGGCTAAGAAAAAGAAGAAGGAAGCGCGGTTCGAGACCAGCATCGGCTCGACTCTCCGTAACAATTGGATCGAGGTCTCAACCGAAGCCGTCGAGACTGGCGCAATGGGCGCCGCCGGCGGCATCCTGATCGAGCAGGCGTTCGGGGTTGGGAGCACCGGTCTGAACGTGGCGATCGGCGCCGCATCGGGCGTGGCCGTCGGCCTCGCTCGGGGCACAGCGGTGTGCCATCAGCGTGAGGGGCGCCTCTGCGAGATGGGCAACGAGGTGTTGGAGGAGGTGCAGGCGACACTCGATGCCATCCGCAATCAGCAGGCGGTGGCGGACGTGGTCAAAGAGGCGCTCAAGTTCGGGCAGGCGTATCTACGGTCCCAGGGCGTTCCAATGCCCGAGGCCGAGAAGACGACGAAGAAGAAGCCCGAGAAGAAGACGACGAAGAAGGACGAGGCTGCTGAGGCCGAGGCCGAGTAGAGTTGGGAGGGGAGAAGACAGTGGCCTACTCCCCTGACCCGCGCCTGGCCAGCGCCTACTCACCGCACTCCAACGAGAGTCCGGAAGGGAGTCGATCAAAAGATCGGCTCTCTTCATTACCTGGTCATGGTAAAATATAGAGCTGATCTAGTATATAAGATCAGTAGAAAGGAGAATCGATGATGCAAAAGATCATCGAATGTATTCTGGACTTGTTAGAGGCCATAATCATTCCGTCTATCCCATGGAGGGTAGTACGGTACTTCAAGAAGCGTTCTGCAGATCAATAGAAAGGAAAGTACTATGACACCCTTTCATACAATCATGAAGAGGTGCTCAAGAATCTGCGGCTTTGGATTGAGACCTGAGTTCAAGCAAATAGACGGAGGCGCCAGCTTGCTAGTCAACAACTCCCATGGCAGCAGACAAGTTGCATTGATATACAGACCAGGATACGCACTATATGGTAGTTTGAAACACTGTCTGACATTTCAAGAAGAACTCGCCGTAATCGAAGAAATGGAAAAGTTTTACAATAGTCCCACCTAGCCTAACTTCTAGGCAAATTTCCTTAGCTGATCATAGAAATTCCCACTTAGATCAGTATATAAGATCAGTAGAAAGGAAGGCAGTTATGCTGAAAACGTTCAAGGTAGACACGACGATACCGGCGTTTATGTGGGCCGGAAGTGGGCACACCGCAGAGACAGACCCCTGTAAGCGGGGGTGGCGTCTTCGCCCAATCCGTTCCAAGAGTTGTCAGCTCTTGGGACGTAGAGGTGCGAACGGGTGCTTCACGATCAGAGTGATGCACGACGGAAAACTGGATGTGGCCTACTACCTCGAAACGCCGGAAGAGGTAATATCCGCCGATTGCCACCTGGATGCTCAGTACATCTGCGTAGAGTACATCTCCGGATGGGCACTTCCTCTCATAAGGCAGGCCGAAGCCGGTGCTATCTGCATCGATCTCTAGCCGAGAACCCAACCGGGATCCTACCTCTCTCGGCTCCTTTCCTTAGCTGATCATCCTGGTCTACGGAAATCAACGTGGCCGGCATGGAGAGGGATGATGATGTCGGGTCTGGGCTTTGCAAGCATTGAGACGAGGAAGCAGTACAAGATCGCATGGAAAGTATCGTCACTCTTTCCAGGGCTCAGTTTGTACTGGATCATATTTAGCTGATCATTGTACTCGCTGAAGATGTTGAGCATGTCGTCTGCGTACGGAGATGAGAAGTCTTCCCAGTTGGGCAGTGCTATCTTCTTGTACTTGATCGCGTTGAAGATGTCGCTCATGACCTCAGTACGGTGGAGGATGAACCTGCCTAGTTTGGGCTGCCACTTCACCTTCGCTTTAGGTGATCCAGCATACTGGTACTTGGCTAGACGCAGTGGTCCAAAGTTTCTCTGCAAGAAGTCATTGCGATCAAAGCCACCACCGTAGTCCGCACCAATGAGCTTGAACTGAACCGACACTAGCAGTTGCGAGATCATCTGTAGCTGTCGTTGTGGTTCTAGATCTTCACCAATGAATCTGTGTACGAAGAAGATCTGGAACTCCCCACCCATATACCCACCCAATGCGATCACAGAATAGGAATCAGCCTCTCCGGTCCCCCAGTCCACGCCAACGAATACCCCACCGTAGCACTTCTGTGCATTCTCAACGACATAGCTAAGCCGGATGTTCTTGTTGCAGCATGATCTTACTTGTGTTCTGGTTAGCGGACGAATACCTGAATCGTATGACAGACCAAGTACCTCGTTGTGGAACTTAGCTGTGCCATAGCGCTCGAGCGCCATGATGATGTCGTCTTGCCAGTTTACCCAAGGGACCATCAACTGTGAGATACGGTAGCCCTCGAACGTTACCCTATGCGCATTCTCTTCCGTAACTGGTTGCCTGGATGCCCAGTTAGCCATAGGGTGCATTGGATCAATAGGCTGACCGCACTTGGCACAGATCAATCCTTTCCTGCCAATGTTCTTGATCCCAAGAATGTTCCAGAACCAGGTGTTCGGTTTGCTCGGAACACCATGCCGTTCACATGGAACGATCCACTCGTTCTGAGTAGAGTAGTTGGACCAGTACACCTCGATCGTGTTGTCTAGGCTCTTGGGTGTTCCAGAGTAGCAGTAGATCTTCCACTGTGAGTGGGATGCGCACTGTTCTATGACAGGTACGTTGCTGAAGAAGATGTCCTGTATCTCATCGATCAGAATCATGTCCGCTGGAATGCCACGAGTTCGGTCTGCATTGAGGAATGCGTACCTGATCCTGATCTGGGATCGATTCTTGAACTGTTTGAATAGAACGTTCTGATTCAGTTTGGTATCGATCAGGAAGCTCATCTCTGGAGAGATGTCCAATGGCTCCTTGATACGATCAACGCTGAAGACCTGTGCCTGCGTTGCCGTAGCACTGACATAGAGAACCTTGAAGCCGTAGTTGATCCCACAGTAAGCAAGACTCTTGTTACCAAGTGATGTCGACTTCTCGGTCTGACGAGCGCACTTCAGAAGTGTCCTTCTTGCTGGTGTATCATAGATCGGCTTGAGGTACCTTCTGTGATCGAAGCTGAAAGGCTCCAGATCACCAGATACCGGAATGCGTATGGCAAACTCTGTGAAGTCTGATGGGAGTACTTCTATCTGTCTCTTGGACGTGAGTATCTGATCCTCATCCTCGAATAGCTCAGCTATCTCCTCATCCTCTTCATTGAGCTCGGCCATGATACGATCGATCTCGTCCTCAACCTCTTGGTTGAAGACTCCAGTATCAATAGCTCGCTTGGCATCTACGTAAAAATCCTTGTAATCGCTGATCTGTTCTGACTGCATCTGCTCGAATATACGCTACAAATTGATCTGTGCCAACGCTATAAGACAAATGTGGCAGTGATCAGTTTCCTAGATATGGACTAGGGAGATGGAGGAGATCGGTTATGGCAGCAGCAGTAGCTGAGAACGTGGTACAGCAGGAGCAGGAGCAAGAAAAGGACTCACGAGAGGAAAAGCTGGTCGCGAAAGCGATCAGCATGGGGTTCTCCGAGAGTGAGTCGCGCCGGCTTCTCAAACTGTACGGGGGAAGACGACTTACTGAAATCCTGAAGAGAGCAAAGGTAGAGGGAGGCGTGCTCGGATCGAAAGTCGCCATGGTCAAGACTGCACACGTGGCAATGGCCGATTCGATGTTCCAAGAGATGACCCGTACCCAGGGTGTCTCATGGATGAAGATCGTGGACGGGGTGAAGGTCAAGCTACGGCTTGATCTTCTTATGATCTACAATGGCCACCTTCGCGGACCAAAGGTGACCATCACTGGCCGCTCCGGGAGGAGCACAGCCATCGACACATGTGGTGTGGGGATGGTTCTGAACACTCGAGGAAACTGGGCCATGTTTGGCCTGGTACCACCGAATGGCAAAGACTGGAGCGAGTGGCAACCATGCTTCTTCGCCAGCGATCCCGTCGGCAAACAGACATACACTCTCATCAAGGGTGTCGCCGACGGGTGTGACACCACCAAAGAGCAGCGTGAGATCATAAGCGCAATGGGGTTCAATTTGGCCCCAGTCCGGAAGGGTCCAACAGGACTCCCCATCGCGCTGTTGAAGCGCGCTGCCAACGACACCGTCAAACTGGCTGGCTTTGACAGCAAACCAGGATGGCAGGATGGCATAGACCTCCGAGATGGCGAGCACCCAGAATGTGCTATTGCCCTCGTGAAGGACGAGAAGGCAAGAGACCTCCTGGAGAAGTATTGGTTCTCGGACTCGTCAGAGGAGGATGAGAGTGCCGAGGGAGAAGACATCTGGAGTTGATCAACCGAGGAAGGCATCCCAAGGACTCAGCCAGTGGGTACTGGATCAAAAGGGTCTTTGGGTTGCTTGTCCTCGCGATCTCAATAGATCTCCAAAGAGCGTATCGGAACCGAAAGCCAGGATAAGATCTGGTGACACTCACCTGGTTCCTCGTGATAGCTGCATGTGGACCAAGAAGAGTGACGATCGGTTTCGAGAGTGGTGTCAGTACTGTCCGAACAGCAGGTTTCGGCTCATACTAGACACTATCATGGGCTCTGCCGACTTTTCCTGGTTGGATGATCTGATGAAGCAGATCAGTCTGCTATACCAAGATCAGTTCCAGCTCACACCTGGTGGACTATGGAGTGCACACCGTGAGATCGCTGAAGTGCAGAAACACGGACGTGTACTCCAAGTCTCCTACCGAATGATGTTCCCAACCGAAGAGGACAATCCTAGAAATAGGAGACTTCCTATCGGGGACGGACAGGCTCTGATGGATTTGATCGAAGCAGCAGCTCATGGAGCCAAACCTGGTTTGGTGAAGACCTTCACCAGGGGCAAGCATGACTTCTGCGACTGGTACATCATGCCCGATGGGCATGGTGAGATCAAAATCTATCTGGAGTGCCCACCCAAGTAGTTCTTGCCGCAACCTCTGCGGCATTTTCTTAGCTATGCATCAACCTACTCGAGCCATCAAAGAGAGCTGCTGGTTGTTACCTTCCCTATTTGCGCCTCATAAACCAAGGAGTTGTTGGAGTTGTCCCAGAAAACTCTTGTGGGTGGCCCATGAATTGATAGTCATGTACTTGACGTGCTCTTGGGGTACCGTGTGTATGTGAAGGGAAATCCCGAGCCCCAGTTTCCAGCACTCCTGTCCCCTCTCTAACAACAGAAGCAGCATCAGGGTGAAGTGCGCGGCGCTTCAAAAACGCTGCCTCATCAATCATACCTGGACGCTTGAGTGGAACAGCACGCTCAATAGACAGTGCACCTCCTGGACTAAGATGTGCACCCATACGCTCTGCCGCACCAGGTACTGCACGCGCAATAGTACGCCATTGTGCTACAGCTATTTTTTGCAACTCATCAGAAAATCCTCTAAGCGTAACATGCCAATACATACTGTCACCTTCCTTTGCTGATCATACTTGTCCAGAATCAATGTGGAGCTACCAGCTGTAGAGCAGTATCACCAAGATTGTACATAGTGTGCTGCACTTGCGGTGAATGAGCTGCTGTATACGCTCTACGTGGCAGTGTTCCAAGACTAGTCTTTGCTGCCCCAAGACCGGTCTTAGCATTGGTGAGTAGATTTTTGGTAACTGCTGGAACGTTCCTTATCGCAGATGGAAGTCGAAAAGAGATTGCGATCTTCTCCAGCTCATCTGAAAAGCCGTCGAACATGATCGCGGAGGCAGTCTTCTTGTACTCACTCTTCGGCTTGTCGAACTTGGCCTTGGCTTCCGATCTACCTTCTGACGTACCAAAAGTCTTTGGACTCTTGCCGGTCTTGTGGGCCATTTGCGTTGCGACAGCGAAGGCAACCTGCTTGGCCTTCTCTGGTGGATAGGTGTCTTCCATCTGCTTCTTGAGCTTCATAGCTCGATCATGTATCCAAGCGGGCATTGGTTACCTTCCTATGATCTTCTCAAACTCATCTGCCCAGGCCGCATACTTCACCTGCCCAACTTTCGTGACCGTGTTGTACGCAGATGGAACCGTGTTTGATCCCATCGGAGAGGAAGCTTGAACTGTTGGAGTGTTCCCGCTCACAGCAGCCGAGGGAGAGTTTCCCAACTGAGATCTCTTCTCATGCTTGACCTGTGATGGCTTTTTGCTAGAGGGCATGCCCTATCATATTCGTTGGAGGGCTGACAGGACAATATCGTCATCTGGTGAAGCTACGATCGCAAGTTTCTTCACGGTCACGCACCAACTGTACATTTCCGGAACCCATTCTATGATGAGGCGCTCTTGATGATCGTGGAGCTTGAACCCCTCCATCATCGCTTTCCAGATCTGACTTCTGAACTCATTGGTCCAGCCAGAATCGTCTGCACGGAAGAAGTGCATGATCAGATCTTCACCCTTCACCACGAACTCCACTGTGTAGCCGGGCATATCAACATGCCGCATGTCTATCGGCTTGATATTGGGAGCTCCATGACCAAAGTAGTTTCTCTGGAACATCTCCCTTGCCTCGCCACCATGCTGCTTGAGAACCTCTTCTGGTCTTCTTCCATCTCGATCAAACATCGTCATAGTCAAGCCTTTCTTCTGTGTCAGGTCCACCTTCAGCTTCAGAGAAGTTGCCACCGGTCAACAACTGCACGGACGGGGTATTGATCTCAGCGTGTCGCATCCTGAACGAGTTGAATGCGTGCACCACATCTCGTACCGCATCGGTGCTCGCATCGATCCCTTCCTGTGACATCTTCATCGCTCGAGTGTAGTTGAGCAGCATCTCCGAGTGGTACTTGGACGGACGCTGCATGGCTATCTGCTGAACGCACATGAACGCGATGTTCCGTACGTCAGTGAACGCCCTATTAGCTTCTATTCCTCGGAGAGGTCCGCTGTTAGTCTTCCACAACAATGCCTGTACGCCACCAGGCCCTCTTACCTTCACGGCTAGATCTAGCCATTCTTTGTTTGTCTGATCACGATCATCTATGAACTTGCCCCACTCCACACCACTCATCGACTCTCTGTTCCAGAAGTAGTGCTGGAACAGATCGTATGCCCTCACTGTGATGTCAGCGTCAGTATACTGTTTGTTGATCTTCTTGATAGCTTGTTCTGGTTTGACGGGAGACAGAATGTATGTCTCCACCAGATGTCTCAGCTTCGACGTTTCCAGGATAGACAAAGCCCTCTTCATGTCTGCACCTGGATGCCACGCATCATAGATCTGTTCGTGTCGCAAGAAGCTCTGACTTGGTCGATCACGTAGATTATCGGGCAGAAATGGACTGGGATACTCCATCATCTTGTCGATGGTCTCCAGCTCATCGGCATTGAGACCACCAAGACCAATGATAGAGAGAAGCTGGGCTACCCCATCATATGTATGTGATCTACGTGATAGATAGAACTTCGCGTAGTAGATCGCGGGGTGGGCACTCACTCATCATCCTCCGGCCATACCTATCAGCCTCTGCGTGAAAATGTCACGCTTTGCTGCACTGGTCTTGTCAATGTACTCCCTATGCAACAGTTCATTCAACCCTACGATCACTTCATCCAGTCTTTCCATTGCACTTTTGATCGAATCTTCTGGAATATCCTTCATCCCCGTACGTGCAGCAACCAGCAGCTCGGCTAGCTTGCTCACGGTTTCTTCAAGCTCAGGAAGATAGTTGATGAAGATCTTGGTGTTCTCCGGATTGAGGAAGCCGAGAGACAGTATATGATCCACTGTCGTCATGTCATCCAAGCCGGCCGCTTCCTTGAGGAGCAGGTGTTTCTTCGGCACCTCGCTCATCAACTTCGCAGCTTCCTTGCGTGCCTCAGCAAGTTTCTCTCGGTGCACATGGATCTCTCTGCAGCCCTTCACCTCGGCACGTCCACTCTTGGCGGCCTTCACAAGTGCTCGAGTTGCCGTAGCTGAATCCATACCAAAGGAGCACGCCATGAACATGGCATTCTCACCAGAGAGACCTTCTCGCCATCTGTGAGCCACCTTGTTGAGACCGGGTCCACTCTGGAAGGACCACGTAGTCCTATCAGATACGATCCTGACCGTATTGTGAACGTCCTTCAGGTTAGCTATCTTCGCAAACTCGGTTGGATTGGACATAAGGGGAACAGCATCCCCAAGAGGAGCCCAGCGAACATCGGCTGGAAGCGTATACTCCTCTGGACCAGTCTTGACGATCTGACGACTACCGGGAGCGAACCTCACAGTAGCTGGAAGACCCATCATGGTGTGGATCATGTAACCTTCACCAGATGGATCACCAAACGACGACTTGATCTCAACCGGAATGAATGCGAGTACGCTACCGCTAGCAGTGACTCGATAGAAGAATCCATAGCCTGCCGGTTTGCCACGTATGATGTTGGAGCTCTTGCCTATGAGACTGCCGGCGATCTGAGACTGTAGTGCGGAGTTGCTTCCGTTGGTGAAGAGCTGCATCGGCAACGACGTACCATCAAAATCGAGGACCGATGGGAACACCCAACCCATCAGCTCTTTCCCATCAGTGGTCTTGACCTTGTACTCGCCGAATCTGGTGACGACCTCTGCTACCTCGTCTTCGAGCATGTCCCTTACAACTGGATCGGTGGTAACAGTGACTGCGCCACTCTTGTCCGCCTTTGTCACTAGATCTTGACCGGCAATGGCTGCCATTGTAGGTCGATCCGCTTCGACTACTTCCGGATGGAAGTCTTGGCTATTGGCCATCTTCAGTCTGTAGACTTCGCCATCACGACTGACCTGGATGACATCGGGTCTTGCAAGCTTGGCAGCCACCTTCTCGACATCTGCAGCAGTGGTAGCTTCGAGCGTACCAATGAACTCCAGGGCATCTCGTGTCACATTATTGCGCATCAAGGATCTAGCAAGGTTCTCGTCACTCTCGAGTATCGACGCTACCTTGTTCAGATCACCTTGGAGCACGGTTGGCGCAATGGCATTGAGGAGGAATCTCGGCTTGTGAGTGTGAGAGCCGATCTTCATCTGTGGAGCATCAACGACCTGACCAGCCTGAATACCACGCTGACGAGCAGTAGGTGGATAGAGACTCTCTACCAGCGACTGATCACCGGGAGATTTCTTGATGGCATCGAAGAGCTGAGGTCTGTGAAGGGCCTCACGTACTCTTCGTTCATTTAGAGGGGATGCCTTGCCATCTGCCTTCATCATGACATCAAGCGAGCAAAGCTTGTTGTCTTTGATGATGATCGGGACTCGAACTGTCTTGACGCCTTGCATAGTCCGAAGGGCCTCACCACCAGGACCCAGTGCAGCAGTTGCAGAAGCATTGCTCACCTGGAAGAACCCGATGCCAACTCCTCGGTCGCCGTTCACTTCTGTCATGATCGGGCTGATGTCATAGACGCCCATGTAGGGGTGCTGCTTCAGCAGCTCGTCAAGCACCTCCTTGGGCCAGGTGTCGGCATTCTCAGACAGCTTGGCCTCGAATGCGATCTTCTCGATGACAGGCGTTGTTACTTCAATGAACAGCGGGACATCGTTCATTTGATCCTCCAGGTCTGGGCTGCTGCAGCGTCATTCACTTCAGCTCCCGACTTGATCTCTTCTACCACAGCTTGGGCTATTGCCCGAGCCAGGGGGATAAGGTGCTTCTCTTCTATTTCTAGTGGGCCACGATTCTCCGTGACCTCGTGGTCCATGGTTCCATCAGTTTTTGGAATCTCACGAACCGTTACGCTTCTCACCACATCAGGATACAGCGAACGTACGGTCGCCCGGAAGATGCTAATGATTCTTCTCTCCAGTTTGGTAGCATTCAATGACATGATCACTCCCCGCTCACCTTGGTAGTTTTGAATCCCGCTACCACTGGAGGAATTGGACCCTGCGTCGTACTTCCGACCACCACATGGGTGTGGTACCCAAGAAATTGGATCACCGGTACGCTCGCTAGTACAAGAGGAGTAGCAGCACCAGCTCCACCAAGCTTGATCATTGGAGACGTAATGGTCTTGGATCCATTGATACGTTCCTCACTAGTGGCTGCCTCGAGCCTGTGTCTCCCACTGATAGTCTCTTCGTGGTTGCCACTGACTGTTTCTGTAAGATCAGAGTTGTACGTAAGCTGTGCATTGCCGTTGACTGTTTGATCCAACTCACCATTGATATTGATCGTTACATCCTTCTCAATGGTGACGTCGAGGCTGCCTTCCTCGTCCACGTCCATGGTATAGACTGCGCCACTTCTCACATCCCCAGTCCTGGTGTCTATCGCGTTTGGCGCAACAGCTATCCTGAAGCGCTTTGTATCGTCTACATGTCCAGCTCGGACTAGGACAGTAGCATACTGATCCTGAGCTAGGTTCTTCGCTAGCAGAGTGAAAGTAGCTTCGTCTTGACGTGATTCGCTTGGTTGGCTGGAATCTGATCGTTCGATATGCCACGTCATATCTCCGGCTAGAGTCAGAGCCTCCCAATTCTCGGCAATGTCTCTGATCGTATTGAGAAGAGGTATGTAGAACCGCTTAGCGATCCATGTAGCACCGATCTCTATCACACCACCTCGATGTAGCCAGATCTGGTTACCATCTCGGCAGCGAAGCATGATGTCACCTTGCTGGAGCTTTGGTCTTCCTGATCGATACGTGACCTCTGATGGTGCATCACCGTTCTCACTAGTTTCGACAGTTGGACGAGTAGCGGCCTCTCCCTCGTCTGAAGCAGGTTGACCCTCTCGCTCGAATGTAGTGATGAAGCAAAGAATGAACGGAGGACTATCGCTAGGGCTGCACGTTTTGACCTTGGCGCCCACTTCCGGCATGGCATAGATGCCTTCACCAGCAGCGAAGTGCAGATAGGGTGCGCCAACTTGCATGTCTAGCAGTTGTCTCTGCGAATGGGTGGTTCGGACATCAACGGTCCAATGGACCATGTCTACGTTGATGATCCTACCCTCCTCGATCACGACGGGGTTCACACCCCTTTGGATCATCGAGTTGCGGTGAGCTCTAGGCACGTACTACCTCACGTACACATTCTGGTTCTGTCCACCACGTCCTAGCAGATATCCAGCTCCACCTGCCCCAGCAAGTGTTCCTCCTGCTCCTACTAGCGCAGCCTTGCCTTGTGGAGTTCCAGCAACACCCTTCAGGCCAGACCATCCTTTGGACCATCCTCCAGCATCTGGAGCTGCTTTGGCGACACCACGTTGCCATGCTTTAGACATTGCAGTACCCGAACTTCCTGGATTCCTGACCAGTTGCTTTCCACCTCGCCACAACTGGCTTAGGAATCCTGGAGCTGCCGCCAGCTTTGATAGGATGCCTTGCTTCTCAAGAGCAGACATCTCGTCAAAGAAGGATTGGTACATGATCTGATCATACTCGTTCATTGTTTTACCTTTATAGTCATCTGCCTCGCACAGCCCATCTGATAGTCCAATGAGCATTGCGGTCTTCGCCATGATCAATATCTTTCCATGAGATTCGGTCGGAGAAAATCCACGAGACTGATAGAAACTGCGAGCCCGTTTGTCTGCAGTGTCGGTCTCTATGGTACGAATACCTCCAAGACGATCGAGTAGCTGTGTAGCCACTCCCTGTCGCCGATGAGGCGGACGCACATAGAGTCCCACCAGCTCGTCCTTGTTCTTACCTGCGTAGCCGACGAACTTGTCCTTATCGTCCACTGCGATAAGATGTCGTGCCCCGCGCTGATAATCCCGGATTCCGAGATCGTCCAGCTTCTGCTCACTGACGAAACGAAACTTGGTGTTTAGTACGCCCATGGCTCTTTCTTGGTTCCCTTACCGAATTCAGCTCCGTGCATGAGAGCTGGGATCGGATTCATGCCATGCAGATTGCTTTGCCATCCCTGCTGCGCTGCCTCAATAAGCGTACTCTTCAGATGCTCGTGGTTCAATCGAGCCATCCAGTCTTCCTGTACATCTAGCGGTATCGTTTTCACACCGCGTAGCACTGGAGTATGTAGCACAGGTTTGGATTGCGAGTTCTGTTTGTTCCACTCGTAGACCTGAGTGGTGCTCGTGAAGTCTCCTGGTAGTAGATCAGGATGGTCTCCAGGATTCTCTACCTTGGTCACATTGGACAGTGCCTTCACCAAAAGCTCAGAGTGTCGCCTCTTGATACCATACTGACCGTAGATCGAGTGCAGCTCTCCAGCTAGGTGACCTTGCACCTTGCTCATGTTGGTCAGCGGTAGCAGCTCGTGTGGATTGACTGGACCATCCGTAATAGGATCGCCTTTCTTGATCTGCGATCCAACACGAATCTTGTCCAGCAACGAACGATCTGCTGGAACGTAGTGTTGCTTGTCGTTGATATTGATCCGCACACCACCAGCTGGATCCTTATCGATCTTGTTCACTCTACCCATGGCGGTAGAGAGAACCGCAGAGCCCTTGATCTTCTGTGGTAGATTCAGAATGTTGACAGCTCGATCAAGACCACTAGCTGCGATTGATTTAGAAGCAGCCTCTCTTCCTTCGTAGACACCGCCACTATGGAATGCTTTCATGGCAAGCTGTGTTCCACGTTCACCAATCGACTGGGTAGCTAGGATACCGACGTTTGTACCCAGATCATTTAGCCGACCATTCTCACTGAGACCCATGCACATTGCGCACACACCTTTACCGTGTACACAGCGCATAGGTGATCTAACAACCACCTTATCGATCTTAGCATTCTTGATTCTGGTCATGATCTCAGGAGTGATCAGAGTACCAGCAGGAACAAGATCTCTATGCAATTTTAGATCAGCAACTGTGTACCTGCCTATGACATCCGGCTCATCCACTGAGAGACTGATCCCTCTAGATGTTCCACAATCGTGAGCCGCAACCAACATGTCCATAGTGCTATTGGCCATTTGCTTAGTAAGGTATCCCGGCTCACTGACAGATTGAACTCTCTGGATCGCACCCTTCCTGCCACCACTGGTAGCAGTCCAATAGTCACCAGAGGACAGACCCTCTGAATAGGACTTCTTCACAGGGCTTGTTACCACTTCACTCTTACCGTCCACGAAAAGCACTGGAGCTGCAGTTAGCTGTCGAAGACCTTTACCTTTGATACCAGCTGCGATCTCCAGCTTTACAAGATTGGTCTGGTACTTGGGATCTTCCATACGCTGCTTGAGCTTTGCATCGATCTCTTTCATAGCACCTTCGTAGATGTCGATGTACTTGTTGAGCTGGTCCTTCTTGGATAGATCGAGCTTAGCTGCCTTAGTTTCTGCCAGCTTCAGTGCTGGATCGCGAATGTCTTTGTGCACTTTGAAATCGCTAAGACCAAAGCTGAAGCCACCCATCGTTGCTGCTTCGTTACCAAAGTCTTTCATCTTGTTGATCGCGGCTGGATACGAAGCACGATCTATATTGGCCATAGCATTGAATAGCTTCTCTTGTTCACTCTTGGTGAGCCTGAAGTTGAGATCAGTCAGCAGCTTACCTCCCTGCAGCTCTGGAGGAAGTAGATTGTTGAGTTGTGATCTACCGTAAGTAGTTTTCACACTGCCGATAAAGATCAGATCATTGGGACTTATCTTTCTGGCTTTCACTGCCTGTTCAGCTTCAGCATGATCTTTGAAATGCAGATTCGTATGCTTGCCAACATCAGCCATCATGAACAGACCAACCTGTGCTTCATGACCGGGAGTGTACATAACCGATCCAGTTGCAGGTGAGAATAGATTCCTAGATGGAAACATCTGCTCAGCTTCCTTCACTGCCTCAGCTGTGATCGGGACGTAGGCAGACATTGCATCACCATCAAAATCCGCATTGAAACCAGAACAAACCAAAGGATGGATCTTGATCGCCTTGCCATCCACCAATTTTGGCTTGAAAGCCTGAATGCCATACTTATGTAGAACTGGGTCCCTTTTCAAGAGGATTGGTCTCTCTGCGACTACTCGATCTAGCGCTTTACGAGCAAGAGGATCATCTTCATCGATCATCTTCTTAGCTGCTAGGGGTGTAGCTCCGGCAGTACGTTTCAGCTCGCGAACAATGAATGGCTTGTACATTTCCTTCGCTGCCTTCCTTGGTATCTCTGCTTCGTCCAAGGAGAGCGAAGGTTCTGGGACAATCGTCGACCTCATAGTGAGATCCTGCTTGCGCTTGATAAGTACGTCCTGCACGAAGCTGGTCTTGGGTCCTTCTCTTCCGGCCAGAACATCTAGTATGCCAGGATGCTTCCTATTCAGTGTGCCACCTAGACCAGTGAGCGCTTTCAAGTGATCGTAGATGTCAGCCTGTAGAGGGGCCTTGAGGGATTGAGGTGTACCTACTGGAAACTCGGCATGCTTGTTGTTGACGATCGCAAGCTGCTTGTAGATCTCGTTGAGATCATCTGTTTGCAAGCTTCCATCGTCCAAGAGTGCTATTGGTCGCATGTTGGGGGGTAGCACTGGTACATGGTTCATCATGTACGCTTCGGTCGGCTTCATACCGAGCTTGTCCAGCGCTCTGAGGTATTTGACCTTTCGTCTCGATTCGCTCTGCAGCTGACCTTTCAATCCTTGTATCCTTGCTTCTTCGGTAGCTAGATCTTTCTTCACGTCTACTTTGGCCAACAAGTGGCCAATAGCTGTTGGACCGTACGTAGCACCCTTTGCTCCAGTACCTTCTATTATGATCCCGTCCTTGGTCACACCAGCTGCCCCGTTTATGATCTTGTCGAACTGAGGGCCACGGATATTCGCCACGCTCATGACCGCTTTTTCAAAAAGAGGATTGGGCATTGGTGCCGACAGAGTAATGTGGGACCAGTTGGTACCATCACTACCGCCTGTGATCTTTTGATCGAAGAGTCCGCCCTTTTCGGGTTGGAGCGTCCGCATCTTCACAACGCGGCCAGCGTCCTTGAGCTCTCCGTTGGACATCTCGAGCACGTGCTTGTCGGTCAAAGGAACGAGATTGAGGCTATTGCCGTCTTTCTCTGTGTTCACTCCCATCGCTTTCAGATAGGAGTTGAACTTCTCATAGGCAAATGTCGTTCTTGGAGGCGGCAGCATCTCTCCAGCCTGGAGTGCAGTCCACAACTCGTCATTGTCTCCGCCCTGGGATTTGTCGCTTTTGTACGTGATCATCTCACGCAAATTCGCCTTCGATCCATGCGCCAACATGGAGTAGTTACCTAGCGATCCAAGTGCTTGCGCACCGTGAGGACCGCCACCCTTTGGTACGAGATTACGATCGTAGGCGTCTCTCGATCGAGCAGCCATCTTCTTCCCAACCTGGTGTTCCATCTTGAGGATGTACTGCGGACCAACTTGAATACCTGGTATCTCAACTCCGGTCTTCGGATCGATAATGGTCTCTTTGTCCGTGAGTCCGTGCTTCTTCAGCTCGTTCTCTACATGCTCGAGATTGTTTTCGATCTCAAAGTTGGTGACTTTGAATGTCTGTCCCGTCTTCCTAGCGATCTTAGCTGCTGCGGTCTCGAGAACTTGTCCAATGTTCATACGTCCCGGAGTCCCGATCGGATTCATTATCACCTCTATCGGTCTCCCGTCCTTCGTCTTCGGCATCTCGTGGTCTGGTAGGATCAGGGTCACGATCCCCTTGTTGCCGTGGCGTCCTACGATCTTGTCTCCTACGTCCATCGGTTCCGCTGTCTTGACGTGGACGTCCACTCTGCTCCCCCTCTTGTTTACCTCGACCACTTCCCCCTCTACGTCCTCGTCCCATGTCACTGACTTGTCCTTGTACGGCCTCACCAGACTCTTATGCAGTAGCTTTAGCTTCTGCTCTTCCGTAGTGAGCTGTTGCTCCTGTAGTGCAGCGATCAAAGTATCACCAGGCTTCACCTTCATGCCCGGTTTGACCACACCTTCTTCATCCAGCTTTGCTGCTTGCTCCTTGTTGAGTCGATCCTGGTAGTACGCTTGATACTTCTTTGGGCTTACGAGCTTTGCTTCCTTGGTAGACAGACCGGGTTTGAGAAGATGCTCACTGGTAAGCTTCTGAGATGCTGATTCGCTGATCACCACACCATCTTCAAAGTTGTAGCCACGCCACGGCATGTAAGCTACTTCCAGATTCTTTCCTGGTGCGTAGATACCATTCTTGGTGAAGTTGGTATCTGCGATCACTTGACCTTTTGTTACTCGGTCTCCAGCTTTTACTAGCGGAGTACTATGGATCATGCCCTTCTTGTCATTGGCAGGGTAGTGATTGTATACGTTGACGGCGTACGATTTCTTGTCCTCTCCTAGAATGTGGATCACATCCTTGCCAACCTGCGTGATCTTGCCGTTGATTGGAGCAGAATGAGAAGCATACGATCCTACCAGCTCGTCGAAGCTTTTCTTACCAAGAACGGACTGGACCAATGGCGGCTCAGGGTCCTTGAGTGGGATCGCCTGCTCCATGTGTCTACCAGCCATTGTCGCCCGGTTGGGAGAGTCGCTGGAAATGAATGGAACCATGTTGGTCGCAATAGAAAACATCTGACTGGATCTTGGAACCACATACTCCACATCCTTCATTGGCACATGTTTGATCTCGTTGCCAACTGCGCTAACTAGAACTGTTGTTCCCTCTTTTGGTACGAATCGATCACCAATTCTCTTCACAGAGTCTGGTAGTGCCACTATCGAATCGTTGATCTTTCCAGGATCTAGGTATGCTACTTTTCCAGTCTTCACGCTGATGAGTGGTATCTCTACCCTGGTCCCAACCTTTCGTGCACCAAGAGAGAGCTGTAAATTTACGCCGGTCTTGGACGACTCCGGAGTGTGTAGAGGATCTAACACCCCGAAATGACTAGGATCTATGAGCTTTGCATCTTCTGTGATCCTGTTAGCATCCTTGACCCCACCCTCACCGGCAATAGTAGTGCGCAACTGCCCGGAGATCATCTTGAGTGGATTGGTTTGTTCTGGTGTAGAGGCGAGAGACACCTTGGAAAAGAACTCTTTGATCGGACGCTGGAATACATCCATGCCTACGATGTCACGAATCTTATCGCGCCTATCAATATTGTTGCCGATCCTTCTTTGTATTACTGGAGCACTCTGCCTGATCCTCTCACCAACAAAGTCTTCCGCGCTAAGGAATTCTTTGTACATGAGTGAGTCACGAACGTCTGGTTTCTCAGTACCACGGGCAACACCAAGAAGACGCTGGGATGATCTGAGTACCGCATCTGGAGTAATACGATCTATTGCTTTACCAAGTGTCCTACTCGTCACATCGGGGTGCAACTTGGACTCCCCAAACTTCTGCTTGATGACCTCGGACGCTTTGTCGAGCGAATCAACCTCGGATTCTGGATCAAGTCTATTGGCAAAGTTGATAGCGTGCTTCTCTACGTTCAGTAACTTGCCACGCGAGTCGGTCATGTTGGCATTGAGTATGTCCTTACCCCAAGCCTTCTCCAGATCACCATCACTATGCCCAAGTGCTCTCATGATCGGATAAAGTGGGGGCTGGGCGCCTCCATGCTTGAACACAAACGATCTCTCCTTGGGATCGAATCCTATGTGTAGGGGCTGACCTTGGATGTTGAAGAACGAATCCAGCTCTCCATTCTGCTGTATCTTTGTGTAGACACCTGGCTTGAGACGCCATTGGTTGTCTATCTGATACTCTGAGCCGTCAACGATGTAAGAATATCGATTAGTGATCTTGGGTAGTGTAGCTACCTTGATTTTGCTTCGATCTAGAATCTTGTCTGTCTTTTTGTCCTTCAGAACTAGCGTTGCATGAACTGGAACGCCCCACGTACGTCCATTCATCTTAGCCGACTTCTGATCTGTTACGTTACTGACACTGAGCTTGTCTGGTACGTCGATACTCTCGAGCTCGAGTATGTTCTTGGCACCTTCGTGGGGGAATGATTCTGCTACAGCTTCTTTTACCCGGTTCTTCAGTATTTCAAAGCCTTCAGCTGGATCCAGTCTAGCCACTTGCTCCTCCATCACCTCTAGTCATCAAGGATCTTAGCCTCTAAGAGGTGCTTGTTCTTGTTGACTTTCACTCTATCAATCACCTGCAAGTACCACAAGAACTCAAGTTATAAGATCATTGAGCGGGAAACCATTTACCGCTTTAGGGAGAGGTGCATATGTGGGAAGACGACGTCTTGGATGGGTGCCCGGAGAGTGACGAGCTGGGAGATTTCGAGGATAGCGTCGAGGATGATCTCCTCGACGACTATGCTGACGAGGAGGAGGAGCTGTATTGAGTCACTCTCCGGGAACAGGAGGAAGGGAGTAAGTGTGTACCTATTCTTTCTAGCGTTCGTGGCCTCGTATCTGAGTACAGTGGCCGGGAGCGCTGGAGAGTGGCTATTCGATCAAGAAGACGAATGATCGAGTAGTCAGCCGATAGGTAAATGGTTGAAGTAAACGGGTGGTGCCTCAGAATTTGGAGAGGCACCACCCTTTTCTTTTTTACTAGATCATCGCAGACTCTGTTCCTCTACGTGGAGGGAGCTGCGTAGGAAGAGGCTGACCTGCTGGATTAGGCGATGGGTCAACTCCCCCTCCTTGATTGAATTGAGCTTGAAGCTGACGTGCTAGCTGTGGGTTACTCTGCTCAATCCTTGTTAGCACAGTACGTTGTGCTTCAGGGCTCAACGAGCGAAGACGCTGTACTACTTGCTGTAGAGGATTTAGCGTGGCTTGTCCGCCTTCTTGACCACTAGGTTGCTGTCCCTGTGGCGGCGCAACTGGAGCTGACCCTACATCCTCACCAGGCTCACCGGGGGCTGTACCCTGTGCACCTGCTGCAGCCTGTTGCTGTTCCTGCATCATGATCGTTTGGGCTTTAGCCTGGTACTTCGCATTGATCACCCCAGCTTCGCCGGAGATCTCTGCCTCCGCGATCTGCTGAGTTTTCACAGATTCGAGACGAGTCTTGGTCTCCTTACGGAGCAGCTCGTTCTCCTCTTCAGGATTCAGATCTGTATCATTGATCAGTGTCGTGTCGCTCACCTTACCAGCCTGATTGAGCTGGAAGAGGAACGCCTTACGTTGTAGATCGTCAGCCATCTTGAATGGCTTGAACCTGATACCCACTGTCGGCCAGCCCATATGAGCAGCCATACCCCTCACCAGAAAGTCTTTGACGAAGAGCAACAGCCCGGACAGGTACCGCATGAACTGATTCTCCAACATGCGAAGGGACACGTTTGATCCCGACCACTGGAGACCGCCGTAGATGAATTCGTTCGGAACACCCATCCCGGCAATGATCTGATCACTCCAGATCTTGATCTCTTGAGACATGAGCAACGCTCGTCCATCGCCACCGATGACTTGATTGCCGATTGGAAGTGGGAGGATTGGAATGTAGTTACGATCCAGCCGCCATCTTTGAATCTCTTGTGCGATGTGGTCTTTCCAGTCCACAAGATTGATCGTGGTATACGGATCAGCCGTGCCACTTGCTTGCTGGGGGAAGATGACAGTCAGAGGAACTATACGCTCGAGGAGAATAGCCTCTTGTGCCTTCTTCATGATCTGAAGGTAGAACACGTCCTTCAGAACTGGAAGCACTAGAGGCGTTCCCCAACCCGTATCTCTAGGACCTGATAGAACAGAGGACCTCTTCAGATGAAAGAGGTTGTCCTTATTCAGTGTGATCGACTTTCGTTTCTTGGCTGCGTCTATGAATACCTGAGGAAGTTGCTCTATGACCTCTCTGCGCCCGACAGCCATGTCATTGAGTGTCTGTATTGGAAGACTGTAGAAGTAAACCGTATCCTGAGTGATCGGATTGAATACGATGTCTATGTCTTCTGGGTTCCAGAGAATGATCCTAGTCCCACCTGACGTCTGGAGGTATTGATCTTCTACTAGGGCATGACCTGTCTGCTGACACTTGTCACAAGTCATGTGGAACTCATACGATCTGAACCTGTACGTCGCCTTCTTCGCCATCAATGTGTGGCCGCAGTACTTGCACTTCAGCCACTTCACGAATGGGTGCATCAGTGATGCAAGCACATTACCGTAACAAAAGAAGTAAAGACCTATGTCGATCAGTCTCGCACGAAGTTGTATGTCAGACTCAAAGAACTTCTCCCACATATTGCGGAGACCCTTGTTGTCCGTATCGATCACGAGATCAGTTATGGGGTACTCCGCCATCTTGTTCACAACAGCAGCTATGAGCGGTTGGGTGAGGTAATAGTACCTGCACCATTTGAACATCTGCTTGACTGTTGGTGGGAGATAGGTATGTGCAAGATCAAAAAACGGAGATGGGTAGGCTACACCCTGTGTTACTGACGATCCTCTAACACGACCGTAGGTATGCGCCGGTTGAAAGTGACTGGTACCGCCATAGCCAAAATCAAACATTGATCACCTCAACGAGGAGCTACCTGGCCAGCATATCCACCAGGAGGTACTGGAACGTGTGATGGACTTATCGCTTCAGCTCCACGACCTATCAGCCTCCCAGCTGCCCCACCTGCTGCGCCAAGACCCATCATAGCAGTAATAGGAAGAGCTCCACCTAGCGCAAAGCCGGCATTTCCAGCTAGATTTGAGGCAAGCTGCCGTCTATCTCCTGTCTCTCTGTACTCTTTGATCGACTGTGCTGACATTGCAGCAGGTATCCCAACACCCATAGCTAGTCCTGGTGCTTTTAGGTTCATCTTGGTTGCCTGCCATGGTGTTACTTTTCCAGAGACTCCACCCCTCATATAACCTCTAGCTAGGCCAGGTATCGAAGTCATACCCTCTTCTGCGGCCTGTCGAGTAGCCAAAGCAGATGATGCACTTCTAGAAGCCATGAAATTTTGAATGTTTTGTGGCAGATACTTAGTGATCTTACCCTTAGCAACTTCCTGTGTCATATGCTTCTGTAACTGTTTCTTGGTACCATGCTGGAATTCAAATCCCATGCCCTCTAGTGCTTTGAGCCTATCCTTTGGCGACAGTGCTGGACCTTTAGCGCCAAGGATTCCCCTTCCGGGGAGGTAGCCAGTCATACCATGAAGCTGTCTCTGTCCGAATCTGAGAGCTTCTCCGCGTCCGGCTTTGGTAGCGAATTGCCCACCAAGAGCCCCAGCACCGGCACCAAGCAAAGCTCCTCGAACCGCTCCACCAGTCTCTTCTCCTGGTGCTGCCGTTCTACTTCCATGCAGCCCGCCACCGATAGCCCCCAATCCAGCACCGATGACATTGCCCCATCGTGCCGAAACTCCTGCTTGCTTCTTGAGCATGTAAAGCTCATGGAGCATAGACTCAGACATGATCATGTCATACGTATGATCGGACATCTCTCAGTATCCTCATCTGCTCCTCGAGCTGCCGCTGTCTATCTCTCGTATACTCATCAGCAACTAGGAGCCTAGCAGTCTGAACATCTTCTGGAGTTTCATTCAGCTCGATCGGATCGGATGGCTTATTTTCACGATCCACTACTATGATCTGGTATCTTTCCTTTACAGTACGATAGTCCCGCTCCAACTCTTTAGCAAGATACTGATCAGGAGCACCACAGCTATCACACATCCCATTGCCGTCATCAATGTCGATCTTGCCGCACTTCGAGCATCGGTACTTTGGAACTGAGGACCATCGCTGACCATCCTGGAATGGGTGCGGGAGGTACACTACGCCTTCATCCAGGAAGCAAGCAGCTATGAATTTGAATACCTCTTCAGAGAACTTGACCTCTTTCTCGCTCTTGATCTTGTTCATGATTGTTGCTGCGTTAGTGATCTGAGCGATGGTAGGACGCTGAAGCGTTCTGAAGTTGGGAACGTTATTGTTGAATGCCTGCGCGACTAGAACAAAGACTTCCCAGTTCGTCCATGGGCTATCTACTAGATGGCACAGTCTTACAGCTTGGATCTTGTTCCTATTGTGAACGCTGACAACTTGCTTGAAGTCGTCATTGATCTCTGACCAGATCGTTTCAGGCTCCCAATCGAGCCATATAGGGCCGTACTTGTCTAGCAGGATGGCATCGAGTATGAGCGGGTGAGTATCGTGGTGTCCGAACACGTTCTTGGTGCTGATCGGGACGAAGCTCTGCTTTTCAACAGGAGGAATAGGTTCCTCCGGAGCAACTGTTTCCACAGAGGCTGGAGCTTGCTCCTCTTCCTCTTGTGGCGGCAGGAGCTCCGGAGAACCTGCTACCTTCTGTAGTCTCTCGATGAACCTGTCTTCATGACCGCTCACCGGACCTCCTAGTCGTGGATAGCGATCCAGTGGAAGATTCCAGCAGCCGAAGCGACGATGGTGAAGCCAGCGGCCAGCTTCGTGGTGTTTTTGATGTAGCCGGTAGCCAGTGCGGCACCACCAGTGTCCTCGAACGTGATGGCCACGGTGTAGTTGGCATCCGCAAATGCCGTACCGAACGCCACAGCCACATCACCAGCACCAACGGCCGTGGCTCTACCAGTCTTCGCCACCGGATCCGTTCCACCTGGATAGTGGGAAGTGGCGTGAGCAAGCGGCGTCTGTCCGTCTGCCAGCAGGCCGGACAATCCAATCACGCTGATCTCGTCAGCTCCACCATTCTCGTGTCGAGTGTGATGGATATTCGGAACCTCTGCGCTGAACGTCAGTGCATCGGTGTCGAGAACGATCGGATTGGCAGTCGTGAGAACCCAACGGGTTCCTGCATTTGTTGATCCAGCGGTGACGTTGACGGTGAGACCGCATTTCACTTCGGCATCGCTGTCGGCGTCTTCAGCTCGTGTCAGAACCTGCTTCACAAGAGCGGTACCGACTGTGGTGACGGTGTAGATACCGTTGTTCTTGTCGACCACCTGATTCTTGACCAGGATTCGATCGCCCTTCAGGACAGCTGTACCATCGATGTTCTCAATGGCCGCAGCATTCTGAGTCAGCGTCTTGCCAACACCAGTTCCAGCTGCCGTGCAGGCACCAAGAGGGGCAGCGGTCGCAAAGCGAACTGGAGCCGCTGACACCTTGGCATCGACTGCGGCTTCCAACACCACGAAGGCGTCCTCGACATCCCTGCGAAGATCGCCAACTTCTCCTCCCACACCACCTTTTCCTGGCTGGACAAGGTGCGGATGCTCCGGCCTCTCTGAACTAAAAGACCTGCTGCTCATTTCTGATCCTCCTACCCTTTCCTCTCGGGTTTATCTACTATAGCCCTGATTCATGTTGCTGCGCCATCCTAGCGATGGTGCGTTTTGTATCCATGGGGAGAGAGTCGAAGACCTCTGTTGGTTTGTCCCGAAGACCCTCTGCCATCTTCTCATTGAAAGCGTTAGTTACCGCTTCCTTACCACGCTGACTATTCATGAAGTTGAGCAGTTGGTTTTTGGTCAGGTACTCAGTTCCCTGAACCCAACGCCACTCTTCGGCCTCGGCTAGCTTGTGATGACCGTAGGTGCTGAACCATGGATCAGGTATTGAAGAATCCCAGTACCTATCAATACCAGTTGTCACATCAAGCTCCGCTAGAGCCTCGGCAAAGACTTCTGGAGCTATCTCTGCACTAGCCTGCTTTTCGAGAAGCTGCTCGAGCAGATGAGGAGCCTCCCCATTTCGCATCTCAGCCCAGATCTGCTTTCTGGTCAATGCTGCCGACTTCAAGAAAACACTGGTCTCGAAGGTACGAGAACCGTACTTCCTGATGACATCGTCAACTGGAATGCCAAGCGCATCAGCACGAGTTGCGATCTTGACGCAAACCTCGTGTCGCTGTCTTGGATGCATATCTCCGTTGAAGGAATGGAAGAAGGCCATTGCCTCCTTTACCTGACCATACGATGCGAGAGGAAGTGTTCCATCGTCGAGAGCACACACAGCTGGATCGTACTGCTGCGCCCTTCTCGGATTAGGTTCTCCTGGAGTTACATATGGATCAGTAATAACTCCTGAAAGCTTCGCAAGGGATGGTCGAGCGGAGTAAGGCATTACCGAAGTCCCACTCAACTCACTAGTCTTCTCACGTTTCGAGACTGTGATGTTCGTCCCATCAGTTTTGATCAGGACTTTGTTTCCTGCAGCCATTTTTGATAGGGTAATCGGCGGTGTGACATTGAAATGGTTGCATGCTCGAAGAAGGTTGTGAGCTACTTTCTCTCTCGCTCCTTCGTGAAGATCACCAGCGTGCTCTAGAAAGTACATCACATTGACAGCCACATGTGCTGGATCAATGCAGGCATACTTCCGCATACTATATCCATCACCAACCACGACCATCGCGAAGGCATGGTCTGGAAGCCTCTGAAGATCCTCCTGATCTAGGACCGAGGCCGTCTTGATGAAGTCAGGGACACTTCGTCCCTGCATCATACGTTGAAGGGACTCGAACCCATCGTCATAAGGATCAAATACAGCCCCAGGGGTTCCGATCATTTTGTCAATCCTCCGCACTCAGCCACTCTATCGACTCTGGTCTCCAGTCTACCACCACGAAAGGTCGAGGCAAAGATGGACATTTCTTGGCTATAAGGGCTTTGCACTGGCGAAGTGAACTAAATGGTAATGGAAAGGAGGTGGCTGAAAACACCATGCCGTATTATCGAGGGACGCATGTCCCCGACTGCTTCACACGATGGGACTCTGGAGATCCAGAGTGCGATGTCTGCCAAGTAGAAGCTTTGTGCTGCCAAGCACAAGAAGACAAGGTACGTAAGGGCGGTGGAAGCTCTAGCTCAGGCTCATCCTCTCAATCTACGAGGACACAGGGTGAAACACGTACTACTTCTACTTCAATGACAGTGCACCTACCTCCAGATTCCCACGTTCTCCCCAAAGAAGGGGAGAGCGCAATCTCTCGACTAGGAAAGAATATCGCTGCTGGATGTCTAAAAGAGACTGGTGTGCAAATGGCGATCTTCTTTAGCAAGTGGAAGTTTCCATGATCTGTGCTAGCATCTTAGGTCCAAAATGATCTACACACTGCCGATAAGAGATCCAGACGTCGCATACAGAGACACATGGCTCTGGCTTCCTAAGAAGCACATCTCTGTCGACTTGATCAGAAATAGCCTAACCATACCAGTGCAGGTCAACAACGACGTGGTTTACATGAACTTGTGGAAGGACTCACCTAGTCATCTGGGTATACCACGAGAGAAGATCAATGTTAGTGATCTATCCTACCCTGTTGTGGATCTTACCCCCTCTAGTTACGAGAAGGTAGGATTCCGCAGCAGGGTAGTTCTTGACTATGTAAGACCGGAAAAAGATGATCAGAAGCGCGCCTTTGAGGATCTTGCTGCTACACGGAGTGGAATACTGAATCTGGGATGCGGTATCGGAAAGACAGTGATCGCAATTCATCACATAGCACACAGAGACGTTCCAGCACTGATCATCAACGACAAGACACATATCCTGAAGCAGTGGATAGCTGAGATCAACAAGTTCCTCTTCGTGCCCGATGAGCTGGGATGGATCCAAGGTCACCCATCCAAATGGAACTGGAAGCGACCAATAGCACTAGCAAGTCTGAAGACACTAGCCATGTATGCCGATCAGATACCACCTGAAATGGCAACTTGGTTTGGTACGATCATCTGGGATGAAATACACCACCTGTCAGCGGAGGAGTTCTCTAAGACTGCCGACATGTTCTACGGCAGTCGATTCGGACTAACAGCTACTGTCAAACGTGAAGATGGTGGAGAGCTTCTTTACCTATGGCACGTCGGTGATGTCGTTCACAAGAATTTGAAACAGGACGTAATCCCATCCGTCACCTTTTTCAAGTCGTACACGAAGCTAGACATGGATGATCCTGATACGTACAACGCCTGTACTGATAGAAGAGGAGAGGTTCATCTAGTTCGGCTTATCCATCACGCTGCTATGAGACCTGAAGAGATCGAGTTTGCGAAAACCATAATAGATGAGGGTATCAAGCGTGATAGAGACATAATGGCGATCACGTTCTCTAAAGATCATGCCGACTTCATGCACAGTCTGTATCCGGGGTCTGGTGTACTACACGCCAGCATTGATCCTGATGATCGACTTGGGATACTCAGGAACAGCAAGCTTACTTTCGCTACTGTCTCAATGGCCAAAGAAGCTCTGAACAAGCAGAAGTTAGATTCATTGATCATACTCACAGAGTTCAGCAATAAAAACGTTCTTCAACAAGCTGTTGGGCGTATACAGCGTTTTCTCAAGGACAAGAAGAAAACTAAGGTCATAGTGATCTGGCACGTAAACATTCGACCCATGAAGAACATGGGCTATAAGCTAATGGGCCACTTCAGAGAGTGGGGCATGAAGGTTGAGGTAAAGTAGATGGAAGAGCGCAAACCGATCCTAGTAGTTTTCAATGCTGGAGATCCCACGTTCCTTGGACGTATCGACGGTTCTCGTGCTGGAGACACGTTCATATCTCCCGATGAACTGAAAGGCCAATTCAGCAGCAATGCAAAGCAGAGCATGTCTCTGGTATACGATTGCTACCCGATCGGTAATAGGCAGGTGAACGGACCACAAGGTCCGATCGTGATGCCCGTTCTAGGAACTATGAACTGGTGCTTTCTGGAGTGCGTACGCGTGATGCGGGCTTTGATTCGTTGGTACTATTTCCCAGAAGATCAAAGCGTCGAAAGTCACAACGAGTTTCAAAAGGTGTACTCAGAGTTCACAAAGCAACTCGATGCGGCCAAGGTGCAGCATGCTATGGCAGCCGCCAATCTCCAGGTGGCTACTCCTGAAGACATCAAGCGTATGGAAACAGCAGCGAAGAAGATGGGACTGGGAACAGGACCCAATCTGACAGACATGCTCAAAGACGGAAAGCCGAGCTGGAGATGAAAGCTGAGAAGCCGCTTGCATTCTCTCTTCCATGGCTTTCGTGTACACGATGCAAGCTGCACGAGGATCGAAACTACGTAGTCCTTGGTGTCGGTAATCCACACGCCGATGTCATGTTCTTTGGCGAAGGTCCAGGTCCGGATGAGGACAGAGTTGGATACCCGTTCATAGGAAGATCAGGAGAGCTGTTTACCGAGTTTGTTGAGGATCGTCTTGGGTGGAAGAGAGAAGATCTGTTCATCGACAACGTAACCGCATGTTTCCCTCACAATGAAGAAGAGGGAAACAAGGTGATCAGAAAGCCCAACAGCACTGAAGTAGCTGCCTGTCACGATAGAGTTGTGGAAACGATCTATAGAGTAGATCCATTACTCATAGTAGCCCTAGGCGCTGTCGCCTTGTATGGTCTTACTGGCGTGAATAGCTCCCTCAAAAGCTCACGGGGAGAGATGTTCTTCGCAAAAGTACCTGGATTCTACAAGAACGTCAGCTACCCAGTCATATCCACCTATCATCCAGCGGCTCTACTAAGAAACCCAGTGGTACGACCAGGGTCTATGGTAATGGACTTCTGGGAAGATCTAAAGTTTGCAAGGAAGATCGTTGATCAGCTAAAGAAACTTTACGAAGGACAAGGAAAAGAGGACTGGTGATGACCGACGTAGAAAAGCGCCGCGTGATGAGACTGGAAAAGAAGTTTGAAAAGGCCAACCAAGATCTTCGAGACTTCGAGGAAGATCATTCGGATGTTTTCGACGAGCTGAGAAAACTCGCCACGCTCAGAGAGGCAGTACTCCAGGAGTTGGAGATCGCTGTACGCGAAACACGGATTGGCGCAGCTGGAATGCAGGTTACTGTCATTCCACGAAGAGAATTCGATGGAGCATACCTGTGGAAAGCATTTGAGGGTGTTCCAGAGACACGAGATCGCCTTGTGCATATCGAGTACAAGGTCAACACGAAAGAGTTCGACTCTATGCAACGAGCTGGGATGATCAACGGCAGGATTGCCGAGAAAGCCGTGGTCGATGTGAAAGACCAAGTGCGCATTGATCACAAACCGAAACCGTTTCAATTGGGTTGATCATGAACTACGCCACAGTCGAAGTGGATCTCTGGTCTCGTGACAAAGACGAAGGAAGGACGATCATCATGCCAACAAAGACAGAAATAGTTCCAACAGACATACTTCTCGGAGACGGCAATGCCGAAGCCGGTAGGGAATTCTCCATGCGCATTGCTGGTGGAGACTACAATGCCGTCGTGCTCAGCACTACTGCTTCGGTGAAGATCAGATGCAATCAGGATGACAAGAGCATCGATCACGCTCTCAAAGCCTGTGAGAAGATCATCAAGAAGACTATAGCGGACTACAAGCCTAAGATGCAGGCTATGCTCGAAGAACTGGTTACGGAATCAGCATGAAACGTGCCTCGTCAGAATGTAGGATCAATGCAGTAGCTGCCGTGAAGATAACTCTGGAAGTACCGATCACTCAGGGAACTCCAAAGGCTCGCAGCCTAGTTGTTGATGTAGCGTTCCTGCACTCCGGTAATGAGTTACCTGTACTCATGGGAAGATCAACACTGACAACAACGTGGCCGGACGACATTCATGCGAAGTGCGTAGAGCTACGTGATGCAATTGAGGATCACCTGTTGAAGTTGCATTTTGCAGACGAAGGAGGCAGGACGAATGACAACAGAGACTACCCAATCGATATCCCGGAGGGTCTCGGCGGCTCTGGACTGGTCAGTCCAGAAAATGAACCAACACAGCTTTGAGAAGATCCATGCGCTGGTTGCTCATCGCGAGAGCTTGAAGCTGATACCAGACCACGTAAGCGCTCGAGCACGTGGAGTACCTGGTGCACCAAATCTGGACTATGACGTCATTGATCTGAACTCAATGCGATTCATGACGGCCGGATCGGTATTTGTACCACCATTCGGACTTCTAGAGATGAACGAGTGGTCAAAGAGACAGCTTGGATCAGAGCTTGGAGTGAAATGGGACAAGTTCTTTGAGTGCACTCCCGTCGATCAAGTTCAACGAGCTGTCACTGATCATCTACGTGCCAGAGGCGCTCCACTGATTCGTAAGATCATAGCTAGATCATTTGACACTGATGAGAAGCCACAATTCGCTGGATCAAGCGGAGTTCTAAGGGCGTTCGTCAGTCCTGGATATAGTGAGATCAGAGACGCTCGTATCTTTGATCGCATGCACCAGAGCATCGGGTCCGATCTGAAGGGTATGCACTTCAAGATGGTATCCTTCAAACCAAACGCCTCCCACTTCTTCCTCACGTATGATGATCCATTTGATGCTGTTCACGGAGGAAAGATTCCTATCGCAGAGGGGGACAACTACTTCTTCGGAATCAGGATCAAGAACAGTGAGGTTGGTGGTGGCGCGTTTATGGGTGCCCCGTGGTTTGTGAAGTTCATATGCTCCAACGGTATGATCACTGGAATGGAAGCTGGGCCACTACTCTACAGGACTCACAGAAATGTAGACGACACCGATCTGGATACCATGCTCATCACCATGTTCCGTGAGCTTCCAGAGAGGAAGAAGAGGATCATTGATGAAGCAACGAAGCTTCACGAAGTGGTGATCTCAGACCCACTAGACAATCTGAAGCACTATCTCCGTGGCCAGCCCAAGCACATCATTGAGGCTGCCGAGAACGCCTGGCACCAAGAAGGTGAACCAAATACAGCCTTCGACATTGCACAGACTATCTCTCGTGTCGCTATGGCCATAAGATCCGATAGGGACCGCCAGCTTGAGCTAGAGAAATTGGCTGGAAGGTACATCCAAGAATCGATCAAGAAGTACGATCGGTAGTGTCCCACATACCATCTGAAGTGGTCGAGCGGGGGGCTCGACCACCAGTTCTCGTGGCTTGACGATACAGTTTGTAGCACTAGCATGGAGGGTTCCAAAGGAGGTAGTTCTATGGGAGATGCACCTGATGGGTTGCGTGTTGGGGCACGCCTAAATCATCACGACGAGAGAATCAAAGAGCTCAAGAAGAAGGTCAACCAGCTCGAGCAGCATGTAGGAGCACAGCCGGAAATGATCGATCTGCTTCCATCCAATAAGGAGATCAGGATTTGCTTGAGCGAGGGGGATCTGTATACGGGCATTGTACTTTCGTCCAACAAGTACAGAGTCAAGCTGGATCTTGGTGGTGGAAGACATCGCACGTTCAACAAAGGACACATCAGATGGCATGAGGAAGTCTGATGGCCTTCGATCATGAACTACGACTCATAACGAAGATCGTTGCCACTGCTGATCTGCGAACAGTACTACGCAACAACATTTCGCAGAATATGTTCTCCAACGTACAGGCGAGAGAGATCTTCAAGTTCCTCAAGGAGTACTATCACAACCAACAACACTACGGACGTGTCCCCACAAAACGTATTGTTGAGGAGCGTTTTCCCGGTCCGTTACCCGACAAGGACAGGATAAGGGAAACCATACCAGAGCTGTGTGAGGAGATCAGAAAGAAGGTGATGTCTAGGGAGTTGAGAGACGCCTGTGACGAAGCTTCTGAAATGATCGACTCCAGATCACCATATGAGGCTCTCGCTCATCTTCGCGCAAAGATCAATACAGTTCAAACCATGGTCACTACAAGTCGCGATCTAATCCTCGCTGATGGCGCAGAGGATATGATCAACGACTACATGAGCCAGAAGAGTGGTGGTATCTCTGGTATACCGTGGCCATGGGAGAAATTGAACGAAGAGACTGGTGGGATCCAGCAACAGGATTTCATCATCATCTTTGGCAGACCGAAGCACATGAAAAGCTGGATAGCTACCAAGATCATAACACACGCTTATGGTTTTGGCGCACGTAGAGTGCTGGTATACAGCTGCGAGATGCCTCCAGCTCAGTTCAGAAAGCGTGTTTCAGCATGCATCGCAGAGATCGATTATGAACGTTTGAAGAAGCGTACGCTCACTGACGCAGAAGAGCATGTCTACTTCGATACGCTGCGTAATCTGAAGATAGAGGAGCAACGATCGACTCGTGACGATCATAGCCCATCTGTCATGTTCACGTCCGACAAGGACGATATGATGGGTGGAGGGGTTTCGCACATACTCGCCAAGGCCGAAGCGTTCAAACCTGATCTGATAGTGGTCGATTCATTCTATAGAATGAAGAATGATCGATCAGGCAAGAGGTCTATGAAGTGGCAAGATCAGTATGCCATTGTTCAAGATCTGAAGCACATGACTCAGCAGCTAGATGTGCCTGTAATCGGAGTAACCCAGCGTACTCGAAAGGGTGAAGACGAATCAGGTGGATCTCACGACGAAGAGAGTCTAGAGGACATTGCGTATGCAGATGCCGTTGGTCAAGAAGCTGACCTGATCATGAGAGTCAAGAAGGGCGCTACATTGGCAAATGGCAAGGTGAGCATTGAGATCATAATAGCTGGTGCAAGAGAAATCATACCTGGTGGCATGCTACTTACGATCTCTCCATGCACTGCTTGGGAATTCAATTGCTGGATATCCAACGCAGGTAAGAAAGTCGCTCAGCCAGAAAGCGCTGCTTCAACAGCCGAAAACAGAATGAATGTGCTAATAGGCGACGAGCCTCCACGTAGTGCCAATAAGGGCAGGGGCAGGAAAGCCAAAAAGAAGAGCGATGACGAAAAGCACGGTGTGAAAGTGCCGGGCCACCTCGTATACGATCAGGACGCGGCTGATGCGGACTTGATAGCATTCGGAGATCCTGGGAATAAATGAGCGATCTTGGTCCTATCGCAAATATCATAGAGCCGTATCTGGACCGACCAAAACTGAGCGGATCAGAGAATCTCGCTGCAAAGTGCCCATTTCCGGATCATGATGACAATCATCCGTCATTTGCTATCAACATCAACAATGGTCTCTGGAAATGTCATGGTTGCAATCGTAGCGGTAATCTAGCTACACTACTCCGCGGACTGGGTGTGTCCCGTAGCCGAGTTGATCTACTGATTGAACCGGTGGCACCTCAGATCCATAAAAGACAGCAACGCGAACAACAAAAGAAGAAGAACAGGTTCGTTGGGAGCGATCCATTTCTGGCCGAAGTAGTTATTCCAGAATCCGTACTGGGTGTTTTCGATTGGCGCCCAGATGGTCTAGTGGAACAAGGCTTTGATCAGAAACTGCTCCGAGAACTGGACGTAGGCTATGACAGAGGGAAAGATCGAATCACGTTTCCAATCAGAGATGTCTACGGCAATCTGGTAGGAGTATCTGGTCGATCAACCCTCCGAAGCACAAAGCCCAGATACCTCGTGTATAGGGGCCGGAGGAGAACAGACGAAGGGTTCGTCACTGGTGACTTTGGTCCTGGATTTGACGACCTCTTTCCTTCCTACGAGATCAAAAATCACAAGTACTTATGGAATGCCCATCGCGCATACCAACTACTGACAGTGTCAGATAGTCCGGTAATCGTGGTGGAAGGTTTCAAAGCCTGCATCTGGCTATTGCAGCATGGATACTGGAACACAGTAGCTACTATGGGATCCGCATTGTCGCAAGAGCAGTATGATCTAATCTGCCAAGTATCTGGTGGTGGGGTCGTGCTGTTCTACGACAACAACCTTGCCGGGATTAGAGGAATGCTGAGGATCGGTAAGTGGCTGTCGCGCTCTGTAAGCAACCTCACAGTTTGGACGTTGCCGTCTTGGGCCGAACAACCCGATGATCTAAACAAACTTGGTTTGGGAGAGACATTCAACGCTAGAGAAAGGTTTGAAAAATGGAAGAGGCAGACAACATTGCCCGCATGATGCGCGGTACAGTCAAGAACAAGAAATCCTCTGGTCTCGGTGGCGGATCATTCAACGACAAGTTTGCTCCTCAAGAAGGATCAACGGGTAGGATAACTCCCATCCTCCTGTTCAAGGCCAACTATGTCACGCCGATCTCAATGGAGAACGGAAAGGGGAGTCGCAAGTTCGAGTCACCGTATGGGCTCATCATGCGTCACTATCACAAGCCGTCCAACAAGTTTGGTAGATGCTCTGCTGGATTTGCTGATGTGCGTGACAGTGCGGGCAATCTGGTAGTAGACGTGGGCAACAAGCCCTGCATCGGCTGCCACGAGTCGGAGAAGGGCAGGGACTCCGGTATGTCGTGGGCGAAGAAGCTTCACGTTTTCAACGGAATCCTGCTTGCAGACTTTCACCTTGTGGATTCTGATCGGAAGAATGACCGAACGGGCAAGTTCTACAAAACACCCGTTGAGTGTGAGGGTCGTGGATGCAAACACTGCAAAGCTGGCGTCGAGAAGCAGTTTGGCCGTCGAGTGTACTGGCCCATTGGTTCGAGCTTCACAGATCAGCTGACTGACTTTGTCGACTTCACCCTTTCGGCAGCGTGCAATTGTGGTGGAGAGATCTCTATACCAGCCTACGAATGTCCGAAGTGTGGGGTCTGCTATCGTGATCTTGAAAGAGATCCAGTAGACAAAAGAGAGCTCGAGGCAATACGGCTCGATGTTCAAGAATGCAAATCATGTGGACATGTCGGCTACATGCGAGCAGTCAATGAATGCAGCAAATGTAGCAGCGCAAGTCCGCTCAATCTGTGGAACGTGAAGATGGCCCTCTTCAAGTCTGGTGATGGTGCTACGACCTCACTACAGGTAAGGCGCTACGATCTCGTAACTGATGAAGAGTGGGGAAAGATCAAGCCGCTCATGACTTCAGTGGATCTGGACAAAGTCTTCCCCCACGTCTCTCTCAAGGCACAAGCGAAGCTCTACAGGCTAAAGGTGCCTCAAGAGTTCCGAGATGCTGTGGTCGAAGAAGAGAAGCACGAGAAGGAAGACGACAACGAAGGTGGACCGCGCACTGGCTCCAGTGCATGGGACGAGGATTAGAAGATGCGTCGACATGGGTGGAGCTTGGATAGACCTGATCCAGTTGTAATCAAGACTTCTTCAGACGTTCGTATGCTGAAGGAGAAGCTCGCCCATTTCGACCTGCTGGCGATAGACACAGAAACCACCGGGCTCGATATCAATCGAGCCACGGTGGTCTTCTGGTCTCTCTCAACTGGAGACGACCGCTACTTCTTGGAGTCTCAGATGCTGGAAGAGTTTCGTCCAGTACTGAGTGACAAGATGAAGTCCTGGGTTGGTTCACAGATCAAGTACGATGCCAACGTACTCGCTAATAGCGGGTTTCCGTTGTCAGGCGACTTGATGTGCACGTTGACCATGGATAGGCTAGTCGATCCAGGTCGACCACACGATCTGAAGTCCTCCTACACCCGAGAGTTCGGGGAGAGGATGGCTACCTTTGCCGAAACGTTCTACCCGAAGGACAGGAAGGGTAAGCCGCGTAAGCCGCACAACAAGGAGATGTACGAAATCCTGACGGAGGTTTACGAGCAGGACCCAGATCGTGTGGTCGACTATGCCAGTATGGACGCATGGGCTGTGCTTCGTCTGTTTCATCGACTGAAGGAGCAGCTCGAAAACGTTGTGACGTGGGCGGGCCGTACTCTGTGGGACGTGTTCTTGTGGTTCGAGGTGCCATTCACCCGTGTGCTCTACAACATGGAACGAAGAGGCATACGACTCGACACCAAGTACTTCAACGAGATGCGCCCCAAAATAGTGGAGGACATTGCTCGTACGGAAAAGGTGCTCAACAAGCTCGCCGGAACTGTGATCAATCCCAATTCCAATCCACAGATATCCGATCTTCTTTTCAACAAGCTGAAGTTACAGCCCATCAAGTTCACGAGTGGTGGATCATCTGGTGAGAAGAAGCCGTCTGTGGATGCCAGTGTGCTGCAGCACTACGCCGACGAGGGAGTTGAAGAGGCGAAGCTGATTCTGAAACATCGAGAGCTTGGCAAGCTTCTCGGCACGTACATAGATGGATTGCTAGAGAGGAAAGACGCTAGAGATCGTATTCATACCACCTTTACACAACACGTAGCTGATACCGCAAGACTATCCTCTCGTGAGCCCAATCTTCAGAACCAGCCCAGACCTCGTGACGACTTCGATATCAGGACCGGATTCATAGCTAGTCTCAGAAAGAAACTGATCGTTTCTGACTATGAGCAGCTAGAGATGTTCATCCTTGCCCATTTCTCCAAAGACAAGGGTATGATCAGAAATATCAAAGCCGGTAAGGACATACATACCTCCAATGTGGAACTGGTATGGGGAGAGCCTTACGATGATGTAACAGCTGCTAAAAAGAATAAAGATGATCACTCTGAGCGCGCTAAGCATCTTCGTATGCTAAGACTGTACATAAAAGTAGTCGGCTTCGGTGGACGAGACGAGTCAGGCCGAACTAAAACCTGCTCAAAACGGGGAAGCCCTACAAGGGTAATCCCGTGCTGCGCTGCCAGGCGTAGTGTATCGACTTGGAGATCAGCTACATGATCTTCTCAACGAGAGATCGGTGTTCATCCGATCGGCTAGTCATGCCTCCTCTCTCGTTGACACGGCAGGCGTCTGCAACTAATCTGGACTCATGCAACGGAAAGGCAACTATCAACAGGCAGGACCGAAGAACAATCACTGGCGTGGAGGAAGATCACCAGCCTACTATCAAAAGTTGGCCTATGATCATTACGGTCACGTGTGTCAACTCTGTAGAGAACAGGCTGTGCTCGTCCATCATAAAGACGAGGATCGGAATAATAATTCCATCGGCAACCTCGAACCACTATGCAAGAGGTGTCACCAGGTCCTCGTCCACAACTGTATTGATAACCTGCCTAATGAAGTGCATTTCAAGCCAAAGAAGTGCGTCCAGTGCGGTCGCACGTTTCGACCGACAGGCCCACGAAGTACTCGCTGTGACAAATGCCTGCCGGAAAAGAACCTGCGAGAGCGGGATTGGAAGAAACGTCGCAAGCAGACGAAGGGATAGTCAGCGCCCACAGCAATGTGGGGATCACGTGTTGAACTATGGGAAGGCGAAGAATAGCCTAGCCAAAGAACTCGGCTTCATAGACGAACTAGCTGCGGAACATCCAGAGTGGGATAAGAAGACGGTAAAGATCGAAGCAGGTAACAAGGCACAAGATCTGATCAATAGATACTTCGAGAGGATACCTGGAGCATCTGAGTTTATAAAAGGCACCTACCGAAAAATTGCAGACACCAAGTATGTAGAGACCTATCTTGGAAGGCGTCGCCAGCTACCAGACATCATGGACTGGCAGGATCAGGAGCATCATAGGTGGGAAGCGCTCAAAGAAGGTCGTGATCTGTGCTGGTGCGCAGAGTGCAAGCTCTCTCGTGATGGTGATCGTCAAGGACCGAATACGATCATCCAAGGCACAGCTGCCGACATCTGTATGTGCGCAATGATCAGAATAGAAAACGATCAACGCCTGAAGGAGCTTGGGTACGAAATGCTTCTGCAGATACATGACGAGATCGTTGGTGAGTGTCCAGAAGAGAATGCAGAGGAGGCTGCCAAGATAGTTCAGTACCATATGGAACATCCCTGGATCACACTCAGAGTTCCGCTGAGGGCAGAACCTGGTATAGGCAACAACTGGGTGGAAGCAAAAGTATGACACGAGACGGTCTATACAAGGCAGTGCACAATGCTCTAGCTACTTACTACGGTAGTCGCCTATCAGCGGCCGACGTGAAGAGAGTGATCGATGAGGCTTTCGTTACGATCATAGCGGCTACTCTACAAGGTGAGAACGTTCGTATTCTCAACTTTGGAGACTTCCGCCCCTACTTTCGGCCACCACACCCTGCGTACAACACAAAGATCCAAGGTCTGAAAATGACCAGACCGTACGTAAAGATCGCATTCAGATCGAGTCAGACATGGCGACTATCGCTCCAACTATCACTAGTCAAAAGAGGAGGAAAGCTCATGGAAAAGTACGGATACGAACCTGAAAAGAAAGATCCAAAAGTGAAGGAAGCGGCTGCATCTGGAGTTTGTCCAGTGTGTGGGGAGAAACTAGCAGGGAAACCGCCTGCCTGCCCTATCCACGGCAGCAAACCCTTCGAGAGAAGAGAGAGCGATGGCTTCTAGAAAAGCCAAGAAGATCAAGAAGACCGAGAAGATCGAGAATCCTGGCGACCAGTTTGATCTCAACAGACTCCAGATTCCAACAGAGATATTCCTGTCTGGAATGTCGCTGGATGCACTAGTCGCCAGGGTGAACAAACAAGCGAAAAGGACAGTGCTGAAGAGAGCTTCGGAAGCCGGTAATCCATTCCTTCTCCGCAGGCCATTCGGCATTGCCTCACTAGACTGCGCCACAGGTGGAGGAATACCGGCGGGCGGAGTGACTCAAATCGCAGCTCCAGAAGGCATAGGGAAGAACTCCCTATGCAACAGGATCATATCGCAGGTACAACAGCTGTACGGAGAGCAGTCCTGCATAGGGTGGGTATGGCTCGAAGTTCCGTATGATAAGCCCCACGCACGGATCAATGGTGTAGTCGTTCCGTCCTCAGATATGGATCTGATGTTCGAGAACAAGGAGCGCGAGAAGCGGGGTCTAGCTCCACTATCTGAAGACATCATCGCCAAGAGACGATCTAGCATTGGCGAGTTCATCATAGGAGATGAGGGTAGTACCGAACGCAGACTTCAGTCAGTGATCGACTTGATCAGTGAAAACCGATGTCAGATCATCGTCTTGGATTCTATAGGATCGGTTGTTAGCAAGTATCGTGTGGAGACTGACATGGAGGACGAACCGAAGCAGTCTGCATCTGCGGCTCTGCTGTCGGACTTCATGCGACTATGCTGGAACAGCTTTTCCAACCCATCCAATGGAACGATGAACATGACAAGTTTGATAATGATCAACCAAGTACGCGCTAACCGCAATAGGCGTGGTGCGTACGATAAGGCGTGGACAGTTGAAGGACCGTGGGCCATAAGACACGGGAAGCTTCTGGATGTCACTCTTAGCAGAGGTGAGCGCCTACCTGCAGATAGGAAGAAACCGCTCGAGGGCAAGTGGGTCAAGTGGGAAGTGATGAAGGGCAAGGTTGGCTGTCATGAAGGCGGGAAAGGAGAAGTGGCCTACTACTTCAAACACGGCTTCGACGCCTATCAGGATGCTGTAAATACGGCTGATTCCATGGGACTGCTGATACGACAAGGGCAGCGGCGTGATCTGATCAAACCTGATGGGGAAGTTGTACTTGAATTGCTTCCCTGGGGAGAAAAGGGAGCGGATTTGGTGAGCGCTCTCTACGAGGATCATAGTCTATTTGAGAAGATGTACTACACATGCCTGGAAGCGGCAAAAGTCTCATGTCTCCACAGGCTGTAGCATCTGCAACTCTGACCCGCTTCGGCTATGGAGCTTGTACTAACTGTCATAACGTTGGCGGCTTGTACGGTCTCTGTGTGTCAGTTGCGAAAACGGATGATAGCGTCCAACTTTACCGCATGGATCAGGTAAAGATGTGTATCAAGTGTTTGGAAGATCAAGTTCCTAGCGTTGTAATACTGCCATCCGACGTGGTAGAGATCAATACAAAGAGCCAGAAGCGTCTGATCAATAAGACTGCTCGTAAGCGTGAACGAGCTTGTGCAGAAGAAATAGGCGGTAAGACTACACCAGCATCTGGATCTGGAATCTCCAAAGGTGATGCTCGAAACGAACACCTAGTGATAGATGACAAGTATACAGCCGCCAAACAGTTCACCCTCAGAGAAGCTGATACGATAAAGTTGATCACAGAAGCGAAAAGGACTGGGAGAATTGGAGCCATGAAGATCGGATTTCGTACAGGTAAGTCCAATGTAGCTGTGCTGGACTGGGATGACTTCTTGGAGTTGATCAATGGAAGTAATTGAGCTGAAGACGATAGCCGACCTTGAAAAAATAGGTAGATCTACTGTCCGTGAATTCTTTCGCAAGTGGGACTTTGCGGGAGAGGTGCAGGAGTGGGCGAAGGCCGCTGCCATGAAGGGTATGCAGTGGACCACCAAGTTCACGTGGAACGAAGATCGTAATCACTGCCGCTTTCACCCATCTGCATTCAAATACAGCTGCGACATGAGACTCTTTCTGCAATTGATCGGAGAGGAAGAGGTAAAGAAAAAGCAGCCACAGCAGGCCGTCTTCGACACTGGAACTGTCATCCATCTTCAAATGAACTACTACATGCACACGATGGCGATCTACCACAACTTCGTGTATGACGATGAGGTTCGACTATGGAAGACTAGCCCAGTTGCGGACAACTACCGTCTATGCGGCAGCTGTGACGGTGTGATGGAAAGAGAGATCATCCTCGAAGGTGTCAAGTGGGTGATCAGAGTGATCATAGACTGGAAGTCGATCAATGATAATGGATTCGTAGCTCTTCGTGATAGTGCTGGATCGGACTACGAGAAGCAGATGCACGGATACATGATAACGGGGGACATACCGGTCACCCTTGTCTTCTACGTGAACAAGGACAAATCGATCTTCAAATCGATACCTGTACTATTCGAGAAGCAGAAGATCTGGAATCCGATCGCTGAACGACTAAATAGGATCCTCAGGATCGCCGATAGAATGGAAGAGCCTCCTAAGATGGTAGGCAGGCACTGCTACGGATGTCCCTATCTGGAGAAGTGTGAGCCACGAGGACTGTCATCACAGAGAAGGAGGACTATGGAACCGAGGTTCGCATGACTGAAGGAAGGAAAGCGGCAAAGATCGACCTGAGCGAGCAGGTCATTGGTCTGGATGACGACCTGAAGGAGTATTCTTCCGTCCGTGAGAAGGTACTCGCACGTCTCCAGAAGATGGGATTCGATCCTGCTCCTATGCCACGAAGAAAGGGTCGATCTCTGCTTCCAGAGATGCCCGATAATCCATCTGAGATCTCCAACAAAGAGATCACCGACAAACGTGGTGAGATCATATCGATCTACTCCTATGCTATCGAGATGCGCGCCATAGCAGGCGTGACAGCTGAGGCGTATGAAGAGGCCTCCAAACACGTGCGTGATGAAGTGTTCAAGCAGTCGAAGGGCATTGCCGAAGAACGAAGAGCGAAGTCACGAACCAATATCGACTACAAGAAGCTGAACCTGAAAAGGCTGGAGTGGCAGGGAGTGGCAGACTTCCTCGAAGCCCGTTGTGACACGTTGGACAAATGTGACAGACTACTATCCCGCGATGTCGAGTTCAGGACAAGAGAGTGGGATCAGTATCGAAGAGATCACAACGTCGAGCGCATGAAGAGAAAAAGAGATCAAGTACTAGGTGGGAAGGACACTCTCAGTGACGACGACTCCTAGAAATGTTCCTGAAGACAGTGTGGGAACGCGGAGAGGGAAAGCCTTCTTCAACATCGTTCTCACGCTTCCGCCAACGGACAACCGCATCTACTTCAACCTCAGAACTAGCAAGGGCGGAATAGCACGAGCCCTTACGGATGAAGCTAAGAAGTACAAAAGATCAGTCGCCTCTGCTATCGCTGAGCTAGTCATACGCAGCAAGAATAAGATCGAATTCCACAAGGACGTTCCATACCTCCTCATAGTGAAGCTGTTTTTCGAGCACACGGAGAACAAGGGCTGGATAGAAGGTAAGGCCCAGAATCGTTACAAGAAGATAGACACCACCAATAGGAATAAGCTACTGATCGACGCTATCATGGAGGCCATCGGTGTGGATGATAGTCACATCCATTCAGTGATCCAGTTCAAGCATTGCGATGAAGAGGATTCTAGAGTAGAGGTAGGTCTCTACGAATTGATCGATGACAGCGAAATGACTAGGCTAGAGGGTGGGATCGAAGAGACGATCTGGGGAGTTCTATGGGGCTGAAGAAGAAATGGTACTGGGATACCGTAGACTGGGATGATGAGATCAGTAAGAACGGGATCAATATCGACCCTCGAGACTTGAAGGCGATGAACTCGACTGAGATGATCGAGATTCTCAATCTGATAGGTGTCAGAGCCCACAGAGGTATGCCTAGAAACATATTGGCTATGATCCTTGAGCGTGGAGAGATACAACGAGTTGTACACCCACTTGATCCAGCTCGGAGAAGATTGATGGAGTTTCTGGAAAGGAACCTCCACAAGATTCGAGATCAACTACTCACACACTGCCACAGAAACTGTTTCCGGCATCATGATGCCGAGGTTCTTGTCTGCTACATGGCTAACAAAGCCAGATTGGAAGGAGAGTGACAATGGGTAACAACAAAGAGCGAGAGGCATTCAGACAAGTGATTCTGAAGATGGCCAAGTACCGTCTGCGCCGCGTCATGCACCTTGCGGGCTATACACAGCAAGAGGTACGAGAAGCCGAAATCGCCGGCGAGGACAGTATGATCGAGCTCATCATGACCAAGTTCGATGAGGGCGACATCAACATTCTCAGCCTGGACAAGGACAAGAGCCCTGAGCCACGTAAGGAGGAAAAGAGCCCCAAGCGTAGCTCGAAAGTGAAAGAAAAAGACGAAGACGATGATGATCCATACTCGAAAGTCTTTGATGACGACGACGTCGAGGGTGTCGAGTCAGATCCAGAACCCGATCCAAGTGAGGATCCGCCGGAGGAGACTCCAGAAGACGAGAACGACGGCGTAGAGAAGCACGAAGCTGAAGCTCCGCGCAAAGGTCGACGAGCCAAGCGTGAAGAGTCCAGGCAGGCCGAACCAGAAGCATCATCTGATACATCAGCCCTCGAGGCGAAGATGGAGAGCGTTCTGGATGCTCTCGTTTCCATGGGCAACGCCATCGGAGAGGTTTCCGACAAGGTCAACGCCGTCCTCAAGTTCGTCGAAGACAGCGTTCAATTCGAGGAGGTCATGAAGCTGGCTACGGCTCGGATCTTCAAGATGGGCACCGCAGAACCGCTCAAAGGATTTGCTGATCTCTTTGAGAGGTCAAAGCCCTTTGTGGACAAGCGCCTCGGTAGAACCGACAAAGACGATTGAAGAGATCGTAAGTCAGACGGCGGGACCGTCAAACGTTTTCAGGACGGTGATCCCTGCATCAAATTGACTGACGAGGATCTTAGAAAGATGTCATTGGAAGAGATCAAGAAGCTTGCTACGCTAGTAGGACTGTGCCTGGACAACGTTACAACGTTGGAAAGGGCACGAACTGTCCTCATACGCGCTGCTAGGGAGATCGTGAACTACTAGTACGTTCGTGGTATAAGAATGGTGAGGTGGAGGAGCTAATCCTTTCTCTCTTCCAACTTGAGACCCAGGAGATCGGACGCGCGCAGTTCCATGCCCTGTCGCGGTTCGTGTTCTCCTGGGTCTTCTTTCTTACCTAGTCATGGATCAGTCTGAGACTGCTGAAAGGCCGTAGGAAGCCAGCGCAAATAGGCACCCAGCGACTACCATACCAACCCCTATCCAGAGGGCTGGATTATGCCACCATCGTTCCGATCTGAGCACACGTTCCTCAGCTGCTCGCCATCTCTCTTCGTAGGCGTCTCTCTGCGCCGACATGTGCTCTAGCTGTATCCTGCTCACCGTACGCACATGCTCCAGATTGACCGCGTACTCAGCAACCATACGAAGCGAATCAGCCCACCGGAGTCTGCGTATGGCCCTAACACGAAGGCCGACCTCTACAAGACGATCACGATGTACGAGAGCTCCATCCCACACAGCCTTCACTTGTGCATTAGCTGCTACTGGAATGGATGCTGGAGGATGTAGATCAGGAACCATTTCTGCTTCACCAGGGCTGGGGCACTCGAAGTTGGGCTGAGAGCTGCTGGCATAGTCTTGAGGACCGCATATCGCTTCCTCCGCTGAAGCTGTTGTGGAAATCAGAAGGGACAAGACTACGAAGAGAACTACTAGATCTTGTCGAACCATGCTACCACCTCTTCTAGCGACTTGTCTTTCAACCCTTCAAGCTCTTTCTGTTGCTCAATATTCAATGTCTCAAGGCGTGCTTGATTCTTCTCTCTCAGCTCTTCTAACTTCCGATCACGTTCTTCACCAGCTGCTACGGTAGCATCGATTGCTGTTTCACCAGCATCACCAAGATCTGGAGCAACCAGTACCAACTTCTTTGATCTGCCAGCGATGTATCCGGCAAGAGTTATTGCCGCTCCAATAGGAAAGAGAATCCACTTCCAGTTTCTTTTGGACCAGTAGTACGCCCACTTCAAGAATATGATCATCTGGATACCTCTATCTCTTTCCTATTCCTGATCCGACGTACCGCTGCTGGAATACCCTCTTTGACGACGTGAATAGCTGATCTTAGTACTCCCTTTGGCTCTGTTCTGTCTCTATGCATCAAGTAGTGCTCGCCAAGAAGATGAGCATGGAGATCGCCTTTTCTCCAAGAGTGCGTTCCCATACGTTCTCCCGGCAGTGGTACAGACATCCTAGTCTTTTTGAAACCAAGCTGCTCTAGGTCTCCAAGCTTCTTGGCTCTCACAGCAACGTTCTTGTGACCTAAGATCTCTTTAGTCGATCGGTCTATGTGATTCCGTATACGATGCAATGCTTTATCTGGATCCTTTGGGAGCCACCTTACAAGTGGTACTGCGTCTCCCTCTGCGATCTTGCACAGCTCGTCACGAAACGACTCGATTGTCATCCTGTTGATCACGAGAACTTCCTCTTACCGATCTGCGTCTTTGGCTGCATATCCAGATCGATGTCAATTCCTCTAGCCTCAAGAGCTTTTCTGATCGCTTTGACTATGAACATGGAGAAGATACCGGCAATGGCGTACAGGATAGCCAACGTCAGTGTGGAACTGCTCTCTAATGGAGTAGGTCTCGGCATACCTGGTAACCAACCGAGACCGAATCCCATGAGAGCTAGCATCGGAACCTTGAGCGCTTCCATGAGCTTCAAGAGCTTCCGTAGCCATCTCAGACTTGGTCTACCACCCAAGATCCATAGGTAGTGACCAATCCCTTCCCATTCTCTGATCCCATTGAACAGACCGAACATGAGGTAGATGGCAAACGTAACCAGAAGGAACTGCCAGCTTAGGAAGATAATAATGATCTCATCCATGAGTGAACCTCCTTAGTGGATGGTATCACGCGGAAGCTACTCAGTAGGATAGGCGGGAGTAGTCTGTTTGATCAGAACATTTCCAACATCTGCACCAAGAGTGCCACCGCCACCAACGACTATAGTTGGTGGGCCGGCTAGTAGTGTACGTGCTCGCATGATGTTCCCTATGCACGTGCAAGTCTCTGCTGGGCCGTTTATGCCGTCGCTATCAAAGGCGATCAGTCCGCTCTCAGTCGCGCAATCGCCATCAATGTCCACATGACAGTTGACCACCCTGGAAAAGAACGAATTGATATAGATAGCACGCATATCAGTATCTGGCGTTGTCATATATACAGTTACACCGTTGACGATCACACCAGAACCGTACAACGCACTGATCGCGTGTATTGGGTACTTCAGTGCATCCACCACGGTATGCTCTATGTGAATCTTGCCGTTCTGCACGATGTTCTGGTGATCATTATCCGCAGAACCGATCACAATGACTCGAGACACAGTACCCTGATCAACAGCCTTCAAATAGATCTGAAAGTCCTCGAAAGTGTTATATCGACCCTTTAGCAGAATCAGAACATTGGTATAGTTTGTGACCATGGTGGTCTTCACTTGGAATTTCACGTCATTGTTCATCACAAATCGACGAACTATGGCATTACCATCCATCGTAAGCAGCATGCCGTGTTCATACGGGGCTGGTGTCTCACTATTGAAGTAAGCGCTACCATCATCGAATGCGATGTGCAGGCCGTCTATCACTGCCGGGAGATCAGTGGCTACATCAGTCGTGCTGGTATAGTCAGCAGTGTTGTGGACAAAGACTACTGATCTGTGAACTTCATCCTTCAGAGCATTTACGTATCTCAGATCAGTTATGAAACTCTGCCCCAGTACTTCGATGATCCCATCACTATAGCCTGCATAGCTGAATGGGGTGAACGTTCCGCCTGAAGCATTGAGGGTTACTCCATTGATCCTGCAGTTACTCAAACTCATCCACGGGGAGTCTTCAACGTTGTAAGCAAGCAGAGTTCGCTGAAAGGAAACGTTCCTGCCACTGACACCTGAAAACTCTAGTACAGGAAATGCTACACCAGCAGTTGGCACTCCACCCGGATCAGCGGGATCAGTATTTCCAGTACAATATGAATCGGAGAAGTGGCAGTTCTCCAGAACAACACCACCTGTGCTGGTGAATCCGCCAGACGGGGTCGTGCTCATCAATCGAGCTGCGTGCGTTCTGTACCAGGCCGATCCTTGATTGTCGAAGTAGCAGTTTCTGAAACTGATATCCAGATCGTACACTGTTGATCCAGTGTCTACGATCGTTCTATCGCTGTAAAACGCGCAGTCCTCAAAAGACACTCCCCAACACTTGCCGATAATGGACAGCGCAATGCCATCTTGAGACTGCACGTAGCAGTTATCGAATCGAGTTCTCTGAAAGTAGGTGGCCGCTCCAGATAGTGTGATCCCTCCTACACTGAATCCAGCCGTAGTGATGGTCACATTCAGATCAGTGACTACGAGTCCTTCAGTGTTTCCACTGAACAGGACCAGCTCACTCGCGGTATCTACAGCCGGCTCTGAGACTTCGATGTTCTTGAACTTGCTGTGATTGGACTGATCAGCTTCGATCGCAACGTCGTATGGTAGGATCCTGACGTTTTCGATCGTGCTCCAGTCTCCAGAAACGGACAACTTCAACTGATCAATCGATGCGTTTCTCAGTGAGCAGTTGGCGTTGAACACGGCAAGGATTTGTGTCCCATCAGGTGTGGCCGCCCTGAACTGGATCTTCTCGATGTGGCTATCGGCTCCCAGGAGTACAATTCCACCAGCACCATTGAGAAGTAGAATGACCCCGTTCGCAACTCCAGGACCAGAAACCGCCTCTCCGACCAGCGTCACTCCTCTTGGAACTGCTGTGATCCCAGCATTGGCTATGTTGTAGCTGCCGTTTCTGATGAAGATCACCACATCCCCAGATGGGTACGCTGCTAGTGCATTGAGAACGGCATCAGCACCCGCAAAGTCGCCAGTTCCACCGGCAGGAGTACACACCACGAACGCTTTGCGGTTCGTCTCGCCCGCTGCTTCATGCAGACCACGGATGTCTGCTCCTATCAAAGAGTAGGCGGGAATGTTCTCGAGCGTAGTCCCTCTGCCGTAGGCGATCCTATAGTTCGCTGATGGTACGGTCTTGTTGAGATTGAGCTGGGTGATTGTGGTGACGAACTCGTCCCCCACTGCTCGTGGAGCTTGGATCGAAGTGATCTTCACTTCCACGCCATCAACGATCACCTCGTTGTAGTTCTCGTCCAAGAGCTGGAAGAGGCTGTCGAGGTTCTCTTGAGATGCCGGCCACCCAGCTTCCCCAAGGTAGAGGCTGCCCGTGTAGTTCACGTTTCCCAGCGAAGCACCACTTGGATCTATCTTGATGTTGTTCGCACTGAAGGCTGCAAGCACACCCACTTCTTTGTACGCCAGCTCTCGTTTGACTACGATGTCTCCGAGATACTCATCGTTCTCAGCGAGGGCGAATGCCGAACGGTTGAAGTTCTTGGAGAGCGCGTCCTCACCAGGAGAAAAGGCGCGGGATCCTGTACCAGGAGGGCCGTCGATACGGTCTACCTGACAACCAAAAAACATTTCGCCAGGATCAGCACCAGTTCCACCGCTTGTGATGTTGATACGATGTGGAAGAGTCATCCTTCACTCCTATGAGAACCTGATCTCCCAATCAACTTCTAGGACAAAAGAAGTCGTCTTGGAGAGCGTGTCAAAAGTATGGTACGCGATCATATACTTATCAGCTGGAAGCCCAGCAGATACTACCGGTGGAATCGATTCGTCTACCACCCCTTCAGTGAATAGACCTATCTCGGAGAGAGGAACGCTTGGGTGAGCGCCGAAGCTTATCTCCGTAAGACCGAGAACAGACGTGAAGCGTATGACACCTGTTGATCCAGGAAACGTATTGGGCTGGCTGATCAGATCGTAGTAGTCAGTGACTACCACTTCGACCGGCCACTCCAATGCAGTCACATCAGGATCTATCTGGGTCTGAGTAGGATCGCCAGTTCCGGCGCCACCTACCCAATCATTTGGGAATCCAGGATACTGGAGACGGATGTCCGCTGATGGAACAAGCTGAGCAGTGCCGCCGATCCCAAAAGCAACAAGCTTGACTCGATCACTTCGGAAAGGAGAGCCGCCCGTATCCAACCCAATGAGTCGAGCTAGCCAATCTCTTCCGTAGTTGAGGAAGATGTTATGATCTTCTCGCTCATCCACTACCTGATTGCTCTTTGGATCACGTAGTCTGAGACTGACGTTGGAGAACACCTTGATTGGAGGAGCGCCATCTCCCCCACCTCCACGCCACTGATCATCCCCTCCACCAGGCTTATGCATCCTGATGTTGAAGTTCTCATGGACGCGAACATCATCCTTGAACGTCGATCGGGTCTTACTCATCGGGAGTATTTGTCCCTTCTTGAAATCCGAGTATACCAGCCATCTGGAAGAGGAACATCTACCTTCCAGGACTTTGGTGGGGCTAGACTGTAACCTGGAGCTCCACCAAAGCCTACTGCTGGATAGCCATTTGCGGTTGTCCACTCTGTCACTGGATGACCGTAGGGACCATTCCACGGATCAACTCCAGGAGCTGGTGGCGCTGCTGGAGCTGGTCCGGACAGTATCTGCTCGTCATCTTCTACGCTGGCAGCATCAACCGGGAATATGAAACCGACCTTGTCATCAATCTCGATGTAGAACAACGCGACCTCCTAAGGCAGTGGAGCATACGCTTTGAACTCCCAGTACTCGTCCGGTGACCCTCCAAACGTGTAGCCACCTGTTCTTCCCATGATCGATCTATCAACCCCCCATTGACTCCATGGCATTACGATCTGGTATGCAGACACGTCATCAACATAGAACTCTGCTCCAGCTGGTCCTGTCAAGATCTGAATCTGCGGCGGTACCGGTGTTACTAACGATCTACTGACCTCCCATGCGTGTATGGTGAAATCGATCCACGTAGCGGACGGGAAGTTGCGTTTGATCTCAGCTAGAACGGTAATACCATTCTGATCAATAAGGCGAATGAGGGCAACACCGGTGACCACGTACAGACTTCCCCTGGCACCAATCTGGAACCCGGTCGGGACCACAGCAGGAAAGCTCTGCACTATCCCCTCATACGGATCACCAGAGGATATCCAGGTACTGAACGTTCCTGAATGAACCTTACCAGGAGGTTCATTCATCTTTGTAGCTGCAGTTGGTGTTCCGTACAGCGTCCATGGACGTCCTGGTCCTGGGTCAATCCCATCCTCCATGTCGCCATCCGTCAAGATGTTGACGGCCAGCAGAGGTTCATCTACGTGGTGGATGACGTGCCCACTTGTATTCCGCTCATCTACCTTGAATGTGCCCTCGGCCCTCGTTGGTGAATGGGTTCCGGGCTCTCCAGTAGACCACGAACCCGACCAGCCATCGGGTATCCGAGCAGGTACATCGGATAGATGTAGGCCGCCAAACTCTGTACGTTGTGGCTCTCCCGGTACTATAGGAAGGAACGACCAGACACCGGTATCTGCGTTCCAGATAGCTACTTTCCCGCCTTGGCCTACAAACACGCCAGTTCCGGAAGAGAGCACCTCATACCGAGTTCCGTGCCTGGTATTGGACGGTGATAGCGGAGGTTCATGGAACTTCTTGTCTGCACCATACAGCGCCCCCACTCCCCTTATCACTTCGTAGGGAGAGTCGCCCCACGTCAAAGCTATTGGGTAGTCGGGCCACTCTTCCGGGTAGACATATGGTAGCGGAGGAGGACTGGGACCGAACTGCATTGGATCCGCCACATCAATAGTGTCGTAGAGCCTTTTGACTACGGCAAACAGCGGCCAAGTGTACGGAGGCTTGTTCTGAACTACATCTCGAGCCCACGAGCCACGAATATAGTCGATCAAGAATGTTAGGTTTGTCAGATTGTACACGTCGGAGTCCACAATCACTCCGAAGCTGTGCACTTTCTGCGCCTCGTAGAAATCTCCTGACCCTACATACGGCTTGAACCACTCTGGATCACTAATGTAGTCTACAACGTCAACGCCCTTAGAGAGTGGAGCAAATCGAGTGATGGAATCGCCGGGAGCATACGGAAGTCCTGTTGCTGGGTTTTCTTCTATCCCAACAACTGTTGGGAGGAAGTACGATCTCACTATCAGATCACTGTCGCTGTCTTGAATCAGTATCCTAGATCTTGTTCCATCAAACGGATCCTGGATGTCTACTACCGTACCTGCCTTTTCTGCAAATGGTAGACCGAGTATGATCTGTGATCCTACACGGATGTTGTACGGTGTCCTTCCGTGCCACTTGAAGTACCAGAGTCCTTGAGTAGCAGATAGGTAATCCAGGTTATCCGTTCGAGCAGCAAGGTGATCTAGCCCAAAGCCGACTAGATAACCAAAGTTGGCTTCGATCAACGGATTGTTGTTTAGGAAGGTGATCTCTGCCCACAAGGTAGCTGGTGGAAGGTAACACTGACGTATCCACCACTTTTTTCCTGATAGACCGAGCTCGAGCTCTGGGTCAAATAGCTCTACCTGAGTGGCACTGACCACAGAACTAAGACGATGGATGCTCCCACCCTCGATCTCAATTACGTACTCACTGAGATCCGCGTCTACGCCGAACGCTGTCTCGAAGTCGACAGTGTTGTCATAGAAGTAGTTATGATCTGGGGCAGTAGTGAACCCGGCAAAGCCGCGCAGGACAGAGGGATACCACAGATTGTAGAACTGGATCGTGTTGACCTCGTTGTTCTCGATCGTTGTGATCTCCTCAATCCTGTAGTCTCTGTTCTCCAGATAGGGGGCTGCGGCACCTGAGACTCTGTTTATCGCTATCGTTTCCTGCAGCCTCGGCACTGCCTTTACAAGGCTATCTACCTGCATCTGGTGTCTACGAAGGACACTCTTGAACCTTACCGTGTATGAGTCGTCAGCGAGATAGCTTGCAATATTTGTTTGATCGAATACTAGCACACCACCACGAACGGCATAGATGTAGCACTCGACGTACGTCACACTGTCAGAGAGTCTTACCTCGAAGGTCGCTGTATCCCCTGAAGACACTCTTAGGTCGGAGAAGTTACTGAACCTCGAGGTTACGCTGGCTCTAATCATCCATGCTTTAGGACGAGTAGAAGCACTGATCTCCCATGAGCTACTCCCATCATCCCACGTGGCAATCTGTCCATCTAGTGCCAACCACGCCCCACCAGCACCGATACCGACCATGTATGAATCCCCATCATCGGGAGAACCTGGTGGTACGGTCTCCACACCTAGCACGTCATCATAGGGCATGGCCACAGAGGTTGTGACGGTCGTAGTAGCTCCCTGTTCAACACGTATGATCTTGTATGGAATGCCATCCAGCACCAGGTAATGCTGATCTGAAACGTTCGCTACAGTTACTCCTAGGTCATAGGATCGACCTACTACTCCAGGAACGATTGAATAGCTCGAGCTATCAATAGCACTCTCGATAGTAGCCGGGAGCTCCTCGTAGTTGGACTCCTCGTACACCAGACTGTAGTCGATCCAACGAACCTGGAAGAGCCTCTGAATGTCCATGATGCTCTTGGAGTAGTCATACTGCCAGAGTCTCATGAGCAGATCAGAGTAGACCTGTGCCAGCCCAGACCAAATTGTTTCGGCTTTCTCACGTCCATCGACAAGCTTCCAGAAGTCAGATATGAATCCCCATACGAAGCTCAGATCGGGAGTGAGACCGTACATGACACTGGTCTCATAGGAATTGAGGAGCACTTCTGCTGGAAGGCTGTCTATCTCGCCATCATTGACAAGCAGATTGATCACGTACAGACGGAGAGCGTCCACAAGTACCACACCAATTGGTGCAGTCCTACCCTCCCAGTAATCGAGCTCCCAACCCTTTGGCGCCGATTCGTACCAGAGGCCGGCACCTGCATGGCGATAGCATTCAAACCTCGCAATGATGTACACAACACTGTCAAAGGACGGAAGCGTGAATAGCCATACGCCACCCGAACTGCTCCACGCAGCCAAGTACCCAGCCCTACCGATCCATAGACCAATTGGAGCAGTGCCCACTAGATAGGTGTCTCCATCAGTTGGCAATGGTGGTGGAATGTCTAGAACATCCAGAACATCTTGCACAACGGTTGGTAGTCTAGCGCCACCCCAAATAGACTGCTTTGCAACGTAGCCTTCAATGGACGTACTTGCTGTGAGGATGTCATCTGTAAGAACGAAGTAATCACCACCAGGATCAACATACATGATCTGAGAGAATCCATCCTCATTTACAAAGATGTCACCCTCAAGGATCCCAGAGAACGGCTCTGCAGGTGGGCCAGCAGGACAGAGCACTACATTCGTATGGCCAGTAGGATCAGTAGGAGTAGAGCCGACAACTCTGAGTCTGTATGCTGTTCCATCTGGAGCCTCAACAACGCTCCACCAGAACTTCAAAGGCTGACCTTCTGGATCGTAACTACTCCTCCCATCGAAGGAGGCGTATCCGCCTATCAACTCAGCTTGATCTGGTCCAGGTACAGCTACTGGACGCTGATTTGGAATCTTTTCCCGATCATCCATCCTGATACACCCGAGATGAATCTCAGATGGATCAGCTACTGTTCCGCGAACTTCTACTCGGAAGTTGTCTGTCTCGCCGGCCAGGCAGTCTAGCAGGGAGAACGTGTAGCGAAGCTGATGTACTCCTGTAGCTAGCAGAACTGCCTTGGCTGTGACGTAAAGATTTCCTTTGCCAGTTGCCTCGTTGATCGTGAAACGGAAGACGTAGTAGTCATCTCCCTCAGCAAAAATGTCTGCCGAATCTGGAAGCGTAACGTACGGACCAGTACCGCTCTGTGCCAGGGCAATGCCCTCATTCTCGGAAATAAGGAGGCCACCCATTTTTCCGAACTGGTTGAAGACACCTATGAAGACTCTGCTGCTCGCCAGGTTAGAGAAGTCTTGTGGCAGACTGATAGGCTCTACCGAGAACTGGATTGTGTAGTAGGGCTGTGGCACAGATAGATCAATACGGAATCCAGAATCCGCTCCATCGTCGCTGAACATACAAAAGGAAAAAGATGGATCGAACCAATTCCATGGCAGGCCGAAGCGAGCAGCTGTCACTTCTGGGTATGCAAACAGCAACCCCATGACCGCTTCTACTGGGTAACAGAAGTCGTAGACTCTGAAGTCGTCCGATACAGGAAATCCACTGAGATACCCGTAGAACGAACCACCATAGGTGAAAAGTCCGTACACAGCGAGTGGTGGTGTTGTCATACTCTATTACCCAAACCTTCCCCCAAGTATACTAGACCTTGATGTTTCAAGAGATGGACCAAAAGCTACTCAAAGCCATTGTTGATCAAGAAGTAGATCTTCTTACTCCTCTAGTAGAAGCTGATCAACAAATATACAACGACGCCTCTTGCCCCCGCTGCGGAGGAGTCACCATCAAGGAGCGCAACCTGGAAAATGACATCGAGGTACTTGAGGATGGAAGCGTGACATCACGAAGTTCTCGTCCAATCCCCAAATTCCTGTGTCGATGCGCAGATTGTAGCTGCCTATTTGATCCATTCTCGGGTCTGCTCCTGGAGATGGGAAACCTGGCCCAAGTACGCCCCAGGATTCCCATACTATCAACTAAATGATCCTGGTCAGTCCTATATAGCTCGCCCCGTCTGCTGTTGTCTCATCGTCGTCTGGTAGCAGAGCTGACAATCGTCCAGATGATATCGTGTCTACTCCACGCTCAACCGAGATTGACCTGTCAGCGTTGTGTCCTATGCCGACCAGAGTTATCGGAGAACGAACGTACGACGCTCCAGTATCGGTGATGATCTTGGAGATGTCTGACACTTCGAGCAGCTGTTCTGGGAGCACAGACTCGATGTGAGCTGCGATGGAGGCTCGCACATCACGAACCTGCCCACCTCCTCGATATATGATTGCTGTTCTGACGAACTTGGGGAAGAGTGACTTAGCGAGAGGACTCTGACAGATGACTCGGGTCTGTGTGTCTGTAACGTAGCTGTTGATATCCTGCACAAGAGTATCTCGCTCATACACTACCTGAATGTTATTTCCTGTCAGTTCGATCTTATTCGCCTCGTCGTCCTCGTTACCAGCAACCAGTATTCTGGGGCTTATGTGCAGCCACGGATGCTCAGCCATCGAGTAAGATAGGTTTTCGTCTTCTACAGAAATCTCCCATCCTTCCGATCTATAATCTTCAACAGTTGCTTGAAGATCGGCATTGATATTCCACGGAGTACCAAACCCCTCACTGACACACTCTACGTCAAAGTAGTAGAAGCCAAGATCATCCTTTTGAGTTGACATGGCAGTGGAGCTGATACGCTGCATACCGTTGTGGCTGATCCTGAGGTATGGACCCCTACTTTCGTGGATCGTGTAGGTAGCAGTCCAGGCACTACCATCAGTGTTCATCAACTGTATTGATCCTGGTGGATACGACCCGATCGACTGAACGAGATAGAGACCCTTGTCGGGAGCATCATTCTGCGTAGTGTTACTCACAAAGGATCCAGCCAGCCACGGATGCCACGTAGCTCGTGAGACACCGAACACGAGCTGTGTAGCATCAGCTAGAGCTCCATCTGAAATGAGCGAGATCGGAATGTCCGCTCTCAGCATCGCATGAATTGTCGTTGCTGGAGCTGGAGCATTGTACTTGGCTGCTACCTCACGCGACAGCTGCGCATTCATCTGAGCAACGATCTCGTCAGCTCCCAAAGAGGTTCCAGAGAAGTAGATCGTTTCAGTTCCGTAACCGACATCTATTTTGATACGCTTGCCGTCTAGATTTATGGCACCAGCTGATAGATCAGCAGAGCCAATGATCGGAGCGTACGAGATTTCAGCTAGATCTCCGACATCGATCTGGTGTATTCGTAGATCAATTGTATCCGCTCCACCCACCGTATATGGACTCACATCATCCGATGTCGCCGTCATCAAGACTGTTGGTATCGTAACGTCTGTGGGAAGGTACTGTGCGTGAATTTCTGGATCAGGTCTGAACCTTCTAGATACGCCATCAACCGTAACAGAGAATATGGTATTGGAGTAGCTTACCTCGAATGTTACTGGATCAAGGAAGTAGAGACGGAAAGAGCCGTAAGATGGCCCACCAATCTCATAGATCATATCCTGTCCGGCAACGGTACTCCATCGCATAGCAGTGGTAACCTGAATCTGATCGGCACTTAGTCCTCCAGGTACGCCAACTAGCTCTACGGTGTAGTAACCCTGATTGTCCGTGCTGTTTATGTTCACTAGATCACCAGGACGAACACCAAGTGTCCAGAAGTCGAAACCAGTAGCGCCTCCAGCTAGATCAATAGCAGTCAAAATCTTTGATCCAGAAGACGCCCTGAAGTATGATCCTTCAGTTACATCGATATAGGTTCCTACTGTGGCCTCACGCCCTGGGTTCTGGAAGCTCCGCGATTGGATGTCCACAGGATGTCGGAATGGGATCATCTCCCCAGTAGGTTCTAGACCACTATCCAATCTTTCAACGGATTTGACACGCAGCAGTGGCAAAGAGATACCGCTCTTACGATGAAAGATCCTGTACTGAAGTGGCGATTCAGTGACAGTCATATCCGAACTGAGAGTTATCTGGCCAGCTGCTACGCCACCAGAAGCGATGGTATGCTCACCGACGTCAGACCCATTGAGGATCTCTACGATGTCCTCATCAGTGACGCCAACATCTACAAAGTCCGGAGTACCACTGACCGTATCGATGATTGGAGAGCCAGCGATAGTTCTCAGATCAGATCCTTCATACCTAGTGTCTTTCGGATCAAGTAGATCAATGTCGATGTCGTCTACTATCGTGTAGGAAACATTAGTAGCGTTGGCTGTCATCTCATCGCGTAGACGTACTGAGTAGGGAGGACCGCCGGATACCTTCTCTATGATCCTGTACGATCCCTGATCAGATCCTTCCTCTAGGTAGAGCGAAGAGTCCCCCTCAATTACTGAAGCAAATTCTGCCGCAGTTAGATCGTTTAGTACCACAGTAGATGATCCGTTGGTAGTATGTGCGTCTTCCCTTCTAGCTAGCACATCCTGATCGGACACAAGTTCTACGGACAGAGAGCCGTCTACAATGTCACCACCACGAACGTAGAAATCAGTGCAACCGCCAACGTGGACAACTCCGTCCGGAACACTGACCTCCCCGCCAGTAGATGATGTGAACAGTATTCCACCTGGTATTCCAGAAAGTGTCAGCGTCGCTCTTTCCCTAATGGTCCAGATCACATTAGTCAGTGCATCTGGAAGTCTACTTGTTCCACTCAGATCTGGATCAATGCTTACTTGACTGGCGCCCAGCACTTGACTCAACTTGATATCATGTGGAGTCAACAACGCACCATCGATGTACCAGGCAGTCAGTGTATATCCAGAGATATCTGTGCCTACAGGACCAAACTGAGTGGTGAAGCTGGCTGCCGGATCGGAGAAAATCCACGTGTAGCCGTCGGCATCTCCATCATTTACTGTGACACCCGTATTCCCAAACACGACTACTGAGCCGAGATTTCCTCCAGTGATCACATCACGCTGCATCTCCGGATCGTTGAAGCCTATGATCTGAAGAATGGTCAAGGCCGGGAATTGATCAAATAGCTGATAAACTATTCCTGGAACTGTAGTGAGCGACCTCTCTCCAAGTGATCTCTCTGCACGAGAAACAAATTGGTTCGTGGTCTCTTCGTCACTTCCCGGATTCGCTTTGGCAAGATTGGTAGCCCTCGTTGCTGCTGATATTCCAGTAACACCTATGACCTCACTGGCAGCGATGTTGTATGAGGTGCCTGCTCGTTCAGCAACGTAGTTCACGTCAAAGTAGTAGAGGTTGCCATCCCAGTTGGTCAGCATTCCCTCAGCTGTAATGCTTTGCGCTCTCGTTGGTAGAAATCGCAATCCTCGAGCTGTGAATGCTACGTTTGCCGTTCCGATGTTCACCGACACCGGGTTCTGGAAGTACAGACGCACCTTTACCCTTGCGTAGTCTCCCAGCTTCCTCGTGATGAAGAAGTTAGCTATCAGAGCATCCGCCTCATCAGCACTAAGAAGCTCTGGGTACAGCAGCGTTAGCTGACTTTTTACGCTGTTTATCTCACGGCGCACAGGCTCGATCAGAACTAGATTGGGCTTCACGAGAAGATCCATAATCGTGGATCCTTCTCTGGCATAGAGCATCGGATGCTCTTGCTGCAACCTAGTCATGATGAAAGTAAGCAGCTTGGTTTCTATAGGATCAGGAGACAACCTATTGACTATGGGATCGACAACTTGAACGGTCGCTGGTGATCCTGTGTTGAGGTTGATATCCGACTGATAAGCCCGCAGTCGCTCCTGGATGAACAGTCTCCAATCAGTGATCGCCATGATTACAACCCCACACCAACATCAGATTGACGGCCAGCTTGATTGCCTAGGTGTATTCTACCCAACAAGGCAAGCTCATTTGGCACGAACTTCACCTCTAGCACCTTCGCAAAAGCCAGTCGTTCGTTGAGATTCAAAGTAGGGTCTCCAACCTGTAGAGCCATGATTTGCTGCCTAGCCCTAGTGACAGACAGGGCAAAATCAGTGGTTAGACTCTGAGTAGATGGATCACCTATCAACTTGCCAACAGCAGAAAGAAGATTGCCACCCAGTTTGGGAGAGAAGATATCAGTATTCGTAGACTGGAGCATAATCTTCAAGAATGTTTGGATCAGCCGCTCAAAACCGTCCACAGACTTGGGACTATCCCCGAAGCGGAACATGATCTTGCTCCTCTCGATCTTACGTAGCTTCGAGCTTATGACTACGATAGATCTTATAGGAGCTCCGTCTTCTGTTTCAGGAACCTGTGCCAATAGTATTTCACTACTGGATATTACAACACTGGGAGACTTACGCTCATTGATGTAGACCTCATAGGCCTCGTTTAGATCTTTTCCATGAACAATGAGAGTTGATGGCGAAAAGTTTGGGACGAAGGTGACTCCAGTTACTCTTAGGATGTCCCTCATCTCTATGACTTGAAGATCAACCACTGCTATGCCTCCAAATCAGGTTCGCTGCCATCCTCATTCGTGTTTGTCGCTTCACTGGCATTATTCAGCGCAAACATCTCAGGAGGCATGCGTCTTGTCTGTTCTACAGCATCGCGGACACCCTGTCTCACCGCTCGAACAGCGGAAAGCTTCGATATACGGATATCCGTTTCATCAGTGTCGATCTCTTGAATGGAACGAGCAAGCATCTCATCGAACGTGAGAGTGGCAATACCACCACGTACTTCCGCTCCACGTACGTAAGCAAAGCCTTCTGCCAAAGCTTTTCGTATTTGATCTACAGCAGTTTGATCTCTCTGTTCGCGATCAGTGCTCACTTTGCACTTCCTCGTCTACACCAGGCCAGTACTCCTCGAGAACATCCTCTGGAAGATCCTCTTCTGTATCCGTGAAGTTGGTTGAAGGATCAACATCTTCAGTCCAATCTCCGGCCCTTCTTTTGTATACAGCACTGAAGCGTGCTCTAGCTGCATTGTTCTCGTTCAAATCCTGAACCACAGCCGTTGTAGCGGCATCCAAGAAAGCACCACCATGAGAAGCAGTACGAGACGTGGTTCCAAAGAATTCCTCGAAGCGTCCTTGCAGAAGAAGCTCTCGTGCTCGATCTAGTCCTCTATCAGCAAGCGCTCTTGTAGCTGAGCTAGCGGCAGGAACTTCTCTGACCGAAAATGACTGGATCAATTCGTCTACTGAATCCACCCCGGTGAGTTCATTGCGTAGATCGCTGACAGCATTGTAGACTGAACTCACGCGATCATTATTCGGCTGGCTACGTAGAACAGTATTGATTAGCCGATCCAGAGAGTCTAGATTCTCCTTGTATGGAAACGCTGCCCACCAGGTCTCAAGGCTATCGATGAACTCTTGATACGCCAAATAGTCCGCTGACTCTATGGAGAACGCTGAGTAGGAAACAGGATCTGACACTTCTGGATCAACTCTGATTAGTCCGCTTTCTACGTCGGATACGGAGGAGACTGTTGTAATCTCTACTCCGTTGCTTCGTACTTTGTCCCCCACTTTGATCTTTCGCGAGTGAGCATTGAATGGCTTCCACCCAGTTTCTGGGTCATTCCATTCTATGAACATCTCGTTTACGGATCCGTAATAGGGAGACTGGGATAGCCCCAATACTTTACGAGCTGTAGTAGGCGGTATTGTAACTGGATCTTCTAGATCAATCTTACTCGCTGTTGTATCCACCAGTGATTCAAGCTGAATGAACTCTGAATAGACCTCAAAGTGCTGACTGATCGTTGGCTCTTCTGATCGCATTCTACGATCTAGGATGAGTACAAGGTAGTCAGATCCTCCCATGTTGGTCCAGGTGTAGGAGACCAGTCCGTAGATACCTCTATTCTCTCCAGCTTTTATCGCCACTTTCAACTTGGATGCTACGGGCCACCCAGTAGTTGGATCAGAACTCTGGAGCTTACGTAGTGAGCCGCTTGCGCTCCAAATACCTTCGGTACTTTCAAAGTAGGACTGCTTGATCAGTGAAGACCTGACTTGAGCAGCAAAGCTGGTACTCTGATTGAGAGCTTTTATAACAGCCTGACCGCTCACATCTGATTCGCGTGAGTACTGCCCATCAGAAAACCCAAGAGTGCGAATACCCAGAAAACTGGGCGTGCCGTAACCACTACGCCCAGTAGGATCGGATAGATCACGAATGCCAGCGCTCCTAATCGTGATGATCGATCCTTCTCCGCCATCCACAGTAGTTCCGTTCACTACTCGTTGCCAGGTAGAGGCTACGGCAATTCTGGATCCATTTACAATTCCCTCAAACTCTTCAGAGGAAACTGTAGCAGCGGCATCAATTGCCGCTTTTACCTGTGCCGGTGTGATCAAGAAGTCAGGAAAGGATCCGTCCGGTAGTGTTACAACGATCGGATTCGTAATGAAGTCGTCGTAGTCGTTTGGATGTATCCACAGCTCGTTGTTGGCATTCCATCCAAATGAACGATCTTCGGTAACTGGACCGCTAGGATCGTCAACAACCCACGGCCACATGCTATTTGGTGGAGTAGATACGGCTAGGTATCCGTTCACTACTTCAACTTCTCGCTCCGAGTAGGACACTGGTGGTGTTGGATTGTTATACACGATCTTGACCACCGCACCGGCAGCGGGAAAGCTCAAAGGAGGTACACCTGGTGATAGCCAGTTTCCCGGTGTTGTAAGATCAGATCTAATTTGAGCCGCTGTTCTTCCTGCACCAGCTGTTAGCTGGCACTCGTAGAACACTCCGTCTACTACAACCTGGAAGACTCCCTTGCCTGACGGATCTGCCGGAACATTGAACGGTTCAACATTGGAATAGAGATCATATGGTGTGGCAATGTCTCCATGAATTGCGAAATTACCCTCGGCAAATCCATATACGATAGCCTGCTGCACACCGCTTATGCCTGATAGTGTGCCATCCACAAGATCTACATCTACAACTGTGCCATTGTAGTTTCCACGAAGGCGGTCGCTATGACTACCCTGGATAGCCCAAGGTGCACTGATCTCTCCACCAACTCTAGCTGGAGTCCCTATACCGTACGGAGAGAGTCTGTACTGCGCTGGAGCTCCAGACTCTTGAGATACTCGAGCAGCTCCAGGTAGTACTCTATCTCTCAACGCTCGTACGACGCTCCTGTTTGCCAGCACCTGCAGCAATGATCTTCTAGCCGTCGCTGTTCGTTGTGATGGTGTCAGCACATTCAAATCTGAGTGCAGCTGTCTCATTTCTGAACAAGCCCTAGACAGCTGACGTTGGCCCACAGCTCCTGCAATGTTCGCAGATAGGAATTGATCGTAGGAGGACAGTATGTAGCCTATACGCTCTATCAGATTCTCATGTTCACTCTTTAGACTCTGAAACAGAGATAGCACTTCGTTCTTGGCCTCTGAACTGCTTCGCACCACATCCTTCACAACCTGAGTGCTACCTCGAGGGACATAGGTCATCCTAGCAGTCCTACCTATGTCTTCCGCCGCTCTTCCTATCGCAGCGTTGTACCTACCGTACTCAGACGGACCTATTACACCTTTCCGCTCGAGTGCTCCCTGCATGACACTGAGCGAGGTGGCCGCGTCAGATAGAGAAGACACATCATTGATTGGCTTGTACGGCATGGCTAGATCATCTACGGCGTTCAACAGGTCAGTACAGATTGTCACCTCTGCCTGAACTGTATTGCCGAGCGCCTTAGCCGCTTGATTGATGATGTAGAAGACGGCGTCTGGATCATACAAGAATGCAGAGTTGGTCAGCTCCCTAACTTCTTCAAATGGAGCTGGCTGATCTCTGACACCAAGGCGATCAACAGGGAAGGATAGAGTACCTTGCACCAACCCAGAGACCGCTGCGTCCCTCTCATCACTAGAATAGCTCACGATCACAAGTCCATCAGACTCGGCCCAATTCGATCAAGGTCAGCCTGAGTTAGCACCTTCACTCGTTTACGTACCAGATTGGCATCCCACCCGAGGATAGCACAAACAGACTCGAAGCTCATGAGCCTATCAAGCTCTAAAAGCTCTTTACGTGCTTCATCTTGAGACAGAGACCCTTTTATGACTATTGGATCTGTATGCGGTAGTGGATCGATCTGGTATCCGTTGAAGATCCACTCGCTAGCTTCAGAGAAAAGCTTATGCTCACCGGACTTGTTCGCTTTTTTGTAGGTTACGTAGTCGCGTAGGGCTCTAACGATTAGGCTTCGGCAGAGGCTCTTGACTGCTTCCTGCTCTGCCTGCCTCTTCAGATAATCCTCTGCCATATCCATTATAGATCAACTTACTGTCACCGAAAGCGGAATGTACATCACTGGCTGCGTGGGGATAGTGACTGTACTGGTGTCCGCTCTCCTTGCCGTCACTGTAGTCGTCCCCACACCTGTTCCCATAATTCGTAGCTTGTTGTCAACGATCTGCACGATGGCAACACCAAGATTCTGGCTCTCGAAGATGACATCACTGCCGGAGAGTAGCAATACCTGCCCATCAGTAGCCACAACACTCACATCAAGATCAATGTAAGTGCTCCGAGGAATAGTTACTGGATTGGTCGAGAAAGTTACCTCTTCTACAACCGGGAACAGCAGATCAACGATGTTCACTCCAGGAGCATCTGGAACTTTCACCACACGATTGGATGTCTCTATACCCTGCACCAATACCTGATAGACACCTGTACGGAAGAGATCAATCTCCATGTAACCACGTGAGTCGGTCTTGGAATAGATCTTCGTACTGAGCACACCTTTTCCATCAACGATCAGTGGATTCCATGGAGACTGACCGTCGTTCAGGCACAGTGCAATGAAGTGCATCTCAAGATTCCTGAGAGGCTGACCTCGGTGATCAACAAAGTACCCAGAGCATCTGCATGTACGCGGATCAGTTGCAGCTGGCCTAGAGTATGTTTGACCCTGCACCTCAAAGTTGTTTGTTCCTGTCGGTGATAGCGACGGTGGTGAGTAGACATCGATCGACTGAGGCGTCTTGCTGTCATTGCCAAGAGTACCGTCGAATGAAACGCCGATCTTACTCAATCTGATCGTGTATTCAATTGAGGGGCTATCCCCATCGAGAGTAACCTCTGCATAGGCCTCAACGCCTACTAGTGATGTGATCTGCTGTGTTATGAAGTTGTCCGATCCATCAAAGAATCTGACTAGAACTCCAACAAGCGGATCATCATTCTCGTCCTTCGCATAGACACAAATTGTCTCGGGGGCTGCCATGTTCTTCCCTACTTCTGGATTGCCATCGCTGTTGGCGATGCAACCAACTGTGGGACAAATGGTGACACGGATGACCTCGAGACTCCAGCCCCTCGTGGCACCATGATTCCTGCTGGTATTTCGCTTCCTGTAATGTGCGATACCATTTGAGCATTGCTGATCTCGCGCATCCTATCCAGACTAGCCTCTCGCGCTCCCTCCTCGATCTCTGCTCTTTGTGCACGTGCCGCTTCTAACGTTGCAAGGCGGTACTCCTGCAGCTTTTCCCTACGAGCTACCATTCGAGCCATAGCAAATAGGGCACCGATCGGAACTCCTCTAACAGGAACGGCCATCACGATCTCCTAACTGCAGCAGGTATGTTAGGCACCTGAATCTGGAAGCTGTCATCTGCCGTCGCTACTGCTCCCATGATATTGAAGTCCGAAGTTGGAACTCGTATCCGTCTGATAATACCAGTTCCAGAAATGATCACATCTACAATGGATCCCTTGACGAGCATCGTCTCGAGATACCCTGCTTGATCAGTCTCTACACGAATCTCCCGGCCAATGATTCCAATATCTCCAACGTACAACGGGGGCATGTAGACGTTGTAGAAAATGACCGCAGTTCCTACTTGAGGCTTGCCGTCTAGCTTAGCAAACGTACCATACGCCTTCACAAGATCGGTAGGGGGAACAATTGATCCAATGTCTCCCTTCACTGGATCGCTGAAACTAGAGAATGCTCCTGTGATGCTATTGTAGTACCGAACCTTGTAGTAGTTATCTGGATCACCGCTCTGATCGTCGTACTCATACGACGTAGACGATGGGGACAGTGTTATACGTAGATCTTCTCCGTTATCGATCTGTCCAACAGTAAAACCAAGGTCCGTTAGGACTGTTCCGCCCGTGATCTCGAGGACAGATACAGTTCCAGAGACGACAGTTGTCAATCTGAGAGCGCCACCATCTTCTGAAGCAATCGCCTCCAAAAGCTCTGTGTTCAGGAAGTTCACCAGATCGTCTATGCCTATCGGATCGGCACTGACGATGGTGATTGACTGCTCCGATCCTTGATTGACCTTCAGCTTGAGCGTCTTACCATTCAAAGTGAACGGAGAGGTTTGCGTTCCGAGAAGAGTTGCCGGAGTCACAACGGCAGCAGTGATCTCGAAATACGTTCCAAGTATTCCAGTCTCTGATCGCCACATTTGCATCTTATCGAAGAGACTGAGAACATTGGACAGATTGGCCACGTAGGTCTTGAGTTTGATGACGGCCATTACTCTTCCTCAGTATCCACAATTCGTGGACGTAGATCGTCTGTAGACACTACAGTAGGAATATCTTGACCAGTGTTGGTATACGGAGGTCTTGTACTTACGATCTGAGGCTTCAATGCGGATGCCGCTATGACTGATGGAGCTCCTACTGGACCTTCTGCAGCTGGAGCAGTTACCATTCGTATCTGGGGTCTGACTTCCACCACTGCGTGCACCACGGGCTTCTCACACAGAGTGGGGGTCGGACTCCCATACGGGGGGTAGGTCATCCCACGAGTAACGATGGCCATTCCGCAAGTAGGCATCAGTCCTTCACCATCCTGTACTGCCGCATCTTGCCGGCGCCTTCGTACGCAGCATCAACAGTGTAAGTCTCTCTAGACACTTCGCTACCGCCGTCTGTTGCCGCCTGCGCCTCAGCTTTCGTCGCAAATACTCTGAGGCGGGCCGTCAGTAGCATGGCACTAGCATCGTAGGTAGTGTTGTCGATGAAGACATTCTCATGAACTAGACCGAGTACTCTGATCAGCATCGAGGCAAGATCATCAACGTCAGACGACGTGACGAATATCTGCTCCGCCTCTCTGGTGTACAGGATGCTCTCTACTGTCCTTGCTGCGTCAGCATAGACGATGAACACGGCTGTGTAGGACCCAACAGAAGAGGGAGTCCAACTACCCTCATATCGCCCTTTCACTTGGTGATCCAAGTCGACTACAGCCAATGGCACTGTGTCCCCTGGCGCATACACTTCTGCCTGTGGGTAGAAATAAGTACTCCCATCAGGAAGCACTTCAACCAGAGTTACAGCATCGCCTACTGTCGCTGGTATCGTCATGGAACACGCTTACCCGCCTTCCGAGAGATAATACCAGCACTCTTACCATCAGGAACAACGGTGAGCGTCTTTTCCAATTGCAGATCGATGCCTTTCAATGCCTCAGTCTGGCGTCTATCCGATGCTCGAACAACGCTCTCCACTCGCTCGATCTGCTGTCTACGTACAGCCTCTTGAGTCTCGACTCTTTCATTCAAAGTGGCTGCCAACCAGATAGCACTACCGATTGATCCAAGCATAGGAACGAGTAAACCGATTATGACTCCGATCAGCCACTTGCGATTACCCTTGATCTCCCGTACATCATCCTCGATACGTTTGACCTTCTCGGATGCTTTGATCGATGACTCCAGATAGTCGTGGATAGTAGCAGCTATCTGCTTGCTACTCTCGGAGACATTGGAGATGGTATCTACCTGGTAGCAGTCATGGCCATGATCTATTCGCTGTTCAACCCTGTCGACACGCTCATCCATAGCGACGACAATGGTATTCAGCTCGATCAGCTTCTCGCTGGATGCGTATACCTTAGTCTTGATCTCCGGTATGATTCCAACATGTCGAATAGTTCGCTGCAGCAAGCCATCAAGCTTCTCCAGCTTCTTGTACATGCTACGTTGATCAGTTACCTGAGTGATCTCATCAGATGAATCTTTGTCCGGGACCTTTGTGCTCGCCATAGGATCCCCTCTCTGTTTCTATCTCTATTATATCACTGATCATTCTCTCCAAAAGATGGGGATGTGAGGATAGGTGTGAAGCTCTCTTCTAGTATTCCAAGTCGCAGTCCTAGAACCCTAATTGCCGATATGGTGCTGTTCAAATCGGCTCTGATCTGTTTCATCTGCTCCTGAACTTGTTTCATCTGTTCCTGGAATTGATCTAGTCTTCTACTCTGCTCCAATGCTTCCTGATAGATCAGGAAGAGCATATCGGGTTCAGTTCTGTCCCCTCCATTAGATTTCTCTTCCATGTTGTTGACCCCGTTCTAAGCGGGTGAAAGGAGGGGTGCTACGGTATCGTGACCGTGGCCTTGCGGGATGTCGTCGCCAACTTGCCAAGAATGCCGTCAACCTGGGATGCCGCGCCATTCGCACAGCTCGTAAGATCACCATTGTTATCAAGGTTGTATTCTGTAGTTCCGCCTTGAGGAGCTGTCACCGCGTACCCGTATGCGACCGACGGATCTCCATTCCACAACGCAGTTATGACAGCGGGGGATTTCCTAGGAATAGTGAATGACAGCGTAGAGTCAACCGGAAGGGGCTCTGCCGGACTGAGATCCTGCGTTGTCATGTACACAACTTGCGCTGCACGATTTGCCCACGTCTTTTCAAATGTCGCCATATCGTTTCTCCTCTAGCTGCGCTAGATCAGTTGAATCCGCGACCCGGATGAATGTAACCCGTAAACCACAACACAAACCATATGAGCAGAATGATGCCTACTGGAGACCACCCCATGAATCCCCAACCGGCTTTCCAGCCGTAGCCTCCCCCGCACATAGCTAGAATCAATAGGATAACCAAAACCATTGTTATCATAAATCTTCCAGAACCTCTCTAGCAGTGGTGCCCGCGAACAACAACTGCTACCGTTTGTGGCCCGACACTGCCCTCAACGTGACGGCGGATAACGAGTGTGCTTTTGCCGTCTCCCGTCATCGAAGTGCCGTCGAGACATGTGGACAGATTCTCATATGGACGAATGACTGACTCGCGAGTCCACACAGGAATATCTACCGGATGGTCAATCACCTCCAAATTGATAGTCTCACGCCACAGCACCTCCACCTGAACGCAGTCGTTTGCCAACGGCTCGCACGCTACCGTTAGCGAATGCAAGTGCAGCGTGTGATTTTTGTGAATGGGATCAGATACCGTCTCGAATATATCCTTTTCAGGATACATGTCAGACTGGATTGATAGACAAAACTCTTCTTCTTTTCCTTTATCCACTGTCTACTCTCCTTCCTCTTCATAGTCTTCCAAGTAACCGCGTACCGCAACCATTGTATCCTGGTTGCTCACATTTCCAAATACTGTTCGTCGAATAACGAACGTTGTTGTTTCGCCATCTCCGATCATGGGTGTTGTATCCCAACATAGAGATTCTGCAGGAAAGTCCGCTGAACAATCTAGCTCTAGATATGATTTCCCGAACAAATGGTCATATGTTTCGCTTTCCCACACCTCTCGATAAAGCAGTTCAACGAGTAAAACATTCTTTACGCCGTTTACGTCATGTAACGGCCGACATGAGGCGCGAGCAAACACTACCCTGAGTATTTCACCGAGGGGGATGGGATCAGAAACCGTTTCAATTGTCTGCCCTGGGCTCATCTCACTAGTTACGCCTAGTACAAAAGGAGCCGTTCCATCAGGAATTTCCCCCGTGTTTCCGATATTGATAACATGTTTAGCCATTACGCCACCAACTCCCCCTTGAATGTTGCAGTTAGATATTTCACATCCCTTGCTGCCAAGGTAAGATTATCTCGAACAGTCACTCTTGCCCTATCCGTAGTTCCAGCCTTCAATCGCATATTTCCTGTGAACTGAAATACGGAGTCAAGATGATCGGTGACGCCTGCCTGCGTGATGTCGTTGAACGACGATAGTCGCATAAAGTCTTCATTCAAGTTGACAGTGCCTAGTACAATTGTAGTTCCAGTGTTCACAACTATCTCAATGAGAATGCCATTAGCTAGACTTGTTCCGTCACCAAAGCCGACACCATTCCAGTCGAAGTTTCCTGTCGAAAAAGAAAAGGTGAGCGAGACTAGGTTGATGTCCCTCGTAGCATCTGCTGGATAATAGAACACAACCGGAGTTACGGAACCATCCACGGCCATCGTATAGGCACCACCAGGCCATGATCGCCTAAGAAAGTCCACCGTTGTCGTAAGAGTGGATGCTGCGCCAGTAGAGACGGCAAGGCGCTTTATCGAGCCGTCCGTTATTACAGATGCAGGGCCATTCGTTGCGTCATAAACCTGTACCTGTTGATTGCCTCCACCGCTTACTAGTTTCGCTTCAACACAAAGCCGCTTATCTGATCCATCAGTCCTGACCGTAGCAGGACCATTGCTTGCGTCGTAAATTAGGGCGGCTGGGGAATCTTGTGACATAGTTACCTCAGCTTATCGTCCTTGTTCGAGTAGTCTCAAAGTGACCAGAGTACGAGATCGCATCAGAGACAGTTGCTAGCACAGTTACTCCGTCTGCTGCATACGACTTCCAAACGATCGTTGTAGGAAATGCTCCAGTGTAGGTGAGCGTCTTCTCGACGATCTTCTTGAGCTTAGCGGCAGATTCCCACCAGATCACAGACGTCGGAAATGGATTGGCTGAAGGAAGGATCTCCTTGTATGTCCCTGAAGCAAATCCATCTGCAGGACCTTCGCTTATGAAGTGAATGAGAGATCGTAGTGCACGAGGATCGTAGACGCCTATTGTGTCCTTGATCCTAATCTCACCATTGACGTTTCTGAATTCGCCTATATCAGTAGGATCAGACTCCTGTGATCCCAGTAGGATTCCGTCATCCTCGAGCAACTCTCCAGCCCTAGCATCAGGAGATCGAGGCATGATCCTATACCTTCCTACGCTTCGCTCTTGTCTTCTTGACAGGACTCTCTGACTGGGCGATATTCTCCGGCTCGGATGGAGGAAGCTGGGACTTCTCAGGCTGGGCGGCCCATTCTTCCTCCATTCGTATTTGCTTCAGACTTGGTCCTGGATGAACTCCCGGTACTCTCTCCCCCTTCACGTGCACAAGCACCCCATCCTCTACTACAACCTCTCCGGAGGCTATCTGAGCCTCCACCATTTTGATCCTACTTACCTCGGAATCGAACAGGCCCTTCATGTGCTTGACGACATGAAGTAGTCCATTCACCTTACCTTGTGCAGCAACTCCGCTCAGATTGGCGTTCTCTGCTTTTTCGTGAACGAATGCCACCATTTCCTGTATCTTGCCTACGACATATTTGGCTACAGCCATAGGATCGTCTCTATCTAGGACGATCTTTCCGTTGAACAGATCATCACGCACCAGCACGGACCTATCCCCCAATTCTTTTCTGATCTGTAGCAGCGCCTCATACGCACCTTGGAATTTGATCACTTCGATCTGTGCTTCCTCCAGAGACTTCTCCATGTCGCGGCCGATACCCTCAGTGAGAGCGGCCCTTACCTTGAACTGATCTAGGTTCATACAGGATCTCCTCTAGGGAGATATTACGGAGTTGGCTGTCCCCACACAACCATATTGAGGTTGTCCGGTGGATTGGATCCGCCACGAACCTTCAACTTGAACAGAGCGTAGAAAGCACCTTGTGCCTGCTCTGCGACAACGGCACTGGGATAAGTGTCCATCAAAGCTCCAGCATTGGCACCAGGTCGTTGCTTAGCTCCATTGACGAAGAGCTCCACATCATCAATGAACGAGAGGCCCTTGTAGCTGGGAAGTTGAGCACTGATATTCGCTCCAACTCCAGCGCCAGTGATCAATGTACTCGCAGGAATGTCAGCCGTGATGACGTGCGCCCAGCCATTGGCCCTCTCGGTGCCTCGTTTTGCCTGAGTGATGGCGCTCAGGATCGACGCCTCACCAAACTCAGCTTCAAAGTCAGTCCACTCTCCAGCAGTGTCGGAAAGCTTGATTCCGTTCGTGTCGCTCCAACCAACAGGAGCATTGCCATCATCGAGGTACAGCTCTTGAGTACCCATCAAGCGGAGATCGTTACCGCCGAGCGTATCGATGGTAGCAGTGTTGGCAATCGCTGTGACACCGAGTTGCAGATCAACACCACTCGAATCTACGGTGACCGGCTTTGTGAAGTCGTTTGCAGCGGCTTTGACGTTGAACGTGTCTACTGCCGTACCAACCTCGATGTCGGTCGCAGAGCCCGTAGAGTTCTCTGTGATCTTGAAGAGCGAGTCTTCGTTGTTGTCTCTGATCTGCCAATACTTGCCAACAGACTGGATATCGAGGACGGAGTTGGTGATGACATCGACAGGAGTAGTACCCTGGAACGTGTAGGCGTTTTGCCTGGTCACATCCGTGGCGGCCGACTGATCAACGAATACCTCAGTCAAGAACGCCCACTCTGGAATGTGATCAAGATCGATACGCTGAACATAGGAGTAGTTGATGCTCTTTCCCCCGATGTCCACTGCAGGGACTACCACCAGAGCAGTTCCACCTGCGTTCTCTTTGACGAATACAAGCTCGACCTGCTTGGTCAGATCGTCAAAGGTCTGGTCGTCGGTTGCGTCCTCACAACAGAGCAGCGCATAGACCTCTTTGCCGCCACTGAGAATGACTTCGCTTGTGGTTGTGTCCCTAACGATGCACAGGTTCATCGGACGAAGAGCGTGCGGTCCCGAAACCAGACACAACTTCCAGTTCGGGAAGCTGCTGTTGTAGGCGACTACTGCACCCTTCGTGGACACACCACCAACGGCCCCATGCTCAGAAGGAGCTTCGGAGCTTGCTACTGAAAGCACGACAACATCACCGGCACCACCAGTAAGAGTCGGTGTAGTCCACACCGATCCTACACCGGCCAACGTCTCAGAAACAGCGATGAGATTGCCACTGGTACCGGGTGTGATCGCTGTCACGTCCATTGTATCCAGAGCACCGGCAGCGGCAGTGACTGTTGAATGCGCTAGAGCACAAGAGTATTTGGTACCGCTACCTGGACCGTGAATGATCGCGTTGACGAGGTTGTCTATGCTATCAGAGGCTGTGAGCTCGATCAGCACTTCACCTTCCAACGGAGTCAGAGCTGCAACGTAGGTGTACACCTTCCCATCGATGGTCACAGTCTCAGCTGCAACTGGAGCTGCACCAAGGGTCAGAATATCAGTGGCAGCTGCCGAAGCCGGGACAGAGATGTCCGTGTATATGTTGGTTCGGAAGTCGAGTCTCTTCTCTTCCAGATCATCTAGGTCAACGTGGACTGTCTTGAGAGATCGCTTCTTCCCGGTGGCGGTCGTAAAGACATCATCGAAGTAGTTACCAGCAGTGTGATCTAGAATGCGCTTGATTTGAGATCTAAGTGCATTGAGATCGAACTGGATGTCTGTGGATGGCGTTTCTAGATTCGCCTGTCCGGCAGCGATGTTGTCAACGTACGAATCTGACGGTCGTAGTTGAGTTTCCTGATCGAAGATTGACCTACCCATGCGATACTCTCCTCTTTCCCGTCCAGATCACACATCTGGTACAAAGTCTACGAGCATGTTCGATGCCGTAGCCGGAGTAAATTCTAATGTGATTGTATCATAGCCAGAACCGGGACCCCCAGACTCAGAAATGGTGTAGTCGTTCCCCAAGCCAGAAAATAGTCTCTGACCGTTGTACTCCACGACTTCCGTATCTGTGCCGCCATGTATGAATGGTAGTGGTGTTTGAAACACCCTAGGATCTAGCGTTGGAATGAGAAGTTGCTGGTAGACTCGAGCCCCTGCTCCGCTTCCGCCTGACCTAGTATCCATCGGCCGAATCAGAAGCTCATCGTCGTCAGTCGCTACACCAATCTGCTGGATTACTGACCCTACTGGTGGGTAATTTGGATCACTTACTTGCGCCGGCCTGCTATCCAACCCGGCATAGTAGGTTCCACCTGGTGATAGACTAGAGTACAGAGAAGAGAATCCATAGAACATGATCGTACACGCAGTCGGTGTCTGCTTCGATACGATCACACCTATAGCAGGCATCTTCAAAGAAGAGGATGGATCAACGGAAGCTACTCTGTATCTAGTACCGTTGAAGACGTCACGAATGTAGACCAGGTTACCTACTGCGTCTGCCGATAGGCATGCCGCCAGCGCAAAGTTCTCTTTCCTTCGCGGTACGACGGCCATAGCTCAGAACTTACCTCTCTTGGCTGATTCAATATCCAAGTGTCTCTTGAGCGCTGGAACTGCAGATCCGAAGATCACTCCCATGGATGCTGCACGCGCCAAAGCTCTCGGACTCAGCACAGCCTTGCCGGATAGCATGTTCGCCTTAGATCCAACCCACGGATACATGCCACCAGCTCCGCCACTTATAGCTCTCCCAACTACGTGTGCTGCCACCCCACCAACACTACCGACTCCTGCTGACCGAAGTAGCTGACCACGTGTAGCAGGTTTGCCAACCAACTCAACGATCTTCTTCTCTTCTTCAGTCTGAGGTTTTACAGCTTTGATCTCCTGCTTGATCGTTCTGAGTTGCTCTTTGGACAACTCCGACGCCTCTGCTGCCAACTTCCTCATTACGAATGGAAGTAGTGGATTCATGATCATCTCCTACTAGAACCTCACCCTGCTTGGTGAACTGAAAATCTTTGATCTTTGATGTTGGTATCTCATGAACTAGAGCAAACCTCAACAACCAAGCATCTTGTTCTCTAGATACGAGTATGAGTCTCAAAAAAAGAAGATCGCGTACACGATAAGATTGGTTGATGTCGCTCAAGGCTATCTTGTCCAACATGATCAGACCCTGCTGGTCTACATGCTCTTCTTCAGTGGGTTTGATCAGCATGCTCATCCCGTCAAAAAGGAATTCACTTCGTCCTCAAGGAGAGACGATGCTTCCTCTGTGATGTACCGCGACAGTTGACCGCCATTCGTACGACCGTTGAACACAGACTGGAGGAACGTCTTCTCCTCCTGGAGTCTGCGCTCTTCTGCATCTGCCCAACGATCAACGGCATCTCGAAGAGTTACAAGTCTTTCGTCTCTTGTCGTCATCAGTAGTACTTCTTTACCTTGGCGCCAATACTATCTTTGATCCTAGATACTTTAGACGGAGACATGTTGAGCCTTGTAGCTATCTCACCGGGCTTGAGCTGAGGCTTTCCGTTCACCCCAAGTAGATGCTCGTATACGATCTTCTCTTCTGGAGTTAGCTCGTACTGGATCAATCGAATGATTTCAGTCTCCTTCGACGGCTTGAGAGAGCTCATATCTGACTGAAGAGTCGAGGTTGGCACTTCTTTACGCAGCTCGAGCTCCATGGCAGATACCTGGTTCACCGGCCACTTCAGCTTATCAGAAAGTTCATGAGCAGCGGGATCTCTTCCAAGTTGATCTTTCAGCTCGTCCCTAGCATTCTGGAAGGTGGTGATGTTGTAGATCCTTGTCTCAGGTATCCTGCCGATATTCTGATACGTGGTTATGAATCGCCTGCCCTTCTTGAGATGCCAGGTAACATGCGTACCAAGAGAAGCTCCACGATTCGGATTGAAGCTGTCTAACGCATTGATAGCCTGAATCTGAAACTCTGCATGTACTGCTGATCTTGGTATGTTGACCTTCCCTGCGTAAATGTTGGAAGCTCTTCTGATCAGGGGATCGATCTGCTTCATGAGCGGCTCAAGATGATCAGCCTGTTTACCATTCTGCTTCCACGTCTGCCAGAGCTGAAAGTCCTTCTCGGCTCTGTCCTCAGCAGCTTCCTTGTCCAGCTCGGTTGCAAACTCGAGGAAGTCGAGAACGGGATCTATCTGTTGATCAATCACCGGGTTTTTCCCCTATGATGTTTCGATACTCATTTCTGAGCTTCAACAGTGAAGGACGTACAACACTGCTCTCTACAATCGGCTTGAGTGCTTTGACTGTTCTACTAGTCTCCATCAACCGTTCAGCTAGTGCTTCTGGATCAACTTCCTTTTCCGCTCTACTAATTACCTCCCCAATGGAAGTTGCCTCCTTCATTAGCTCAGGCGGCGTCTTGTCGATGTGCCACTCTTTGAACGCAGGAGAACCGACTAGAGCACCTATCCGTCCACTACGACTTACGTGTTGTCCTCCTGATTGGACCTTGGCTACTCGACCAACGAAACGATCTGGGCTCTCCAACATCTCTTTTCGTAGCTGTGTGGAAAACCCTGTACCGACATGACCGATGATAGGACCAGTTGGTTCGAGAGAGTACTTGAACCCAGCGGCCTGACCCTTTGCCTCAGTCAGTGGTTTCGTGACGATCTCTCGCACGTAGACATCTGTATCTGGCCTAACCTTCGCCTTCATCATCGTGCTGCTACTAAGATCGTGGAGGACTACCCCCTCCTTGGTCTCTGGCAGCCTTCCAGCCTTCACCGCATTCAACAGCTCGGCCTTCTCTTCCGGAGTCCTAGCGGAGATTGGGAGCTCGATAGCGCCCTTGGTAGCCTTGTTGACCTCTCTCAAGATCTCAAGCTTTCTCTCGTATGGAGCGGTGGACATGTCTTTGCCGTTGTAGCGGATCACATCGATGCCAGTTCTGCGGAGAGTGATATTGCCTTCCTGTTGAGCCTGTCTTGATTTGATCACGTTCGAGTTGAGGAGACCACCAATCTCAGACGCTGGTATCGCTCTGCCAGCGGAGTCGGAGGCCCACGTCTCAGCTCTGATCATAGTACCTTTCAACGATGGTGGCGTCTTCAGGTTCTGGAAGTTGGGAAACTTGAAGGTATGCTCGATCACACCACTCTCTCGTTGAGTAGGCCGATACGAGTATGTTCTCGCCATTCGATCAGGCTTGTAGAAATCTACGATGGTATGCGCTCCATCGATCTTCGCTGTCATGAGCTGCTGGTCGTTGTTGAAATCCACTGACCCGATTGGGATCTCCTGATACCTGGGCTTCATATCCGGAAGTCGCTGCCCCTCTTGAGTCGATCGAGTTCTGGTGGCGTTGTGGAGTGCCCAGATCGGTGTTTGATCACCAGCCATTGCGACTCTACGAAGTACCAGCTCTTCCGTCTTCTGTCCTTCATGACGAAGCAGATGGACTCGATTGTCGTTAGCCGAGATCACCTCCACCGGCTGAACGTACTTCGGCTCTACCTGTGCACCAGGTCTAGTACCACCATAGACATTGATCGGAATGGTGAACGGCTCTGTACGCTTGGCGTAGGATCCAGAATGAGTTGGCATTTGGGCAGCATAGGTGCTCTTACCCGGCTCAGGGATGTTGTTGATAGCCCAAGAATGCGCTTTGCCCTTGGAGTCCACTAGACGTAGATCGTAGTGATCGCCACGCTTTGCAGCTGGGTGAAGGGCAAGACTTGCAGTCCACTCCGCGTTTGGACCACTCTCCTTCACAGAAGGTATCCTCTGCACGACTCTACCGGTCGGGATTCCGGGAGCGAACTCTCTACGTCCGGTGGTTGCTTCAGCAGCAATTTTAGCCATCCCGTTTTCCCGAACTGTCCCGTTCGGGAATTCGGGACGACGTGCTGCGGTTTTCTGTGGGTCCTTTAGAGACTCAAGAACAGCGATCCTACTTTCCAGACGACGAATGTCGTAAGGGTTCGTCATCCCTGAGAGGACGGCTTGCTGTATCTTGATAGCTCTATTCAGATCAATTGGCCTCACTCTTCCGAGTGACCCCGTATCATCTGCTGGTTTCGATGGCTCTCCAGACACCTCACCAGCGAAGTAGGTCGTCTTGTGACCTGAAGGAAACTTTTTGCGCCTAGATTCGTATTCTTCTCGGCGTTTGGGCGCCATAAGCTCGATAGGACCATGATCCTCCACCCACGGAGACTCAAATGGGGGAACATCTACTCTGCGAAGGTTACCTATGTTGTAACCCGACTCCTCCAAGAACTCTCGATGGGCTGCCTGTTCGTGAGTCTCTCCAGGATCTACACCGCCTCCGTATACACCAACTGATCTATCTGGAAACCTACCGGCTAGAAGCTTTCCATTATGAAGGCCGTAGACTTCTATGCGCTCACGATGCTGTCCACTCTTCATCAAGTCTATTACTTGATCATTCAATCGCTGTTTCTGGGCTGACATATCGTAGAGCATCCCCTCTACGCCTTTTCGCCCCTTGAACATCGCCCCAAGAAATGATCTCTGAGGATAAGACGAATAGTTCTCTACGAGAACATTTCTCTCCTCTTGTGGAAGATGTGCATGCGATCCAAGACGCCTAGCTCTCCCGATTACCTGCTTCAGCTTTTCTTCGTTCCAATGCGGCTCTAGTACCTGTACTTGTCTGGTCCCTTTCAGATCAAGCCCCTCACCACCAGCACCGGATACAAGTAGCGCCTTGATCTTACCCTCGTTGTAATCCTTTACTGCCTGGTTTCTAACCTTAGCGGACATATCACCACGGAATTGCGCGTACGGAATTCCCTTCTCGTCCAGCGTTTTCGCGTAGTCATTGAGCGTCTCGAGGTAGTTGGCATAAACCAGACCACGATGTCTTGGATTGGTCTCAATCTGATCCGATAGTCGTCTTGCTGCTTCCTGGATCTTTGGGGCTATGGCAACTGGATCATCTCCAGTGCGAAACTTCTTCTCAGAGCTTGCAATCTGCCGAGCCTGCGATTGGAATCTATTGAGCTCTGATAGCTCCTGCTTGTTGGGTGGAAGCGACTTTCGTAGTCGCCATTGAGTTAGCAGAGGAACTTGACCCCAAGCAGCATCATGTACCGTCGTCTGGTACTCTGACATGGGAACGTCTATCCTTACCTCTTTGAGGCTTGGATAGTCCGCTGATCTTTCACCCTCAGGATTGTAGTAGTCAACCCATTTGTGAAGTGCCCCACCTAGCTCTCCCTTGTTGACTATCTTCGGATCAACACTCGCAAAAGGATTGATCAGAGTAAGAAGACCCCTACCCGGCTGTCGAACGTAACGACGGTTGAAATCTGATCCAACAGGAAGAACACGACCGCCGGCGGCTAGGTTGACGAGAGGAGCAATATCCTCTGGCTTGTTGTACACCGGCGATCCAGTAAGAAGCATCCGCTTACCAGTCTTAGCGTCTCTGATCAACTGGTAGCCTTCTGCTGCCGGATTCCTGAGCCTATGCGCTTCGTCTACGATCAGCAATGGGGCTGACGGTATGTTCTTCTTCACTACCGCATTTTGAAGACTGCCAACACTGACCGGAGAAGCGCCTTCTGTATGCTTTGCGATCTCCTTGAGATAGTTTTCCTGCAGAGCTGCTGGTACTAGTGCAGCAGCTTCTCCAGGAGCTAGCTCTGTAGCAGCAGCGATGGAGGAGAGAGTCTTTCCAGATCCAAGTCCATGGGCCACTACTAGACCAGATTGGTTCCTTAGTCGATCTATTACCCGTTGCTGATAAGGTTGAAGCTCTGTCTTCAGCTTTGTTTCCTTAGCTGCTTCCTTCTCTAGATCAGTGATCAGAGAAGACTTCTTCACCTCACCGACTTTTGGTTCCTGGATCTCCTGCTTCTTTCCCTGCTTATTCTGATAGGCTCTCCATGCCAGGATCGCCGCATCATCTACTAGCGGCGCCAGTCTTCCTACGAACTCTCCTGCGGAAGCCTGCTTTCTGCGTTCAACAGTCTCAACCTTTGTAGCCTCTCCATGGGCCTGGTTGTAGTTCATACCTCTACGCATGAGATTCTCTTCACGATCCTCATGCTTGATCGTATGCTTCTCGTCACTATCTACTGTTGAACCTGTCTGCTCTACCCACAGCTCACCTTCTGGGACGTAGCTATACCTCGCAGAGTTACCACCAAGAGCGAAGTCTGTATCGATCTTGTTTCGTATATCGGCACCATTTACCAGAAAGACCTTCTTTCCATTCTCGGTACCGAGTTGCTTGATCTTTACCGACTCGACAACCTTCGGATCAACTTGAGTAGGCTTCTCTGTGGTCTTGTCTCTGCGCAGCTCCGCAGTTTTCGACCAGTCGTGTGCTGGATCCATTCCCTGTGACTTCTCCCACTCCATGTGCGCCTTTCGCGCATTCCACGCAGCAGAAGTGTCCTTTGGCCCCTTACGACTGTATATGGATGCACCTGTATTCTGATCGGGTCGACCGGCTACCGCAAAGATGTCGAATCCTTCTTTGGCTGCCTCGTTCTTGACCTTCGCAAGGAACTCACGCTCACTGATCGAAGCTACCTTCTCTTCAGCCTCTGCTGGCTGGAACTCCTCACCAGCTGTGGCCGCAAGAGACTGCTCGAAGGTCTTGTCTGTTGTCGTTGGCCTGGCCGGCTCGAAGATGTTGGCCGCTGACTCTGGAGTCTTACGACGTAGGAGGGTTTCGACGTGAAGTGGTCTGGTTCCTCTTCGCACCTGCATGAAACCGCCACTTCTGTAGCCAACCGCCTGTTTCTTCAAGTCGTCCATCGAACCTATGATACCGCCCCATCTCGGCTCAACCAAGCTGTCCACGACTGTCCCATAGCTCTTGAACGTAGGCCAGGACCGCTTCACTCTTATCAGACCGCTTGTCGAGCCTGGTCAACAGATTACGACGATCTTGGTTAGCTCCAGTACCAATACCCAAGAGACGAGCAGCGATATGGTATCGGTCTTCTTCCTGTTCAGAAGCGTTCGTACCTGCCATGTTTTCTGGAACCAGGTTGCGCAGATTGCTTCCAGTTTCTCCACGACCGAACGCTCTACTATGAAACCCCTCTACTCCACGGAGCACACGACCAGTGGCAGGATCCATTTCCAGATCTCTAGTTCCCAGCATGTCATCGATGGTCGCTACCGGCCGCCACGTATACGCCCTAATGAATTCGTGAACGTCTAGACCGGCTTGCCTGATCTCGCTGTACGACTTCACCAATAGATCAATGGCTCTTTCAATGGTGATGTCGAGGTCAGCAGTCTGGTTCGTAGTACCATCAGCCCTGATAGGATCCTGCACCGTTTGGTTCCGTGCTCCAGCCTCACTATGCGTCTCGTCGTAATCTTCTGTGTAGGTAGCTCGAGCGGTACCCGTATCAATGATCATTGGATCAGTAATAGCACCTGTTCCGAAGAACTGCTGGTATACTCCACCAATCCTATCGCTGGCCCAAACATCGCTCATCCAAGGTGGTCGAAGGAAGTCCTCCATTGGAACTTCTACACGCTGACCTCGCCAACGATCTACTTCTTCAGTGATCTGATACGCGCGGAACGTGACCTCTGCCTCGCGGCTGCCCACCATACCAACGACTTCTGGGCCGTAACTTCTAGCCGATTGAGTAACACCAACGGGAACTCGGACAACTTCTCTTCGCGGCCTTCCACCTCCGAACGTACCGAAAAGAAGAAAGCTTCCAGTACGACTCACGGACATCACATTTGTGATGAGACCGTAGTAGGGGCCAAGTTGTCCTACTTGTGGTGGGTCTCCTTCCAACGCGGCAACGAAGCTGGTCCTGGTAGATTGCGCAGGCTGCCTACGCGAAACCTGCATAACGTTGGAACCAAGCAGCTCATCCCGATCTCTGTGCGTTCTAGCTGTGGAAAGAGTATAGGAGGTACCTGCCGAGCCCTGCGACACGTTGTGCTGAACTGACATCAAGAGTCCCGTGAACTGAACTGGTACCGTGTTCCTGAGTGCGCTCCACACATCCATGGGAGAGAACTCAGCATTGCCGACATTACGATCGTACTCTGTTCGATCCTCGATAACTCGTGCCCAACCTCGCGTGAGTGATTGACCGAGGAGATCGATGCCACGTAGGTTGGCCATCTCTATTCCCTCCTTGGTCATGTACCTATCGATCACAGTAGCTGGGAATCCAGGAGCTATGTACGGATTGAACTTCCCGCTTACCGACATGGACCTAGGTGCCATACGGTTCTTGAAGAACTGGAAGTGCGCTGCACGCATTGCATAGGGCACTACTGCCCCACGCCTTGTCACCATCTGAGCTCGAGCAGCGTACATGTTCACTTCGTTCATTCGCTCGAACACAGGAACGACACCAGTGAACAGCTCGTGATCCATTAGGCGGCAGCTGTACGCTGCACGCTGTAGAGTAGCTCCCTCTGCTACGCCTCCGGCATCTGTAGTTCCCTGACGAACTCTTTCACCAAGTACCTCGACATCTGGAGCGTAGTACCAGTTGTCCAGCAACATGTCCGGGCCGAAGATCTCATCGGATACCGTGAGACGCATCCTGGTCACCTCACGGAGAAACTGCCTAGAGAACTGCATGCTGCTGTACAACTCGGGAAAGATCACGTTACAGCGTGGTGGGGCTACCATGAAGATGTCCGGGCGCATGATCTGCGAATTCAGCCTAGCAGACACTCTCCTTGTGCTACTAACATTTCTAGATCGAGGAGGTAGCCCGGTCATTGCGCTTACGCATTCATCCATAGCGCTAGCTGCTTCCTCAGATGTTGCGGCTAGTACGGTAACATCGATCACTCTTTCCGCAAAATTGATATACGCTGAAATGCTATCGGCTTTTTGTCTTGCCACAACGGCCTTTACTGCCGCATTCCTAGCTCCTAGCTGATTGAGTGATGGGATCAAACTGTGCTCTAATGCACTCGCAATACCTACGTATTCGCTACGAGCTGTTGGCACTAGATCACTAGGAAGAGAAAGTCCACTAGCTACGTGTTCAGCCCAACAATCTCTTTGAGCATTAGCTCTAGCTTGTATCTGCCTAGCAAGATCCAGAGCCCTTCTACCGGCTGGAGTGTCCATGATGTTGTAGCGAACTGATCTGGATGTGGCTATTTGATCTGGTGGCTCATACTTCGCTATTGGACACGGTATCACGCTGTGAAAGATGTACCTGTTGACCAGATTGAGTATCTCCCTGAAGCTAGCAATCTCTCCCAGCTGCCCACCCTCTCTACGTGTCCACGCATTGTACGCTCTGCGTGCGAATACCTGTCTGGAGGAATTGTCATTCTCTGATGCACAGATCATATCAACTAGGTGTAGTCGCAGCTCTGCGATCGAGAAGAAGTCGTTCACTCCACGAAAGCTTCGTCCTGGGGAAGTGTAGACACCACCTACTCGTTCGAGTAGGTGAACGATGCCGGAGAGCAGTCCAGTAAGATCGGGTCTACTATATGATCTACGGGTAACGATATCCACTAGAGAGCTTGTTGCACTCTGGAAGAACACATCCCACAGCGACGTTCCTGCACCAACAAAGTTGGCCATGGCATTGCCGGTGAGCGAGGCTACATTGACCTTGTACTGGTAGCAGGTATCCCAATAGAGCGATAGGTCCATACAATCTAGGATGATCCCGCGATTGTTGTAGTTCTTCACAAATTGGTATCCGATTACCTCTCCGCAGAAGAACAGTCTCCAGTTCTGATCGTTCACCTGCTCATCACGTAGTGGATCATCACTTTCATTCTGTCTTATCTGAGACGACTCAACTCTTGCTACTGCAGTTGATGGTGCACCCTCAGATGGCAACTGTGCGCCTTCTGGGTCAAGACTAACGCCTGTGAGACCAGGTAGATCTTCCGCGAATGTCGTTCTAGTTGCTACCGATCCGGACGTAGTAGTATCACCCGTCTGGGTGTCGGACTGAACACTGCCGGCATTCTCTGATTCGTTCAACATCTCTGCTAGACGTCTAGCAGCTAGAACCTGATCTTCGTTGCCAACTCGGACGCTGAACGTATCCCCAGGACCGTCGTGATAGTCATAGTAGAAAACGTGTACAAGCGTTCGTGGCAGAAGATCATGGGCTCGATCAGTAGCTGGAATTTGGATCTGACATTGCGCCGGCGAATCCGGTTGGATCGAGAGTGAGGCGGAGACAATTGGAACCTCTATTCCTTCCAAGAAGCACCGAAGTCTCAGATGTTGGGCTGTTGGCATCTACAGCATCTCCCCTGGCATGACCATCATCCCGAACGGTATTGATCTGGCTAGAGCCGCTTGGTTACCACTGCGACTAGCGGCGCCGATAAACATACCACGGTTGATGTTCTGGGATACGAGTCTATCTCCACCACTCTCAATGATCTGCTGCTGTGTTCTACCTGCACGCCCCATCACATCCCAGAACTCTGATCCTCCGGCGTCCGATCCGCCTGATGTCATCCCATCTAGACCGGCATCCATCTGACTATCCATCTCTTGCCAACGTTCAGCCATAGACAGCTCATATGCAAAATGCCTATTGGCGTAGCGTGACTCCTCTCCTGAGCTGACGTACTCATCAATGTTGTGCGTGAACTGCTGACGCATCGGCCCCTGCATGCTCACTCCCTCGTAAGGATTTACAGATGCATTGGTCACTGAATCTGGACTGCTAGCTAGCTGAGCCAGTGTGGCCACGGCTCTGGTCGCCATGTAAGCTCTGGCAACAAACGCTGAGATGGATGGATCACCGGCATCAACCATGTTCGCACGAAGGGAGTCCGCCAGCAGTGCGCCAACTCCTAGCTGGTACGCTCTTCTGTTAGCTGCGTTGATGGTCTCACCGGCGATATTGCGTTGTAGGTTCCTATTCCTCTGCCAACTCTGAATAGCCTGATCGTAACTAGAAAGCTGCGCGTAGTCCAAGTTTGTTGGAGCAGGAAAGTTAGGATCACCTATCCTAGAAACGTTAGTGTAACCAGTGACAAACATCTGAAAGTTGAACTGGAGCACTGCCGGTGCTGGTGCTGCGGACTCCTGTGCAGCGGCATTGATCAAGTACCCCTCAACTATGATATCGTCGTACATCAAGTATAGACGCGCCCCTAGCTCGACAAGTCTGGTCCCTCTGAAGTACCGCTCATAGTTCTCCCAGAACTCTGCTCTCCAGTTGAAGTCGGCCGTGTTCAGAAGGTAACCGCCTACTTGGAGAAGACGTGGCGCCTCACCAAAGAAGAAGATCCAGGAATCACCAAACGTCTCTACGATCTGCTGCTTCTCCTGTCGCTGCTCAGAGACAGACTGAATGAAGAAGTTCGAGTAGGACGTTGTCATGCCACTATTGGTCTCGACAGAATACTCCTCACCAGCAGCGTCTATCACTGGCATGAACCGACCATCCGGTCCCATGATCCTGATCACCGCAAAGACATCTTCCTTGAGCTGATACCCTCGCGTTGGTCTACGCACGTATGGATGTGATCTTCCGTGATCACGGATACCACTAGCCATCTCTTCGCGCCTTGCAGCGAATGGTTCGGTCCTAGCCTCGATAAACACAGCCATTGTTGTACCCCTAGATCACTAGATTCGTTTTGATCAAAGCATCTTTGATCGATCTGGTTGTTGGAGTGACCGGAAATCTATTACTAGGACCGCTATTCTCCGTGTAGACGAAGGCTGCCGCCCACACCATGTTCAAGTACGGATCTTCTGGAACAATGGTGTCGCGTAAGATCAGTGTTACCTTCTTACCACCCACCATCTTCGTGATGGTCTTCTCGCGCCTGTAGTCAGAATCAGGACCGTCCATTGATTGAACGGTCGGAGAAGCAGTCCAACCAAATTCGCCGTATACCGTCATGATCTACCCCGCATAATCTCCTGGAATTTGTTCAGAGGTTCCCTCACCAGCAGGGGCCGTAGTCTTCGACTGCAATCCCATGGCAGCTATGAGATTATCAGTCTGTTCCTTGATCAGTCCAGCGTCCTTCGTCGATTGAACTACTTGAAAGTCGAACATCTTCTTGAGAATATCGTATTGCTTTTCAGCAAGGCTACTTCTAGTTTGCGTACCCCCCATTGATCCCTGTTGGGCCTCCTCTGCACCTGAGCTTACTGCCAATGCTGCGGCTTCTTTAGCATCCCAGCCGTCTTTTCCGCTTTCTAGCCAGGATGATGTTCTATCTTTGAATGTACCAGCACCCATACCGGCAATCGCATCAATCGCACTTTTGTCTCCCGCTGTTCCACCAAGATAGGTCGTCAACTGTTCTGATGTTATCCCCTCTTTACTGGTGATCATACCAGTCAGCTTTTTCATACGCTGCTTCTGATTACGACCTAGTGCCTCAAACTCCTTACCACCAAACGCCTTCTCGTCTAGACCAACAGAGCTAAGCATCTCCCTAATACCCAGCTCAGTACCCCTTTTCCCGGTAAGCTCACCTTGTATACGAAGAGCTCGCTGCATACCAACACCCAAATTGACAGATCCACCAGTAGGATCTGCCCGTAGAGCTGCAGCTAGGTATTCGGATCCAGGCTTTCCAATGTAGTCAGAATAGAACTTACTACGAAGCTCATTAGCAGCTTCCCAGTTACCAGAAGATTCAGCAGCCGCGATAGCTTGTAGCGATTTCATTGTCTCTGGTGATACTTTGTCCGCAGCCTCTACAATAGCTCTGTTGTTCCGCAGCGACTTATCCAGAGCCGCACCTGATTCTTTTACTCGCTGAGATACGGCTATCATATCTCGTAGATTTGAGGACTCGGCTAGACTTGATATATCGTTCTTGACCTTTGTATCGTCATTGGCGATTCTCTGAGTGAGCTTGCCTAGTGCCTCGACATCGCTGACACCAAAATCTTTTGCCTGTTTTTCGTCCATCCTCGATAGTTCCTGCAGCCTTTTTAGTGCCGCAGGATCACCGCCAGGCCTCGATGCTCTTATAAGTAGATCTCTTGTACCCTCATCGGACATCAAACCTGTAATTGATACGGCATATCTTCTTAGGGCGCTACTTTTACTTTCGAGGCTAGAATCCTGGTCCATAAATCCCGTATTTTCTCGCATTCTTATTTCATCGAGTAGCTTTTTTCCTGCAATCTTTTTCGTTATCTCTTTAGACTCTCCCATGAAACTAGTACCCCACCACCCAGTACCCTCTTTCCTTTCAGTTGTAGTTTGATAAGCCCACTCAGTACCGTATCCACCACCCAAAAGCTTAGCAGCTAGTCGATTCATTACAGACTTTTCGTTATCAGCTGCGCTCTTTAGTTGTGTTCGTAGTGTCTCATAGGATTTGACACCCCCCATCGCATCAACGGGCATCTCAATGCCCTTACCAAATCCACGTTCTAGTTGAGCTAGTCCAGCATACTGTTTCGCCCTACTACCACTCAACTTAGCGAAGAACTTTTTGATATCTTGGTCGCCGCTTTGGTACATATCAAGTCTGGTCTGGAAGAAAAGATCTTTCTCCTCACCTGACATAAGAGGAAATCTACTAAGTTGTTCTCGGAACTCCTGAAGTCTGGCTCCTGTTCCGATCTTAGACGTCAGTATCTGACTTGCACGCCCACTAAGCTTCTGTATTTGATCGCTAGTAAATCCAAGTTCAGATGCGCTCATGTTCGATTCTTCGTAATACTTATTGATGAAATCTTCCTTCTGTTTCTGTGTTAGTTTGGCGCCAATGTCTAGACCCTTACCGGCTCGACTATATAGATACCCTCCAATGTCGTTGAATCTCTCATCAATTGTTCCAGGACGCATACCCAATGACCGACCAACACCTCCCCAAAACCCACCCTCATCACTAGTAGTTCTTAGCTTCCGACTAAGTTCCTGATAGCGCTTGAAGGACATAAGATCTTTGCCGAGTTCACCTGTTCTAGCATACTCAGTCAATAGACCCTGAGTACGCTCAGAAATAGTGAGCTTCACGTTTCCTTCCATCTGATTGAAGATCTCATCAACCTTCGTTGTGAACGAAGTTACAAGGTCATCACCCATCTGCCTGATCGGACTTGTAACCTCTGTCTGCCACCAATGCTGTATACGCCTCTGCGCTCCAGCAACACCCCTCCCCTCCATGGATCGAGTACGCATAGCTGTTTCATTCTGCTGCGCCTCTCTCATAGATCTATCTTCGAGGATCCTGGGAAGGTTTCTGTACGCTGCACGCTGAAGCTCGAACTCGGCTTGAGACCAGCCAGTCTGTCTACGAATGAATCGCTCACCGATAGGATCGTCTGAGGTAACTCCACGACGAGCTCTGATATGCTCCTCTAGCATTCCAAATTGAATCGCCCCACCTCCCGCTTCCTGAAGCATACCTCCAAGTCGCTCTTCGTTAGCAAAGAACTCTGATCTCCTACCACCAGTTCCGGATATGTTCGCACGACCCATAGCTCGAACGTCCTGGAAGCTCATTCCCCCGGACATTACCTGAGCTAGACGTTCTCTGTTGATTCCACCCGTTGCTGGATCCCAAAGTCCTGCCAACATCACACGGCCGGCACCTCTTCGTAGCCATCTAGCGTTTGACTGCATCATCATACCGGCAGCAGCTTGCGCGCCTTCGGCACCCATCAATCCGCCAGTAGCCTCTGAGATCAATTCATCGCTGATGGCACCGGTCTGCATACCAACCCCGATGTTGGTAGCCATCTGCATCATGGCTCCAGCTCCAGTTCGGCCACGCATACCCATCATGCGTCCCATCTGGGTACCCTGGTTTCTGATAGACATCATCTGATCCATGGACATACCAGAGGCTCCTGCAGCCATCCTGGTCTGCGTCAACGTCGCTGTGATGTCTCTTCCAGAGAAGAAGCCCTGTCCTCTGGCCTGCTCGAAGAACTGAGTGGCGCCTTCGAGGGAGGTATGCATTGTCTTCGCGATCTCTGTCAGCGAAGCAACTGTCTCCTTGAACCTGGTCTGGAACTGCCGCGCTCCTTGTACTCCTCTGTACAACCCCATCTGCGCTGTACGATCCATCAACCGCGTCAGCTCATCAAAGCTCGTGTACATGTCTTGATCTGCCATGCCACGAACCATCGAAGAAACTTGACCCATCTCCTGGGTATTGAACCCCATCCCACCACGACCACCGCCGATCCCCATCATTCCGCCAAAGCGTTGGCGAAGAACTCTGTTCACATTCTGTCGTTCTTGGAAGCCGGCATGCATCTGACTGAGGCCGTAGGCCCCTGCTTCTAGGCCGCCCACAACTGCCATTCCAGGTAGGCCGCCAAGAGCTGCCATACCCATTCCGCCCATACCGAGCATGCTCAGGCCAGCAGCTCCGAGAGCACCGTATCCGCCAATACGAGCGAGACCCGACCCCACAGTGGATAATCCGCCCGTAAAAGATCCGGCAAGTTGCTCCCCCATCACCTGCTGCATTCCCATCTGCGGAGACGCATACGGCATCATTGTGGCCATCTGCATCATTCCGCCCCCGTAACCCATGTTGAGACCGGGCATTGGAGGTGGGGGTGGGGGCATCATTGGTGGGGATCCAGTGTGATAGCCGCCCATGACAGGAGGTCTCAAAGCCCCCATTCCAGGACCAGCTCCATAAGCAGGAGTGATCTGCGCTGCATACGATTGGAAGTTTCCAAACATCGCTTGTTGCTGCGATGCCATCGCTGCGATCTGCTGCGAACTCATCATGGGGACTACTCTCCGCTCTTCTTACGTGAAGTTACCACATTAGAGCAGAAATTGCTGTCTCATCATGTATATAAGATCAATAGAAAGGAGGAAGTATAGATGGCAAACCCACTATACTTCTGCCTCGAATCACTGGGGCAGTTCGCCGCTGACGGGCTTGGCGGCCCGATCATAGCTGCGGGAGCGGCATTGGAGATGGTGCTCGATGTCTGTGACGCAGACAGCGAGTACCAGGTGAGAAGCGCCCGACAAGAAGAACGATCGAAGTCGCTAGAGGCGCAGAAGAAGATGGCCGCTCTGTTCAAGGCGGCGGCGAAGACCGCCAACAAGAAGAATGCCGCCGTACAAGGGACCCTCGCGAGCGTCATCATGGCGCTCAAGGGGGAACTCGAGAGAAGAAAGAAGGAGGAGGAAAGAAGGAAAAAGAGGGAGCAAAGGGCGAAAGCCCGAAGGAAGGCCCGATGAACGCGTGGAGAGCCTCCGTAGGTTTCTCCATTAGATCGGTATAAGTATTGTGAGGAACCTCGGGCAGCTGAAACGTCAAGACGCAACGCACACGCGGGCTGCGCCCAGAATTTATTAGCTCTTGATCGCCTCAATCTGATCTTTGATCTTCCACATCACGTAGCTCTTCACCATAGCTTTCTCGAAGCTAGCCATTGGCGCTGCACCTCTGAACGTTTCGGTAAACCAACTATTGAACTCGTTCAGCTCACGCTCTACTACTTCGTCTACTACCTGACGTCTGGTCAGGCCATCTACGTTCTCAACAAGCACTTTGATCTTTGGTTCGCTCATCTTATGATCTCCTCAAACCTGTTATAAGAGCATCGGTCTAGCGGATGTTAGGAGGTGATTGAAGTGAGAGTGTTCAGGCAAAGTGGTAAGATCAACCCGCTCGAATGGAGGATCGGTGTCGACGGTGAGGTAGTTTTCATGGAATCCGGCATCGCCGGAGGGAAGATGAAGCAGACTCATGATCGACCCGGACCTGTCGGCAAGTTTGGAACGAAGGGGTACAAGGACGCCAAGACGCAGGCTATACTCGTTGCCGATCGTCACATCAGGGACAAGATCGAACGACTCGGCTACCAAGAAGTCGACCCCAATACTGGAGAGGTTCTGAGATCCACTAGGGATGACGAGATCAACTTCTCCAACCCCGCCAAGAATCTTCGATTCATGAAGTGTCGTCACCAGCCGGAAGAAGGAAGCAAGGAGATGGCCCGCCTGCAAGAGGTTATCGATTCTGATAGGGCTATCTTCACGATCAAAAGAGACGGGATGATGCATCCCATCTTCATCGACGACGATCACGTTCATATCTTCACGAGGAGAATGGATCTTTGCACGGCAAACTATCCATACCTCGCTCGTGAGATCGCGAATGCCAAGTTTCCGCCCAAGACCATTCTTCTCACAGAGCTTGTCGTCGTGGAGAACGGAATGGACAACAGGAGACTGATGCAGACTCTCGATAGGAGTCTTCCAGAGAGAGCTGTTCTTCTCCAAGACGACCCATTCCGCAGACCAACAGCTATCGTTCTTGGAATTCCTTACTGGGCTGGAAAGCAGATCATGGCAGAGCTTCCAGTAGGAGAATGGATCGACTTCATGTACAGGAAGATCGGTAGCAGGAAGTTCCAATACCTTCAGGTCATGGAAACACTCACTACAGTATCCTCCGACAATCCTCTCGATGAACTGATGATCACTGTTCGCGATGAGAGCCTCGAGGGTCTGGTGATCTACGACGCTGAGGCCATCTTCGGGGATGCTGTCGTCAACTTTCGAGGACGTGAAGATCGACCTGAAGCTTGGAAATGGAAACCAATCCTGGAAGGAGACTTCATCGTAGTGTTTGATCCCGATATGACCTGGAGCGGCGGCAAGCCCGGTGGTCGCTACGGAAAAGGTAGGTTGAAGGATCTTCCGGGTGTTGTGGCTCTCTACCAATTCGGACCCGAAGGAGCAATGCACTACATCTGCAATTGTGGATCCGGGTTCACCGAAGATCAACGTAGGTACGTCCTTCGTAGAGCGGCCAACAATCGTGGCATTGCTGGAGTTGCTAGGATCAAGTACGAGTCTCGCACCTTCATAGCCGAAGGAGATGATACCAACGCCCTCCAGCATCCGATCTTTCTTGAGTGGCATCCTGACAAGTCCTCTAACGAGGCATTCGATGCGAGACTTTCCTAGATCGGAGTTGTCTTGAACTGCGTCCTGCACTTCATGCAGAAGAGAACGGAAACACCGTTCACCACTTTCTTGGTGGCCATCTCGCTCTTGCAGTGAGGACATACGATCTTCGACGTGTCCCTATTCTCCTTGTACAGCTTGCCCAATAGCTTCCTCCTTGAAATCCCCACCGAATACTTGTGGATCGAACACTTCCTCTGAAGGAGCAGGTGCTTCTGCTGCAATTCGTGCAGCAGCTTCTTCCGCCTGCTTCTTTCTTAGCTCCTCAGCAAGCTGTTCAGCCTCCTCTGCCTGCTTCTTTTGGATCGCTTCCCGAACGGCCAGTTCCTTCTCGATTCCAGCTTCATATTCTTCCTTCGTGAGCAGACCCTTATCGTACATCACTTCGCGTAGAACAGCAGCATGGACGTTGTTCGTGTAGCTCATGTCGCCGATGGACTTCTGATTCATGTAGAGCTGGTTCAGGTTCTGCTGGAATGCTTGTACGAATCCGATCAGCTTCTTGTCCATATGAGCAAGCGCTTCTGATACTCGAATAGCAGTTGCATCAACAATACGCTTGGTAACATCAGCCACTCTTACGTTTCCTTTTCTTGGGGGATTCTTTTTCGACTTTCCCATTCTGGATCTCCATACCTTCCAACATTTCGATCTCTTCGAGCACTGGCGCTAGAAGAGCACTATCAACATCGATAAGCAGATCGTCTATCGCCTCACCTGAAGCCCTCGTTTCCTTCTCGAAGGTTTCGTCACTGATCATGCTCTTCAATGACTCTATCAGGTGAATCTTAGCTCGAAGCGTATTGAGGCGATCTATCATTTCACTGAGTGTAGTCATCGCTATGCCGTCACGAAGGCTCTGAAGCGCTGCTCCAGGTTCGCTCCATTGCTAAGATCTTTGTAGATCCTATCCAGTGGGTAGATTACCGGTTGTCTCCTAGTTCGCGCAACTGCCAATTGCATCCCTCCCTGATCCTTCTCTTTCTCCGACATCGTATTCTTTCTGATGTCTATGGGGGCGCTCTTGAGATAGAGATCAGCGTCGTGTCCAAGACGAACGAAGAATCTAGATAGAACGAATGCCCACTTCTGTGCTGGGAGTACAGCCAGGAACATCTCCCTGAGCTTACTTTGATCCCATACACGCTGACACTTTGGGCAACCAGCCTTACCTACTGCTGTCATGATCAGCTCTGGTGGAATGAATCCAGGACATAGTGGATCAACACATGGATACACTACCTCATCTCCTCCACCGTGCAATGCAGTTCCGCTTCTGAAGACTACAATAGATCCGCGAAAAGGTTTATCCACGGATCTATCAGACCCGCACATAATCTCGATCTTGAATTTTGCCCTGAGTGTTGTGTCCTCTGTAAGTAGCGACTTGATTGCCTGCCGCTTCGATTCTACTGCAGCCCGTTCGTCTGCCGTAAGCGGTCTAGTGATGTCCTCTAGCGTAGCTCCAGCTTCTGCTAGTAGCTTCGACTCGTAAGGAAGAAGCTGAGCTGGATCGATCCTAGCAGTCCTTGCTGCATCTAGGAGCTGTTGTTGCTTAGGCCCAAAGAAGCTCATCTCACCCTCCGATCAAATGGGCACCCTTCTGCTTGCCCCTCTCTTTTGAAAAGAGAGGTACTTCAGGCAAATTTCTGTTTGGATTTGCCATGAGCGGATATTCCATGATGTCACCGACCATGTTGCGGTTAGGTTGGGCCTTGGTCTGCATTCTCGGCTTCTTACCTCTGATAGTTGGAGCGCTACGACGGTGCTGAGAACCACTTTCAAATGTGATCGCATTCTTAGCTACGTCGATCACACGACAAATGTCTGCTATGGCTCCTTTGAGGTTACTGCTGCGTAGGATGAAGTTCCAGGCAAACGCCAGTACATCGTCGTTGTCAGGGCGTAGCATGAACTGCCTGCATACGTGAATGGACCAACGATCCTCCGTCTGCCGTCTTTCCTCACGCAGAATCAGCTTCAGTACTGGCAACCAAGATGAGTCATCGTGCACACGCATAAGAATGCGCGCCCTACCAGTTGTCATGCTTTGATCCAGGACTTCGATGAAACTGAAGCTAGATAGCGCAACTTTCAGATCGTCGGCAATCGCCTCATCCAATACCGAACTATCCTTCCTTCGCTTTCTCGTCATCTTCTCCCTCGATCAAAGCAAGGTGCTTGCATGGAAGGCCACCAAGATAGTCCTCTAGTGGGTACCCCAACGGTTCACCATCCTGTCTAGTAAGGCGACAGCAGGCGGCCTCACATTCAGGATCACACTCTCCGTGACGAGTACCGTCACCCGGAAAGAAGAACCCGCAGGATGGGGGTACGTAACGCCCATCTGTTTGTGGGTAGCTCTTGCACATTTCTGGCCGATCTTCATAGATTGAGCAGATTATCTTCCTTACCATTTCAAGCCTCCATCTGCAGAACCAAACCGCGTTCGCTGCGTACTGGATCCATCTTCCTGCTTCTTGCACAAAGAAGTACTAGGCGATCTTTCTCCACGAACGGTACACGTAGCAGAGGAAGGTTCATGTATACGGACGGCATGATTGAAAGCCGTAAACCAAGCCATTTCATGAATATGGTAGTATCTTCGTTGATCATCCATCCAACAGGTATCCTAGCTTCTGATTCCGCGGACAGAGCAGCCTGCATGATCAACGCAACAGAACGCATCACAGCGGGTACACGCATCTTCACCTTCTTGAGATCAGGTGTCGTGAGTGGGATTCTGCTCATCATCTGCCATAGGTTCTCTGGATCAGGTTCCAGTATTTCACCATCAGGGGGTCCTATCTTCGGCGTCAGCATATCTACTGTCATCTTTCCCTGACGCCCTTGTCCTGGAGTTACCTCGATGACTACTTTTCTGACCACAGCCTTGGTACTGAGAAGCGCACGAAGCATGTCAGCAATGTCATCTTGCGTAGCTCCAGTATGAATATCGAAGCTATGTTTTGCTTCCTCGTAGCTCGCGGGCATTAGATCTGATCTACCTCTCTACGCTTCAACACTGAGTGCTGCTCTCTCAGATCTTGAAAGTGGGCCTTTATGATCTGAGTAACAGTAGTACCGTGCTGCCTTGCGTACATCTGAATCCAAAGCATCAGCCCCCTATCCATACGGCAGCTCAACCGGACATTCTTACTCACTGGTGACTGTGAGGACATCGGCTTCCCTAAGCATGAACTCGTCGGTTCCAAGCGACATCTTCATACATTCCCCAGTCCTACTCTTCTCCAAGGCAAAGATGTAGGAAACAGTGTCACCAACATTCACATCTGGGGGCACCCTGTTCCCTTTCTCGTTGATCCTCCCAGGTCCAACTGCTTTGACCACACCGGTCTTCACAGCCGTCCGTCGTGCCTCTCCTGGAATGATGATCCCTTCCTCAGTACTCGACTCATCTGGATTTGGCTTCACCAATATCCAGTCACCCATTGGCCTGATCATCTGTTCCTCCTATACTGCGTTGTCCATCTTGACCGAAACAGGCACCGTAGTTGCTTTCTTGGCTGGTTGCCTATCTGTGGCAGCCGGTTTCCTTCCGTAGAACTGCTCATTGATCTGCGCCATGAGCCACTCGCTTGGACGCCCCAAGCTCTCCCAACTCTTCTCAGGGAAGGTTCTGACATCACCGGGCTCGACCTCGAGCCCGAGGAGAACTTGCGTACGCCCGTCAGCATTGGAGCACTGGATGAGCAGCAACTTCACTTCCTTGATGCCATGCAGCGTCTTCGGCGTTACTCTCTCGTCATAGTCGTTCTCATAGTTCACTACTCTTCCTGGCATTGTCTTTCCTCCGTAACTTTGTAGATCACAGCTTCACCGAATCCTACGGCGAAGTGTAGAACGCATCCGTTTTCCGTGGTGAGGCTCTTGATCACACATCTTCCTGTATGTGACTCCTCGAGCTCTGCACCAATGACTCTCTGACTTGTAAGAAGGTGCTTGATTTTGGTACAGCCGATCACTCTTTCGTCGGCAGAACCTAGTCCGTGAAGCCTTCTCCAATACTCCTGAATCTGGAACCTCTCGAACTGCACTCCTTCTTTAGGAGGAGCCAGCATGATCTTTAGATCAGCTCCGCAGTGAAGGCATGTACCATCCGTGGCTAGACTTTCGAGAACTGCGGTATCACTCTCTGCATAGTCTACGGAGTACACAGCCCTGCACTGAAGATCGGAGCAAGAGAAACCCCACACGCCCACCATCACAAACCCTCCACACCTTCCTGAAAGCTCTCCTCTCCCGGATCTTCGTAGTCATCACTCTCGTCAGACGCCATTGCGAGTATGTCATCAACAGGATCAACAGTCCTGGACTGCGCAACGCCATCATCAGATATGAAGCCGAGCTTCCTCATGGCATCGGTAGAGGTAGTTTGCTCGAGCACAGACTTCATGCGCTCTATCTCTTCGGGAGAACCCGTTGGATCCTTCCCTACTGGCGCAGGGGTATGTTGATCTACTGCTTCGTAACCTCGAACTGCTGCCACATAGACATCCACTATGTCCCGATATGTATTCTCAGAAATATCGACGTAGTACTTCTTCCCTGTTAGATCTACCAGGCCCATTACATACCCACAACGACGACCACCAGCACCAATCGTATCGTGTGATCCTATGCTTACTACACCGAGGATCACATCACCTTCGGTGGAGTCAGACTCGCTCCCGGCATTTCCTTCTTGGACCTGGCTATCGAAACGAATGCCTTCCCCAGACCCTCCAAACTGTTGACCAGTCTGCATGCTGTCCTCTTTCCCTGCTCATCTCGAGCTGCGACAGGATCAAATGCCTCGCAATCACCACCGCACATTCTCTCACTGTGGAGCCAACAGTAGGTACTCCTTGGAGGAACTGGTGCAATGATCTTACTATCTTCAATGGACATTTGGGTTCAGTACCTTTCTGACAATCGCCTCGAATCCTGCCGAGGAGAAGTCTCGAAGGACTTCCGCTAGATGCTTCAGATGTTCTGGAGATGATCCTCGCTGAACGATACCTAACTGAAGTAGAAATCTTCCTACTGTCGGAGCTATCTCCTCGTGTAGCAAGGCGTACAACTTGTCGAATACCCTTGGATCAATGATCTTGTCGTCGTCAACGATGAGCAGCTTAGATGACAAACCCTTCCAATCGCAACGCACACAGATCACTTCTCTCTCGGATACGATCCTAGCATCACCAATATAAGGATAGGCACATCGTGGGCAGATCACCATCTCATCCACCGTGATACATAAGGCCCGTAGCGGCCAAGATCAGAAAGCGTCTGCACCACAGACCAGATACCGTACTCGAAGATCTAGCACTTGCCCCCAAAGCCGTTATTTCCTCTATTGGATCGCGCTTCATTACACCTTTAGCCAGTGCGTCGATGAACATGCTAGTCATGCGATTCAATAGATCATTATCTGGAGGGCAGTCCCTCTCTGCACAGATTCGGTGTAAACCAGCCTTCACTTTCATGAACACATCTCTCTGCTCGATCTCTTCTGCAGTGATCTCTTCATCGATAGAATCATCATAGGCTTCAGAGTTGTCTACCACTTCTGCCTCCGCATAGGAGGTTGGTTTACCTCCTTGAGTACTCTCTGACGGAGACGACTGCTCACCTTCATTGGTGCAATTGCAGTGACCACCATCGGACCTCTACGCGCTTCCTCATTCATAGCTTCAACGATCCTGTCATGCTCCCTCTTGATCTCATTCTTCAAGAATGGCATGAGGGAGTTTTTGTACGACTCGAACGAGCTGCGTACTTCCTCTCCGGTGCTGTCGTTGTCTGGATGTCTTGATGCCCATACCGTCTGGACAACGGCATGAGTGGCATAGAGTTCCTTCATCTCGCGGCGTATCTGCACCATGAGACAAAGGGCCTCCATGACAGACCCCGGTTCGGGCGGACCAACCATCTTGTCGTATATGACGTTGGCCCGCGCCCAGCCTAACGGGGTCGCTAACCATTTCCCAACTCGTCAGCGACAAGCAGCTTGCGTACCCTCTCGTCGAACCAGATGTAGTTGACGACTAGGAGTGCGAGGAGCTGGTGCGGCATCTTGAGCAGCTTCTCGAACTTTTTCTTGAAGGCTGCATCGTCGAACTTGCCATTCTCATCCAGATGAGGCTGCTGATCAGTTCCATTCAACGACTTGAGACCAATGCAAAGGTTCATGAGAGAGTACCGATCGATCATGAATCGATCTGGACCTTCCTCCTCATAGAATCTCTTCTTGATCGCTAGGTCTTCCATAGCCGAGACTGATCTGAAGGTAGCGGAGATACGGGACTGCGGACTTCCCTTCCTCATCAAGATCGGAACAAACTGGATCACCTCACCGTGCATGATGAGGCTTTCGACTTCCATCTTCTCCAGACGACTCTCTACCAACTTCTTGTAGCGAGTGTTGTTGAACAGATCTTCCGTGCTCGGTGAGGTCAGCCATTCACGAAGATCGTCGCTCGTCTCATCCTCTTTCACCTCTGGCGGAGGTGGTGCTTCTGCTTCCTTGGTGGCTACTTCGTGCTGCTTGATCCCATCCGCCAATCTTTGCATATCAGCCTTTATCTCCTCTGGAGACCGAGATTGACGGTTGGGTGATTCTTGGTGGGGCTGTCCTCCCAGCTCTCGCATTGATACCCCCGCTGGGCCTCTCTGCTGCGGGGGCGGCGGTTGGTTCAGGGGCACAGGTGCTGGACCGCTCTGAATCACTGGAGCTCCTCTCTGCATGTTTCCCCTCGCTCGTGCCTTTGCTACTTGTGTTGGGCTCATCAGAGGGGAACTCTTGACGTCCTCTTGCATCCTCACGGACTCCTTTCACGAAGAAGTTGATCAGGAACTCATCGTGTATGTGGCGAAGGAATACATCTTCGCTAACTGTCATGGGTCCTAGCCCCATGCTTATGAGGTATTTACGAAATCTTTTGGCGCGAATCTTCAATCCTCTTCGCTCCCAGATCTCGTCCACTTGATCTTTTGTGAGTAATCCCACGCTTTCCGGTGTACCACGCTCAAAAAGTGAGTGTCAATACATTTGGACGTACAGTGGGTGTACGTTTTTGATCTCGGAAAAGTGTGAGGCACCATCGTTATAAGATAATTGAGGCCAAGAATGTTTCATGGCTTCAGGAGACCGGACCCTCAAACATGCACCTCAATAATGAGAGTGGGTGACTGGTCTCCTTTTTTAGGAGCTCACACGGAGGAGAGATGCCGAGGAAGGTGAAGGAGAAACAAGAGGAAAAGAAGGAGTCTGGAGCTGGAGTAGCTATCGCCGGCGGCCTGCTCAGCATCGGACTACTGGCAGTAGCCACCGCAATAGGCTACGCCATTGGTGACGACAATGAGGAGTTGAAGCAGCGCGTACGGAAGCTAGAGCGTAAGGCACACCAGCTACAAGACGAAGTAGACGACGTGGACAAGCGTGAACGCTCAGGACGTGTTCACGTTGTAACCCCACCAGGATCGTATCCTACCTACAAAGACGAAGACATCGAAGCGTAGCTCCCCCTGCAAACCACTCCATTTAGAGGGGTCTCTCCCTCTTTCCTTAGCTAGCTAAAATCAGAATGGCCAGTATGGGGGATCGTTGGAAGGGGGCCTGAGATCTGCACGATCTACAACTCTCAGGCCCCCTTTCCCACACTGCTTGCACCGACCGTACTCTGAGTTGCCACCTATCCCTGGGTGGATTTCGTCACCCAGGTTCAGGTTGGCATAGTCGGTCATGAACTGATCAGCTCCGCAGTTGATACAGCGGAGTTGGAACTCTAAGAGCCCGATCTTTCGATGTACTCTCACACCCCCATTTTAGCTCTTTACGTCACTCGCTACCACGAGGCTCCTCCTTCGCCTCGGCCTTTCGTTGTTGAGCCTCGTACACTTTCTCGAGGATGAGCTTCTGGAGCAGACCGCCAACTCCAGAACCAGCTGCACCAATACCGCTGAGCGTCTGTTGCAACTCGAACAGTGCATTTGTCCCAACGAGTGTCGCCGACATGATGAAGGCACACCCACTTGACGGCGTGAATCCTAGAACCTTCGACTCTTTTCCTACCTGGTACGCCATGCAGTCTACGCCGACGCACTCTCTAGACAGATCTCTGTAGCACTTCTTACCCATCTCACTCTCCTCTATCTACCTTGATCTTGTCTTTCACTTCGCTGACGATATCGAACGTGCTACGTATACCAGAAATGCGGTCTCGCGCATCATCAAGACAGATGATACAATTACTGATCAGCCCCTCCAGCCTATTGGCCTTTTGTATGGCCTCGTCTCGCACCTCGTTGGTGATCTCGATCAGCTTCTGAAGCCTCTCAATCTCGTAATTGGCCGCACACATGAGAATCTTGATATCTGTTGGACCACACTTCCACCTTTTTACACGCTCCACAACCCACACTGGAATGACTGCGCCAGGCCACATGCCATGATTGTTCAGATGGACTACATTCGACCAAACAGGCGGGTATGCGTATGGCACGGCTTCTGTCGCGCCACTTTCGGATTCGTTTGCCTTTATCATCAGCTCCCTCACTCTATCAATCAATTTTGACCATGGGATCATCTCATCCCAGTTTCCCATTAGCATAGCGGCAAGATCACCCCTCGCGTTGAGCTCGGAGGTACGTACCTTCTGCAGGACATCGATCGTCGTCTTCAATGATGAGATCATTTCGCAGGCGGCATCAATATCGAAGGTAGCGCCGTCAGGTATCCCAATGACCTCTCGGAGCTTTCTGTACAACTCTTCCTTGAATACAGTCAGTGCCTCATTCAGGAACATCTCTACTTGCGTCGACATGCCTAGCTCTTCCTTTTGTTTTGCTCGCCATCTCTGCCATCCCTTTACTGAGCGCAGTTCCTCGAACATCTCTACTTGTTCTGGTGGCATACTCTAGCTATTCCTTCTGCTCGCCCGCTTTACTGGACCATAGCTCACTCTATGCTCAGGACACGGACCGTACTTGTTGAGGGCATGAATATGATCTCTGGTTCCGTATCCTTTGTGATCATGGAACAAATAGGCGGGCCACTCTGTGCTCAGAGAGACCATATACTTGTCCCTCTGGACCTTGGCTATTATCGAAGCTGCACCTACCGACATGAACTTGTCGTCCGCTTTGATCACTACTCTTTGCTTTGACGCTGCGATGTCGGGTACTGGATCAGTACCATCTACAATCACTAGCGCGTCCGGATACAACTTCATAGCGATCTTGGCGCACCACTTCATGCACGTCAGGTTGCACGTACGTATACCGTACTTGTCGATTGCCTTCGAGCTCGACTGAGCCATGATCCAGAAAAGACTCTGTCGGTCTATGTCATGGACTAGATCAATTCTTCTATTCTTGGAGACCTTCTTGGAGTCACGGACTCCTTTGATGGTCTGATCCCTCTCCATGACAACTGCAGCTATAGTGATGGGGCCGGCAAGGGCGCCCAAACCGACCCCATCAATCCCGATCACTAGGTTCATAGAGACAGCGAGAACTGATCATCGTGGTCCTGCGACCATAGATCATCGCAGTCGTTGCGTACGTTGCAGAGGTAGCCTCTAGCTCTGACTACACTCTTCACCATCCTGGCCTCGCTTGGACGTGGCATTCTGGATAGTCCGTAGCCCGCAACGAATGTGTCTACGTTGCAGCGCGATCCAAAGGTGGCAATGCAAACGCATCTGATCGTTGCCAATGCTTTGGCAGCGCCCCTAACACTACAGAGACGATCGAATGGGTTCCTACAATCACTAGGCATGAGTCTTTGTATGAGACCACCAGGCATGAACTGGAACATACCTCGTTCGCCCCTAGATCCACGACACCATCTACAGTCCTGGACCTTTTGTCCCTTCCTCCAGACGTACCCTACTTCGGTCCTCTTCATGAACCGAGATTCTCTGTAACCCATTGCTGCCATGATGTAGGGGTTGATCTTTGGTATCTGCTTCTCTAGATCTGGAGCAGTGAATTGATCCACTAACTCAGAACAAGAAGTATCCTGGAACTCTAGCGTCCCACGATAGATGTCCAAAGCTATCAACAACGCTCTTTGGTAGCCTCCTTCTCTCCCATCAATGAACGCCGGCTGCATCTCAAGGATGGTGTTTGCCAGATCAGTCATCTCGTATGCCATTATGATCGGATCCTCGCCCCTTTCGGTAGCGAGTCTGAAGACCACATTGGCAGGATCATAGAGCATTGAGTCGCTCAATACCCAGTGCTCTGATAGATCCCCTCTGATCTCTGCCGCAACCTCTCGCCAGGTAACTACTGGCTCCACAGCAGGCTCCTCTTCCTGAACCACTACCTCCTCGATCACTTCCTCCTGTACGTCTGCGTCCTCTACTACCGGCGGCATACTACACCCAATCAGTAGAGCTAAGGTCACAGCCAAGCTGACAAGAGTCAGCGATCCGGGGATGAATCGTTGCATCCCTTACCTCCTTACCACGCATAGTGGATCAAACGCGGATGCTATCTACTTATGACCGTCGTAACGATCATCGCCAATAGATAGCCTAGCAGAATCCCAACGAATAGAACAACTCCGGGACGAATCGAGGTGACGTACTGCTTCTTGCTACACCTCGATTCGTTTTCAAACCACCCCAAGCTAGCCGCCAAGAGCCTCGCTCCCAACTCTGTCATCTCACCTCACAAACGAATCATACTGAACAATCATCTGATCCAACTTCAATCCAGTTTCTGGATTGAACTCGCCAGTGATCTCAAGCTCGTTCTCAAACCTCCTATGTGCTCCACGTACCTTCCACCTTCCTTGAAACGCCTTGAGCGTGTCTACATACTGAGTATTGATCTCGTCATTGATCAGTCCAGGATAATAACCAAGGTACGCCAACTTCCTTTTGACGTTGCTGGTACCAATCACTCTGCGAAACTCTGGAATCACTTCAGGATCGAATGACGGGTCTGCACCGTCCATAGCATCGTTTCTGGAAACAGTATCAGCAAGGTTGTCTGTATCAATCAGACCACCACCGTCAGTCTCAACGATATCGAGCGGGTGATCGCTTAGAAATGCAATACCGTTGATCGGTATGTCCTTCTTGCCATCGAATAGAGCGTACTCCCGCATCTCTCGTAGAGGAAAGTGGATTCCTGGATCAGTTCTTGTGTTGGCTACGTGGTAGTGCCCTAGAAACCATTGCGGCTTGATGTCGTGAACAGACGCCATGAGTCTATGTATCCAGAGAGTCGCTGTGATCTGCTGCTTGCTATATGGCTCCCACCATGAGTTTCCAATCTTGATTGGGGGTCTTCCTTCATACCTCAAACCCTTGCTACCCCAGAAACAGACTCCGTCCTTGTGCAGCAGTCTTCCACAGTTTCTGATCTCCACTCCGTACGTCCACTGATTCACCCACCCAGCGTGCCAGAAAGCTAGATCATCACCGAAGAAGAATACCTCCGAGGGCATGTCTTTCAGCAGTGAGAATCTAGATCTGAATTCAACGAATCTCGGAACAAGATGATCCCACACGATGAACTGAACACCTACCCCCTGATTCGATCCACGAGCGAACCTGTTCAATAGGATCGGTATTCTCCCGTACGGGTTCCTGCTCGACACGGCTGAATTCGAGTACGTGAAGTGATTGATTGCACCGAAGGGTCTTCCGAACTGGAATGGACCCGAATGGTTCTTGCTCTTACCAGTACAAGACACTCCAACGAACTTACTGATCGCCTTCGTGTACTGATCAAGTTGACTCAATGTTTCTCGTGCAACATCCTTGTCCATTCTCACTCCCTCGTCTCTCGATCTTATTCGTCAAAATCCTCTATCGCATTTCGCAGCACATCGCGCTGTTCCTGCGTCAGGATCACTTCGATGTCGTCAGACACAACTTCCACAGTCTTGGCGCCGTTCACCAGTGCAGTGTCCATCCTGCCACTTATCTCAACAACATCTCCTGTGTGAATGGACTCCTCGACCTGGTCGATGTTGTACGTCCGAATAGTGTGCCAGTTCTTAGAGGTGATCAGCTCGCCACTGTCTGTTCTGAACCTCTCTACCGTACCAACATCAAATCTGGCCGGATCACCTCTCTTACCTGGCAATCGGACGTACCTGCCAACGAACCCCCTTATAGTCACTCGATTCTTCGTTTTGATCGTCATTCCTTTATCACCCTGATTGTTGGACCATTGCCGGCATTGCCAAACACAGAGATAGATGTCTTGCTGGAAACAGTACTGATCCAGAATCGGTAGTTGCAGCCATTGAACACAGCACCAACAACGATACTGTTGATCTTTGCACTCAATGCCTCCGAAAGGGGTTGAAGCACCCTATCGATCATTCGCAGAACAAAAGAGGGAGGAGGTGCCTGACACTCTACGCTCGCCCTGGTCTGTTCTTTCCCTGCAGTGCTGTAGTTCTTCCGGTTGTTCTTGCCGTTGAACTCGAGCACCTGCTTGCCCACCCGTGCATAGGTCATCAGGCGGACCTCCGTGGTATAGAGTACAAACTATTTCTTCTCCCCACAAATTGAGCAATCATCTTTCCTAACCTCACTCCCAACGCTGACGGTAGACATTGGTGATCCAGACCACATCTTCATCTTCTGTTCAATCGACTCTTTGCTGAGAGGGTGTTCCGCGTACAATTCTTCTACGGGAATCACCATCGTAACCGGAAACTCCATCAGCTTGTTTATCTCTTTCAATGGCGGCATTCCGCCGGAGTCAATGATCCTCTGAAGTGCAATATGCATGTTCTCGACCACATCAGCCTGAAGACGCATAGCAATACCGTTCTGGTACCCAGCGACTTCCGAACACGCTCTTGCCCTCCATCCAATCACCTGCAGTTCAGTAACGCATTTTTGAATAGTCTCGTCGTACTGCTTCTTTATTGGATCGTCATGATACATGATCAACTCCCTTCTGCATAATGACGATGGATACTCCCCGAAGTCCCTCTGCATCACCATCTGGACCCAAGAACTGTCTACCAGTCAGACCAAATGCCTCGGCCTGATCGTCTGGTAGATGGAGCCTGTGCTCTACTGCATCTTCGTCGAGATCACCAGTGTCATGCGGGCACCACCCCCTTCCGGTGACATTGATGTACCTGCAGCACCCCTCGCACCATCGAACCGTGTCGTGAAAACAATCGTCGCAGACGGGATCTTCTAGGAAGATTCCTATGCCGCCGTTACCTCGGTAGCCCAGGAACTTGGCTAGCCCACGACAGTCTTTCTTGCACACAGAGCAACGCCAGATCGGAGTAGGCAGCTCATGACAGGTGAGCACCGCCGTGATCATATTGAGCACGTTGTAGTTGTCCAGATGCCAATTCTCCAGCTCCCTTACATCCCAATCGTCGTACCTATCCCAGCCCTCCATCACCTCTAGAAAGTGTACGCGGTGCAGGTGAATCTCCTCTATTCCCTCTAGCCATGTCGATACCTGCTCACCAAGCCTGAACTTGGACCACGCATCACCAGAGATATAGAGGGGGTAGATACTGCTATCCTTTAGGAGCCAGTAGTTGGGTTCGTGGTAGCACCCTATGTAGGGTACATTCGCTGTACACTGTACGACTAATGGACCTTTCTGATCGGCCAATATCCGATCCCTTACTTCTGCTTCCACGCTTTCCTCTCCTTCTTCGGCTCGAGCATCATGGTGATGCTGACCTTGACGTTGTACTTGTTCCCCAGCTTCTCCATCCCTACAGGCTCACCATCCTCACATATCGCGAACAACACCTCTTCTGGTTTGTTCTTGAAGCACTGTATGTAGTACCTCTCAAGCACCTTCTCTACCTGAAGCAGCAGGTCCTCGTCAGTCTCACCCTCTACTTGCTGTTCCGAGAGCCCAGGAATAGATGATCCAAGTTGTGAGTTCCAGGAGAAGTACATGACTCCGTGTTTCATCTTGCTGCCTTTCTCTTCACAACTTCATCTTTCACTGGAGTCTTCTTGGGTTTCTTGGTAGACGGAATGATCGACACCGATACCTCAATGGTGATGTCAAAATGATCGGACAGCTTGGAAACGTCGATCTTCCCCGTACCTTCCAGCTTCGCGTACTTCAGCTCATCAACGAGAGCCCTGGTCTTCTCCATGAGCCACTCGTTTATGATCTCAGCACCCTTACCGGTGATGTCTGAAACCGCCCATTGACCCTTCTGTACCGGACGATCGTAGTTCATCCCAGTATCAATGACGTACAAGGGCTTGTCCATGATCTAACTCCCACATCGTCTCAGGTAGTTCTCAAGCCGGAGAGACGCCTGTTCCCTCTCATACTCTCTCCTGCACTCTGCAACATCTTCTGTGTCCACACCCTCATCACAGCACTCGCACTGTTCCTCTTCATCCAGTGGTTGCCCACATCGTTTACACAACTTCTCATCCTCTCGGTAGTCCATCTGATCCTCCTAGCAATGGTTCCCAGCTTCCAGCTTCTCTCCTGGAAATGAACCAGTTGTTGCCATCCTCTGTCGTGCACGAATGAGCGGACATGAATTCGTACTCCTCTTCATGCTCATCAACAACGAAACTGATCGCTGACTGAGCGATCTTGTCGAACGCCACAGGATTGTCCTCTGCATACTTCTCCTTGTCCGCTTGCGCCATGCGGACCTGCACCTTCTTGGGTTTGCATTTGGGTGAGCAGTGACATTTGGGAACGCTGACTGTACAGTCGTACAACCAACCCTCACGATCAGCTTCGTTCACCTTGATGTTGATCTTCAAATCTCCAGACCATCTTATAGCCATCTCACTTACCTCCCTTTCCATATCCTTGCCGCTGTAACTCCTCAACTCGCTCACGATCCTCAAACTGAATGATCTCTTGCTTTTGATCTACACCCATAAGTTCCATGATCGTCTTAGGGCGTTCTATTACTCTATTTGGTTCCCTTTCTTCAGCCAGCATTACATCAATTCGCTCAATCACATTCTCGTACGCTGAAATCCTACCTTGCGCCCGGTAGAAGTCACTATCGTAAGGTGCATCTTTTTGATCACGTGTAGATCTCTCATACTGCACCATTACCCAATCTTTGAGATCGTCTAGTTCTTTCGACATCTCACTTACCTCCTAAGATCCTTTCGGTCCATCCTCCTTATAACAAGCTAAGAGAACATTCAGCAGATGGCTGGATGTCCCCTTTTCTTTTGTATGGGGGATTTATTAGATCAGGTAGGCTCATTTTGATGGGGACTGTCTACCACATAGTAGAGCCTCTGCCATCTGCTCTGGTCATCAGGACACGCATCTTCAGTACGAATGCGCATCTCATCACATTCCACAAACCGATCGATGTCAATCGGTCTGCTTATGATCTCCCAGTCCAGTTCACTTCTCGTACACCAGAACTTCATCCACCTGCCCGCCGCCGCCATCTTTACTCCCTATCTCCTCTCCTCTATGCCAGTTCCTCGAGTTCTCCTCCTGATTGAGGAGCCTCGTTCCGACTGGCCACCTTGGCACATCTATCGGGACGCTAAGGTCTGGAACTTGCATCTTCCCCAGATACTGGAACTGCACCCAACATCCCAACATCCCACGCGGTCTTCGGTACGCCACACCAATCTGCGGATGCTCTTTCCCACAGATTGTGCATTTGATCTTTGGGTCGAGATACGAGTCGCTGATCGACTTCGTCAGGTCCATCACGTATCGGACAAATTCGAGGCGTACCTCTCCGTACCCTCTACTGTTCATTCTCATCTCACCGCCAAATTGCATCAGCGAAGACATGCTTCTCCTCCTAAACAGTCTCTACTCCGTTGATCTTATAACAATGATCAGGAGATGATTGCTCTTACTGATCTGAGCAGGATCTTGAGAATACGGTAGAGGATCGCCAGCTGGAACACTACTTCTCGTCCCCCAAAGTGCCCACGTCATCGAATACCACGGGCATGAGTTCCCGAAACTTCACGAGAAGAGGTCTCATGATCTCACGCATCCGTGGATGGGCTTTGTTACTGGTACGAAGCTTCATGATGTGCCGCCACTCACGAACGGTAGCTCCCACAACTAGCTCTGCCTTCAGTCCTATTGGCAGCACTTCCCTGGCCATCTCTGCTGGACATCCCAGCTCACTCACCAAGTAGATGTAGTCGTGCTCCGCCCGTGCCCAGCTCTCTACCATCTTGATTACGATGAGCGCTCGCTTTTCGGCATCCTTCACCTTCATAGCTAGCGCCTTCTCAGGGTCTATGACGGTGATCTCGGTGCCAAACTTTTCTTTTACGTAGTTACAGTATCTTGTCGATTCCTGTGCGGCTGAAACGATCCTATGCCGAACTGCTTCGTGTGTGAATCCTCTGTTGGAGTAGAACTTCACCACAATCCAGCCGCCGAACTCGATCATGGGGTAGTGCTCGTCCGTGAGCAGCTTGCGTACCAGCTTCTCTGCTGATCCTGGTTCGATCTTGTCCTCGCTCTTGTAACAGGTACGAGCTACTCGCTCGATCTTCTCGAGTACGTTCTGCGGGTACTCGATTATCTCGAACGACGGTTGTATGATGTTTGGCATCAGTCCGCCGTCCTCATTATGTTGTCGACTGGAGAACAGAACGTGTCCATTGTCGGAAACCGTACATCAAAGGGCATGTAGACACTCTGGAATCCTGCCGCCTTTTTGTGGCCGCCTCCAGTTGCCTTGTAGCGCTCATCACTCAGACGCTTGGCCGCTTCAGTAGCGATGGCCCCGCAGTCAACATCATCTCGAGTCGTGTACAGGGTTATGTGCCAGTTCCCTTTCCGCCACCCGAAGGCCAGCATGCCATGGTGCCGGCTTGGGTCGTAGAGCTCATTGAACAATTCGCTGTTGTTGTACATCTCGTTGATCGCAATCCACTTCTTTCCGAACCAATCGAGCTCGAAGCCGGCACTCTTGATGTGGATCGAGTCTTGCTGCTTCTTGTAGCGCAGAACTACCCTCCCATCATCAATGATCTGACCTATCAAAGTCCTCTCCGCATAGAAGGAAGACGGACTGAGTAGTGACCTCCATAGTGCAGTTGTCCTATCGGGCATTGTCTCCGCAAGGCGCATGCCCATCTGAAACTCAAGAGCTTCTGGTGTATTCTCCCAGTCCCACACGTCGTATCTACCGAGCAGACGTACTGCCTCGGGCATGTGATCATCATTGTTGAAGAACATCCAGGCAAGCTCACAGCCAGCAAGTCCTATCTTACGAATGCCGTCTATCTTCCTTTCTGGGAAGCTTAGCCAGCTCTCGTATTTCTTGATCGATTCCGAATGATGGTCGATCCAGATAAGGTGCTTGCACGACTCCTGCAAACGCGGCATGAGATCCCACGGCTCCAAACAGAAGTCGACCATTATCACGATCTCGTCTGTCAGACTGGGGCGACCGAAGACGAGCTTCTCAAAGTCGTCTCCGTGGTTGATCCCAACCATTTCGACCGCTCCCTCGAAATGATCCAGCACGATTGCACCAGCACACTTGCCATCAAGATCAACACGATGGTAGAAGCATACTCTTCTCTTTTCCATTACTCTCCCTCTTGATCCTGAATTTTGGTGATCCACATTTCTACATCATGAGCTAGTGGATCGTTACCGTTGTCATCCCACACACCACTGAAACCCTCATAGTCGACTGACGCCTCTGTGAAGATGTCGAGAGCTATCTTGAAGTCTTCTCTCCAACGATCCTCAACGCCACCGATGTTGCCTAGTGGTGCTATGAATGCAACCGAGCTTACACCTGCCTGCGTCAGAGCAAGCGCGCACCCAGCACATGGAGGAAGCGTTACGTAGGCCACACAACCTTTCAGCGTAGCTCCGCATCGCGCTGCATTGCACACAGCGTTGAGCTCGGCATGTGCTGTCACCTTGATCTTCAGCGGCCTCTGCTTCCAATCCTCTCTGGTGTCGTCAACTCCTCTAGCGAACCCGTTGTAGCCAATCGATCGGACTTCTCGATCCGGTCCTACCACCACACAACCTACCTGCGTCGATGGGTCTTTGGACTTTCTAGCGGCCGTAGTAGCTAGGGCAAAGAACCACTCGTCCCATTTGCACACTCCAGATTCCATAGATCAGTTTGCTCCTTTCGTCACACCACCCGACTTCTTCTGGGTGATCATGCTCGCTATGCGATTGCACTCCCTCAGCAGGCACTCCAGGCACACATTGCTGTACTGCTGCTCATCCTCATCAAGATCCTTTCCACACGCATCACACTTCTTGCACATTCCACAGCCCGTGCACTCATGATCCTCTTTCTCATTGTCTACCACGCTCTTTGCCTTCTTCAGACGATCAAGATACTTCCAGAAGACAGCAGCCTCAGCTTGCACATCAATTCGATCAACGTCGTACCCATGCCCCCATGCCGCGTACCTACGCAGAGCATCAATCTTGGTATCCTTGTCGATCCCTGGACCTATCGCAAATGTAGAAGCCCAGGAAGTTCCATTCGGGCTTAGAAAGAAGTACCAGGGCCAATTCTCCCCAAGCATCCACGGGGCGTACTTTCTCAGAAAACGAAGAGATGGATGGAAGCATATGAACCCCCATCTCTTGGTCCACACATTCACTGCTACGTGCATCGCATTGAATCCATAGATCGCCACTGGACCTATGGTGATATGCCCATCCAGCCTCTTCTTGATTTTCTCAAGAATCTCCATTTGATCCTCCTTATGGACCTAGATGATCTGATCCCAACGATCTTATAACAGAAGATGTAAAGAGTTGCTAGATCGCTAAAGTAGCCTACAAAACACGATCAAACAAAATTGGCCCGTTCAATATCTCTTCTTCTGATAGTAGAGCCAACTTTCGCAACATGTCTGGTTCGATTTTCTTTTTACGAGCCAGAAGCACGGCCTTTTCTATTGCCGCCTCCGTAAACAAATCTGGACGAATAATAGGGAACGACATCCATCCAAACCCGCTTCGCCCATCGTGCCACGAGCTCTCTGGTACGTGCTGCTGTCTAATCCGATTGATACCACTACGTCCTACTCTTCCAACATTCTCAGCACACGCTTCTATCCAAAATACGGCATCCTCCCATCCCGGTGGTTTACCCGGCCACAAGGATGTAGGACGACACAAAAAGCTTCGGAATCTGGTTTTTATGTCTGCCGCCACCAGAAACGTAGCAGACATAACCGGCACGTCCAACGGGAATTTCACGATTGGGTGCGTTCTTGTTTGGGCGATGCTGTTGATAGAAGACATACTCAAAGAGTGTATCTGCTTATCGTGAGTAACTGCTTTTTCACCAGTTCCAAGCACTCTGAATCCATTACGATCCAGCTCTGATACGGCTACCTTCCAACCATCCAACCACAAATCATCCCCATCATGAAAACACACGAACCGCCCCTGAGCGTTTTCCAAACCTATATTTCTGACCGCAGAGACCCCAAGATTTCTTCTAGCTCTTATTAGAGATGCCTTCCCTACTTCGCGATCACGCAGCAACCTGATCGCACTTTCGACTTCCGCAAACCCCTGCGAGGAGCAGTCATCTACTACCATGATTTCCAGCTTGGGGAGAAAGTCAGACTGGGCTAGAAAGTCTAATGCCCCTACGATCAAAGGTGCTTGGTTGTAGTTCGATACAACCACGGTGACGTCTATACATTCGGTTCCCACTCAGAATACCTACAACGTAATAGGCTGCCCCGTCCCGCCATTCCACAAAGTGGTCACTTCAGTTGGAGTCAGATTCCTTCCAGCCCAAAAAGCATACTCGTCCATACGACCGTTGAATCTGTTTGTCGTACCTGTACCGCCGATAGAAATGGTCATTGGAAGTACAGGAGCGTTGACAAATGGAGGATGTGTAATCACTAGTGAGCCGTTCAAGTAGCAGTACAAACCGCTAACACTCGATACGACAACCAGATGGGTAGGGGCGAGTATCGATCCCACAGCGTAAGTATTGAGCTCGCGAACAATGTAGATAACGCCGGATGTGAGTTGGACGCAGAACCATACTCCTGTTCCTGTATCAAACATACGATACAAGAATCGAGTTCCGGTTTGCGTAACAGATCGCTGAAACCAAGCTTGAAAGGAGAAAATCTTATTGACGTGCTGGGCGTTGGCAGGACCTGTAAAGTTTGCAACTGCGGTACTACTCGCTGAAAACGTTCCATCCGCAACGAGAGGAGCCCCGCTGCCAATCGTCCCTGTAGATGTCAGAGCAGCATTACCGATCTCGTCAACCAACGGACTGCTTACTACCCACGGCCCGGTATTGCACTTCCAATATGAAACCAGATTCACGTTCAAAGGAGGAGGAGCCTGCACTGGTACATCTACGTCGCGCGTGGCGTTTACGATAGTAGCGTAATTCCCTGTGACCTCGTCCTTCATCTGATCTGGTGCTGTAAACGAGTCTCCCATCCGCCACCAATGACGGAGTTGTGATGGGGATGGAGCAGAAAATCTCTTCAGGTGTCTGGGCACCTGAGTAGCAAATAGATTGGCCATTTCAGGAGCAGTGAGAACTCCATCATAAATGCCCATTTCGTCCTGCCATCCAGTGAAGTCCTCGCCCATCATAAGATTGATGCTTGGCTCAATAATCGTTCCAGTGACAGACTCGCTTATTGACGTACACCCATCCAAGGCCCCAGCTAGGTAGAACTTCATTCCTGTAGAGCCGACATTTCCTCCGTCGTAGGTCGCGCCCCAGAAGTACCACTCATTTATGTCCAGCGCAGTTGGCGCATGGCACGAAATCATATCCGACAGTCCAAGGTCGTGAATCAGATCTAGGTAGAGAACTGCCGTATCAAGGCGAAGCCTCCAGCCTGCGTCCGTCCCCATTCTCGCCAAGAGCGTACCGGAATTGAATCCAGTCTCGATTTTTAGCCAACCCGTCAGACTGAACGAATCGGTATACTCAAACGCACACAGATCTCCAGCGTTGACCTCGCTACCATCGAGCGCCACAAACTTGAGCGAGTACCCGTTCACGAACTTCATAATGTCGGCTTCGCTAAAAGGGGTTTTAGACCTGTACCCAATGCCACCGGGATGTGACGCTGTGTACCGCTTGATTATCGCTCCCCTTCTCTTTGTTGCGAAGCCAACCATCATGATAGATACCCCATAAGACCATCAAGCTTATAGTTGATTACGTCTACGGTATCCACCGTGATATTCAAGGCCAAACTCGCTTGGACAAGGTAACCCTGATCCTCCCAAATGAACTCAACCACCTCGTTGGCGGGTATATCGAATTCCGTCTGAACCAGGCCATCGTAGGTCAAGGATGCGGCAACCGGGCTAGCTGAAATGTTCGTTAGTGCCAGCCTTTTTACAACCCAAAACCAAAGACCCGTACTAGCAGTTGCCAGCGCAACCTCTGATCCCGATACGGCTAGCTGCCCATGAACTTCCGTGGGATCGTATGTTACTGCCATCGTCTCCTCCTAATGTGTTGCCCAGATCAGGTGTAGAATCTGAGATTCTGTCGATCCCCCGCCACCTGGAATACTCACTTCAACCCCACCGCCTCCTAATGATGAGGCAGTAACGCCATCTCCAATAAAGTTCAAATACACTAGAGCGGCTTCGACGGATGAACCCTCGTCTTGAACGTCAATCGGATTGACATCAATATCGCTGTGCGCGTATGGATCGCGGAATCCGTGTATCTGTGGCGGCCTGGGGTCCGTATTGCTATCCAATGTCGCATCGGTGAGCTTGCTGTTTAGGTTGGCGAGAGAGTCCGCATCGTGCGCATCTCCACCCAGATAGTGCGCAGGTACTTCACCACCACCGCCAGGGCCGTAAAGCCATTTCCCCTCGGAATCGCTGTATTTGATCGTATCGTCATTGTTTGGAAGGGCTCCAGGTCCGTATCCGTACACAGGGACAGTCTGAACCGATTGCGCATCTTGACGAATATACGGCCTTGACGACCCCGTTCTACCAAGTCTTGTCGTTGCGTATCCCATTTTTTCTCCTATGGAATCACTAGACCGTTTGCGCCATTCCACAACCATCCGATTTCAGTCGAGTTGATAGTTTTGTTGAACAACGCGATCTGATCCACCTTCACATAGGCATCTCGGCTCACAACGTTCCTGCTGTACCCAACCATGAAAGTCCAAGCACCAGGAGTGACCTGCGGGAGCAAAGGAGCGCCACCAACTACTGCAGCACCATTATTCAGGTAGCCGCTCACTGTACCAAACGGACCTGAAGGAGTACACGTAATCGCAACATGGTAGCGAGTGCTGAAACCCCACGGTCCTAGTGACAATGTGTTCGCGCTCCCGTAGCGAACAAGGATAGTCGGACCCAGCTCCAATCCTATGTATTCTCGATCCCCAGGAGCGCAACCCAATGGACCACCACGCATGATTACAGTCTGTGGGTTTGGTTGTGGTCCTGGTGGAGTCTCAAACCAAACTTGCATGGAGAACGACATATCTCCAAATGCAATTGGATCGGAGCCCTCAAAGTAGGATCCGGGCTGAACTCCAGTGAAATCCGCTACTCCCCTATTCCACGGATATTCATCAGCCAGCGGAATGAGGAACTGCCCAAGAGGAACAGCAGGAGCACCAGAGGTAACCGTCAGATCAAACCCATTTCCCGACTCATCCCAAACTTGTGTCCCTGCAAACCAGCCTGCCGAAGGAATCCCAAAAGTCCCAAAATCAGGATTCATCTGGTAGTAGGCGGCAAGCGTTCGTCGCAGCTCGTAGATAGCAGGGATTGGCTGATCTCGTGCTACAGACATAGCAGCCTCGTATCCAGCTCCTGCCATGATGTCAAAATCGACCATCACACCGTGTGAGTTTCCAACTTCGTCTGGTACGTTCGGGTATGTCACCTCAGATGGCAGGTAGAGACCATCACCCATTCTCCACCAATGGGCCAATGAGTCGCTAAAATCAAAACCCTTTAGGTTCTTCGGCCGAATCGGAGAATCAGTTGGACGCGAATAGAGAGCGGCCGCATTCGCTACGGACAACTCTGCACTAAAGAGCGCCACATCATCGAGTTTGAGAAACCCTGTTGTACCCCCCTGACCGCCGATCTGGAAATTGGCGTTATTTTCCGTTGTTCCTGCCAGGGTGTCGTTGTCAACCACCACTACTACTGGAACGCCATCCAGGTAAGCACTTACGCCAGCGGCTAGTCTCGACCCATCATAGGCCCAGAGTAGCTCGTGGCACAAACCACGAATGTCCTGAGCAACGTGCACGTACAGAAGTCCACCAGCCCCATCGTATAGGATCAAATTCGGCTGACCACCAGATAGACCCCCACCATCACCATAGAAAGCAACCGCCCAGCCTAGGGAACCACTGAGCTTACTCAAAACCGGATTGCCGTTGCTTTGAATGCACCCAACCATGTAGATCGAGAATGGGTAGTCCGCATTCAGGTTCAGGGAGTAGTCATTGCCGCAATCGATGTAAGGGTCATTACCCGTGGACCCTGTGAGCTTCTCGTAGTTGACGAAACTGATCCGTCTCGACTTGGTATACGGCTGCGCACCAACCTGACGCATCGAGCTTCCAGTCAGCACTTCGCCTTTTCGTGTAGTTCTGGTGATCATGACGCCTCTGTCCCAACGATCTTGTAGGTCACCGCACTGGCAGTCGAACAATATGCCGTGATGTCATGACCGTTCTCGACAAGATCCCCTTCCATTGGGAATGCCTGGGTTATGGAATCAAACGCTTGGATCTCGAACCTATCCAACTCGATTGGCGTTGATCCATCGTCATAGCCGACAATGACTGTCTCTGGAGATCCTGTCGTATTGTGCCATCGGATCAAGTGGGGATGTCCCACAGCAGCTCCCGCTGGTGTGTAGACGCTAGCAGACAGTGCCGTCAGGGTTCCATGCGCTAGTACGCTTCTGGTTATCGCCATTTCAGCCTCCGAAGCTCATATCGAGCAGTGCCCAATCTTCTGCAGTGAGGCCGCCTCCTCCAACAGAATTCCATGCAGCTCCATCGTCGTACTGGAGGGAAGAGCCGGCCGGGTCCCAGTGAAGGCGCCCTACTTCGCCTGCTGGTGGCAGCGCTGATCGTGGTATTTTCAGCTTTGCGCTCGCATCAATACCATTCAATGTCCAGAGCTGCCCTGCATAGCTTAGCTGGAGCTTTTCAGTGTAGGAGGTATCCCATGCGTCGCCCACGCTCAGGAGGTACCCCGCAGAGAAAGCATTCCTTGCTGCTAGCCTGAATGCTCTGGCGGCTCCACCCGAAGCGACCGGGCTAACCATGCCACCAGGACCCGTACCGGCAATCCGTTGACCTATGAGCTCGGAAGTGATGCCCAGGTACTCCTGAACCTTCCTGATCTGTTTGTCATGATAGTCGAAGTCGTCTGCATAGACGACATCAACATAGTCTGTTCTGTCCTCTGTGGCGTCTAACGCCACAGGGTAGCTTGTGTTGGGGAAGGGCATACGACCTCCACTTCCCCTGAGTATACCTTCCCCACTCTTCCCGTGGAAAGGTTACAGACCGTTCTTGACTAGCTCCTGAAGGAGAAGTCCGTATCCAGTCACGTCCAATGCAGGATCCTCTCCTCCATAATTCGGATCGTTCGCAATCCTGCTCAACTTGTCGAGGATCCGAACGGTCACTAGAGCGGCAGGTATCTGATCGGGCTTGATACCTTCTGGGTATAGGGTCTGCATGATCCTAGCCGACTTGCGGACGCTGTCCCCGTACGCAGCATTCTTCTCAGCTACCAGCTGCCCTGTCTTCCTTGCGAGCTCTATCCACTCTTCCCTCACGGTCATCTTCTCTTCCTTTCTAAACTTAGCTGCGTACTCCAATCGCAGGCTGGGGTTGTTCAAATCAACAGCGTACATGAGATGCTCTTCAGCCTCGACCATTACATGAGTCCAGACGTGCACCGACCGTACGATCCCACGAATACGATCTACATTTGCGGCATAGCTACTCGGGTGTTCTGGATCTTGAACTTCAGGACGTATGTACCAAGAGACCAGATCACCTACTTTGAAAATGAAGCGCATCAGCTAACCCTGTAAACATCGTAGATACCGTACGATCCAGATAGACGGTACTCAACACCCATTATGCAGTCACCGACATTGAGATCCTTGGGCCTTAGATCATTATCATCCGGCCACTTGGGATAGGCTGTCAGGTAGCAGTTGTCCACACTGATCCTGCCCGTGACACCATCAGAGATGATGTTACCCTCTGCGTCCATCATCGGATCCTCGCAGTGCGGATAGATTATGAAACGCCTGCCATCATCGCTCATTCTCCCAACTCCACGTCTACATACGAATGTACAGATTCCTCGTCTTCCATCAGATGATCAGCGTCTTCATTTGACTCCATGTACAGCTCAGCAGCCCAACGCTTGTTCCCCATGTCCTGCTCTTCTGCTGTCCATTCCTGGATTTGCCATAGATCGAAAAGCTTTTCAATCAATGGGCTGGAACGGAGGTCATCGGATATCTCCACCAATTCTTTCAATCGTGGACTCTTGATCTCACCATTTCCGATCACAAGAAATCTCATCGTTACATCTCCATTAGGAAAAAAAGAGGCCGGCCGGAGAGACCCATTCTATCCGGTCGGCCTACGTGAGACAGGGACGGCTATCTATTCAGGGAGACATTCTAGTCCACCCCGAACACACTTTCAAGACAGTACTGTGTCCTTCAGGACTTTCATGACCTTGGCCTTGACCACCTTCCTCTTTGGCTTGGCGGCGATCATGACTTCCTCACCAGTCGCAGGGTTTCTGCCCATACGCGCCTTGGTCGCCGGCCTCACCATCATGAGCACCTTCACACCCATGAAGGGGATGGTGTACGATCCAACTCCCTTCATGGTCAGCTGCTCATTCATCAGCTCCGCATGCATTGCCAAGAACGCTGTCACATCTTTCTTGGCCATTCCCGATCTCTCAGCCAAGGTTGCAATGATCTCACTCTTGGTCAGCGCCTTCTCCTGTTTCACTTTCATCTTCTCCTCCTTCTGGTTCCTCACTCAAAACGATCTTCTCTACCTCTTCAAAGGTCCAATGATCCGGCTCTACCCACTTTCGTGCCCAGTTCTGAATCAGCTTCTCCAGCTCGGCCTCAGCCTTTGAGGCGTCTGTGAGACTGAATAGGGTGTCATCACTAGACCAGCAGCCATCATCACCTGCTGCTGAATCCATATCATTCAACAGAGTATCAATGTCGATCCCTATGTACTTGCCGGGATCAGGCCACACAGCATGCCCAAGGATGATCTCTTTGTTGTCCCAGCTTTCCTCATTTGCCTCATTCTGTGCGTTCTCTACGGCGAGCTCTCTTGTCGCGAATGGGCCGTTAGCATCCTCATCGTACAGATCAGTCCACGCCCATTCCACTACATTCTGATCCTTCATCATTCATTCCTTTGGTTGGGTTTCTCGACCCCATAGGTCTCTTTAGCATATGTGATGGAATCTCCCAGAGATGTCTGATGTTGACATCGTTGATCAATTCATCTTCTGGTGGGTAGAACTCGATCGCACATGCATCTTTCCCAAGGGCCTCATTCTTCAGATACTGTAGTTGATCCCAGGTGATACCGTCTTTGTTATCGGCACGACATATCTTCAGATGACGGATTCTACCCCACGAAACCACGGTCTCCAACACCTGCGTGACGAACTCATTACGTTCTTCCTCAGTCATCCTACTCTGACCTCCTGGTGAAGCATCTACTTTTGATCACTGAGAGCTCGACTCTGAGATTGCGAACTGCTTCGGCGGCCGAGACTAGCTCATTTCCAATGTGGCAGCCACTACTATCCAGCTCGCTGAGCACATCGTAGAGCCTGGAAAGCACCCATAGAGCTGCATCGAATGCAGGCTCTATCTGATCTTCCCATACATGATCACTCATACTGATCGAATCTCCTTCAAATAAGTTCCGCTACCCGAACAGTATTTCTCATCATTGTAGTGATGATTAGGTAGGAAATGTATTGCTGCCCCGTTTGCCCACCCAGAATGGCTAAGCGTCAGCTCTTTCCCACATACAGGGCACTTTCCTCTTCTAACAGTGCCCTCTTTCGATCCCAGCTCTTTCATATTGATCAGCACATGATCACTCATATCGACCGAGCTTTCTGGTGACGAAGTAGTGACCTGGAGGTACTGGAAACAGACACTCGTCTGGAACGGATATCAGCAGCCCCCTCGATACGCCATCTGGATGCACAAGCTGAATCTTCAGCGTGATCCCGCTACACTCCTTGTTTTCGTACCACGAGACGTTGTGGTACGGCATAGACAACTCGGTCATGTCTTCCAACGGATCTTTGCGTTGTTTCACTTTAGGCATCTCACCTCCTCCATCTAAGAGACTCTTGCTCCACCGATCTTATAACAGGCAACAGACCAATCTGTTATCCTACACTTCTGGCTGTAAGGTCGTAGATGATACAGTGGTTTTGACAACCGATAGGAGATATGAATGGGAAGCAGATCCTTTGGCGGCTCACATCCGCTCAGACCACACCTGGTTCGCAAGTCAGGAGGTCTGGCTGCCGAGATAATGGACCTTCGCAGAGACATCGATGGCGCCTTTACATCCCTCGAAACATACATTGATAGCAAGATCAGTGAATCAGGCCAAGGCTTTATCTATCTGACCGACGCAGCATCACCTACTGGTGGTATGGTCAGCGACCAGGTCTACCAGAATCCTCCCGACAACACAGTGTTGCAATCGTTCACTTGTTCTACCGTAGATGTCAGGCTTACGATCAACTCCTCGTATCCCGAAGTTAGAGTCATCACGTTGGCTGGAACGGTCAACGAGACCTTGACTCCTTCGTTGGACGAGGGGCACTACTCTGGCACGGTGGATGTTGTTATTGATCCTGCTGGAGAGACAATTGGGATCGTTGTACTGACGCCAGAAGGACTCGCAAGCGCAAGAGATGACGTTGCTGTTGCAATCGAACTGCCTCCTCAACTTCTGGATCTTTACTTCACTGGAGGTTATCCGGATGTCCCGTGGCTTCCTGGTACGCCCCAAACGGAGCTCAAAGCGGGAGACACCTTCGACCTCCACTTTGTTTCTGATCTTCCCTGCACTGGAGCCACCGTGCTCAACGACGGGGCAGGGACTCTACAGACCTTCGCGTTTGCCCCAGCCACTTCTGGAACCGTTTCGATCACCATCGCTGATAGAGGAACGACCCTACAGAACCTCGCAGCCAAGATGAAGGTGCACAACGCTGCCGGTGCCTTCGGTAATGTCAGAGCAACGAACGAGCTTGGTGGTTCTGTTGACGGACACGATCTTGTCGCTCTCAACAACCGCTATCCGTCTGGATCGGTTGCTTCCATCAACTACCCGGCAGGGCAATCCGCTCTGAAGGATGCAGAGAGCGCTACGTTCAACCTCACAGCATCCAACTACGATACGGTAGCCTTCACGAGCCCAAGTGCTCCAGCCGAACTCAGCATCGCCAACCCAAGCACCTTCGAGGCTGCCAAGGTTGTTACCAGGATCGCAGGAGATACTAGGTTTAGCGGAGTCAACTTCAGAATGGTCTTGAGCAGAGAGGCCAATGGCTCTCAGACCACTGTGGACAGCTACGCTGCTATTGCCCACGTTGCCATCTCTGCCGCCACGATCACTCTTCCAGCAGCTAGACTTCGATCTGGTGGCAACAATGGAACTTCCGCACAGTCTCACACGATCACTATCGCACTTGATCAGCCAGCGTACGCAGCACCGTCTCTTGCCACAGACGTAAATGGCGGTACATGGCTTGGATCATGGACTGGTGGACCATCTTCTTGGACACGAAGTCTCTCCGTCCACGACAACGATGTCCATGCGTCTCACAACTGGGGAGCTTTCTCAGTCACGAACAGAGCCGGAAAGGTGACCACTACCATTGCGCCAGCAAGTGCTGCATACACGATCGGTGGATTCGTAGCTCGAACGTTGACCTTCGCAGCGTTCTCACAGTCCACCACGATGAACGTTCCAGTGGTCACGTACACCAAGCTCACGTTTGGCGTGCTTTCGTTGAACAACCACACCGGGCTTCGGAACGCTGTTCAGGGGGATCATGCGGACATCGTGGATACGCTGACTGTGGACTCGATTGGCACCAACCCAACGACGGTCTGGCTGAATGACGTAACACTTGCTGGACAGAATACGTTGGGGACTCTGACCATCGCTGACGTTCAGGAGACTGTATGAGTCCAACGCTACAAAACTATGTCCATTTGGAAAAGTTGATGCTTGAGAGCGAGGCCAATGGAGCGGTACACGAAGTTAGTAGGGTACAAACTCAAATGAGAGTTGTGTGGCTTGCGCTGTCCAAAGAAGAGCAACGGCTGCTTCTGAAATCTAAGATGCATTTTATCGTGGAGACTGTCTAATGGGCGTTCAAGAATCATTGAATCAGGTGATCGCTGAACTAGTGAATCGTCGTATCCAACTCAAGCAAGTAGGCGATCCGAACCTAGCATCTTCTCTTGATGGTGCGCTTGTTGGAACGACATATCTTCAGCTAGATGCTACACCCAGAGTTATTTGGCGAAAAGAAAGAACAGGTGCTAACGGTTGGGATATAGAACAAGTCCTGCCCATTCAGCCTGAGCACTATCGATACGTTGATCAATTCAATACTGCTCCTGGGCAAAACGGCAGCTTCGAGAACCCATTCTCTTCACTTCAAGACGCCTATGATTCGATTCCTTCGGCTGTGGATGCAGCCGACTTCAACATCGTCTACACGGTCTACATTCTCTCGGAGTACGAAGAGACTGCAAACTTCACATTGCCCACTATTCGTTCTGTTATGACGCACGCGCGTAAGCAGTTGAAGATAATAGGTGATGTCACAGTTTCCATAGACGGCGATCTTCCAATTTGGTCTACTCTAAACACTTCTTTGTGCGTAGGTTTCTACTCCGACTACAAAGAAGTTCCTGGTGGAGGTAACATACCCGAGTTACTCCAGATCCAGATCTGGGGGAATTTCGAGGTGCAGGTAGCGAACATAATTCCAGATCCGGCATTTGTCTCATGTGAATTCGTGTTTCGTGGTGTGTCTTTCGGATATTATGCTGCACACGGAGCGATACGCATACCAGACTGGATCAACGATCCAGCATGGTATGTAGACGGTAATATCACCATCAATCAATGCAGTATTTTTGGTACTGACATTGGCGGTGGTGTGCACAAGTCAATAGACGCCCCTCATTTTGAGATTATAGGTGACGAAAGCTCTTGTACTAGTCTCGTCGATGCTGACGCAGTTATAGGCCAACTTCTTAGCATGAGGGGCGGGCTGACGGTGGCAAACGGCAGTATGGCTATGGGTCCTTTGAAAGGTTTGCACGCAACTGGCATACTTGGAGCATACATCAGTGCTGGAAGTTACTTGCCACTTGACGAAGAAAGCAAAGCCACGTTATTCAAAGCCCTTCGTTCAGGCTCACTAACGTTCTCTGCGCCAGTTCCTATTCTACAAGACCTGGACATGTACTTTTACCGGAATTCTGATGTTGACATAGCAACTAGCCCTGAAGTTGTTGACCAGTTTCCTTATGCTCTTGCTTGTTGCTGCACTTGGGAAGTGCTGGTCAAACGAGGCACTACCCAATTTCGTCGAGGCAGCATAACAGCGGTTTGGACTGCAGATGGTTTGTCCATCAACACACAAGGCGAAACAAAGCTCGCAGAAGTCGGTTTGACTTCGGATCTATCTTTGTCCGTGGACATAAACGCTAGCAATGTTCGTTTGCGCGCCACGGCCGTAAACACGGATAACTGGTCTGTTACCGTTCGTAGAATCATGATGTCGTTCAACCCATCCTAGGAGGAAAAATGTTCACGAAGATAATCAACGGTCTACAGTTTGATGGTCTAACTATGCTGGTTCAATGCCATCATACTCTACTCCCTTCGGCGTCGGAAAATGACGATCTCTCTGAGACGGGAAAATACCTGCGAGAAGATCTATCTCCTGGTCATCCTCTAGGAGATGTGCGGTCTGCCATTTTCCGAGAACTACGAGGACTGGCCAATCCTCCAAAAGCCGTGATCATTCCGTTCTATCCCGGTGTGGTAGACAATCTTGGACCAATCGCAGGTACGTTCGTCAAACGGCTGGTCGCGCTGCCGGCATGGCGAACTCATTTGATCTCGGGTCCAACTGTCATTAGCAATCCCAACTCGATATATCTGCCGACATGGGACGATTGGACCTTGGACCTTTCGATTCGTATTCACGGTGAGGTTCAGGTACCCACCGACGACCTCTTGGCAATTCTTACGACCACAGGGAACCACGGCATCGGTCTCACCATCGATGGTGCAACGACTGGCACGTTCTCGGTGGACAGCTCGGGAATCGAAGTCATAGAGGAGTAATCATGGGCGTTCAAGAGTCTCTAAATCAGGTGATTGCAGGTCTGGTTCTTTGTGAATTGAGGCTACCGTAGATATTTGAAGGAGCATGATCATGAAAAGAGTACCAAGAGGCATGTTGAAGTCGGCACAGTTTCGAGCATTCTTTGACGAGATGCAGAAGATCGCCATTTCCAATCCGCTAGGCCTAGCGGGAGAAGTTGGAGGGGGCATGCGAGCAGCACGGCTTCGGGCCGCCGCAAAGCAATTGGAGGGCAAAGTCCCCACGACCGTCCGTATGGGTCCGTCTACTTGGGGAAGAGCTGCAGATAAGCTACAGCAAGAGAAATTGCTTCGAGCAGGCCGGCCGGCCTGGCTTACGTCGTAGGAGACAAGAATGGAAACGAAACAGAGCTCTCTCAGAACGTGGGGACTAGTGATCCTGGTATTCGCCGTCATCGCTGCCTGCTGCGTTGTCTATGGGGTGGTTACACATCAGGAAGCAGGCCTGCTCCAAGTGTGCTGGGACAATGGGCACGCTTCCTACACCGAAGACATACAAGGGGAGGGGGATAGCGGGCAGTGCAAGAACCCAGTTCCTCTGGTGTGGCCACAAAAGCAACTACCGCTATCCGTCGTCGTATTCAGCAACAACCATACGGCACTCAAAGAGCAAGATAGGGGATCGAAGATAGTCAAAGAGGCTATGGACGACTTCAATCTCCAAGTTGGAAAGCTCCTTTTCAGCGTCGCCAATATTGCGGATGAGGAACCAGATGTAGTAGTGATCTGGGGTGCGCCGTCAGTAGTCGGAGCTACGGGTTCCGAGAGCGGAAAGATTGGTGGCTACGTCAACCATGCTAAGATCGGAACGACGATGCAGTCTATACAGTCCATAGTTCGTATCAGAGAAACCTCCTCTGATAGACTTGCTTTCGTCACCACACTCCACGAACTGGGTCATGTGATCGGACTCTCTCATGATCAGTTCATCAGCTCACTCATGTATCCGCGCATGGTGACAGACGAGCTGAACACCGCCACCACCCGCCTCACAGATAGCGATGTCCGTCTCATCCGTACTACCTACGGACTGTAGTCTTGCTTCTGAAATGCGTCTACGATACGATCCCTCTTACATGGCGGCGCCGTGAGGCCCTCGAACGGTTCCAGTGTTGTCCTTACAAGGATAGTGGAACTGAACGAGGGCCTTATTTTATGATCATCTAAAGAAAATGATCCTGGAAGAGAACGGTCTCCCTCCCAGGATCAAAACACGTGGGTGCCCATGGCATGCAGACCAGGTCCGCCACTGCATCACTGTCAACTCCAATCCGTTCCACTACAGCCCAGCCCCTACATTGCTATCAGCGCCAATCCGCTCCGCTACAGCCATTCGCATGATCAGCAATACACTTCATGGCAATCCGGTACAGCCCTTCCTGATCAGTCCGCCTGCCTTGCACTCCAATACAGCCGTACCAAGGCATCGCCTTCTCAGAGCATTTCTCGCCTGTTCAGCCAAGATACGACTCGCCAAGCAGCGCCCATTCCCTGCAGTCAACTCCTCTTCAGCCTAATCCCGTCAGTTCCTTCCCCGTTATCGATTCTTCATTTCATTACAGCCCTACCTTCCCGCTTCTCTCCGATCTACGCCCTTACGGCCCTAACCGTCCAATCCATCTCCCATCCTATCCTCTACAGCCTTTTCTGTAATTTCCTTGCCCGACCCCTACATTACCTTTCCCCTCCTTTACAGCCTGAACCCTCCCGACCCTTCACTTCCTAACCCTTAGAAACCACTACAGCCGTTCAATCCCAACCGATCCGGTCCTAACCCGATCTATGCCATCCTTTACAGCCCAATCTTGCCTCCCAAGCCCCTCCTAACCTTTCATCTGCTGCCGGTTCACTTCAGCAGCCAAGCTGCTTACTCTAGGGCTGTGCCCCAGTCTGCCTCAACGCCTCATCGACAGCGCTGAAGACTTTGCTCAGAGGTAACCTATCTTTCAGCTCGTTGTATCTCTTCATCCACGCCTTCAGATCTTTGAGGGCATTGGCCATGACGAGGCAGGCCGCCTCTTCAGTCACCAGCTCAACATCCTCATAGGTCTTCTTCCCTTCCTTGTTCTCGATCTGAACTAGGAAGATCTGTGGCTCAGAGTGTTTGACGATCACTTGGACGTTCAGGATCAACGTCCTTGCCTGCTGGAGCCGGTACTTCTCCGCAGCCGTCGTATCATTCCACTCGAAGCAGGCGTGGAGCGCCGACATAGAATCGCGTGCTCGCTCAACCACGAGCGATGGTGTGAGCAAGCCGTTCTCTTCTTTGATGTCCTCGAGCTCCCTGGCTACCTCGTCAGGATCGATCCCTTGATAGAAGTGAGGAGTTCGCCAAGCGAACTTCCTCCTATTTCTGGCCATCGCAGCTCCTTTCTTGTCAAAAACGATCCTGGGGAGAGATTACTTCATCCCCAGGATCACGAGCCATCCCAGACATACCACCTCTTTCGATGGCTTTCCATTGCAGCCAGATCACTGCCCTGTCTGCCCTAGTAATCCGGGACCGCCCTTGCTCACCTCTCCATCTCTTTCCGCTACAGCCGATCAGATCGCTCCGCTCAGCTCCATACACCTCCCAACCTCTGTTGGCCTGTACAGCCCCTCCAATTGCTTCCAATGGCTTGCCGTTCTATCCTGTTCAGCCCGACCAATCCCATCCGTTCCAGTCATGGCCTTGGCTTTCCAGTACAGCCACGGTACTCCATGTCGATCCCTGCCACTACAGCCTGGACCTGGCTTTCCAATCCCATTCGCTACAGCCGCTTCACTTCGCCTCCGAAGAGGCTACTCTAGGGTCACAGCCCCAGTCCGCTCTTGGTCAATTCTAAACATCCCCCACTCTCCGCCCTTCTCCGGCCTCCATTCGCAGAGACCAATGTACTTCCCCGCGATGTTGATCAGGTTGAAGACGGATTTCGTGGTGATGATCTTCGGTGGGAAGGACACAACGATCTTCGCGCTCCAATCCCTGTACTGGGGCCTGTACCTGAGATCTGGAGCTCTCGTCTTGCCCATGAGGCGGACGACGTCCTCTCGCAGCTCCGGCATGTCATCAGCCACCGCTGCCGTGTAGTACACGCCGGTAGCCCTCTTCCCCTTACCAGGCTTGAGCTCAGCCCCCTCCTGCTTCATCTCAGCAACCGAGAAGACCAGCGGAGGCTTGTTTGCAACAGGCTCCCACTCCAGCGGAGTGAGCTCCTGACCAACGTTGACCTTGATTAGACGACGGGCTCTCGCCATCGTCATCGGGATCTCCGGTATGAACTGGAGTGCGGAACAGATAGCCAACTTGATCCCATGGGTCGGGAAGCAGTGTCTACCCTCCTCGTCGATGTACATTGCGCCAATGTACTCGTCATAGGGGTTCCGCACGGTTCCTTTCTTGGATGTGTTGTATCCACAGAGCCGCATTCGGATGTCTCCAATGTGGCTCTTGCCTTTCAAATTATTCATCACCAGAGGGGTGCCCGGCCACGCCTTGATCCACACCGGAAGTGCCACCTCGAAGATGTCTTCGATGTGGATCTTCTCTCCCCTGCGTAGCTCTCTGCGTGCAGGCTCAATCTCCTCGAGGGGAACTGCTACTGTGGTGTCGTCAACTGGCTGCTCTGCTGGTTTCTTCGTTACTTTCGGCATAACTGCTCCTTGGAGCCCTTCTCTGATGCTCCCGACATGGGTAGCTTTATTGATCTTGGCTCCGTGCTACTTATAACGATCTAAGAAAAAAACATGCAGATCATGTTTTCTTGCTATTTTGATCCAATATTGGCAGTGATCCTGAAAATCCAGATCAATTTGATGTGATAAGAAATTTGGAGGTGCAAGAATGAGTATTCAATGGTTCTTTGGCCTACTTCGTATATCCCTGGAAGACGACCGAGGATCATCAGATCATCCAGCCGTAGACGCCATAAGGGTGCTGAAGCACGATCTGAAAATCCTGCAGAAATGCTACAAGTCTGATGCCCTGGTGAAGGAGCGAATGGCAAGTACCTTCTTGCTGAAGTGGAACGAGAAGGAACCAGAAATCCACGAGCTGAACGGGCTGAGGAAAGCGCTGAATGATACCAAGGCAGAGTTGTTCTCCGTCGGGGTGGAACGAGACGCCCTCCGAAAAGAGAGGGACGATGCCCGCACCCAACTCGCTGGGCTACAGCGAAAGCTTGCCAAAAGAGCCCAGCACCTAGAAGCCAACCAGAAGAAATCCTCCTAGCGCACTTCTGCGCAATTTCCTTTAGCTGTAAACGATCATAACTATCTAAGAGAGAAACATGCGGATCATGTTTCTCTTGTTTTTAGATCAATAAGGCAGGACCTACTCCATCAGAACAAGATCATTGTTTCGTACTGTCCAGCGCTTGTAGCTTGGAAAAGCGATACTGGATGGAAGGAGGGACCATTGCCACATTTGGATCGTGGCACCATCGTGGAGTGTGATGTCTATGAAGTGAGGCTTACCATCCACCATAGTGAAGTCTACTCCCTCACAGCATACGTTGGTACCGAGTGACACCAGCCGAACATACTCCCTCCTGACATCCGAAGCTGGAGATGCGTATGTCCTTACAACCTGTGTATGGCGTATGCTTCGCGCCTCAGCGATGATCAGATCCCATTGATCCGTATCTGCGATTCCAAGTGCCTCACAGAGTCTACTTCTGATCATATTCATCGAACTACGCAAATCTTCTAGTTTAGCCCTGGACTTGCCCATGATTATGCCTCCAGCACTACAGAGTAGGTTTCCTTCCCCAACTCTTCTGCGGCTTTTACGACATGCTCGTACCTGAACGGTCTCCGTTCCGACTGGAACCTAATAAGTAGATCGGCAACGTATGGAGCGTCCCATCTGTTGACGCACTCTACCACCCTCGATTTGATCCTTACGATCTCGCGCTTCACCTCATCGAGAGTGTAGTAGTTCCCATTGAGATCTATTGGGATTTTGAACATATCAGCAGTCTCCCAACCGAGCCGGTCAACTATGATCCGCCACTTGTACATGGGCTTGTAGTAGAACTGTGGCCCAAGGTCGATCCTGTAGGAGAGCAGCATATTCCGAATCTCATCGTCCCCAGACTCTCCGACCACGTATGCGAAGAAAACTGGCTTGTCCTCTTCGCATATTAGAATCCTGTTCCTGAGTGTACGTGCCTCGCTGTCCAGGAATCCCTCCTTGTAGCGCTTCCTAGCCTGGCGTACGAGTTTGTGAGACGAGTACTCAGGCCAGATGTACTTGTCGAATGTGGACTCCTCGCCGGAGATCCTATTCTCCTTCGAGCTCACCACCTCGCCTTGAGCTGGACCTACCTCCGACGGCATTTGGCAGCAGGTGACGATGGCTGCTGATCCAATGATCTTGTCCAATTGTTCTTTCTGCAGTTCGTCTCCCGGACAAGCTGCCTTCACATCTTCGTACTGATCCTCCACATCATCATCGTAGTAGTCGGCTAGGTAATCAAACGCCTCATCTATCTCCTGGGCCGTGCTCTTCATCAGAGCCAACTTGATACGATCCAACGCATCAAGGAATGTCTCAGGTTGACCGGGTTCGATCTTCTTAGGGGGAGGCTCTTCGTTCGGTCTGGTGTACTTCATCTTGAGGTTGGGATCGTCCCCAATAAACGCCTGGACCATCTCCTTGCCAACATCATCCTTCGAGCCCTCTATGTGCTTCCTCCCGTACTTTTCATAGAACTCGCGAGCACATACCCACTTATCCTTCCCAGTTTCGTCCTTACCGATGAACACCATCTCGCCGATCTTGGTTGTCGGGGGCTCCTTGGACTTGGAGTCCGTATACGGTACGCGAAGCCATAGCGTATACGCTGCCTTGGTCTTGTTCTCATCACCCTTTAGGAAATAGTTGTACGGTCCTTTCCTACTCATCTACTTCTCTCCTACTCGAGCGTTCCGCAAGATCACTAATCGACATTGCCTCTACCCGATCAATACGAACGGTCAGAAGTCCCGTTTCCTTCCATTCTTGATCGATGTCCGTCCTACCTCTGACATTCCTTACTGTAGTGAATATCAACGATACGTCATCCTTTGAGGTTGATTTGGCGTTGTCGATCATTTCAACGAAGCAGAGTCCATTCTGCAACCACACAGTCAACTTTCTGATCTCCATTCTTCTCTCCTCTGTTGTGTGCACGTAACAGTGCATCTACTCAATTGGCTTATAACGATCTAAGAAGAGAACGTGCAGAGGCACGCTCTCCAAGATTGGCGGGTAGTATCGATCATTCAAATGACACTTACAAGTCCAGGAACCCAACAGCTTTGCTCATGTCCTGAACCTTCTTGAATTCTGGAAGGCTACGTACGATCGTCTCACCATATCTCTTGTTGATGAGACGGGTGTCAGTGATGACGACGATACCACGATCTGTCGTGGTACGTATCAGTCTTCCAACACCTTGGCACAAAGCAATGGTAGCTCGAGGGACGGATAGGTCCATGAACGAATTGCCGCCTCGTTCCTCGATCAATTCGCTCAGTGCCTCATTGAATGGGGTGTTCGGCACCATGAAGGGTATCTTGTCGATGAACAGACCAGACAATGCCTTGCCTGGTACGTCGATACCCTGCCAGAAGCTAGCAACACCAAAGAGAACCGACGTCTCGTCCTCTTTGAATTGCTCGATCAGCTTCATCTTGGGTGCATCCTTTTGGTGCAGCACACGGATGCCCATAGCTCTCGCCTCCTTGGAGACGACACCGTGCACCTCGTCCAGGCTCCTCCAGCTGGTGAAGAGCATGAGACACCTACCACCACAGATCTTCATGAGCTGGACTGCATACTCAGCAGCCTTTCGGTTCCACTCCCTCACCTTCGCAGGCTCGTTCCACTTGGGGATGTCTGGCATATCTCTCGGCACCACGATCATTCCCTGTCTCTTCAGGTCGAATGGACTTGGTGCCCTTATCTCTCCATCAACCTCAAGTCCAACGTCTTCACGTATGAACTCGAAGCTGCCACCGGATGTCATGGTGGCCGAGGTCATGATCACACTACGAGCGTTCTCGTAGAGTGTCTTATTCAATGCCTCAGACACATCCACGTAGGCAGCGTGAATGTTTATCCACTTACCTGATCTCTCGAACCAGTAGACTCTACCGTCTTCTGGTGAGATCGCTTTCAGCTCACCGAACTTGGACAGGGCGTTGTTCAACATCTTGATCCCCCGGATCATTTTGATGTCCTCTTCACCCTCCTTGTCGTGATCGATGATGACCTTGCTCAATAGTTCGATTATGGGATCCAGAGAGAACCCCACATCGTCACTCCAACTCCTGATCCGAAGATGTGGATGCTTCCCATCTTCGAGCTTGCTCTCGATAGCGATCCACATGTTGTTGATGAGCTGCTTGATCCGCTCAGCAGCTCCATTGTCAAGCTTCTTCACGAAGCTGAGTGTTCGACTGAATGATGATCGGCTGATGTCCCAGCCCAGCACATTCCTCGCTATGTCAGCGAGATCATGCGCCTCATCGCAGATGAGGATGCTATCCTCCGCAATGGTAGGCTTGGTGAGGAGGAAGTGATAATTGGATATGAGGATCGGGACCACCATCATCTTCCTTCTCGCTCTGTTCACGAAGCATCCGCTCTTGTAGGGACACTTCGATCCCAGACAGTCTTCGCTACTGGTACTGACCAAGTTCCACGTCCTGTAGATCTTGCTCAGCTCGTTCTTGTCACCGGTAGGGGACTTCGCTGCCCATTCGATCAGCTCTCCAATCTCAGGATCGAAGATGTCCTCATCCTTGACCTCCTCATCCTTTTCCTTTGCTTTCGGTTCGATGAGCAGATTCCCTTCAGAGTCAAAGGCTGAAGCGATCTCAGTGTGCTTTGACTCTTCTCTTTTCTCTTCGATCTCCCCCAACTTCATCATGCAGGCATAGTTGTTCCTCCCCTTCACGACCATGTACCTAAGATCTTGGCATCCAGGCAGCGTCGCAACTAGATATGGAACATCCTTTCCGCATAGTTGATCCTGCAGAGCAATATTTGCCGTGGCGACTACGACTCGCTTTGCATCAGTAACTGTCTTGTTAGCCATTCTCAACATGGCCGGGATCAAGTAGGCAAATGATTTGCCCACTCCAGTCGGTCCCTCAGCCATGAGTGTTTGGCCTCTGCGGATCGCTTCTTCAACTGCTTTGGCCATGGATAGCTGGCCTGGACGCAGTTTGTATCCTGATCGAGATTTTGAGAGGATACCACCCTCTTGGAAAATCTGATCAAGATTTATTTCAGTTCTGATCAACTCTTTCTGAATTGGTTTATTCTGCTGCTTCACTGTGATCTACCTCACTCAATTTGATCCATATCCTATTCTTCTTTCTTGTCTCGTATCCGATAAACTTATCCCCTCTCATCTTCGTCCGCCATCCTACTTCCCACTTTAGCCTCTCGAGGAAGTGGCTGTAGACGAAGTAGTCCCCGTAACTCGCCTGGAAATGTGCTCGGTACTTAGGCTCGATCTCATTTTTCACTTCTGATCCTCTTCCACTTCCCATCTTCTGATCTCATCTCGTACCCCAGCAACTTATCTCTTCTTTCTACCCGCCACGCTACTTCTTTTTCCAGCCAGCTCATGCTGTCACTGATCAGATAGTAGTCCCCAAATCCTGAAGGGTCCGGCTTCCCTATCCAGTGCTCATATTGAAGGTGGGCACGGTACTTGGGAACTTCCTCATCGCTTTCTGCCCAGATCACCTCATTCTGTATACGAGCTTCCTTCTTCGCCTTCTTCATTGCAGGTACTTGCTCCTGGGCAGCACGTTCGTGAACCTGCCACCGAACCCAGATCCCTTCTCGGTCTTGTAGCTCGTCCACTCAGAGAGCTCGACCTTATCACCCCTCACTATCTTGGCGCTGTGCATCTCCATGCCAGTCTCCTCAAACTCGAAGATGATCTGGAGTACCTCAATCCGATCACTGCACTCGCTTGGTGGCGCCTCCAGCTCATCCTCACGCTTCACCATGTACGCTTCGGACAGGAACATGTAAGCGACGGCGTTGTACGTCTGTGCGACGGCACGGATCATACTTGCGAATGCGTCCTTGTCATTTTCGTCTTCAAATCTGTGAGGAGACAGGACCAAGGAGAAGTGCCTTCCTTCTCGTGCCCCTGTTCGTGGATCTACTGAGACCACGAGCTCCGCAAACGGATCCATCTCCTTACGCTGCTCGAATCCCAGTCTCAATGCCTGCAGGGTGTTCTCCCTGTAGTCGGCCACGTTGAAGTTTGGGATCTCTAGCAGCGCACATTCCATCCTAATCGTCTCCATCTTCTTCCTCTTCTTCCTCGTCCACCTCAACCTCTTCGGTGGACTCTATAACCTTGATCACCCCTCTAGCCTCCTGGGACAGCCTGTTCCACTTGCTCGCCTCCTGTGTCCACCACAGATTAGGCGTGCCCTCGTTCTTCTTCCTGAAGACGTAGAATGGACAGGCCGTGTCCTTGCAGTCTGGTGCATGGCTCGTACCGCCATTGCACTCCCAACAGAATGCTTGGATAGCCCTTTTCCTCGACAACCCCCTTGTTGGAGAAAACAACTTCCCCCGTAGTCTACGGCAGGCTTCCATCTTCGCACATTCCTCCGTGCACGTTGCGTCCTCTTGGTCGAACGCACCATAGCACTCGGGGTTCTTGCTCTCCAGTTGCTCCTGCACCAATTTGTGCAGGTCAGTCGACTTTCTCTTCCCCATCATCTCCTCACTCTCTAAAGGATTTCCCTTCCACCATGCTTATAACCAGATCTAGGACTCTCTACAGCAGCATTTTTCTCTGTCAGATTGAAAGAACAATGAGCGTCTAGGGTATAAGAAGATTGATCAATGGGAACATAAAGTTCCTAGTTGATCGGGTTGACGTCCCACCCATAAAACAAGGGACGGGTGCACTTTCTGGGGAAGTACTAGGCAACTCCCTGGCAGTGCCAGATCAAGGAGGTTCCAATGGAACACTATTCTATTGTGATCGAGTCCGAAGGCGGAGTGACCCTGCTTCGCGTGAGCTTCGGCAAACAAG